>Ga0066794_10000129_pt1 | contig 12957 bp, 12 predicted proteins | sample PersoiDNA2013190_FD_70945 | JGI IMG/M metagenome (GOLD analysis project Ga0066794, IMG submission 70945) | Permafrost soil microbial communities from the Arctic, to analyse light accelerated degradation of dissolved organic matter (DOM) -... | ecosystem: Environmental > Terrestrial > Soil >... | reverse complement strand
TCGACGACCAGGATGCGTCCCTTCATGGCTCCATCGTGACACTCCGAGGATGCTCACCGAGCACGCCTCGTGCATCGAGGCGACAAGCAGACCCGAAAGACTGGCCTTGGCGCGGGCAGCCCGTGGCACGATGTCCCCGTCCGGATGCAGATCGAAGGAGCCCGTCCCAACATGACGACGCCCGCGAACAGGATCCCCAACGGGGACGAATCGTGGAGCGCTCCGGCGTCGACGCCGCCCTCGGAGGGCGGCTGGGGTCCGCCCGCCACACCCGTCACGCCTGGTTACGGGCCCGGTGGACCGACGCAGGGCTACGGGCAGACGTACGGGATGCCGCCGGGCGCCGGCGCCGGGAAGTACGGCCCGCCCACCGCGACCGGCCAGGTGCCGCGTGGCCCCTATCGACCGCCGGCGCACCAGCCGGGGATAATCCCGCTTCGCCCGATCGGCCTCGGCGAGATCCTCGACGGCGCATTCCGCGCGATCCGGCACAACCCGCGGGCGATGTTCGGGCTCAGCGCGATGGTCGTGGCTACGACGGGTGCGATCCAGGCCCTGCTTATCTGGGTTGGCTTGTCCTGGTTCAGCAGCGACTGGTTGACCGCGGACACCAGCGCGAACAGCGACGCTTCGGTCGGCGCGATCGCGGGGACCATCGTGCCGTCCGTCATCGGCGGGATCGTGTTCGGCATCACGACCACCCTGCTGATCGGGTTGCTCATCGTCGCGGTGAGCCGGTCCGTGCTCGGTAACCGGATGACGATCGGTGAGATCTGGCAGCACGCCCGCCCGCAGCTCTGGCGGCTCCTCGTCGTGACGGTTCTGGTCAGCATCCTGGTCGGCCTGGTCGGCGCGCTGTGGGTCGGCGGCATGGTCTGGGCCGCGGTGGCCAACCAGTACGCGGTGCTTGCCATCGTCGCGGTCGTCGGCGGCATCGGCACGCTCGGGTGGACCGGGTGGATGACGGTTCGGACCCTGCTCGCCACGCCCGCGCTCATGCTCGAGCAACTACATGTCCTTGAGTCCGTCCGCCGCTCCTTCCGGCTGACCCGCGGCAGCTTCTGGCGACTGCTCGGCATCTACCTGCTGACCTCGATCCTGGTTGGCGTCGTCGCGCAGGTGGTGAGCGTGCCGATCACGATCGTGTCGTCGCTGCTCCTCGTGACGATGAGCGGAGAAGCCGCCGTGCTGGCCATCACGACCGCCCTCAGTTCGATCGTCGCCGCACTGATCACGACACCGTTCAGCGCAGCCGTTGTCGCCCTGCTGTACATCGACACCCGGATGCGCCGCGAAGGGCTCGACGTGCAACTGGTCCGGGCCGCGCAGGAGCAGGCCGCCTGATGTTCATCGCTGCCCTCCACCGCGACGTTCCGGTGGTTCCGGATGGCGGCGCCGCGCGCGACTGGGCCCGCCGGGAGCTTTCCGAACCGATCTACCACGAGCAGCAAAGCCTGCTGGCTCGACTGATCGGGTGGATCGAGGGGATGCTGCGCGATGCCCAACACGCGGCCCAGAATCTCGACTGGCGGATAGCCGCCCTCGTGCTCACCGCGGTCGTCGTGGTCGCAGGCGGGATCGCTTTGCTCGTCACCGGCCCGATTCGCCGCTCGCGTTCGGCTGCCGCCAGCTCCGACATCTTCGCCGAAACCACGCTCAGCGCCGCCGAACACCGAAGCGCCGCCGAGCTCGCGGCAACCCGCGGCGACTGGCACACCGCTGTCCTGGAGCGCTTCCGGGCGATCGTCCGCTCGCTCGAGGAGCGCGTGATCCTCGACGAGCGACCTGGGAGAACCGCTCACGAAGCCGCGGCTCAGTCCGCGACGGCGCTGCCGGTCCTGGCCGGCGAGCTGTTGAGCGCGAGCGAGATCTTCGACGCCGTCTGCTACGGCTCCGGTCACGCGACCCGCGACACAGACGCCGAGCTGCGGTCGCTCGACCGGAAGATCCAGGCGGCCCACCCGGTGCGAGCCCGTGAGCAGGTACCGGCGTGAGCGCCACTGCCACGACCGGCTACCGCCCAGCGGCCCCGCCAGCAACGAGCGCCGTACGGGACGAGACGACACTGCGCCAGCGGGCAGCCGCACGCTGGGCCCGGATCCGCCTCCCATTGATCGCCATCGCCCTGATCCTCGTTGCGGTGGCGCTCGCGGCGGTCGCCAAGCCCCGCACCTCGGGTGTCTCCCTCGCCCCGGACAACCCGGGCGCGGCGGGTTCGCGCGCCGCGGCCGAAATCCTCAAGCGGCAGGGCGTGGAGATCAGCTACGTCCGGACGATGCGTGAGGCGCTCCGTGCGGATGCTCCCGGGACAACGCTGCTCGTCACGTCGACCACCGGCCTGACCGACGAACAGCTCAACGCCCTCGCCGGCACCAAGGCAGACCTCGTGCTCGCAGGCCCCTCGTACTGGGCTCTGGGCACCCTCGCGCCCGGTCTCGAGCCCGGCTACACCGGCGCCGCCGAGGTGCGAACCGCAGAGTGCGAAGACCCGGATGCGCTCGCGGCCGGCACGATCACGGCGACCGGGACCGAGCTTCGGGCCGGGCCACCGGGCGTCACCCTGTGTTTCCCCGGCAAGTCCGCCAACACCGGCCTGTACGCCGTGATCAAGGGCACGCGGCGCACCGCCGTCTTCGCCGACGGCGCCGTGCTCACGAACCGGCAGCTCGCGGATGAGGGGAACGCCGCGCTGGCCCTGCGCGCCCTCGGCCGCCACCCGAAGCTGACCTGGTACGTGCCGACCTTCGATGACACGAGCACCGGCCGAGAGCCGGGACTGGCACCCGGAGCCGACATCTTGCCGCCGTGGCTCGGCCCGCTCCTGGCACAGCTCGCCGTGCTCACCGGCGTTCTCGCATGGTGGCGCGCGCGCCGACTCGGCCGCCTCGTGACGGAGCCTCTCCCGGTGACCGTGCGCGCCTCGGAGACGACGCTAGGCCGTGGTCGGCTCTACCGCAGGGCGCGCTCGCGCGGGCACGCCGCGGCCGCGCTTCGTGCCGGGGCGGCAAGCCGGATGGCACTCCGCGTCGGGCTTCCCCGTTCTGCCGGGGCGACCGCAGTCATCGACGGGGTCGCGGGCGCGACCCACCGCACCACCGCCGACGTGGCCGCGCTCATCTACGGCCCACCACCATCCGACGACGCCAACCTACTGAGGCTGGCCGGACAGCTGGACAAGCTCGAGAGCGAGGTTCGACGATCGTGACGGAACCCCAGACCCCTGCCATCCGCCCGGAAGACGTCTCCGCGACCGCTGATGGCCTGACGCCGGCGCCCGCGACGGCACCGCCGGCCTTCCCACGGCCACCGGTGCAGGAACCCGCTCCGGCCTCGGCCGCGCCCATGGTGGTCCGGCCTGCTCAGGTCGCTCCCCCGGTCGCTCCCCCGGTCGCACCGCCGTTCGCACCGCCGGCACCCGCCGCGCCGAACCCGGTGGCACCGCCGGCACCCGCCGCGCCGAACCCGTCACTGGAACTGCGACGTTCGCTCGGTGCCTTGCGTACCGAGGTGGGGAAGGCCGTCGTCGGGCAGGACGCCGCCGTGACCGGACTTGTCATCGCCTTGCTCTGCCGCGGTCACGTCCTGCTCGAGGGCGTCCCGGGAGTTGCCAAGACCCTGCTCGTGCGCACCCTGGCTGCCGCGCTCGACCTCGGCACCAAACGGATCCAGTTCACCCCGGACCTGATGCCCGGCGACGTCACGGGCTCGCTCGTGTACGACGCGCGGACCGCTCAGTTCTCGTTCCGCGAGGGACCCGTCTTCACCAACCTGCTCCTCGCCGACGAGATCAACCGGACACCTCCCAAGACGCAGGCCTCGCTGCTCGAGGCGATGGAGGAGCGCCAGGTCAGCGTGGACGGCAAGCCGCGGCCGCTACCCGACCCGTTCATCGTGATCGCCACCCAGAACCCGGTCGAGTACGAAGGGACCTACCCGCTGCCGGAAGCGCAGCTGGACCGGTTCCTGCTCAAGCTCACCCTGCCGCTGCTGGAGCGCGAGCACGAGATCGAGGTGCTGGCGCGGCACGCGGCCGGCTTCGATCCGCAAGATCTCGCCGGGGCCGGCGTGCGCCCGGTCGCAGGTGCCCGAGATCTGGCGCGCGCCCGCGCCGAGGTGGGACATGTCCAGATCTCGCGCGACGTGATGGGCTACGCCGTTGACGTGTGTCGCGCGACGCGCAGCTCGCCGTCGCTCTCGCTCGGCGTCTCGCCGCGCGGTGCGACCGCCCTGCTCGCGACCTCGCGTGCCTGGGCGTGGCTGTCCGGTCGGACCTTCGTCACGCCTGACGACGTCAAGGCTCTGGCCCATCCGACGCTGCGGCACCGGGTCCAGCTGCGCGCCGAGGCGGAGCTCGAGGGCGTGACGGCCGAGAGTGTGCTCGACACGGTCCTCTCGACGGTCCCCGTCCCCCGTTGAGCGTCCGAGGAGGCTGACGGATGCCCATCACCTGGCGTGCGGGCGCCCTGGCGGGCCTCGGCGTCGTCGCTGTGCTGCTCGTCCCGGCGAGCCTGACGGTCATCCTCTGGGCGGCCCTCGTGGTGGGCGGCTGCCTCCTCGACTCGCTTCTGGCGGCGTCACCGCGCTCCGTCGAGATCACCCGGACCGTCCCGACGTCGGTGCGCCTCACCGAGCGAACGGCCTCCACCCTCGCCGTCACGAATCTGGGTCGCCGGACCCTACGCGGCACCCTGCGCGACGCCTGGCAGCCGTCCGCCGGCGCCCTGGCGAACCGGCACGAGCTCAGGCTCCGGGGCGGCGATGGCCAACGGGTCAACACCGTGCTGGTGCCGACCCGGCGCGGCGACCGCCTCGCGGACGTCGTCACGATCCGGACCCGCGGCCCGATGGGTCTCGCCGGCCGCCAGGCATCCCTGCCGGTGCCGGGGCGGTTGCGGGTGCTGCCCGAGTTCGCTTCCCGCAAGCACTTGCCGAGCCGGCTCGCCCGGCTTCGCGAGCTGGATGGCAGGGCAACCGTGCAGGTGCGCGGCGCGGGGACCGAGTTCGACTCGCTACGGGAGTACGTGGTCGGGGATGATGTGCGGTCGATCGACTGGCGCGCCACCGCACGTCGCTCCGAGGTGGTCGTGCGTACCTGGCGCCCCGAGCGCGACCGGCGGGTGTTCATGGTGCTCGACACCTCCCGGACCTCTGCTGCCCGGGTCGGCGATGCGCCGCGGCTGGACGCGGGCATCGAAGCCGCCCTCCTGCTCGCGGCACTCGCCTCGCACGCAGGCGACCGGGTCGAGCTCATCGCCTTCGACCGCAGGCTGCGGGCCCGCGTCGCCGGCGCGAGCGGCCCCCGGCTGATGCCGGCGATGGCGGACGCGCTCGCACCGATCGAGCCTGCGTTGGTCGAAGCGGACTGGCCCGCGATCGTCGGCGCGGTCCGGGAGCGCACCTCGCAGCGCGCCCTCGTCGTGCTGTTCTCGGCACTCGAGCCGGCCGCCGTCGAGAACGGTTTGCTGCCCGTCGTGGCGCAGCTCACGAAGGTGCACCAGGTGGTGCTCGCCTCGGTGTCCGACCCCGAGCTGGCCGAGCTGCAGGCAGGCCGCGACTCCTCAGCGGACGTCTACGACGCCGCGGCGGCCCAGCGCGCCGAGCTCGAGCGCGAAGCGATTGCCGTGCGGCTGCATCAGCGCGGCGTGGAGGTGGTCGAAGCGCTGCCCGACGACCTGGCGCCGCGGTTGGCCGACACCTACCTGGCGCTCAAGGCGGCCGGGCGCCTCTAGCCGACGACGGGCAGCGTGGCCCCGGCGTGGTCCGCACCCACGTCGCCCGTCTCGCCCGCCGCCACGGCGCGACGGCCCAGCACGATCGTGTAGGTCCAGTACGCCGCGAGCGCCAGAGTCCCGATCCCGATCTCGACCCCGGTCGGAAGCGACGAACGCACCACGAAACCCTCGATCACGCCAGAGACCGCGAGCACCACGACCAAGCCGAGCGCGACCGTGATGAGGGAGCGACCCTCTTCCGCCAGGGCGCGACCGCGCGGGCGCGGCCCAGGATCGAACATCGTCCAGAAGAGCTTCAGACCCGTCCCGCACGCGATGAAGATGGCCGTCAGCTCGAGCTGCCCGTGCGGCAGGGTCAGACCGAAGAACGCACCGAGGTGGCCGTGGGTGGCCATGATCGCGCCGGCCTCGCCCACGCTGACGAAGTTGTTGAACAGGACCCAGACCGGCACGAACCCGGTGATTCCCAGCCCGACGCACTGGGCCGCGATCCACGCGTTGTTGGTCCAGACCTGAGCGGCGAAGCTCGGCGCCGGGTGGTTGGAGTAGTACGCCTCGAACGCCTGGTCCGCGTAGGCCTTGAGCTCGGACGGCGTGCCGAGCTGCGCGAGCGCCGCCGGACTGCTCGCGACGTGCACCCCGACGGCGACCGCGAGGCCGATCGAGAGGATGGCAGCCCCGATGGTCCACCACCGGACGCGGTAGAACGCCGCGGGCAGTGAGACCAAGAAGAACCGGCTCAGGTCGCGCCAGGAGGGCTCTTGCGATCCGGCGATCCGGGCGCGGGCCCGTCCCAGCAGATCGGAGAGCTCGGAGACGAGCGCCGGATCTGGCGCCGCGGAGCGAACCGTGGACAGGTGCGTGGCGACGGCCTGGTAGAGGCGCACGAGTTCGTCCGCCTCACTTGCGTTCAGGCGCGAGCTGCGGGTCAGCACTTTGAGCCGTTCCCACTCCGAGCCGTGGGTTGCAGCGAAGGCATCGACGTCCACGGCCGCTACTCTCCCACATGGTGGTTGTCAGGTGGCCGAGAGACGGAGAGTCCGGTGTCCGACGAGATCCTCACGGGCGAGGGCGTGCTGCTCGATGCACGCCCGGCGTCCTTCGCGACGCGCACCTTGGCCGCCTTGCTCGACATCGTCGTGCTCTCGGCGGTCGTGATCGCGGCGTCGACGCTCTTCGGCGTCCTCGCTTCCGGTCTCGATGAGGCCGCCGCCGGGGCCGTCGTCGTAGGCGTGCTGGCCGCGATCATGGTCGGCATCCCGACGCTCGTCGAGACGCTCACCCGTGGTCGCTCGCTCGGCAAGCTCGCGCTCGGAATCCGGATCGTCCGCGACGACGGCGGGCCGGTCCGGTTCCGGCAGGCCTTCGTCCGGGCGCTGGTCGGGGTGGGTGAGCTCTATCTGACCGCCGGTGGGGTCGCCCTCATCACCTCGATCGTGAACCAGAAGGGCAAGCGAGTCGGGGACATCCTCGCCGGGACCTATGCCGTCCGAGTCCGCGGCGCCCAGCGGTCCTACCCGCCGCTGGTGATGCCCTTCGAGCTCGCGGGCTGGGCCCGCAGCGCGGACATGCGCCGGCTGCCGGACGGTCTGGCGCTGGCGGCTCGCCAGTTCCTCGGGCGCGCACCCTCGCTGCACGCGGCGTCCCGGCACCAGATGGGGATCGAGCTCGCGGCCGAGCTGCAGAAATACGTCGCTCCCGGCCCACCGATCGGCACGCACCCCGAACGGTTCCTGGCTGCGCTGCTGGCCGAGCGGCGCGAGCGCGAGTTCACGGCGTCCTTCCGCGCCTCGCAGGCCGCGCGCGCCGAAGCCTCGCTGCTGCACCGGCTCCCGCACGGGGTTCCCGACCCGGTCGACTGAGCCGGTGCCGACGCCCGCGGCCAGGTGCCGCGGTCAGTAGCGGTAGTGCTCCGGCTTGTACGGTCCCGCCGGGTCCAGCCCGAGGTACGCCGCCTGAACCGGGCTGAGCGTGGTCAGGCGCACGCCGAGCGCATCGAGGTGCAGCCGGGCGACCTTCTCGTCGAGGATCTTGGGCAGGCGGTACACCTCACGTGCGTACTCGTCCGGCCGGGTGAACAGCTCGATCTGGGCGATCACCTGGTTCGAGAACGAGTTGCTCATCACGAAGGACGGGTGCCCGGTGGCGTTGCCCAGGTTCATCAACCGACCCTCACTGAGCACGATCACCGAGTGGCCGTCAGGGAACGTCCACTCGTGCACCTGGGGTTTGATCTCGGTGCGTGCGATCCCCGGGACCGCCGCCAGCCCGGCGATGTCGATCTCGTTGTCGAAGTGCCCGATGTTCCCGACGACCGCCTTGTCCTTCATCGCGGCCATCTGACTGGCGGTGATGACATCGCGGTTGCCGGTCGCCGTGATGAAGAAGTCCGCCGCGCCGACGACGTCCTCGAGGCGGGCCACCTGGTAACCGTCCATCGCGGCCTGGAGCGCACAGATCGGGTCGATCTCCGTCACCACGACTCGCGCACCCTGGCCGCGGAACGCCTCGGCCGCGCCCTTGCCGACGTCGCCATAGCCGGCCACAAGGGCGACCTTGCCGCCCATCAGGATGTCCGTCGCACGGTTGATCCCGTCCGGTAGCGAGTGCCGGATCCCGTACTTGTTGTCGAACTTGGACTTCGTCACGGAGTCGTTGACGTTGATCGCGGGGAACAGCAGGCGCCCCGCTTCGGCCAGCTGGTACAGCCGGTGCACGCCGGTCGTGGTCTCCTCGCTGACGCCGCGGATCGCGGCGGCGGTCCGGGTCCAGCACTGCGGGTCCTCGGCGAGCACCCGGCGCAGCAGGGCGTGCACGACCGACGTCTCCTCGACGTAGCCGGGCTGGCCCGGTGCGGGGTCTTGCGGCACGGTGCCGCTCGCCTCCGCGGCGACACCCTCGTGGACCAGCAGCGTCGCGTCACCGCCGTCGTCGAGGATCATGTTCGGACCCTCGCCGTCCGGCCAGCGCAAGATCTCCTCGGCGCACTCCCAGTACTCCGGGACCGTCTCGCCCTTCCAGGCAAAGACCGGCACTCCGGCCGGGGCGTCGACCGAGCCCCGCGGACCCACGGCAACCGCTGCGGCCGCCTCGTCCTGGGTCGAGAAGATGTTGCACGAGGCCCACCTCACCTGCGCGCCGAGCGCGACGAGCGTCTCGATCAGCACCGCGGTCTGGACCGTCATGTGCAGCGACCCGGCGATCCGGGCACCGGACAGCGGTTGACCCGGTCCGAACTCGGCGCGGAGCGCCATCAGGCCCGGCATCTCGTGCTCTGCCAGGCGGAGCTGATGGCGACCGGCCTCGGCCAGGCCAAGATCGCGAACCTTGAACCGACCCGGGGCCTCGGCAAAGCCGGATGACGTCATGACAACTCCTGCTTCAGGCGTCGGGCGCTTTTTCGGCGCGACGCAGATCGGGTTCGAGGTAGATGACGCGGGCGATCGGGACGGCGGCGCGGACCCGCGACTCCGCGTCGTCGATGGCCGCCGCGACGTCCGCGGCGGAGGTGGCGCCAGGCACGTCGATCTTAGCGCCGACGAGGAGCTCCTCGGGGCCGATGTGCTGGGTGCGCAGGTGGATGACGGAGGTCACTCCGGGGCCGACAAGCGCCGCCCGGATCGTCGCGACGTCGTCCGCCGACGCCGACTCGCCGAGGAGCAGGGACCGGGTCTCGATCGACAGGATGACCGCGATGACGACCAACAGCACCCCGATCGCCGCTGTGCCGGCGGCGTCCCAGCGGCCGTCACCCGTCACCAGGGTGAGCACGACGCCCGCGGAAGCGAACACTAGGCCGAGCTGCGCGCCGACGTCCTCGAGCAGGACGACCGGCAACTCGGGCGCCTTCGCATTGCGGATGAAGGACATCCAGCCCTGCGAGCCGCGGATCTGGTTCGACTCGATCACCGCGGTGCGCAACGAGTAGCCCTCGAGCAGGATCGCGACACCGAGCACCGCGAGCGGCACCCAGCGCCAAGCGGCGATCGGGTGCGGGTCCTGCCATTTGTGCCACGCCTCGTACAGGGCGAAGAGACCGCCGAAGGTGAACAGGACGACCGACACGATGAAGGCGTAGAAGTACCGGGCCCGGCCGTAGCCGAACGGGTGCTCCTCGGTCGCGGCGTGCTTCGCCCGGCGGCCGCCGAGCAAGAGCAGCAACTGGTTGCCGGAGTCGGCGACGGAGTGAACTGACTCCGCAAGCATGGACGAGGACTGCGTCAGCGCGAACGCCACGAACTTCGTCGCCGCGATGCCCAGGTTGGCCGCCAGCGCCGCGATGGTCGCGCGGTTGCGGCCCTCAGCGGACATCAGCCCGCCACCACGCGCGCTTCGTCCACCAGCAGAACCGGGATGCCGTCTCGCACCGGGTAAGCGCGTCCGCAACCCGGCTCGGTGCAGACCAGCTCCGGTTGCCCGCCGGGCCCGGTTGCGTCGCTCAGCGTGCCGTGGCACGCCGGGCAGCACAGGATCTCGCGCAGCCATGGCTCGATCCGCGCTCCGGGACGGTCGGTCACGCCGGGCTCCCTGCTGCGTCGTCGGACCTGACCAGGGCGAGCACCTCGTCCCGGACCCGCTCCATCACGTCCCGGTCGGCCGCCTCGACGTTGAGCCGGAGCAGCGGCTCGGTGTTCGACGCGCGCAGGTTGAACCACCAGCGCGGCTGCTCGTCCCAGTGCGAGATGGTCACCCCGTCGAGCTCGTCGATCGTGACCGGGCCTGCGACGACGTCGTCGACGAAGGCACGCACCACCCGCGCGCGGACCGCCGCGACATCGGCGACGCGCGAGTTGATCTCCCCGCTCGCGGAGTACGGCGAGTACGCCTCGGCGAGGTGCGACAACGGCGCCTCGGTCGCGCCGAGCGCGGAGAGCACGTGCATCGCGGCGAGCATGCCGGTGTCCGCGAAGAAGAAGTCGCGGAAGTAGTAGTGCGCGCTGTGCTCCCCGCCGAAGACGGCGTTGTGCTCGGCCATCTGGGCCTTGATGAAGGAATGGCCGACGCGCGTCCGCACGGTGCGACCGCCGGCGGCCTTGATCAGATCCGGCACCACCTGGGACGTGATCAGGTTGTAGATGATCGTCGGCACGCGACCTTCGGCCCGCTCGCGCTCCACCTCGCGCAGGCCGACGAGCGCCGTGATCGCCGAGGGGCTCACCGGTTCGCCGTGCTCGTCGATGACGAAGCACCGGTCGGCGTCGCCGTCGAACGCGATGCCGATGTCGGCGCCGTGCGCCACGACAGCGGCCTGGAGGTCGCGGAGGTTCGCCGGCTCGAGCGGGTTGGCCTCGTGGTTGGGGAACGTCCCGTCGAGCTCGAAGTAGAGCGGGATGATCTCGAGCGGCAGCTTCGGGAGTCCCGCGCCGTCCGCCAGGACCGCGGGCACGGTGTGCCCGCCCATGCCGTTGCCGGCGTCCACGACGACGCGCAGCGGCCGGATTCCGGAGAGGTCGACCAGTCCGCGCAGGAACTCCGCGTACCCGCGGAGCATCTCGCGCTCGGTGACGGTGCCCCGAATGGCGGCCACCGAGATCTCGCCGTCCAGGTACCGCGCGGTGAGGTCGCGAACCTCGGCGAGGCCGGAGATCTCGCTGACCGGCCGAGCGCCCGCGCGGCACAACTTGATGCCGTTGTACTGCGCCGGGTTGTGCGAGGCGGTGAACATCGCGCCCGGCATCTCGAGGACGCCGGAGGCGTGGTACAGACCGTCGGTCGAGCACAGCCCGATGAGGACGGCGTCCACCCCACGCATGCCCAGGCCAGCCGCGAAGGCGGCGACGAGCTCCGGTCCGGACGCTCGCATGTCGCGCCCGATGACGACGGTGGGACGGCCCTTCGCCTCGTCATGCTCGGGAAGGATCACGATGTCGGCCAAGGCCGCGCCGATCGCGCGCGCCACCTCGGCATTCAGTTCTTCGGGGACGACGCCGCGGACGTCGTAGGCCTTGATGAGGGTCGTCAGATCACGGGGCTGGGATGCGTCAATCACGTGCGCAACCCTACTGACTCCAGCGCCGGGCGTCGTCCTCTAGCGCTTGGCCGAACGCTCCAGCACGGTCTCGATGCTGAGCTCCTCGATGCCCGTGAACCAGGCTCGTCGTTCGCAGTCGTGGCACGAGATGAAGACGACCGGGGTGGTGTCGGTGAGCACCATCTCGACTCGGGTGAGCTCGCCGCAGCCACAGTCCGGGCACACCTGCGGGCTGTCCGACTCGCCGAAGCCCACGCTCGCGATCGAGCCGAGCGGCGCAGGCGGTGGCACCGGCCGTCGACGACGCGCGGTGCCGCGCTTCGCGGCGCCCTTCGTGGTCCCGTTGCTGCCCTCGGCGCTTGTGCGCTGGTGCGGAATCTGCTTGTCCGACATCACAACTCCCGTGAGAAACGATCTGCGCGGCTCAGTAGAGATCGCCGCGCAGGACGCGAAGGTGGCCGCGACGTCCGGCCTCGACCACCTGTTGGTACACCGGGGCGGCCTGGCGGGGCCGTCCAGCTTCGCGCACAGCGTCAGCCAGCGCGAGGAGATCGTCCGGACTCGGGCCCGCATCGACGAACTCGGGAGCCAACCGGACCACCTCCCACCCACGTGGAGCGGTGAGCCGCCCGGCATGAGCGGCACAGAGGTCGTACGAGTGCGGCTCGGCGAGTGTCGCGAGCGGGCCGAGCACGGCCGTCGAGTCCGCGTACACGTACGTGAGCGTTGCCACAGCGGCGCTCTCGCACGCGGGACGCGAGCATTGACGGACCGGTCTCACGAGTCCTGACGCTACCGCCCGGGCCCGTCCAGGGCCTTCCGGCGCGCCAAAGATCACCCGCAGTCCGGCCCTGCTTCACCCCGCGCACTACAGTGCGTCCCATGCCTTCGACGGTCCCCACCGCCTCGCCACGGAGGCGGGATCGGCGCGGTCGCGGCGTCCGCGGTCCGCTGATTCCCTCGACGGTGCCGGCCTACCGGACCCGCGCCGAGCGCTTCGACGAGTTGCTGCTGGCCGCGGTCGATCGGCTCGAGAAGCGGTGGCCGAAGCAGCTCGAGGGCACCGAGTTCGCGGTCGAGGAGGTGCCGCCGTCCGGGCCCGCACCGTGGGAGCGAGGCGTGCCGCTCGGACGCTACTTCCCCGCCGACGTCGGGCTGCCGGCCCGGATCGTCGTGTACCGGCGACCGGTCGAGTCCCGGGCCGAAGACGCGGCTGACCTCGCTGACCTGGTGCGTGACATCGTGGTCGAGCAG
>Ga0066794_10000127_pt1 | contig 13040 bp, 11 predicted proteins | sample PersoiDNA2013190_FD_70945 | JGI IMG/M metagenome (GOLD analysis project Ga0066794, IMG submission 70945) | Permafrost soil microbial communities from the Arctic, to analyse light accelerated degradation of dissolved organic matter (DOM) -... | ecosystem: Environmental > Terrestrial > Soil >... | reverse complement strand
CGGACTCATACGCCACCCATTGCGAGTGCTTCGTTAGGGCTTCCCGACGCGATAACAGTCCCTTTTGCGCCAAGCCAACGTGTACCCATCCGTATTCGAGGATTAGTTGGTCGTATTCGATGTCGGACTTCAGGATGGCTAGCGCCACTTCCGCCGGCGTACCGAATGCGGAACAAACGAAATCGCACGCCAGGCCTTGGCAATGGGCGCTCGTTACCGCTCCGCCCACCGCCTGGTTTACCTCTGCCGAACGGTAGCCGCTGTGCACGACGATGGGCCTGTCCCCAAGCAGCGTTCTAACTCTTTCCATCACCGCCGCCACTAGGCCCAGGTTTGCAATAACGATCGGGCCCGGAGTGTTGTCGAGTCCAAGCCGCGCCGCCGCTTCGGAGAAAGAAAATTCCTCCAACGTGAAATGCTCTGAGATTTTCATGGGTCTCATCGTAGGTTTCCGAGTTTCACCGCAAACACGTCCCCGCGCTAGGTCTGTACTCCCTTCGCACCGCCTCACTTCACTCATCGCGTTAGTTTGACAACCATTAAGTCTGCACGGCAGTTCTGCTTCGCTGTATTTGCGGGAGTATTCACGTCGGGAGCTGCTTGCCAAGTGATAGTGCCTGGAGAATTCTCCGCGAAGGTTCCCACACCGGCCACGGTTGTGGATTGCACCCATGTCGGATGTGTGGCCCCGGTTGTGCATGTTCCTGTGCCTCCGTTCGCCGTACAGTTGAGGACTTTGTAGATATAACTTCCAGCGTTAGGAAAGTATAGTGGGGTCGGGAACACATTCTCGCCCACACTGTAGTGGGTAGAATCGCTTGCGTTCCAAGTCGGCCCCCCGACGTTGCAACTTGCGTGGGTTCCATCAAGATTCCCAAACTGTCCCATACCATCGGAGCTTATCAGTGCAAACTTACCAGTTTGTGAAATCATGGCTACGCCGTTAGCCGCGTCAAAATTCCAAGAGTAGCCCGAGTTATAGGAATGGAACGCTCGCCGCACCTGTCCCAACGTACCGCCACTTCCAACAAAGTTAGGAACTCCGGGAGAGATGTTTACAGGCGATATAACAAATCCCTCATTGAAATCAATTTGTGGAAGTCCAGCTAGTTGGTTGACCGTCGATCCAACGCAACCGGCGATTGCGAACATCTAACTCGTGTCGTTTGCAGTGTTATTGGCGTTTCCGTAGTGCCTATCACAGTAAGGGTATGGGTAAGAAGTAGAGTAGTATTTGGTAAGAGTTACGGCTGGGTTAGCATAGGTGTGGAGCGAAGCTCTGCCTGCATTAGCTAACCCTACATAACCACTCCAACCGTGACCGGTACAATCATTCTCCGTGGAATGCTCAACTCCTGTGTTCCGCCATGTAACTGTACCGTCAGTTACATCAGCACCCGGAGTTTGACCAGAACCAGTCCATATTGGTTGAGTGCTTCCACTGGTGCCTAGATTACCTGATGCAATGATCTGATAGATATATCCTCCAGGGTTCAAAATTCCATAGGGAGGAAAGATACGGTAACCAAGGGTGGTATATGAATGAGTCGCTGTCCATCCTGTAAGCGGAGTATTGCCACAGAACTGTACGGAGTCAGTACCTACGTGCCAGAAGTAAATAGCGCCTGCCACGTTTCCTTGGGAAGCTATATTCTGCGTGATTTCTACATAGTCACCACCGGGCGTAGTAGAGCCGGAATGGTTTTGGAAAAGGTCGGGTATTCCACCGTGAGCTGCGCCACCCCACTGATCCGCGACAATGCCGCCTGCGGTTGGAGATCCCATCCAAGCACCATTGTGGGTAACGGTGCCTGTGTAATTGTTATAGAGATCGCATCCCGTCTGTCCAACTGTCCAAGCAGCAACAAAATGAGCAGTATCTTGTCCTCCAGTGTTCGAGAATGCCATCGCAAACACAGTGTCATTATTCCCGCTCAGAAGTGTTCCCTCCCAAGTTGCGCTGAAACTACCCCCCGTACCATTCAGCGAATTGCCTAAGCATTGCGAATTGTTGTAGTCAAATAGAAGTGTCGAGGTCATTGATGAAGGTGGCCCAAACGTCACGGTGTACTGGAGTAACTGGGTCGGAGTAGATCCCAGCACATAGAATACATTATTGATGGTATGCGACCATCCTGCTCCGGCCCCAACTGGCACTGCCAGTCTCGGACTGGTCATCGTTGCTACCATCGTGGCTGGGTTGAACATTGCAATTTCAAGGTCGGTGCTGGCCTTTTTGAAGATAAATGCCGTGTCATCCACGTTCCAGTGAATCGAGGACGCATCATCATCGGTTGTCAGGAGACTGCCTGTTGATGCGCTATTCACGTCTGTCACCCGGACCATCGTGTTTCCGAAATCGGACGGAGTTACGGAGTACCCGGACCCGGTAAGGTTCCCGCACGCCGAGAGCGTGGCAAGACTAGTAGAATCGCAAGTGTTCGGCCCCCAGCTCGGGATCGGCATCGTGAGGTTGACGATGCTAGTGTCCTGAACGAAGCAGTCGTAACCGTTTTGTGGACCGCAACTGTTGCCGGGGGTAGCGTATGTGGCGGACCCCGAGTGCAACCCGGAACCCGAGTATGTCGCTTGCCCGAAGGCAGGAAGGCAAAGAAATACAACCGCCAAGAATTTCTTCATCGCTCTTTAGCTCCACAAGAAATCGCATCTTTCGTTAAACCAGGGCGAGACCTTTGCACGACGCAAGGGCCCCGTAGACTCGTGCGCTCGGCGTCCGAGTCACTCCCGGCTTCGCTATAATGTTTCTTTGCTCCTCCCCCGCCATTTGCGCAGGGCTTCATGGAAAGGGAACTATGCCGACTGACGTGGTCATGCCCCAGATGGGCGAATCAATTTTCGAAGGAACCATCACCAAGTGGCTGAAAAAGCCCGGTGACAAGGTCCAGCGCGATGAACCTCTGTTCGAGATTTCCACCGACAAGGTCGACGCCGAAATCCCCGCGCCCGCCAGCGGAATCCTTCAGGAAATCAAGGTTTCCGAAGGCAACACCGTTCAGGTCAACACCGTCGTGGGTGTGATTGGCGACGGCAGTGGCGCTTCCGCTGCCGCCCCCGCCAAGGCCGCTGCTCCTGCCGCTCCGGCGTCCGCGAAGAAAGAAGCTCCGGCTTTGCCGCCCCCACCCGCCGCTAGCGCCACCGAGGACGAAGAAGATTCCGACGTTCGCTCTTCCCCGCTCGTCCGCAAGCTCGCCCGCGAGCACAATGTGGATCTCGCAAAAGTGAGTGGCACCGGCACCGGCGGCCGCGTTACCAAGCAGGACGTCCTCGATTTCGTCGAGCACCGCACGGCTGCTCCGGTTGCGGTCCCCGCATCCCGCCAAGCCTCAGCCCCTGCGCCGGCTGTCATTCCAGGCGACCTTGTACCCATGTCCCAAATGCGCAGGATCATCGCGCAACGCATGATCGAATCGCGCCGCACCAGCGCTCACGTCCACTGCATGTTCGAGGTGGATATGACTCGCATCGTCAACTTGCGAAACAAGCTCAAGAACGGCTTCGAGCAGCGCTACGGCGCGCGGCTTACCTTCATGCCGTTCTTTGTGCGTGCCGCCATCATCGCCCTGCAGCAATATCCGATCGTCAACAGCTCGCTCGAAGGCGACAGCGTCCGCTACCACAAGCACGTCAACGCCGGCATCGCCGTCGCGCTCGATTGGGGACTCATTGTCCCCGTTCTCAAGAACGCCGACGAACTCAACTTCCTCGGACTGCAGCGCGGCATCACTGACCTCGGCGAGCGCGCCCGTTCGAAGAAGCTCATGCCGGCGGACGTCGAAGGTGCAACCTTCACCATCACCAATCCCGGCCAGTTTGGCGCGGTCTTCGGCTTGCCCATCATCAACCAGCCGAACGTGGCCATCATGGGCGTCGGCGGTATCACCAAACAACCCATGGTGATCACCGACAAAGACGGTGCAGATTCCATCGCCATCCGTTCCGTCGTTCACCTCACGCTGGGCTATGACCATCGCATTGTCGACGGCGCTCTAGCCGACCAGTTCATGGTTGTCGTAAAGAAGACTCTTGAAAACTGGAGTGAAGAAGTGGGCTAACAGAAATCGGGTCATCTGATCATCGGGCCATCTAAGTTCACATGCCAAAGCCTTTGACGTTCAATCACCCGATGACCCGATCACCCGATTTCTCTTAGAACGTCAAACTAACGGCGTTTCCCCTAATAGTAACGGCCCATCTTCCGACCGTTCGATGAAATATCGAGTCACGTCATCGCGGAGTCCAGGTTTGTTTCCTGTCCAGCGCCACAGTCCCTGGTAATCTCGCGCGATGTCGGTAGTGGGATGGAAGTCCCACTTTTTCAGAATCGTCCACCGCTCGCCATAAGCGCGCAGCGATTTGCTGCCGTGAAAAGCGTGCGTTGCGAAGTTGTCGATACACCCCACTGGGGAGCGGCCTTCGATGCGGTTCAGTTTCGCGGCGCGCGCTTGCCAATTGAGGACAGCTTCCACGTAGGGCCCAGTGCACCGCTTCATTTCGGCGGCTACGTTCGTCGCTTGCACCAGTCCGAAAGCTTGATGCCAATCCGCGCTGCCCAGGATGCAGGTGTCCAACATCCCGCCCACCATATCGAAAGCATCCCGGCGCCACGCCCACGCGCCTCCGGTTGCTCCAGGAGCATGACCAAAGGGGAAAGCTTTTGACGGTCGGAGCTTGGCGTAGTAAGTATCAGTTCCTCCGCGCCGCGCTCGCCGGGAACTCAGGAATTCAGTTTGGTGCAGATAGTTCCATGCAAAACTCGTGCTCATGCGGTAAGGGCGGTGGCCGAGATGGCTGGTTGCGGTTTCGCCTGTCAGATCGGTATAGGTGCTGAACAACTGGACAAAGCTGTGGTGCTGGAGCATGTGAATTGCCTCCAGCGCCCAGTCATGTCGCGTGAAGTGAAAGTCACCGTCCACATAGCCACCGTATAGCCAGTCTGGCGGGAACCGGCGCACACCTTCATTGATCGCGCATTCCTTGATCCAAAGGTTCGAGTCGGTCCGCAGTTGCAAATCGAGCGGATTGTCGGGGCTGGTGACTTCGTGCGGCCGGTCTCCGAAGGCGACCTCGACGACATGCAGCGCGACGTTCGGACTGGCCTCCATGTGAAACCGAAAATCATGGAAATTCTCTCGTCTGCGCTGCCAGCGGTACGGGTTTGAATACACCGAAACGATGTGCAACTTCTGGGTCTCGGAGTACTCCACGAACTCGCGATGAACGTTTGGGTGCTTGAAGGTCAAGGCCCCTCTCCTCTCGATCTTGTGCCGCCGGCCAGTTTGCTAATCGTTTCTACGCCTCGGCGCGAGCAGCAATACTTCCAGCAGGTATCCGCTGCTGGGCGGAATGGCAATCGCTTCGATATCTCTGGCCAGCTTCGAGGCCAGGTTGTGGACGAAACGTGGTTGAATGGGACGGTTGATCGAGGCTTCACCGCTTCGCATCAAGGACCGACAACACAAAGCTGCCCTACTTCACACCCAGATGGCCTCGCCACGCTATGACCGCGCTGATCGCGAAGGTGATCGCTGCAGTTACGAGCCGGTCATACACAGTCCGGCGAAGATCATGTACCTCGAGTGCGACCAGCCGGTTTTTGGCCAGCTTCATCCGTCCCGGCTGTCCGTTTCCTACGATCATGTCTATCTTTGTTTCCAATCGCGCCAGCTTCTCCAAAACTTTGAGCTGGAATTCGTGGGCGGCCATGCGACCGACCGCCGGCGGTCGCGCCCCCCCCCAGCCGATTTCATCGTTTGAATTTTTCATGTGAGTGGATAGTCAACATGCAGCGCCGTCGAATACCGCGAATACTTCGGCGGCGCGCTGCCGTCATAACTCCTCAAGAAATAGGATTGTGCCCGCGCGTACCGCGTGAGCGTAAAGCTGCTGCTCGTGAAACGGCCAACCAGGTTGCGGTTGTTATCGACTCCCCACCCTGCGTCCGTGTACCGCACCTCGATACCGCCTCCCGCCACGGGAGTGAATCCCACGTCAATCGTCACCGTCGTTGAAGTCACATTCGTGAAATCCGCGTCGATAAGATCGGGAAGATAAACATTCCCCACCATGCTCACATTAATCGGCGTCAGCACCTGTATCTGTTTCACCAGGGCCGTCGCAAAAGCAAAATCCAGAGAGGGATCTCCCCCATCCACAAACCGCACAGTGTAGCGGCTGTTTTCGCCGGCAATGTCCGCGATCTCCACGTCCACTTCGCGCACGATCGCTGCAAACGACGCCATCCGCGATAGCACATTCACCGCCAGCCCGTCTCCCGGAAAAATATCCGGCGCCCCGCCCGGCAGGAACTGGCTCCACGCCTGGTACTCTCCACTCCATCCCTGGCCGGCGTCATCCAGCAAGGCCAGCGCCGCTGTTTCGCAATCCGCCGAAGTGCGTGGAACGGGCGTCCCAATCTCGCGCACGCTCCCGCGCACTCCGTCGTCGCCGCCGCGCTGATGAGCTGCAATGCTCGCCGAGTTTGTCACTCGCGCCATCGCATGGCCTTGGCCGCGATAACTCACCTCGATCAACTCGTTCGCCGCCGGTATGTACTCCGGATAAAATTGCAGCGCGGGCTCGGTCGAAACATGGCACTCCGCGCCATCCCGCAACGATCCCGTCCGTCGGGTCCGCGTGTTTTCCTCTGGCAATGTGCTGCGCACCAGGGCATCGACTGCCAGCCATATGTACGTGAACGCTACCGAACACTGAATGCTGCCGGCATTGATGAGCGCATACTTGCAAAACCCGGGCGCGTCCGCAATGACGCCGTCGTACAGCACGGTGGCCGGTGCGATCTGCGTCGCCGGATTCGTCGGATCAATATCGTGCACTTCCAGTACGACTCGCACATCGCAGGCGATTGCTCCGCCGCCTCGCGCCGCGCCGCTCGGATGCAGCGAAGAATGAAACACCTGCTGCATTCGGTACACCTCTGTCGGATACAGTTGCGTAGTAAACACGTAGTGGTGCCCGGCCTGTGTGGCGAGCGCGGTACCCGTGACGGAGCCTCCGACCAGCGCCTGGATGTTGCAGTTCGCGCCCGCAGGCGTTACGCGAAAGCCTGCCAGGCACCCGGCGATCGAAACCGCTCCGGCATACAGCCCGCCGATCACCCCATCCGACGCTGCATTGAACACGACGTCGCCGTGTTCCAGCATCGTGGCTCCGCCCAATTCGATCTTTTCGATGAAGTTCAGCAGCGTTTGCCCATCTGTCCCCGTTCCTCCCCCAACCTGCAATTGGCCGGTGCCGGCCGTAATCACATGCTGCGGATCGGTTACGGTCCAATGCGTCGGATCCAGCTCCGCATAAGTCTCGTCAAGAACCGTGCGGTTATACAGTGCCACCTGGCTGCTACGTGTGAACGGCTTCTGTGACATGTAGAACTTGGTCGTAAGCCCGTCGCCGACGAAGTAATCCTTCACATGCGCACTCGGCTCCAGTGGCCCCAGTATCGTCAAGTCATTGACGAGTCGATTCACGCTCTGCAATTGCAGATCGCCCGGAGAAAACGTAACTGCATTCTCCGCCAGTTCATACGTGTTTGCCCCCAGCGGCGCAAAAAACAACTTGCTGTTGTCGTCCCGGTAAGAACAGCGCGCCGCAAGCGTAATCTCCGCCGCCGATGCGGTCCACTTTTTCGCGGGATCGACGCTGTAATACGGAATCGGGTCCCCCGCCTCGACGCCGCTCACGTCAAACCATCCCGGCAGCGCCTCCGCTGTCAACTGCCGGAACGCGTCACCAGCGTTCCGGTTCGCAAACGGGGGATGGGGGGGAGGCGCCTTCTGATCCATCAGCATCACGTCGCTCAGTGCGACGATCTCGAACCGGTAGACCACCCCGCGATCAGCCCACCCCAGATACTGATACGTCGGCGTCTGGACAATGTAGCCAGTGAACAGATCATTGCCGTTGCTCAAGGTCAGCGTAACGCGGCCACCGATCGCGGGCACCGCCAGACTCTCCCCTCCGCCTACCAGGCCGAATTTCAATGCCGCCGGGCTGTTCAGCTTGCGCGCCAGGCTCGGGCTCTTGCTCGAATCCACGAATGCCGTATAGTCCTGCGCCCCGCGGCCGTCGAGATTATCAATCAGTAATTTCATGGCTTATCGAAAAACTCCGCCGTCCCTTGTGCCCTCTGTGGCTAAAGCTTTCTTGCTCCGCGTCGATCCGAGTGCATCCACGGAATCGAAGAACTGGGATCTAGTAAACCGCTGCTCCACTCGCCGGAAAATAACTCCGGTAACACAGCACCACCGCTCCATCGTTGCCGTCCGGGGTCGGCAGCGCGGTAAACGACGCCCGCAACGCCAATTCTCCGATCGGCTTTTGAATCTCGATCAGACTCTCCCGTTCCCATTCCGGCTTCACCGTGCACGGACTCAAACTCGGATAGAAGAAACACACGCGTCCACCAGACTCCTCTTCCGCCACGAATAACCCCGACCACTGTTGCAGAAACGCGCCGCCTTCGCGGTCCACAAAAGCCATCACCTTCTGCACCGCCGCCCCAGACGCTGGCACTCCCCCCGGCAATGCCTGCGTCAGCAGCAACGACGTCGCCGTCACCTGCGCGACGCGGCCCACGTTGAACGTAACCCGCCGCACATAGTTGGCATCCTGCCTCACGTCCCCTGGATTCTTCACGTACGCGGCCGTGATGCCGGTGCCCACATAGCCAACTTGCTGCGCGTAATCCACATCGCATGCCACCAGGTCTCCAGGCTGGAATCCGGCGATGGCGCCTGCTCCCAACACCAGTTCCCCAGCGGTCGAGCCTGCCAGCAAAGGCACGGCCGCCAGCGGAATTCCACCTGACCCTGCTCGCGAAGCACTCGGATCGGTTGCCAGTACATTCATGTGCTCTGCGCCTCCCGCCAGAGCCATCTGCAACTTTCCCCAGTCGCGAAATTCGAAATCTACTCTCGCTCCCAGACCGTGCCGCGCTTGTGCCGACACTGCACCCGCGGTTCCGCCGATCAAGGCCTCGATCTGCGATGTGCTTGTACGCTGAAAGTTTTCAATCCATCCCAGGTCAATCCACGGCGCCGGTGGGGCATCCAGATGGAAGTCGTGATCTTTCGATGGATCAAAAATCGCCGTCGGCCCGTTCCCTCTGTCGACCGGCGCGAAATAGGCACGCGTCTGCCGTGCTACTGGCCGTAATCCCGCCCGCGTCACGCTTCTACCTCTGGCAGAAAGAAATAAACTCTCAGCTGCGCATACCGTTCCACCCGCGCTGTGCCAGCACTCCACTGCTGTTTCTGGATCGAGATGTCTGCCGGCGCATTCCCCATCTCCGGCACCGTCCAGAAAATTCCCGATCCTAAGTCAGCGCTCGGAGTCTGGCTGTAATCGCGCATCGCGCATTTCGGTATGCGGCGGATCGCAGATTCTGAGCAACTCGTTATCCATCTCCGCCAGCACGCGTCCTCGATCCACTCCCGTTCCGCCGCTGCCTTCGCTCGCGTACCAGATGTGGCAATCCAGTCCCAGCATCGGACGCGTGCTCTCCGCAATCAAGATTTCGCCAAAATCCACGTAAAACGCTCCCGGCTGCGCTTCCCCAAACCGCGGTTCCATGTTTTCGCGGACCACGATCGCCGGCACCGTGACTCCGTCGATCGCCATCGTTCGCGCCGGATTCAACGCTGTCAGCCGCTCGCGCAGCGCCATATAAAAACTGTCTTTCGCCGCTTGCATATTTCTCCTGTTAGTCCGTAGTTCGTTTACGCCCCCTCCGCGGTAGTCGCAGATGATTCGAGGAATCCGCTCTAAAACTGATGGCTGACAGCTGATGGCTGACGGCCTGCCTACGCCATCGCCACCACTCGGTACAGATATGCCACACCCGCGAGCCGTTCGACGACAAACCCTTGGATGTGAAACACCTCTCCGCAGTACACCAATCCCAGCGCCGTTTCGAACAACACTTCCGCCGAAGCCACGTTCCGCTGACTCACTTGCTCCGCCATCGCCGAATGGCCAGCGAGCAACTCGATTCGCCGCCGTGGACCGGTGCTCTCCGTGGTGAGCTCCCGGACAATCACCGGCGCAATTAACGCCTGCTCAACTCCCGGATCCACCAGGCCGAGCTCTGCCACGCCATCGGCCGGCATTCCCGCTGCTGCAAACAGCAGGATCACTTCCGTGCCGCCCATGGTTCGTAACATGGCATCCGCTGCCCGTGCTGCCGCTGCTCCAGAAATCCCAGTCATCGTCATCCCACTTTCTGCGCCACATAGGGCGCCAGCAGCGCTTGCACGGTTTCATCCAGTAGCGAATCGGAGAAGTACATCAGTTGCATTCTGTCGGGGAATACATTCCTCTTCACATTCAGGGCCGGGGTAGCCTGCGCATTCTTTACCAATTGCGCGCACGCCACCTTGACCGCGTCAGGAAAAGGATCAAGCCCAGCCGTATACACAATCTCCATTTCGGTGAACGCCCACCCCAGCACATTCACCGGGAGCGTGATTTCTCCCGTCTCCAGAAACACGTCCAGGTCCGGCACGTTCAAATCCGCCCACGTTCCCGGAATTCCGAACGCGAGAGCCGCATCCCACACCATCTCCTCGTACACCAACTCGCCCCGCCGTGGCGTCGCGTACCGAGCCCGCGCCGACACAATCGGCGATGTTGCCGGCGCCACCGCACAGAGCGGCAGATACGTAAGCCGCACCGGCCTTTGTCCGTTTTCCGTTCGCAATCGCTCCATGTACTGAGCGATCGCCAGCGTGACCCTTCGGCAATGCGCATCCACAATCGCCGATGCCGCAGTCACCCACGCCAAAGCAGTCGTTGTTTCCAGCCCATAAGCCTCATATTCCGACGGTTGCAAATAATTCATGATGGGTTCTCAGTTCTCGAAGTCATAAGCCGGGTGCCCCACTCATCGCGCACTTTGCGATGAGTGGGTTCTTCCCCAGCGTTCGACTAGCGGTTCACTTTCACTTCGTAGTGCGCATAGGACGCGCCCTTCACCACCACGCCGCCGAACTTCACCACGACGCTTTCCGTCAGCAGCGAGTTCGGCAGTCCCAGCCTGAATACCCGTGGATTCGGGTCCGTCAGCCAGTGGTACTCAATCATGTCCTCGCTCACGATGTAGGCCGGTAACACCGCACTGCCACTTCCCGGTGTGCCCGTATAAGGAAGGGCCCACTCCGGAATCAGCGGCAACTCGCCGGCTTGCGTGCTCAAGGTCTTCACGGTTATCCCGCCGGTGATCTGCGCCGTCGAGAGCACAACGTTGAACTCCGCCTTCATCTCGCGGTCGATCAGGTCGAGCAGCACCGGATTCGCATAGATCGCCGTCGGCCGCACCTCGTACGACGAACTGGAGACCATTTGCGCGATGGTGCTCTTCAGCCCGTCCACGATGCTGGCCGTGGTTGCGATGGTCGTGCTGTTGCCTCCCGCCTCGATCTGCCCGATGGCGCCAAAATACTGCGCCGTCGTGGGAGTGCTCAGCGAGGTGTCGTTGCCGTTCCACAGCGCCACGTCGTGGGTGCGCAGAATCCCGTCCACCGCATCGGCCAGGTCCTTCGCTTGCAGATACGCGAACTGGCTCTGCTGTGTCCCCACCTCCATGTCAAACAGGTTGTAGTTGATCTGCGAGACCAGCGCCTTCAGCGGAACGCTGCGCTCCACTCGCGTCGGCGCTTGCAGCGTCGGCTGAATGTTGCGCGGATCGACGAACGCCTGGGACGCCGTTGGCGAAGCAATCGCCGTTTCCTCGAAAAACCGCGATGGATGTCCCGTCGCCGGCACCTGCTTCATCCTTTGTCCGAACACTCCGCGCCGCCGCACAATGTCGGTAATCTCGGTCTGATACCGATCAACCTCGACCGCGCCCGGTCCCAGAAAGTCCGCTGCTGCATGCAAATCCAGAAAATTCGCTTTCATGTCTTCTCCTCAATTGAGTTGTTACTGCCCGTTCTCTTTCCGATTTCCCGCCGGGTGCCCCGCTTCTCGCGCACTTTGCGAGAAGTGGGTTTTCTTCACCCAAAGAAAAAGGACGCGATCTCTCTCGCGCCCCAATAACCAACGCCCTAACGACTAGCGACCAATGACCAACGACGACTTACTCGATCATCCCCGCCCGCGCCAACTCCGCTTTCACGGCGATCCGCTGTTCCACGCTCAGTGCCGCTAGCGTCTTATTAAGCACCGCCGGATCCAGCCGTTCGCCTTCGATCTCGTTCTTTCCGATCAGCGCCGACACCACCGGTGACAGTGTCTTCCGGGCCATCCGCGACGCCTGTGCTTTCAGATCTGCATTCGACTTCTCCAACTGCACAACGCGCTCCTGCAAGTCGGTTCCAGTTCCTTCCGCCTGGTGCCGCTCTGTTGTTTGTGTAACGCTCTCCTCGACCGCCGCGACGATCCGGTCCACTTTCGCATTCAGCATCTCCTGCTGCGCGTCGAGCTTTCCCAATACGCGATCAAGAGTCTCCGTCGCTGCCGCCAGTCGCTCGGCCGCCGCCATCATCTGCTGCACCATCTCTTCGTTCATTCGTCTTCCCTCCCTGGTTTGCCATGCATTTCAATTTGTGCCACCGAGACCGGCAAAGACCCTGCCTCACCCGCCTCCAGACTGCCGTTCCTTACCCCAGCTCGATCCACGTCGCGCGATACGCCGCCTTATCCCGCCGCAGCACTGCTGCCCCCGTAAAGGTCACCCGGTTCAGCACCCACACGCTTGCCTTCATGTCTTCCACCAGCGCATCCGCAATCTCATACGACATTCCAAGCCCCGCACGAGTAGTGCGGACATTCCCGTCCGCGCTCTCCGGTCCCGCCGAGACCGATGCCCCCGTCCGCCCCGGCCTGCCGATCTCCGCCACGATCTCCGGAAAATCACGCGCATACAAAAATCCACCGACTTCAATGACGCGCCCCACAATTTCAGCTCGCGTGATCACCCCAATCTTCCGCCGCGCGTCGTGACGATCAAGCGCCGGCGAGTAGTCGAGCGCCATCCCCAGCAGCGACGGTATCGCCGCCTCTGC
>Ga0066794_10000124_pt1 | contig 13188 bp, 11 predicted proteins | sample PersoiDNA2013190_FD_70945 | JGI IMG/M metagenome (GOLD analysis project Ga0066794, IMG submission 70945) | Permafrost soil microbial communities from the Arctic, to analyse light accelerated degradation of dissolved organic matter (DOM) -... | ecosystem: Environmental > Terrestrial > Soil >... | reverse complement strand
TTTGTTTTACCTGTAGTTTTAGTTATCATTTTTCTCTTCTTGTATTTCGCGTTTCACTCAGCACGTGAAGCTATTTTAAGCTTGATAACACTTCCTTTTGCACTCATTGGCGGCGCATACATGATTTGGTTCTGGGGCGTAAATTTATCTGTTGCGGTTGCCGTTGGTTTCATTGCATTGTTTGGTTTGGCGGTTGAAACAAATATTGTAATGGTCATCTATCTCAACGATGCCATGCAGCAACTCATCGCAAAAAAAGGTAACAGCAAAGAGACAATCACAAAAGAAGATTTGAGGGAATACACGATATATGGTGCAGCAAAGCGTTTGCGTCCAAAATTAATGACGGTAAGCGTTTCACTGTTTGCACTTGTGCCCATTCTCTGGAGCAGTGGCGTGGGCAGCGATGTAATGAAGCCAATCGTGTTGCCTATGGTTGGTGGTGTAATAACATCTGCTATATTCATTCTTTTGGTAACGCCTTTAATATTCCTGATGAATAAAGAACATGAACTGAAAAAATATGGAAAGATTGAGGTGCACGAAGTAAAACATTAAAATATGAAAAGAAAAAATTTATTGATATTATTTGCAATAGTAAGTGTAGTAAAATTACATGCACAAACTATGCAGTTGGATGAAATTACAAACACCATTCAGCAGCAGCATCCGTCTGTAAAAATGTATGATGCAGAAATACGCTCTTTGGATGAAGCAGCAAAAGGCGCACGAAGCTGGGAAGCTCCTGAACTCAGTACAGGTTTCTGGATGACGCCCTACAATCCAAACTTTTGGAAAAAAAATACAGATGGAACACCCGGCATGGGTCAATACATGATTGGTGTGCAGCAAATGTTTCCCAACAAAAAAGCACAGGATGCAAAGGCTGCCTACATGCAGGCAATGTCATCAGTGAATAAAGAAAAAAAGAATGCCACATTGAATGATTTATATGCAGCAGCAAAGAGAAATTATTACGAATGGGTGGTTATAAAAAAGAAATTATCCATTCTTGACCAGGATAAAAAGCTGCTGCAATTCACGATACAAAATGCTGAAATACGATACAAAAACGGATTGGGAAAGATCAGCGCTTATTACAAAGCAAAAGCAGCATTGGGAAACATTGAAAATATTCAACTCATGCTCAACAATGATATTCTGCAGAAAAAAATTGCGTTGAATACTTTGATGAACCGTGATAAGACTACAGACTTTGATGTTGATACAATTTATTCAATAAAAGATTTCAGTGGTTACATTTTCGACAGCACAACCTTCATCAATGCAAGAAGCGATATTAAAGCCGTTGATAAAGATATAAGCCTTACCTGGTTGCAGCAAAAGGTAGAAAGTACAAAGCTTAAACCGCAGTTTGGGATTTCTTATGACCACATGTTTGGTTTTGGCGGTCTGCCTGCACAATACAACTTAATGGCAACAGTAAAATTACCGATGGCTAAATGGGCATCGAAAGAATATAAAGCTAATATTGAAAGTCTAACATGGAAAGCCGTTTCACTTGGTGAGCAAAAGCAGGCAATCATAAATCAATTGAGTGGCGATGCTTACAGCAGGCGTAATGATATTGAGTTAAAGAAGAAACAACTTAAACTGTATGAAGGAAACATTCTTCCAGCTTTAGAGAATAATTATAAAACCATGCAGTTGGGATATGAGCAAAATACAGAAGAATTATTTCAACTATTTGATGCCTGGGAAACTTTGAATATGACACAGCTCGAATACCTTGACCAGTTACAACAGTTATTAATCATGCAGGTTGAACTGGAACAAGTTTTGGAAATAAAATAATAATCACTATGTATGTATAGATTTAAAAATATAAAGACGGTTTGGTTTGCTTTGCTTGCAATAGTTCTCATAGCAGCATCCTGCAAAGAAAGCACGCAGCAGCATCAGCATGCAACAGCTTCGCAGGGCGAAGTGTACACCTGCCCTATGCACCCGCAAATCATTCGCGATAAACCCGGCAATTGCCCTATATGCGGAATGAAATTAGTAAAGAAGGAAAGCAGTAATGCGAAGCTCAACGATATACAACTGCAAAGTTTATTAAAACCTACCAATGAGTTTGTAGTATCAACTGTTCCGGTAACAACTATGCACAAAAAAGATGTATCAACAGAATTGCAGGCGCTGGGAAGGGTTAGTTATGACACACGCTATACAAATACAATTTCTTCACGAGTATCAGGAAGAATTGAAAAATTATTTGTGAAGTTCCGTTATGAGCACATCCATAAGGGAGATGCGGTAATGAATATTTACAGCCCTGAGTTAAACACCGCACAGCAGAATTTAATTTTTCTTTTAAAGAATGACCCCAATAACACAATCCTTATTAGTGCAACAAAAGAAAAATTATCGCTGCTGGGAATGAGTAGTTATCAGTTGGATGAACTAATGCGTACGCAAAAGATTGCTTACACAATTACTGTGTACAGTCCTTATACCGGTCATGTGCATGAAGCAGGTAATATGAATAACTTAGATAACACCAGCGGCTTGAGAACAGATGCATCACAGTCTTCAGAACAATTATCACTTAAGGAAGGTATGTATTTACAAAAAGGACAACCCATCATTTCTGTTTTTAGTACAGAACATGCATGGGCATTATTAAATATTTATACAAACGATCAAAACCTTGTGAAAGCAGGTGATGCTGTAACCATTATACCGGAAACCGCACCGGGCAATGCTTTCAAATCAACTATCAGTTTCATTGAGCCATTTTACAGAAGCGGAAGTAAAACTTTAACTGCACGTGTGTACTTCAATAACACAGATCTTAAATTACCAATAGGCAGCCAGGTAAAGGCATTAATTTCAACCAGTATAAAAAATACAGAATGGTTACCCGAAGATGCTGTGCTTTCTCTTGGGATAGACAAAATTGTTTTTCTTAAAGAAGACGGTGGTTTCAGAGCACATAAAATAACTACAGGCATCACAAATGAAAATAATATACAGGTATTGTTGGGCTTGTCTGCAAACGATGAAGTGGCAGCCAATGCGCAATTCCTTATGGACAGCGAAAGTTTTATAAAAATAAATCAATAAATGATGAAAATTTTTTTTGATAATAATGAGCCCAGTGGGATTGCTACGATTAAGCGTCCGTTGCGCTACGACCGACAACCGGCGGTTCGCACTCTTCAACTTTTGTTTCTCTTTTTTGCGATGCTCGCGATAACGTCTTTGTTTTTAGCATCATGCAAAGGCAGGATTAAAGAAGTAGCGGCAACAACAGATCCGGATGTTTATTATACCTGTTCCATGCATCCACAAGTAATGCAGGATCATCCCGGCAACTGCCCCATCTGCGGAATGAAACTGATTGAAGCAAAAAAAAGCCAGTCACAAAAAGCAGATGAGATACAGCTCAGTAATGTGCAAATGCAATTAGGCAATATACAAGTAGATACTATCAGAAATGGTTCCATCGGTGATAACATGGTACTTACTGCAACACTCAATTTTGATCAGCGTAAGATCACTGCACTCAGTGCAAGAATTGCCGGAAGAGTTGACAAGCTGTATTTTAAAAATATTGGTGATTATATTCACAAAGGCGATAAACTTTTTGATTTGTATAGTGAAGAACTCAATAATGCAAAACAGGAATACATACTTACATTGCAAAATCAACACGAGTTGAGTAATTCCTTAATTGATTATAAACAGTTAGCAGAAAGCGCAAAAAACAAATTGTTATTGTGGGGCATAACTGAAAGCCAAATTAGTGATCTTGCAAATACACGAAAAGTTTCTCCTCTCACTTCTTTTTACAGCACGGCTAATGGCTATATCACAACACTTGATATAAAAGAAGGAGACTATGTAACGGAAGGAGGTACAATAGTGCAGCTTGCAGATTTATCAACCCTTTGGGCAGAAGCTCAGGTATACACTTCTCAGTTATCAGAGATAGATAGCAGGGGTTCTGCAACAGTACAAATTCCCGACTTAAATAATCTTGAAATTAACGGAACAATCGGGTTTGTAAATCCCGAAATAAATCCTGATACAAGAATAAATTTAATACGCATCACCATACCTAATAACAATAATCAATTACACCCGGGTATGCCAGCGTATGTGTATATAAAGAACAGGCAGCATAAAGGTTTAACCCTGCCTGCCGGTGCTGTTTTACGGGATGGTAAAAGCACATCGGTATGGATAAAGACAGGAGAACATTCTTTCAAAGTGAAAATGGTGGAAACAGGAATAGAAGATGATAACAATATTGAAATAACATCCGGTTTACATGAAGGTGATGTAGTGGTTGTTTCAGGTGCTTATTTATTGAACAGTGAATTTATTTTTAAGAAAGGGGCTAATCCAATGGAGGGAATGAAAATGTAGCAATATGAAAATGTAGCAGGCTGGCTTATGATTACAATGAGTGCAATAATGATTATAACACTGATATAATTGTTGAAGTATTCGCATTTTTAAGAATAATTCTATTTTTCTATAGGTTTTTAACGTAAACTTTTAAAATTAAATTCAAGCAATGAAAAGAATATTAACTACAGTCTTATTTTTCACAGCTTTATTATTGATTGCCTGCAATAGTGCACCAGAGAAAAAACAGCAGACCGATATGGCAAAAGTTCATCAGAAAGCAATTCATGATACTTCTATTGCAAGGCAAAATATAAAAGAAGTTTCACCATCATTTACCAACACAGATGCAAAAGCAATTGCTGCATTTAAAGTTATGGTTGATAAATACCTGGATTTAAAAAATGCCCTGGCAAATAATGACGAAGGAGAAGCAAAAAAGAAAGGCAAAGAACTGTTTGAGGCAATATCAAAAGTTGACATATCATTATTAAACGATGAACAGAGAAAGGTATATATGCAGGAAGAAGAAGATCTAAAAGAAAATGCAGAACATATTGGTAAAAGTGAGATCGAACATCAGCGTATGCATTTCTCTATATTAAGCCAGGGTATATATGCAATTGTAAAGGCATTTGGTGGAGGACGTTCGCTCTATCATATTTATTGTTCAAAAGCTGAAAATGGTGAAGGCGCTATGTGGCTAAGCGATGCAATAGATAGTAAAGATCCTTATAACGTGAAAGACACTTCATGTTTTAATATTATAGAAAAAATAAAATAGGAATTTCAATAGAAGAAAAATGAAAAAGGAATACAAGACTCAAACATATAACAATTCTTATTCAGCAATCATTTTTTAGGAAATGTATTTAATCTTACATTTACTTTGTAGATGAATAAATTATAGGTTAAACCTAAAATCTCATTTGTTGACGATGATAAAAATTGTGCTGGAGGCAACCTGGTTATTATGAGCTTCCGCTTGCTCCACTTACTTACTAAAAATAGGTTTGAATCAGATCAGATATCTTTAAACTACGTTTAGCCTTATTCGTTATATAGTTCAATTTGGAAGAAATACTTAAATAATTTAATTTCTAAAAAATAAATATCATGCAACGAATATCAATTAAAGATATTGAACCCAATGCTTACAAAGCCATGCTTGGGATGGAGCAATACATTAGAAACTCTCAACTTCTGCCGCTGCTTCGTGAAATGATAAAAATAAGGGCTTCGCAAATAAATGGTTGCGCTTATTGCATAGATATGCATACACAGGAAGCGCTGAAGATTGGTGAAAATCAACGGCGGATTTTTGCTTTGTCCGCATGGAAAGAATCACCGTTATTTACTGAAGAAGAAAGAGCAGTACTACAGTTAACCGAAGAAGTAACCCTTATTTCGGAAGATGGTGTCAGCGATAAAACCTATTATAAAGTTTTAAAATTTTATGGTGAAAATGGATTGGCGCAAATTATTATGCAGGTCATTATTATTAATTCCTGGAACAGGATAGCAGTTTCTACCAGGCAAATTTTTGAACAAATTATATAATCCGGAAATATTTTAAGCTCATGGTGGTGTAATAAGAAAAGATGAGTTGTCTTTTTTATATCGCAGTCTCGCTTACAGTTAGCTAAGGAAAGGTAAATACTTCCAATTCTTAGTGGTGATATCTTTTACTATAAATGAATTACAAAATAAGAAATGGTATTGGCATTTACTTCTATGGTGCATTTTTTGAAGTAAAAGTCTGGTAACATAATTGAAAACCATTCACATTAAATAGAACATCCATGAAATCATTACAAGTTTTAATGGTAACAACATCCCATAAAAGCCTTGGTGATACAAGTCCTGACACAGGTATATGGCTGCAAGAATTAGCTGGTCCTTATTATGTATTTAAGGATGCTGGTGAATGGATTACTATTGCTTCTCCCAATGGCATTATCACAAAATAAAAATATGGAAGCAATAAAAAGTGTATTGAAACAATCTAATAGTGCAGTTGAAAAACTCGATGTAACAGATATAGAAAAGCTCTTTACTGCTGATTCTAAAATTTATGAATCAGGTGGCAGTGAAGGAAACTCTGCTCAAGTAAATAGTAAAATTTGAAGACAATAACACTTGACTTTTTTTCGTTGGTTTATTAATGTTCTGGGCAGAGTTGTTAAAACTGTTCGTTAAGTTACAGTCAAAGTGGAACGGCATTATTGGTACGCTGACAATGGGCGGGATTTTGAGCAATGACTATCAATAACTTGCTGAAAAACGCTAAAAACACCTATAGAAACTATCTGTCGCAAAAACAGAATAAAAGAATTATTTAAAAACGTGAAATTATGGCTATGAAACACCTTGAAAGTGGTTGAAAACCAACCTGGTGACCCACATTTTTGAAGCAAAAGTGGGGCTCACTTCGCAAAAATCCACAGGTGCGAAGCTGAAGCGTAAATTTTCTGTGATGTAATTTTCAATTTAGAATTTTAAGTTTAAAGTCAAAACCCGTTTTAAAAAACTGAAAACTATGCAAGTAGCTGTGACCAGAAAAAAGTTTATATTTTCTCCTGATCCTACCAGGGTAATCGCCCGTTTTCTATATATGAATGATGAGAGGTCGGCTGATATAATCAGGAAGGTATTGGCAATGCCAGAAAAAGAAGTAAATATTGCCATGAGCCAGTTGCTGAGAGGGTATTCCCGGCGTCACAGGAATATTTCACGAATATTTGAGAAACATTTTGCCAAACTGGCTCCGATATTTAATAAGATTGAAGTTAATGAAGATGATCTTAGTGTATCCCAGAAAGCGCTGATAGGTTCGTATTTTACAATGGAATATTCCATTGAATCAGCTGCTTTTTTTAATCCATCCATTGTAGAAAATCCGGATCAGACAGAAACAAAATCAGATGAAAAAAGGGTGATTTTTAGTTTCCGGGCTACCGGTGAAGGGCATATCTCATCTATCGTTTTTCGATCAGGAATTCTTGACAAAAATAATAACCTGACTATAGAACCTGTTGGTAATATGTTGGCCGAAGCGGATGTAATTAAACGGAATGTATACGATAAAAAAACTTTTCAAAAGAAACTGGATGAAATGCAGGACCAGGCAAATGTTATTTCTCCTGTTATCATAGATAAACTTGATAAGATGCAAGACAAAGGAAATGTTATTTCTCCTGCTATCGTAGATAAACATGATGAGATGCAAGACAAAGGAAATGTTATTTCTTCTGCTTTTATCTTAGATAAACTTGGAGATGAATTTACATATGGCGAATTGATGAAGAACCTTGAAATAGCAAGAAAGGATACTAATCTTTCGGATGATCATAAAAAATTAATAAATCAAATGATGTGGCTGGCTTCCTCACACTATGAGATTAATTTTTCAATTGATTCAGCCATTTCCGAAAGGGTTATTTTCCCTATATCGGCAACCGAGCAAAGAGGTATTGAAGACGCCCGTTTTGTTAAATTCACTGATGATAATGATGAGGTAACCTACTATGCCACATACACTGCTTACGATGGAATGGCTATTCTTCCTAAATTAATCAGTACAAAAGACTTTTATAATTTCAAGATATTGCCTATTAATGGTGAGATTGCCCAAAACAAGGGGATGGCCCTGTTTCCCCGAAAGATCAACGGTAAGTATGCCATGCTGTGCAGGATAGATGGCGTAAATAATTACATCGCTTATTCGGATAGTATCAATATCTGGCGTGAAGCTAAAATTATACAGCAACCCAAATACCCATGGGAACTGGTGCAAATAGGCAATGCTGGTTCCCCTATTGAAACAGAAGAGGGTTGGCTGATTATTACCCATGCGGTTGGTTCTATGAGGGAATACACTCTGGGAGCTTCATTGTATGAACTTGAGAACCCGGAGAAAGAGATCGGAAGGCTGAATAACCCGTTAATAGTGCCAAATGAAGTAGAAAGAGAAGGTTATGTGCCGAATGTAATTTATTCATGCGGTTCAATTATTCATAAGGATGATCTGATTATCCCTTATGCTATGTCAGATCATTCATCAACATACGCTACTGTTGATCTCAGGGAACTGCTGGATGTGCTGAAAGCTTCCGGCAACAACAACAGGAAGTGAGGCATCATGCATGTGGCTTTATGGTTAAGCTATTGGATTATATTGGATATATATCAAGGGCAATTGAAACAAGTATTAAAGGTGGTTCAATGCCATTATCATCTTATACTATTATGCACACAGATGCCAGGCTTACATCAAATGATACAGCGACAATAAATAACTGGGTGAGGGAAACGAAAGACAGTATTTCGGCAAAAAATTAAAAATATGAATGGATAAAATAAAGAAAATATTAATCAAACTTTTTAAAGCAATTTTTATCCGAAAAAAAGATTGCTGCAAATAACTGCAACTTCTTTAATGTCTGTTCGCACAAAACGAAGAAGAAAAAAAGAATTGCGAAAATGAGTTCAAAAAAGGAAGCCCTGCCATTTTACACAAAACCGATTTTTAAAAAAATAAACTGCTTATCTGCTTCGCTCAGGTAAACCAGTTATCTCTAAAATAATATCCGATATTGTAACTTCCATAAGTCGGTAGATAGTGCCAACATAACCTGTGTTTACCGATAATCACATACTTTTAAGGAATCAATATCGTTTCGGTAATTTGTTTAAAGCAGATAAGCAGTAAAAATAAAAAATAAATCTACATGATAGAGATTAAAAAAGAAGGTGTTTTATTATCAAAGACCGATTTGGAATTTGAAAATGAAGGTGTACTAAATCCTGCGGTAATTCGCGAAGGCGATAACGTTCATCTTTTTTACCGGGCAGTGCGACAAGGAAATCATTCGAGTATTGGCTATTGCAGGCTGGATGGCCCGATGACAATTGCTGAACGGTGGGATAAGCCTTTCATGGTTCCTGAATTCGAATATGAATCGCATGGTATTGAAGATCCCCGAATTGTAAAGATTGATGACCTGTTTTATATGACCTATACCGGGTACGATGGGACAAATGCCCGGGGAGCATTAGCTACTTCAAAAGATTTAAGGCATTTTAAAAAGCAGGGGATCATTGTTCCTCCCATCACCTACGCAGAGTTTGTATTTCTGGTAGAATCAGCCGGTAAAGTAAATGAAAATTACTATATTGATCGTAATTTTTACTACAAGAAGGCAGATCCTGAAAAAAAAATGATATTATGGGACAAAAATCTTATTTTCTTTCCCCGAAAAATTAATGGTAAATTGGTATTCCTTCACCGGATAAGGCCTGGTATTCAGCTTGTTTCTGTTAAAAACTTAAAAAAACTCACCATAGCATTTTGGGAAAATTATTTTCTTAACCTACAGGAGCATATCGTACTCGACCCTGTTTATGCGCACGAGTCAAGCTACATTGGCAGTGGCTGCCCTCCAATTGAAACAGAACACGGATGGCTGCTGATTTATCATGGAGTGGAAGAAACTAATAAAGGGTTTGTATATTCTGCTTGTGCTGCTTTATTGGATCTGAATGATCCTTCGAAAGTGCTGGCACGGTTGCCTTATGCTTTGTTCTCACCTGAATACAAATGGGAATTAAAAGGAGTGGTAAATAATGTAGTTTTTCCTACCGGCACTGCCTTGTTTGGAAATACCTTATTTATTTATTATGGAGCGGCGGATACATATATTGCCTGTGCCTCCGTGAGTTTATCGGAGTTGGTCGCAGAATTGTTAACTTATACTGCGAAAGTTGAAAAATTAAAATAGTTCCCCATGAATTTGATGATGATATTACGCATCAATAAGAGTTGTCTGATATAGAAAATACCATTCATTCCATGATCACTCCTAAAAACAATATACAAAAGCCGAACCCTGATAACACAAATGACCTGGCTGAAATCTTGTTTATTACCTCATATCCTCCCAGAGAATGTGGCATAGCAACTTACTCGCAGGATTTGATAAAGGCGCTTAATAATAAATTCAGCAATTCATTATCTATAAAAGTTTGTGCATTGGAATCAGGAGATGCAGATTATCCATATCCCACTGAAGTAAAATATATTCTTAACACATCATTAGCTGCCGGATATGAAAAATTGGCATTAACTATTAATAAAGACAATCGCATTAAAATTGTCTTGATCCAGCATGAGTTTGGCTTTTTTAATATGCAGGAACAAGCATTTCTGCAATTTTTATATAAACTTTCAAAGCCTGTTGTTATTGTTTTTCATACCGTGTTACCCCAGCCAGATGAACTGTTAAAAGCAAAAGTGCAAAATATTGCGACTGCCTGCGAGTCAATCGTGGTAATGACCAATAACGCTGCACGGGTGTTAATAGATGCCTATGATGTGCCGCAGCAGAAAATAACTGTCATTGCGCACGGCACTCATTTGGTACCCCATTTAAGTAAAAAATTTTTGAAAAATAAATATGGATTAAAGGGCCGGAAAGTCCTTACTACGTTCGGCCTGCTTAGTTCGGGAAAGGGTATTGAAACTACATTAGAAGCATTGCCAGCCATTGTAAAAACCAGCTCTGATGTTGTATTTCTGGTAATTGGCAAAACCCATCCCGAAGTTGTGAAAGAGGAAGGAGAAAAATATCGGAACAGTCTTGAGGATAAGGTAATACTATATAAGCTAACCCACCATGTAAAATTTATTAACAGATATTTGCCATTACCAGATCTGCTCGAATATTTGCAACTTACCGATATTTACCTGTTTACCAACAACGATCCTAACCAGGCTGTAAGCGGCACTTTTGCTTATGCCATGAGTTGCGCCTGCCCCATCATTTCTACACCTATTCCTCATGCAAGGGAAGTATTGACTGAGGATACAGGAATTATTTTTGATTTTCGCAACTCACAACAATTAGCCGATGGCGTTATCCGGCTACTCAATGATAATCCATTACGAAGGAATATTAGTTCAAATACCTTGCAGAAAATAGTTTCCACAGCCTGGGAAAATTCTGCCGTTGAGCACGCTATGTTGTTCGAAAAAATTGCCGGCGATAAAATTACAGTACAATATAATCTCCCGGCCATCAACCTGAACCACCTGAAACAGATGACGACCCATACCGGGATCATTCAGTTTTCAAAAATCAATCAACCCGATATCAAAACCGGTTATACCCTGGATGATAATGCCAGGGCCATGGTAGCCTCGTGTATGTATTTTGAATTGACAGGCAATAAGAAGAGTATTTTTGACATACGTAAATATCTCAGTTTTATAAAACTTTGTCAGCAACCGGGTGGTGATTTTTTAAATTATGTAGATAAGGATAACAAATTTACCGATCAAAACAAAGCTGCCAATTTAGATGATGCCAATGGCAGGGCTGTTTGGGCCTTAGGATATTTAATATCATTAATTGGACTGTTACCCGGGGAAATCATATCAGAGGCCGAAACAATCATGGCAAAATCCCTACTTCGTATAGGCACGGTACATTCTACACGGGCTATGGCTTTCGCTATAAAAGGGTTATATTACTATCATAGCAGCATAAAGTCTCCTGAAAATCTCGTCCTTTTAAAAATATTCGCCAATCGTTTGGTTCAGATGTATAAGCACGAGTCGAACGAAAAATGGGAATGGTTTGAGGGTTATCTTACGTATGCCAACAGCATATTGCCAGAGGCTATGTTATATGCATGGTTGTTAACCGGAGAAACAATTTATAAAGACATCGCCATATCGTCATTAAATTTTCTATTGTCGCAAACTTTTAATGAAAACGGGATAGAAGTAATTTCCAACAGAAGCTGGCTGCAAAAAGGGCAGGAAGCTGGGCATTTTGGCGAACAACCGATTGATGTAGCCTATACCGTTATGACATTAAGTAAATTTTACGATGTGTTTATGGACGAAGATTACCGCCTGAAAATGGTAACTGCATTCAACTGGTTTTTAGGAAACAATCGCTTACATCAGATTGTTTATAACCCAAGCACCGGCGGTTGTTACGACGGGCTGGAGGAAACTCTTGTGAACCTCAATCAGGGTGCAGAGTCAACGGTAAGTTACCTGATGGCGCGATTAACCATGGAAAAGTATAAAAATGAATAGTAAAATTCCAAAGTCTGTAGCTGTAATCGTGGCTCACCCCGATGATGAAACGTTATGGTCCGGAGGAACAATACTGAGCCATCCAGCTTGGCATTGGTTTATTGTTTGTCTTTGTAGAGCAAGCGATACGGAACGTGCTCGTAGATTTTATAATGCATTAAAAGTTCTTAAATCGGAAGGAATTATGGGAGACCTTGACGATGGACCTGGACAGAAGCCATTGGATGAAAAGGATGTTGAGCATGCTATACTGGACTTATTGCCTCAGAAACATTTCGACCTGATTATTTCCCATAATCCTTCTGGAGAATATACCAGGCATATCAGACATGAGGAAGTAAGCAAAGCAGTTATTAAACTCTGGCATACCGGTAAAATATCTACCAACGAGCTTTGGACCTTTGCTTATGAAGATGGTGGTAAGAAATATTATCCCCGGCCTGTCGAAAACGATACTATTTACCGAACACTTACGAAACGGATATGGCTGAGAAAATATAGCATAATAACAGATACGTACGGATTTGAAAAAAGTAGTTTTGAAGCAGAAACAACACCGCGGGAAGAAGCATTCTGGCAATTTACTGATCCGTATGATGCTAAAAAATGGCTTAATTATGGAGGAGTTTTAGTATGAAAGATTTTGTTAATTAACCCATTCTCAAATTTTCAAATTTTCATCCGCCAACTGGCGGACAAATTAT
>Ga0066794_10000123_pt1 | contig 13192 bp, 8 predicted proteins | sample PersoiDNA2013190_FD_70945 | JGI IMG/M metagenome (GOLD analysis project Ga0066794, IMG submission 70945) | Permafrost soil microbial communities from the Arctic, to analyse light accelerated degradation of dissolved organic matter (DOM) -... | ecosystem: Environmental > Terrestrial > Soil >... | reverse complement strand
CGGCAACCGACGGGGTTCATGCACCTCAAAGTCGTGCACGCCGTCATGATGAGTGTCTTCGTCGTCGTCGTGGGTATCGCGGCGGCGGTGCATGAGCCTAGGATCGCGGCGAACCCCGTTTTTTCGGGTGGCGTGGTCGTGTTCTATCCGGAGCATCCCGATGACGAAGTCCTGTGGGGCGGCAGCGCAATTCGAAGCGCACTCGAGACGAAGGGCGCGAGCAACGTGTACGTGGTGCTCGTCTCCCGAGGTCTCGGCGCGACCCCGTTCACGCGGACGGCCGAGTACGCCGCTCTGACCAGCGATCAGAAGGGCCAGCTGCGAGAGAACGAATTCCTGGCCGCCATGCGAGCGCTGGGCGTCGAGCGTGCCAACATCATCGTCCTGCGGGATCCGAAGCCCGGATTTGACGACTCCTTCGTCCAGATGCGCGAGACCGCTCTTCGGCTCGAGCGTTCGGCGGCGAGCGAAGGCAAGACCGTGACCCACGTGGCACATTCGTACAAGTACGACGACAACGCCGCTCACCGCGCGAACGGCCAGGTCATCAAGACGCTGCTCGACCAAGGACTGATCCGCGACGCTCTCTTCTGGATCAAGCCGCAGTACAGGCTCCGGATCCCGGCAGCCGAACTGGTCAAGTTCCAGGCATTGACCCCTGCTGATTCAGCCGCCGTGCATTCGGCCATCGACACGTATGAGACCAGCGACCCACGAGCGGGTCTGGAAGCCGTCGGGTATCGCGCCACGCCGTGGTATTTCGCGGTTCTCGGATGGGACAAGTACCTCACGTCGGCCCTGCACACCGCCGCCGTTCCCGGCTAGCGACGAAGGCGGATCCCGCCCGCCACGCGGCACCGAGCTCCTCCGGCGCACGTCGTCCCCGGTTCGAGGGATCGAACCGGGGACGAGTTGGGCCGGGTCAGCGGCTGATGAGCACCTTGAGCGCGCCGGTCTGCGCCGCGTTCCCGAAGGTCTCGTAGGCGGACAGGATGTCGCCGAGGGCGAACCGGTGGGTGACGAACTTCTCGACCGGGAGCTTGTGGCTCTCGACCAGCTTGAGCAGCATCCCGAGGGTCGTGGTGTTCACGAGACCCATGCTGATGTTGATGTTGTGTATCCACAGTCTCTGCAGCTCCAGCATGACCGCCTTGCCGTGCACTCCGACGTTCGCCACGTTGCCACCGGGACGCACCAGCTGCGTGCACATGTCGAAGGTGGCCGGGATTCCGACGGCTTCCACCGCGACGTCGACGCCGTAGCCGTCGGTCAGGGCGAACACCTGCTCCTTCCAGTCGGCCGCACCGGAGTTGACGCCGTGCGTGGCGCCCACCTCCTTGGCGAGCGCGAGCCGGTTGTCGTCCAGGTCGATCGCGATCACCTGTGCCGCGCCGTAGAGCGCGACGGTCGCCATCACGGCCAGGCCCACTGGGCCAGCGCCGACCACGGCCACCGTGTCGCCCGGCTTCACTCGCCCGTACTGCACACCGATCTCGAACCCGGTCGGCAAGATGTCGGAGAGCAGCACCGCTTCGCTGTCAGGGACCCCGTCGGGCAGCAGGTAGAGGGAGGTGTCGGCGAACGGGATCCGGACCATCTCCGCCTGCGTGCCGTCGATCAGGTGGCCGAGGATCCAGCCGATGCCTGAGGCGCCCTCCTCGGCGAGGCAGTGCGACGGGTTGCCGCTGCGGCAGTACACGCAGACACCGCATGAGTTCACGCACGAGATGATGACGCGATCTCCGACCTTGACGGTGCGGACCGCCGTCCCCACCTGGAGGACGGTGCCCACACCCTCGTGCCCGAGGATCCGGCCTTCGGTCACGGCCGGCACGTCACCCTTGAGGATGTGCAGGTCCGTTCCACAGATCGTCGTGGTGTCGACCTGGACGATTGCGTCGGTCGGGTCGATCAGCGTGGGATCGGGGACCTCGTCCCAACTCTTCTTGCCCGGACCGTGGTAGACAAGCGCCTTCATGGGACCTCCTGGTTGCGTCGCGCAGGCGGCATGTGTTGTCCACCTGTTCCTGCACGCTACGCCGCGCTCGTCCGAAGTCACGAACTCAGGGCGCTTTCGCTGCCGTTGCTGAAGAGGGTCATGACCATCCTTCACAGCCGCCGGGAGGTGGTGGGGCCAGCCTCGCCGTCCGCGACTGACACCCCCGCGGGTCGAGGCAGCAGGACGACGACATCGACGACCTTGGCCTCGGGCTCAGGGTCGGTGGAGGACCGCAAGCCCTCCGCCCGCCGGGCTGGATCCCGTGCCCCGCCAGATCTTGGCCAGCGTGGCGGGACCGATCGTCAGCATCTTCGCCAGCGACCGGCCGGGCCCGAACGTGTGCCCGGACGACCTCGCCGGCACTGACAGCGTCGTTGCGATCACCATCGCCGAGTTCACCCGCCGCGGGCGCCGCTGCGCGGGCGGTCCTCCCACCTCGCCAGGCCGCACCGGCGTAGCGAAACTGCCATGGCAGCGCGCTCGGATGGGCCGCGCGTGCCCGCACGGCACGGGGGAGCGAGGGCAGGTCCTGCCGGGTCAGGATCGGGCCCCCCGCACCGAGGCCGATCGAGTCGTGGGCCCACCCGTAGGTGACCGAGTTGCCCATCAGGAAGGCGAGCCGCACCGCCCATGCGCTTCTCGATGCTCGCCTCGAGGCGCCTCCTGCCTGATGGGAACAGGTTCCGCATTCTGTGCGGCCAGCACCCGCATTTCCGCGAGTCAGGGGTGTGCCCCGAGTGCGATTCGAACTCGTTGTATAGGGCGTATCGGGCCCACTCCTCTCCGGTCCGGGTCTGTGACCTGCGGAAAGGTTCGGCGGTTGTTGGAACTGGGTGGACCTGTTGGGATCATGTGTCCCCGCCGGGGACACCGGCAGGGGTGCCGGGAAGGCCCAGGCCTTACCCGCCCAGTGGTGCGGGGGAGCGAGCGTCGCGCTCGTGTCCAGTGGGCCGGGAGCGGGGATGATGTTCCTGCGCTTGCGAGCACCCGGCGGGGAGCGATGTAGCGTTTGACCTTGCGAACGATGTGCTACGGCGATGCAGTGACCCAAGGAGCAGGGATGGCAACAGTGGCTCCGCGAAACGTGCAGGAGCGAGCATCGAGCCACGCCGCCGACGAGGTCGCTCTTCGCGTTCGCGGCACGTCAGCCGAGATCCTGAGGGCGGTGAGCCGCCCGTGAAGGTGGCCCGGCTGCACGGTGTGGGAGATATTCGGGTTGCCGATGAGGACCGGCCGTCCCCGGGCGCGGGCGAGAGCCTTGTCCGCGTGACGGCGGTGGGTCTTTGTGGCTCCGACCTGCACTGGTTCACTGACGGCGGCATCGGGGATGCTCAGCTCACGCATCCTCTGGTGCTCGGGCACGAGTTCGCTGGGGTTGTCGAGGGCGGGCCCGACGATGGGCGACGCGTAGCGGTCGACCCCGCGCGCCCGTGCGGAGCGTGTCAGCAGTGTCTGGAAGGCAATCGGAACCTCTGCCCTTCGGTCCGCTTCGCGGGGCACGGCAGCAACGACGGCGGTCTGCGCGAGTTTCTCGCCTGGCCCACGGCGCTGTTGCACCCCGTGCCCGACAGCCTGAGCGACGCCGACGCGGCGATGCTCGAACCGCTCGGAGTGGCGCTGCACGCCCACGACCTGGGGAAACCGCGGGTCGGTGGGGTTGTTGCCGTCATCGGCTGCGGGCCCATCGGGTTGTGTCTGGTCCAGCTGGCCCGAGCCGCAGGTGCCAGACAGGTCGTCGCCGTCGAGCCGTTGCGGCACCGACGCGAGGCCGCCGGGGTAATGGGTGCTGACGTCGTCCTCGACGCGGACGCCGACAACGTCCACGCCGCCTTGGCGGCGGCGACGGGCGGCCGGGGCGTCGATGTCGCGTTCGAGGCGGCCGGGAACGATGCGGGCGTCGCACTCGCCGTCGCGGCCGCGAGGCCCGGGGGCCGGGTCATTCTGGCCGGAATCCCGGGGCAAGACAGCACCACGTTCCCCGCCTCGGTGGCCCGCCGCAAGGGGCTGACACTCAAGCTTTCCCGGCGGATGAAGGACACGTACCCCCGGGCAACTCGACTGGCAGAAAAGGGTCTCGTCGATCTGGCCCCCATCGTCTCGCACACCTTTCCGCTTGAGAGAGCGGACGAGGCGTTCCGCGCCGCGAGTGATCGTGTCGGCCTCAAGATCATCGTGTCGCCGAACGCATGAGCCACGGAGCCGAGCTGGTCATCGCGGTCGACTGCTCGACGACGGCGGCCAAGGCCGTCATCCACGACCGAGCAGGCCAGGTAGCTGCCCAGGCTGCCCGGCCGCTGCGCACGCTGCAGCCCAGCCCCGCCTGGCACGAGCAGGACGCGGAGCAGTGGTGGGTGGCCACCCAGGGCGCCGTTGCGGAGGCAGTGGCGACGCTGGTCGACCCAGGCCCGATCCGGGCGATGTGCATCACGCACCAACGAGAATCGTTTGTGTGCCTCGACAGCGTCGGGCGGCCGCTGCGCCCGGCGATTCTCTGGCTCGACGGCCGGGCCCACGAGGAGATCGCAGAGCTCGGTTCGGCGCGAGTTCACGAGTTGTCCGGCAAGCCGCCGGACACCACTCCCGCCATCTACAAGCTCGCGTGGCTGGCCCGGCACGAGCCCGCCGTCCTGCGGGACGCCGTCCACGTGGGGGACGTCCAGGCCTACCTGGCGTGGCGGCTGACCGGCCGGTGGGCGACCAGCCACGGCTCGGCCGACACCCTCGGGCTCTTCGACCTCCGGCGGATGAAGTGGTCCGCCGAGCTGCTCGCGCTTGCCGGGGTCCGCCTCGATCAGCTACCCGAACTGGTGCCCGTTGGCGACGAGCTCGGCACCATTTCGGGCGAGGTCGCGCGTTCGCTCGGACTTCCCGGGCCGGTGCCCCTGGTCTCCGGCATAGGCGACGGCCAGGCCGCCGGACTGGGACTCGGTGCGACCGTTCCTGGCGTCGCGTACCTGAACCTCGGCACATCCATGGTCTTGGGGGTCCAGTCGCGCGAGTACGTGTGGGATGCGGCGTTCCGGACCCTTGCCGGGATCCGACCGGGGACCTACACCCTGGAAACCGTGCTCAATGCGGCCGCGTATGTGGCCACCTGGTGCAGGGAGCAGTTCGGTGAGCGTGGAGCCGACGGCACGGCGGGAGGGGAGCTGGAGGCCGAGGCAGCCCGGCTGGCGATCGGAGCCGAGGGCCTGCTCACCCTGCCGTACTGGAATGCAGCGCAGACCCCGCACTGGGATGCGCTCGCTCGCGGCGCAGTCGTGGGCTGGCACGGTCGCCACACCCGAGCTCACCTGTATCGCTCGATTCTCGAAGGCGTGGGATTCGAGCTGCGCCTCCACCTCGAGCGGCTCGAGGACGTGACCGGCCAGCGGATCGAGTCGATCCGCGCTGTGGGGGAGGCGCGCGCAGTCCGTTGTGGATACGAATCATCACTGACATCACCCAGCGTTCCGTGCGGGTGTGCGCCGCCGACGAAGTCAGCGCCGCCGGGGCGGCCGCACTCGCCTGGGAGTTCCTGGACCGGAGCCAGGCTTCCACGGGTGTGGCGCCTTCGGCGCTGCCTATCGGCCGTGATGTATCGCCCGATCCGTCAACGGCAACCGGCTACGACGCGCTCTTCGCTGTCTACCGCCGGATGTACCCGTCGCTCCGTGGGTTGTTCCCCGATCTCGCTGCGGCGGCCGGGATCATTCCGGCTGGGTGATCGCAAGCGAAGCTCCGGAAGCGGCCTCGATCACCGCGGGCCTCTGCCTGACAACAAGCCTGACCGCGAGGTAGATGCGAGTGCTGGGGGGCGCGCGCCGCGGGCGAGGCTGAGCACGGGCCGGCGTGGACGCCGCCAGCCGATTTCGGAGTCGTTCCATCTTGAGCAGCGTCGATGCTGCGGGTAGGCCGGAATGCGACACACCGCACGCGTCGGCTCACGTGCCGATCAGGGTGAGCCAGCCAACGAGGGCGAGAAGGGTGATGGCCAGGACGGGGATGATCAGGATGATGCCGATGCGGAAGTAGGTTCCCCAGCTGATGTGCATGCCCTTGCGGTCCAGGACGTGCAGCCACAGCAGGGTCGCGAGGCTGCCGATGGGGGTGATCTTCGGGCCCAGGTCGGCGCCGATGATGTTGGCGTAGACCATGAGCTCGTGGGTGATGCCGGTGGCGTTCGCGGCGTCGATGCCCAGGGCGGCGACCAGGACCGTGGGCATGTTGTTCATGACCGAGGACATCCCGGCCACGAGGAACCCAGTCCCGCCCGCGGCAGCGAGGGAGCCGTGGCCGCCGAACGACGCGAAGACCTGGCCCAGGGTGTCGGTCAAGCCCTGGTTGCGCAGGCCGAAGACGACCAGGTACATGCCCAGGCTGAAGAGCACGACCTGCCAGGGTGCAGAGCGCAGGACATTCCCCACCCGGATGGTTCCGTGCGGGTGGGGAGCTGCGGGGGCGAGCAGCGGGCCGGTCACGTCGGGACATTCGTGGACGGCAACATGACCGGTCGGGCCGTCCGGCTCGTCGCCGACGTCGTCTGGGCCGCCTGCCGTGGTGGCGAGCCCGGTCGGGGAGGTGCTGGCGAAGGCCCAGGCCGGGCGTCGGGCCGCGATGAGCACGATCGCCGCGGCGCACAGGGCGGCGACGGCGGCGATCGGCACGCCGATGGGGTTGGCGGCGAAGTACCCGACCAGCAGGACGGCCAGGACCACCCAGCCGGCTCGGAAGGTGAGCCGGTCGTGGATGACGTCGGCGGGCAGGGCTAGGTCGGCGACCTCGTAGCGGGCGGGGATCGACCTGCGGAAGAACAGGCGCAGCACGAGCAGGCTCGCAGCCAGGGAGACCAGGGAGACGGGGATCATTACCAGGGCGTAGCGGGCGAAGGACAGACCGAAGAAGTCCGCCGAGACGATGTTGACCAGGTTGGAGACCACCAGCGGCAAGCTGGTGGTGTCGGCGACGAACCCGGTCGCCATGACGAAGGCGAAGGCCGCCACGGGTCTGAACTTCAGCGCCAGGAGCATCTGGAAGACGATCGGGGTCAGGATCAGGGCGGCGCCGTCGTTGGCAAACACCGCGGCGATCGCTGCGCCCAGAACGACGATGAGGTTGAACAGAGCGCGCCCGTTGCCGCGCCCCCACCGGGCCACGTGCAACGCGGCCCACTCGAAGGTCCCGGCCTCGTCCAGCACCAGCGAGATGATGATCACCGCGACGAACGTGAGCGTCGCGTTCCACACGATGCCCCAGACGGTGGGCACGTCGCCCAGGTGCACGACGCCGGTCGCCAACGCCACCGCTGCGCCACCCAGGGCGCTCCAGCCGATGCCGAGCCCCTTGGGCTGCCAGATCACCAGGGTCAGGGTGCCGACGAAGATGATCAGGGCGAGCAGCATGCTCAGCCCTCCAGGGGGTTGATGGTTCCGCCGTGGGCGGCGACCACGGGCTGCGCGGTCGGTGCGACGGTGCCGCTCACGTCATCAGCACCCCGATCCGCTGCAGCACATCACGGGGTCGAAGTTCTCCACCGTTGCCATCTCACGCTCTCCTCAGATCAATGCTTATCGACATCGCCTCGCATCGTACATCAACAGACGCTGATATCAGGCGCGGCCGATGTGATGTATGGTGAACCCGTGACCAACGTCATGTCCCCCGAGACGCCGGTCCCGACGTCGGCGACTCTGGCGGCGCAGTTCGCGCTGCTGGCCGATCCGCTGCGCCTGCAGATCGTCGAAGCACTGGCCCGCGAACAGCTGTGCACCTGCCATCTGATCGCGATCACCGGGGCGAAGCAGACCACCATCAGCAACCACCTTCGGATCCTGCGCGAGACCGACATCGTGGTGGGGGCACCGGAGGGCCGCTTCACCTGGTACCGCCTGGCCCCGGGCGCCTTCGCCGATGGACTGAGGCGCCTGCAGGGGATCGCGGCGACCGGTCAGGACGCCTCTCGTCTTCGTCCGGCCTGCGCCCCCTGACCAGCCATCGGGTCCGAAGGGTGGAGCCGCATCCACCTCGTGGCCATCGGCGGCTGCGACGGGGGCATCAGTGTCGCCCTGCGGGCCCGAGGGCTCGACCCCTTCTGTGAGTCACTGTCCTCGCGGCTGGCGCGCTGCTGATCGCCGAAATGTGAGCGCGCGACGGTCAGGCCTTGCTCAGCCCAAGGCGTGCGCCGCGCCGGCCGGTCGCACGGCCTCGGCGCCTTGACCGGTACCGCGCAACGCCGAGCTGGCAGGGGAGCGGAGCCGCGCGGCGGATTCCGCCGTGCTCCCGGCGCCACCGCAAACCTGTTCGGAGCCCGATCCCGACCTGCCTGCACGCCTCGACCGTTCCGACCCCCGAGGCCAGCGGGCTCCAGTACGCCCGCTCCCTACCCAGATTCCTCTTGCGTCCCCGACGGGCCATCGCAGCACTCTCGATGGGGTGAGTGTTGCGACAACCACCGGAACCCAAGGATGTCCTACGTCGGCGGATAGTCGCTCACCGGGGCGCCACATCCTTGTCCCAGCGATCGAGCGCAGCGATGGCCCCGGCGACGCCGCGCGGCCAGAGCCTGTCGACGAGGACCGGGAATCCGTCGTCGGCGGCGGCCTCGGCTTAGATCCGTCTGATCACGATCTGGGTCACGGCCGACCGGTGACCAATACGCCGGACATGGCCGTAACCTCCAGCATCAGCTGCAGCCGCTGGTGGAACCGCAGCCTTCGCAGACGTAGCAGGAGCCCGAGGGGCGCATCTTGATCCCGCACGAGAGGCACAGCGGGGCGTCGGCCGTGCGACCCTGCTGCAGCTCGAACAGCTCGGTCGAGGAGTGGATCGCGACGGACTCCGCACCTGGTGCGGGCGCAGCGGAGGCCGTCGCGGCGACTGGCCGGTCCGGGGTGGCCTCGGCTGCCGGCACCGAGCCGGTGGTCTGGTTCATCGACTCCAGCTCCGCGTCCTCGACCAGCTCGTAGGAGCCCGTGTCGAGGTGGCGGGTGCGCTCCTCGGTGGTGTGGATACCCATCCCGGCCCGCGTCTCGTAGGGCAGGTAGTCCAGCGCCAGCCGCCGGAAGATGTAGTCCATGATCGACTGCGCCATCCGGACGTCCGCATCGTCGGTCATCCCGGCGGGCTCGAAGCGCAAGTTGGTGAACTTCTGCACGAAGGTCTCGAGCGGTACGCCGTGCTGCAGGGCGATCGAGATGGCGATCGAGAAGGCGTCCATCACCCCGGCCAGCGTCGACCCCTGCTTGCCAAGCCGCAGGAAGATCTCGCCGAGCCCGTCATCGGGGTAGGAGCCGGCGGTCAGGTACCCCTGGGCGCCGCCCACCGTGAACGACGTCGTGATCGATGGCCGGGACTTCGGGAGCCTCCTACGGACAGGCCCGGCGAGGGGCGGGGTCGCCACGGGCACGGGCGCCGGAGCGGTTGGCGCCTCCTCCGTGCGGGTGGGCCGCTCGGCGGGCGCCGACTTGCTGTCGGAGAGCGGTTGTCCGACCTTGCAGTCGTCCCGGTAGACGGCCAAGGCCTTGAGACCGTGCTTCCAGCCCTCGTAGTAGATCTCCTCGATCTCTTCGACCGTGGCGCTCTGCGGCACGTTCACGGTCTTCGAGATGGCACCCGACAGGAACGGCTGGACGGAAGCCATCATCAACACGTGACCCATCGGCGCGATCGAGCGCCGGCCCATCGCGGTGTCGAAGATCGCGTAGTGCTGGGGCCGCAGCCCTGGGGCGTCCACGACGTGGCCGTTCTCGGCGACGTACTCAACGATCGCCTCGATCGTCTCCTGGGTATACCCGAGTTGATTCAGCGACCGTGGGATGGCCTGGTTGACGATCTGCATCGATCCGCCGCCGACGAGCTTCTTGAACTTCACGAGAGAGAAATCCGGCTCGATCCCGGTGGTGTCGCAGTCCATCATGAAGCCGATGGTCCCGGTCGGCGCGAGGACGCTCGCCTGGGCGTTGCGCCACCCGTTCGCCGCGCCCAGAGTCAGGCTGTCCCGCCACTGGGTGGTCGCGGCGGCGTGGATGTCGGCGTCCATCGCGCCGAGCGTCACGAGAGCCTCGTTGGCGGCAGCGTGCTTGCGCATGACGCGCTGGTGCGCCTCGGCGTTGCGGGCATACCCGTCGTAGGCACCGACGACGCCGGCCAGCTCAGCGGAGCGCCGGTACGCCGTTCCGGTCATCAGGGAGGTGATGGCGCCCGCCAGCGAGCGTCCGCCCTCGGAGTCGTAGCCGTGCCCGGTCGCCATCAGCAGCGCACCGAGGTTGGCATAGCCGATGCCCAGCTGGCGGAAGTCGCGCGTGGTCTGGGCGATCGCCTCGGTCGGGAAGTCGGCGAAGCAGATCGAGATCTCCATCGCCGTGATGACGAGCTCGACCGCCGCGACGAAACGTTCGGTGTCGAAGGTGTCGTCATCGCGCAGGAAGGCCAGCAGGTTCAGTGAGGCGAGGTTGCACGAGGAGTTGTCCAGGTGCATGTACTCGCTGCATGGGTTGCTCGCGGTGATCCGCCCGGACTCGGGGCTCGTGTGCCAGTCGTTGATCGTGCCGTCGTACTGCAGCCCAGGGTCGGCGCACTCCCAGGCCGCCTGAGAGATCTTGCGGAACAGCTTCTTGGCGTCGACGGTCTTGATGACGCGCCCGTCCTGCCGGGCGGTGAGGCCGAAACCGGTGCCCTGCTCGACGGCGCGCATGAACTCGTCGGTGACCCGGACAGAGTTGTTCGCGTTCTGATACTGGACCGAGATGATGTCTTTGCCGCCGAGGTCCATGTCGTAGCCGGCCTCCCGCAGCGCGCGGATCTTGCCCTCCTCGTGCGCCTTGGTCTCGACGAACTCCTCGATGTCTGGGTGGTCGACGTCGAGGACGACCATCTTGGCCGCGCGGCGGGTCGCCCCGCCGGACTTGATGGTCCCGGCGGACGCGTCGGCGCCACGCATGAAGGAGATCGGGCCGCTTGCGGTCCCGCCGGAGGAGAGCAGCTCCTTGGACGAGCGGATGCGCGAGAGGTTCAGGCCGGCGCCGGAGCCGCCCTTGAAGATCAGGCCCTCCTCGCGGTACCAGTTCAGGATCGAGTCCATCGTGTCGTCGACGGCGAGGATGAAGCACGCGCTGACCTGCTGCGGCGAGGGCGTGCCCACGTTGAACCAGACGGGGGAGTTGAAGGAGAACACCTGGTGCACGAGCATCCAGGTCAGCTCGTGCTCGAACACCTCCGCGTCGGCGTCGGTCATGAAGTAGTCGTTGTCCTTGCCTGCCCTGACGTACGCGTGCACCACGCGGTCGATGAGCTGCTTCAGGCTGGACTCGCGCGCGTCGGACCCGGGAGCGCCCCGGAAGTACTTGGTCGTGACGATCGTCGCCGCGTTCAGAGACCAGGACCGCGGGAACTCCACGCCCTTCTGCTCGAAGACCGTCTCACCCGATCTCCAGTTCGTCTGGACGACGTCGCGTCGTTCCCACACCATGTCGTCGTAGGGGTGGGTGCCGGCCGTGCTGAATACCCGGTCGATGGTCAGCCCTGGCTTCCGGGCCCGGCCGCCGCCGGTCGTCCCTGCTTGCCCGGCTGCCTGCGAAGTCTCACTCATGCCATCTCCCTTGAAGGACCCCCGAAGCCCGCCGACCACTAGTTGTGGCCTTCACATCTCCGACGACCACCATATGTTGGGTCCACGAGTCCGCGCGGGACTTCAGTCCGGCATGTCGCGGGTGTCTCAGTGAACCAGTTCGGCACCGGGTTCGGGGACAGGTTCGGGGACAGGTTCGGTAGGGGCGAAGGCGGCCCGGGTGGCGGCCCGCCGCAGGATCGCTAGGACTGGCCGACCGACGACGGCGACCCCCACCGCGGTGGTGGTCGCGCGCCCCACGTCCCACCCCAGCGAGGTTGCGAGGCTGTACAGCAGGAACCGGTGGAGGTTGTCCGCAGCCGGGCCGCCGGCGACAAAGGACAGAGCAGTGTCGCCGCCGAGTTGGAACGGCCACCACGACATGTTCATCGTCAGCCCATACCCGAGCCCAGCGAGCGCCGCATAGGTGGCGAGCGCGACGACCTCCCAGCGTCCGCGCAGTCGCCGAGGGAGCAGGCCCGCACCGAGCCCGACCCAGGAGGCGGCGAGCATCTGGAAGGGAAGCCAGGGCCCGACGCCGCCGGTCAGCAGAGCGGAGGCGAACAGCGTGATCGACCCTAGGGCGAATCCGAAGCCTGGACCGAAGACACGTCCGCCCAGGACGATGACGAGGAACACCGTCTCCACCCCCGCGGTCCCGCCGGACAGCGGCCGGAGCACCGCCCCGACTGCAGAGAGCAGGCCGAGCACCGCGATGGCCTTGACGTCGATGCCGCCGTCGCCCATCGCGACAAAGACCACGGCCAGCACGCAGAGCAGCACCACCGCCAGGACGAGCGGGGCATCCGTGCCCCGCGCCAGGGCGCGCCTCGGGTCGATCAGCAGCGGCCAGCAGAAGGCCAGCACGCCGACGATCGAGGCGAGCACCAGGGCGAGCGCGGTCCGCGGCGTGAACGGCACGGCCGACGCGGCTGCCGGAGCGGTCATGGCGTCGTCCCGAGCGCCGCCCGCACGGCCTCGACCGTGAGCAGCTCGAGCGGAAAGAGCACCTTTGCCACCTGGGGCGCGAAGATCGGCGAGGCGACCAATACCTCCCGGGCGGTTCCGTCGGCCACGATCTCGCCGTCAGCCAGGATGAGGACGCGATCGGCGCACCCGGCGACGAACTCCACATCATGGCTGGCCAGCAGCACCGCGCCTCCACCGGCCACAACCTCGGCGAGTACATCCGTCAGGCGCCGCTTGGCTGCGTAGTCCAGACCACGGGTGGGCTCGTCGAGGAGCACCACCGGCGGTGCGGCCGCCAGCTGGATCGCCAGCACGAGAGCCAGCCGCTGCCCCTCCGACAGGTCCCGCGGGTGCACGCCGGGGCGGACCGGCCCCGCGATTCGCGTCAGCAGCGCGCGCGTCGTACCCGGGGCCGCATCGGCCTGCGCGTCGCCGGTCGCACACTCGCCGCTCACCGTGTCCAGGTAGAGCAGGTCGGACGGCGTCTGCGGCACCAGGGCGACGTGCCGTCGGGCCTGCGCGGCGCTTAGGGCTGCTGGGTCGACCTCCCCCGACGGAGCCGTGATCCGGATGGTCCCGCCCGACCGGGGACCGCTGCCCTGCAGTGCCCACAGCAGCGACGACTTGCCCGAACCGTTGCG
>Ga0066794_10000119_pt1 | contig 13495 bp, 10 predicted proteins | sample PersoiDNA2013190_FD_70945 | JGI IMG/M metagenome (GOLD analysis project Ga0066794, IMG submission 70945) | Permafrost soil microbial communities from the Arctic, to analyse light accelerated degradation of dissolved organic matter (DOM) -... | ecosystem: Environmental > Terrestrial > Soil >... | reverse complement strand
GCGGGTGTGAGGTCATCGCCTGTCGGGAAGTCGATCTGCTGCGGCAGGCGCGGTGTGCGTCGTTCCGCCTACCGGATCCCGCGCTCTGCGTCCCCTCTGCACTCCATGCCAGCAGGTCTCTCGTGACCCTATCAGGAAAGCCCATCCCGAGCGGCGCGACGGGAGTCCTGCTCGGCTCGAGCGCGGCCTGCAACAAGTCGACCGCCGATTCGTTTCGGAGCTGACCTGACCCCATTCGTTGGTCCAGTGCTGGCGACAGAGTCTTGGCTGCATGCGGGGGTTTCTGGTCGGCAGCGCGTTGGCGCGCTTGCCAAAGCGCCTGCACGTGGCCTTGGTCTGGCCGCCAGACACGTCTCCATAACCTGTGACGCCGACTCCCGATGCCCCTGTCCACCCAGCCGTGTCAACTCCACATTGGACAGGAATCCCAAGGCCCCTCCCATCTGTCTCTGTACTGCAACTTGCGGCCAGCGGTTGTGGTGATTGCGACGGCGCCGGTGGAGAACGAATAGCCGCGCGCATTCTCACACGCTGGGAGAATCACTTGGGCTCTGCCCGCGAAGAGAGAGTTCGCCGTCGCCCGCATCCAGAAGCCAGAATGCTGACTCTCCCGCTGCGGCCGCAGCTTGACGCACCTTCGCGATGACTTCGCGATCGACAAGCCTCCGCACCCCGCGTCCCCCTCAGCCTGTGCCTGAGCCAGGGATTCCAGCTCGCCACGGGCGTCCGCGGTGACCTCCAGTTCGAGGCCGTCGCGCTGCTCCAGCTCGTCGACGGCCCCTTGCAGGTACCTCTCCACAAGCGACCGCAAGGCATCGGGCCCTAACGACTCGAAGGCCACCACGGCATCCGTTCGGGCGACGAACTCTGGGGACAGCAGCTTCGCCAGTTCTTGCCGCAGGGCCTCTCCCTGCCCGTCGGCAGAGGCGGGCTCGCGAGCCGGGGAGAACCCGAGCGGGTGAGGGGGCTCCGTGAGCGCGTTCGAGGTCATCACGAACACGTAGGGCGCAAACGAGACCGTGCGGCCGCGCGAATCCATGGCCTCGCCGGCGTCGAACACCTGGAGGAAGTACTGACGCACCTCGGGGTGAGCCTTCTCGATCTCATCGAGCAGGATCACGCCCTCGCGATGCCCCTCGACGAAGGCGAAGAGCGCACCGGGCTGTTCGTGGCCGATGAACCCCGGTGGGGCGCCGGTGAGCCGGCTTATCTCGTGACGTTCGCTGTACTCGTTCATGTTCAGCCGGCACAGGGGCGCCTTGGGACCGAACAGCGCGCTGGCGATCAGTTCGGCGGAGTAGGTCTTGCCCACGCCCGTCGGACCTGTGAAGAGCAGCACAGCAAGGGGCTGCTGCGACTCCCCGGTGTGACGTACCGACCCCAGCGTCGCGACGAGCTGTTCGACCGCCGCCTCCTGCCCGATCAACTCGCGCTCCAAGGCGGTACGGAGACGTCCCGCATCGATGCCCACCAGCGCGACGTCGACGCCGTACTGTTCTTGCAGAACGGCCTCGACGTGCTCACGCGTAAGCGTGAGGCCCGTCTTGGACGGCCCGGGGCCGCTCTGGTGGATGGTGGGCAGCATCGCAAAGGTCGCCGCGTCGTCGAGCAGGTCGATCGCCTTGTCGGGTAGACGCCGGTCGGGGATGTGAGCCACGGACAACTCCACGGCCGCGTTGACGGCAGCATCCGTGACCGTCAGGCCGGGATGGACCTCCTCGATGCGCTGCTTCCACTCGCCGACGATGGTGAGCGCAACGTCGGTCGTCGGCTCACCGACGATGATGGGGCGCCCGAACCTCCGCGCGAAGGCCGGATCCTGTTTCACGTGGCGTTCGAACTCCTCGGTGGTCGTGGCCGCGATGCAGCGCACGTGGTCACCGTCGAGCACCGGCTTCAGTAAGTTGGCGATGGTCGCGGAGTCGTCGCCCTGGCGCGCCACGGCCAAATGGACCTCATCAATGAACCCGACTAGGTTCGGGTCCTCCTGCAACTGGGCCACGAGCGCCTGGACCCGCTCCTCGAGGTCGCCGCGGTAGCGTGTGCCTGCGATGAGGTCGCCGACGCTGATCTCGATGATGCGCAGCCCACTCAGGCTGTCGGGCGCCTGCCCACTGACGCAGTACTGCGCAAGGCCCTCGACGATGGCCGTCTTCCCCACGCCCGCTTCGCCGATCAACAGCGCGTTGCGCTTCGTCGCGCGCTGCAGACGGCGCGCCAGTTGCTTGATCTCGCCGTCGCGGCCAACGATGGGCCGCAGGCGGCCCGCTGCCGCCAGCGCCGTCAGATCGCGGCCGAGGGACGAAGTGTCGCCTTCGCCGGAGGGCTCCGAGCGGGGCCGCGGAAAGCCGTGAGCCGCGGCGTCTTGCGGAGCAACCTGCGGCAGCGCCGACCCGTCGACCGCCGCCTTCACCAAACCGTGGGCCTCAAGCACCTCGATGAGATGCACGACGGTGAGCGCGTTGTCGCCGGCCTCGATCGCCCGTTCTGCCGCTTCGTTGAACAGCGCCCGCGTGGCGGGGGAACGATGCAGTCCCTTCACATCTCTCGCTGGCGGGTCCTCCCCGCGCAGCTCACGCTGGAGTCGCCGCCGCGCCTTCGTCAGTGTCTCGTCGTCCAGACCGAGAGTACCGCGCGCTGCGGAGACGCTGAAGGAGACCGTCGCCAAGTCGTCGGCGTCGAGCCTCAGGTGGGCGATCTCATCCGCGCAGAGTCCGTCGACGAGTCGAAGAATGGCCAGCAGCAGGTGCGGCGGTTCGATCTCGCCGACGCCGGCGTTGCAGGCGTCGACATTGGCCGCCACCCAGGCGACGCGTGCCGAGACGTGGAGCGTGAGCTCGCTCACCGCGAGCGAATCTCGAGCACAACGGTGCGGTTCCGCTGACGCCCGGCGGCGCTGCTGTTGCTGGCCACCGGGTCAGCCGACCCGGCGCTCGCCGTGGTGAACGCGGCCAGCGGTAGCTCGGAGTGCCGCCGCAGGAAGTCGGCTGCGGCGGCGGCGCGGGCGAAGCCAAGCGCCGCGTTGTCCACGTATGGGCCGCCGCCGCTTGGCGCTACGTTGTCTGTGTGACCGATGACCAGCACCTTGAGGGGGTCGCCTGCAGACGAGAGGCCGCGGGCGATGCCGAGCAGCGCCAGTTTCCCTCGAGGCAGGAGCACTGCGCCGCCTGGCGCGAACAGGCCGTGCTTGAAGGTCACGACCTGGGCGTCGCCTCGCGGTGCGAACATGGCTGCATCGGTCTTGAAGGCAACGGCAGGGGGCTGCGGCGCTGGGGTGGCCGTGTCGCTCGGCGTTGGAGATGGCGTTGCCGGGACCGTGGGGCTCGGTGAGCTTGTCGCCGCGGGACTGCTACTGGCCGCGGTTACGCGACCCGACCCGTTGTCGCCGTCGGCGACCGCGAGCAGGACGCCGGTCGCACCGGCGGCGATCACGGCGCAGACCGCCAGCACCGCCACGCCGAACCAGAGATTGAAGCGCAGCCAGTGCGGCCGACCGCGCAAGACCTCAATGCGTCGCAGACCGGCTGCGGCCGCTGGCGCCACGGCGTCGTCGTCCGGCACCTGCTTCCAATATGCCTCAGCGCCGTCGAGGTCGCCTTCTTGGGCCCGGATGCGCGCAAGAAGGTCGAGCCGAGACGCGCTCGCAGGCCCGGGCAACGCGGCGAGAAGGCCCTCCGCCTGGCCGCCCCGCCCATCTCTCGCCAGGGCAGCCGCTAGCGCGACCGTCACTTCTTCGAGCGGACTCAAGGACTCGACAGGTGCGGCAATGTCGATTACGTCAGGCAAGACTGCTCACAGCCGTCAATCCAACAACCAGCTTGTTGAATCCGGAGGAGGTGGCGGACTCGGGAGCAGCTGAGCGAGTTGTCTGTTCGCCGCTCGCAGGCCGTCCACGTCGCCGAGCTGAATGGTGCGGTCGGCCCGCTGGAAGAGCTCCGTGGCGCGGCGCTGATCCTGCATTTCGCTCGCTCGCTTCTTCAGGTTCTCCAACCACCACACCTGAGTGATGCCCTTGCTGTCAAGGATTCCCAGGACGAACATCCGCAGCTCCTCTACGCGCTGCTCCAGAGTCTGCACATCATGGCTGCGAATGCCCTCGCGCACCTCATCGACTAGGTGCTCAAATCTATGCCGGTCGTCCGTATCGCCGTGCTCCTCCACCAGGCCTTGGCCCGAAGTGATGAACTCCTCGGCAGAGCGCACGAGGGTGGGCCACTCGAGAGCGTCCTCGGCTCGATCGATCGCCTGCTGCAGATCACGGAGTAGCTTGTCACAGCGGTCCGCGGCGGCTTGATCCGTGACCATCGCAGCGGCGGATCGCTCCACATCCTGTACGAGCCGCTCGGCGTCAATGTTTCGGAGAGCCTCCTGGGCCTGCCTGTCCCCCGTTGCTTCAGCATGTTCACGTGCCTCTTCGAGTCGGGCTTTCTGCTCCTCGACCGCTACTGCCAGCTGGTCGGTATCCTGGGCGCCCTCGCGATAGTTGCTGTAGTCAATGCGCATCTCGTAGCTCTCATCCAGAATTGGGATGTAGACCTCAGCCTCGATCACCCGTGAGACGTCAATGCTCATGGAGACCTCCACCTCACTACCTGCAAGCACATCGCGAGCAATCTCAGTCGCCGGGATCTTGATGGCCCCCATGGTCTCGTTGCGGTCGGCGCGCTGACTCAGCCCCTCGATGAAGGGGACGTAGATGGTCTCATCGGCGCGGCCGGCGTGAGCATCGAAGGCGGTGCGATATCGGCCTCGCTTCTTGGCCGGCAGTGCGGTGCCCTTCAGGAAGAGCCAACTCGGGTTATTGTTGGCCAACCCGACCCCTATGTTGTGAGGCAGCGACGGCTCGGTGAACACGTTTCCAACTGTGTAGCTCAGCCGGTCAGGATCGACCTGCTGCAGAGTACCTTGAGCGTCCGCCAACTCCATGAGGAGGGTGTTATCTCGACCCTTTTCGGCCCAGAGATTGACCATGAATGACCCGTTAGGGCCGAGCCCGATCTTGCCGCTACGCCATTGCGGACGGGACTCCGCATTGACGAACTCGATCGTGAAGCCAGTCATGTCCGCGCCGTCGCTACCAGCAACGACACCGCCAACGAGGGGTTCGGTGTCGGCACCGATACGCTTGTACTCGAGCTTGACGTGATAGGTCCCCACGGCCGGTGTAGCACGCCCGGGCAGGTCCAACTTCTGGGTGCCGGCGAAGATCGCCGCGCCACGCGCGACGACCGTAAGCGGGTCGATGCGGAACACCAGTCGATCCGTCACACCGTTGCCGAGCTCGCCGAGCCGTTCCCTAACGTACGGAGACAGTGTCGGACCGCCGATCAGCAGCACTTTCTCAAGATCGTCCGGCTCTAACCCCTTCTCTGAGAGTACGCGGCGGGAGAGATGAAGGGACCGCTCGATGATCGGTTCCATCAATCGGTCGAGGTCAGCGCGACCGATCTCGTGGAAGAACTCCTCGACCAACAATGCGTCATTCGCGTCCTTAATGTCGTCGACCTGCGCCACGACCGTGTCGGAGCGCGAGAGCTGGATCTTGGCATCTTCGGCCGCGCCCTGAAGCTTGGCAATCACGCGGGCCCAACGCGGCGAGCGATCAAGCCCGTCCAGTCCGTACTCATCACGAAGAACCGGAATCAGTATCTCGTCAACGATCACGGCATCGATGTCCCCCCCGCCGAGGTTGTTGTCGCCGAGGTGATTCACGATCTGGAAAACGCCGTCACGCATGCTCACGACCGCGGCGTCAAACGTCCCGCCGCCCAGGTCGTAGACCAGCCAGAAGGCGTTCTCGTTGGCTTCCTGAAAGCCATACGCAAGCGATGCTGCGACCGGCTCTTGCAGCAGCGGGCTCAGCTTGAGGCCGGCCTTCTCCGCTGCGAGCCTCGTCGCGGCACACTGCGCCTGGTCGAAAGCCGCCGGAACGGTGATCACCGCCGCGGAGATCTGCTCGCCCGAGGCTTGCTGTACGTCTCCGCGCAGGCTTTTCAGCACCTCGGCGGAGAGGTCCTCGGCGCGAAGCACACGGCCATCTCGTGCAAACGCGTACGTGCGCGGGGTACCCATCGCGCGCTTGAACCCTCCGAAGGCATTTCCGGGGTCCTCGGCCACGCGTTTCTTCGCCCCCGACCCGACGACTAGAGCGCCGCGGGGGTCCAGCCACACGGCCGACGGCGTGTAGTCCATCTGGCGATTGTTCTTGATTACGCGGGCTTCAGTGCCCTCCAACACGGCGACCGCACTGTTGGTGGTCCCTAGGTCGATGCCGTAGCCGATGATGGTTCGCGTCATGCGTGCTCTCCTTCTGCGATGCCGTGGGAGGCCTTCTCCGGTGTGCCGATGATTACCTGACCCATCTGTACGAGCCGTTCGCCCACGTAGATCGATGGTTTGACCGTCTCGATGACGCGTTCCCGCGAAATGCCCGGCATGGGCTGGTACGCAAGAACGTTCAAGCCAATCGACCCGTACTCGGGTACTAGCTCGTTGGTGTGGTCTCGTATGTCCACCCCAGCTTCGGCCAACGTGTCCCACACAGACTCAAGGTGGCGGAACGGTTTTCGCATGTCCTCGAGAGGTCGACCTGTGTCGGGGTCGATCATTCGACGACGAAGGCGCCACAAGCCGATGCACAAGTCGGGCAGAGCGGACCCGCTCAGCGGAGGCAAATGACCCGCCTCGCGTGGCGTCGAGCGGTTTGAGCCGCGAGTCGCGTCGACGTCCGAGGACTCCGTAGTTTCAACACTCGTGGCATCGAGGGCTAGGCAGAGCGCCATGATCGCGTGCAGCACACGCTCCTTCGACCCCACGTCTCCGCGCCCCATGCGGAATTCCGTTGGCACGTAGAGCTCCCGCCATCGCGACTGCGTGCGGAAGGACGTCATGGTGACCACTTCACAATGTGTTGCCTAAGGACGTCAAATGAACGCTTGTACGCCTTGAACTTGGAGTTGCTGAATGGATCCGCGTACCACGCGCCCGTTGCGGAAGCGAAGCGCGCACCCTCGAGCGCGACACGCCGTGTGCCCCAGGAAGTCTGATATGTGCTCGTCCAGGAACGTATTTGGCGGGCCAACCGATTGAGTTTCGTGGCCAGCTTGGGTAAGGCTTGGATAGTGTTTTCGGCGTCGCGCTGTGGGCTGCCCAAACCCGCTTGAACAGCCGCGCGAGATCGTTCCTCTCCTGGTATCCCGCAACCGGCTTTTCTGATGAGCTCGAGGGAGTCGGTGCTTGAGTGTCGGAGGGCGGCTCAACATAGCCCGCCTGGCCGGAGGTGGAGCCGGAGCTGCTCGACGAGGTGTTGCCTCCCTCACAGGCCTGGCCTATGAGTCCGATCACCAGCAGGACGCCGAAGATTGCAGCGACGATGCCTCCGCACGTGACGCAGCCGCTTCTCTTCTTCTGGGGCAGGAGACGGGGAGTTGACACGTTCACACGCCCCGAGCGATGGGCGTCGTAGGCATCCTCCGCATCCGCGTTCTCGCGCGCCGTGTCAGTATTCTCAGCAATCCGATCGAGTGCGGCCTCGCCCTCAGCAATCTTGGCGGCACGTTCCAGCCAAGAAACCGAACCGCGGAAGTCCTCACTTTCGTTGACGTAGGCGATCGTCATGCCCAATACGGTCATCGCCACGTCATCGTGCAACCCTGTACGCGTGGCGTCGCCTGCTGGAAGCGCCATGTCCACGAGGAGGAGCAGCCGCTCTGTCTGCTCAAGGAACCGTCCGGCCGCCACAAGAATCTCGCGCGGCGCACCGTCGGGCTTCTTCTCGAAGGACCCATTGCTCGCCTTGAGACGCGCGCGAGCTGGGCCGAGTGCCTCACGGATCGCCCGCTTGATGTCTGCATGCGGAAGTCCAGAGTCCCACAGCTTGGAGAGCACCCGCCTGCAGGCGCCAGTCTGGCCGGCGTCGAAGTCGGCAAAAGCGAGGCGTGCGCTGACAGCGGCGAGCGCTTCAGGCAGGGTCTTCCGGATGTTGGCTACCGTTGAGTCGTTGAGACGAGGGTCATTCGTCTCCGCCACGCGCTCACGAAGTGCCTCCCAGAAGGCTCCGCTCTTCCTGAGTTCACCCCAACGCTGAAACGCGGTGTCCCAAAGCGTTGGCAGCGCTTCGCGGCCTACGTCGCTGAGATCGCCCAATCGCTCCTCATGTTCCGCATCGAGCGCCGCGACGTGCCACAGAATCGCGAGGTTGTGATGGGCAAGACCCCCTCGGCGACCGCCCTGACCCTCAGCCGCCTCCCAGATCTCTGCCGCGGCCTTCGGACCCTGGGTGCGGAGTGTCGGGAGCGCCGCGTCGGTCTCCGCGCCATCGCCCAGGGGCCAGAACCAAAAGAGCTCGTCGAGAAGCCGCTTCTCGGGATCACGAAGTCGCTGCACCGCCTCGCGAAGAACGTCAGACTCGGGCGGGGGGCAAGCGGCATCACCTGGTCACTGAGTTCGGCGGTGACACCGATCTTCTCGGCCATGCGGATCTTGTCGACCTGCCGACTGATCTCGCGCTGCGTCGCGTTGACCGGCAGTTGAGTAACGCGGAAGGCATTGATGCGATATATCTCGGGAACCGCTCCGGCGAGCAGATGCTCGTACCTTACGCCGCGCGCTCCCCCTCCCGCGCTGCCCTCGTCAACCACAGCCCCTCCGCCTGGTCGGTTGTTACATGGCGATGCCCCGACGCCAGAGCTGCACGGTGTACTCGTGCCGCTCGCGCAAATCGGGGCAGATGTTCATCCCTTGCTCCATGAGATCGGCCGCCTCAGCGAGGCGGCCGGTCGAACGTGCCATCTCCAAAGCGTCGCGTGCCATTGCCGCGCCGCGCTCCTTATCTTCATCGCGCAGGGAACCGAGCGCACTCTTGGTATCGTCAGGCGCTCCAACGGACTTGAGAACCGCGGGCGTGCCGCTCCGCATCGCCCGCCAACGCTCGAGGTCGGCGAGAAGTTCGCCGGCGTCGGCCTGGCGCTGCTTAGGGTTCTGGCTGAGCGCCCGCAGAACGATGTGGTCGAGCATCTCGTCGACGTCGAGGTTGATGCGGCTTGGCGGCACGAGCTGGCGATCGAAGCGCACCGTGTCGCCGCTCCCGTGGTCATTGACGTCACCGTACGGCAGCCGGTCGGTGAGGATGAGATAGATCGTCGCCCCAAGCGCCCACACGTCGCCGCGGATGGAGTCGCCCTGCCGCGCGCGGAATGCCTCCGGCGCTTTGAAGCAGCGCGTGCCCATGGTCGTCGCCGCCAGCGTGAGCGGGTTGACGTGCCTGGCGAGGCCGAAGTCGCAGAGCCTCGCTCGCACCCCAGAGGTGTCGTAGCCGATGAGGATATTCTGCGGCTTGATGTCGCGGTGCACGATCGGCGGGTCTTCGAAATGCGCCACAGACAGGCCGCGGCAGACTTGCTCCAGCACCTCGACCGCCGTCTCCACCGGCATGAAGCGCTCGCCGTACGACTGCCAGAACTGCTCCAGGCTGCCGCCGGCAACATACTCCATGGTGAAGAAACCGCAGACGCCGGCCTGCGTGTCCACCGTGTTGGCGTCGTAGACGCGGATGATGTTCGGATGACCGATGCTCGAGAGCAGGATCGCTTCGCCGAGCATCGTCTCGATCTCGTCGATGGTCATGCCAACGGCTTTGAAGACCTTCATGGCCTGACGCCCTAGGAAACGATGGCGGACGCGGTAGACCTCGGCGAAGGCCCCCTCGCCGAGCTTCCGCTCCACCTCGTAGGTGTCGCGGATCATCTGCCCATCACGAAGAAGTGGCATCAGAAGGTAGTTCGACCCCTCGATTGCGTTTCTGAAGCCCCAGGCACCGGCGACCGCCTGAGAGCGGTCGCGACTACGTGCATTCGCAGCCTATCAGAGAGGGGGACGGAAGAACGGGAGTCTCCGATCTGTATTGGCGTCCTCAACCGTGAGTACGTGCGAACCGGGTCGCCTGAAGCAGCCATGACCCGCTGGAGTGTCCAGTGTCAAGGAAGTTGGAGACTCAGTGCCTGAAGAAGGCGTTGATCTCCGCGGTGCACCACGAGCGGGATCCGGACCCCAGCGCCTCGTGCGGCCTGACCTCGTTGTAGAGCGCGAGGTAGGCAGCAAACTCCTCGGCGAGCTCCGCCGCCTGCTCGATCTCGCGCTGGAAGAGGTGCTCGTGGTTGAGCGGTGGGGGCGATCAACCGGGGCGGCAGCGCTTCCGTCTGACCAGCTGTTGCCGCCGGATTGCCGACAAGACGCCTCACCACGGCCCAACACACCTGAGCACGGCCGAGCACCGAGCTCTCGCGGAACCTTGGACTGTGCAGCACCTTTGCACACGAGGCACCACTGCCCGTCACGCCTTCCGCATGGTTCCTAAACCTGGTGTCGCTGGTTCGATTCCAGCCGGGGGCACCAAATATGCCTGCATATGGCGATTTCTATTTCGGCCATTCGGCTCGAAGCCTTCCGAATCGGCAAGACTGCCGACATTCTGCCGACGAGACTCGAAGTGACGGCGCGACACGGCCGACTACGCTTGAACAAGAATGTCTGCGGGTCGCCAGAGTGCCTGCCGCACTGTCCATGGAAATGGTGATCGTTTGCCCTGTCGCCGTGTCGTCACAAGCGCGTCTGCAAGCGCGTCGTGCGCACTGGCGCAGCAAGGCCGAAGGGCAGGGTTGGCACCAGTCTCACATACAGTTGTGATAGTGCTAGGCTTCTAGAGGGGAGGCGTCGGCAAGGTAGTGGGGGTGCCCATGTCAGAGGAACAGCTCAGTCGTCACCAGTTTGCTCCACCCGCTCGAAGTGCGTGGCAGCCTTGGCTGTTCGCGTGTTTGGCTACGCTCGGCGTGCTCGTGGTTTCAATCCTTCTCATGGGACAGCTCGGATTGCTCAACGTTCCTCAAGGCGGGGACGGAACCAAGACTATCGCCGCATCACTCGGACTCGTTGGAACCGTCGTTGCGGCCGCCGTAACACTGGTCGGGACGCTGCTCAAGTACTCATCGGATGAGCGCTCAGCTGCCAACTCCGAAATCCAGGCAAGCCGCAATTTCCAGCTTGCAAAGGAGGAAGCTTTCCAGAGTCGAATCGACATCGCCCTGCGTGCCGCGGATCTGCTTGGGGAGAACAACATGAATGCCTCGGAAGCGCAGATTGCCGGTGCTGTCTTGGCGCTGGTGAAGCTCGGCGAGTTGGATCTGTCAGTCGCACTGCTGGGCGAACTCTGGCCGAAGGACCTCGTCTCCATGCACGTCGCATCGCAGACTCTCCAAGCCGCCTTCGCCCAGGGCTCAAAGCACACCAAGCAGGACGCCGCTTGTGTACTCTGGCAGAACGCTTCTCTTATTGCTGAAGGCGATCTTCACATCTGGCCATTCGACAACCTCAAATGGCCGCTTGACTTCGAGTACAAGACCCGGCTCGCACTCCTACTCGCGGCAATTGAGTGGTTCAAATTCGACCTCGAACGAAGACATTTCGGCAGCGATGCCGTCATCGTCCTGTTCAGGGCGCTTGAAGACCCGTCAAGCAATTTGGCCGACATGGCGGCATGTGCCCTGAGGCCCTATGCAGCAGATGCGACTCGACCACCATTCATCCTTGAGGGAGGCGATGTTCTCTCGATTGAGATGATTCAAGAGCGCCTGACGAGCTTCGACCCGGCCTGTCCTGAATCTGCTCGGGGGGGACGGGTCGCGAAGGAAGTGGACGCCTTGCTGGCGATAGCGGCGCCGTGAGTGCCTCGCCGCTGGCCTGCGCTACTCCGTTGCCAACACCAGCTCTGCAATCAGCGCCGCGCCCTCCTCGTGCATCGCCCGCATCGCGTGCGAGTAGGTGTCGAGCTTGATCGGCGGGTGCTCATGCTGCAGAGGTCGGGTTGCCTCCCCCTACCACCAACGCTCGGTGCGTGCGTCAAACGTGAAGCGCTTGATGGCCTCGTCCGCCTCATAGGCGTCAAGCGCCTTCTCACGCATGGACCAGCTGCAGACACGCTTGCCCACGGGGTAGATTTCCAGCAGATGGCTCATGGGTAGCAGGTACGCCCGAATCAGGCCGGCCGCGTCGACCACCACCGCCAAGTAGGGGACGCAACCGAAGGCTTTGCAGGCAGCCTCCGCTTTCGTGAAGTTGTCCTTCGTGATGCTGACGGACGTGTGCTCCGTGCCCGAGGAGCGTGAGCGGCTCTTCACTGAGATGCCCATGAACTCGCCGGTGTGAGGGCTACGCGCAATGAGGTCGATCCCCGTGTGATCGACCTGTGCACACTCGAAGCCATGCTTGGACAGCCAGTAGAGCACGAGCACCTCTCCGAAGGTGCCGGTGATCTTCGAGTGACGTGTACTCTTCAGTATGTCCACGGTGCAGTGCCCGTGTCGGCACCACGTCGGCGTTGTGGCTCAGTGCAGCAAGAAAGGGTCGCGCAGAGGTTCGCGTGACCTGTGTCTGCGGGCCGCTCAGTCGTTGATGGCGCCCTGGATCTCGGCGACAGTCCCTTCGCTTGGTAAACCGCTCGATAAGGTGACGACCATGACGGTCGGCCCGAACGACTTCGCTGCCGCAAACGCAACCCGCAGGGCGGCGAAGACCGACTCTTCGTCTCCCGGGGCGAAGGTGCTGAGGTGACCCACCTTGACGTCCACGCCCGCCTTGGCGGCGGCTTGCACGGCGGCCTCGATCGCCGCGTGCAGGTGTGCCTGACGTAATGGGTAGACCGAGAACTGCAGACCGACCTGGTCCCGGGCTGCCGGCTCGTTGGCGCTCATCGTTTGCCTCCTTCGCGGTCATGCCTGCCGGTCACCGTGCGCGGTGCACGGGCACGCATGTTCAACGCCGTTGCCGTAGCGCTGCAATCTCACCTTCTTGTTCCCTGCGTCGGGCCTGAGCAGCTCCCCTGCGAACCGGAGATTCATGGCCTGTGAGGCAGCTTGCGAGCACCGCGCATGCCGATCACGTCGAAGGCGGCAGCGGGCCGACCATGGCGCGCCATACAGCGGTCTCTGGCCGCCGTCCGGGGTCGGTGGTAGCGTCATACGCACATGAGGGAGGTCTGCGCCCGGAGTCACGCGCAGACTGCAGAATCCTTGTTGGGCTGGCGACGGTTTTCGCCGCGATTGGAGACTTGAGGAGGCGAATCGTGGCACCTGAAGACGAGACAATTGGTGAGTTCCTCGACCGCCTCGGCAAGATGCTGAAGGCACGCGAGGGAGTGGACGCTGACCTTGCCGAGATTGTCGTGCAGCACATCCTGACGCCGACGCCGGCCGAAGACTGTGTGGAGCAAGCGATGACGGCGATTGACTCACTGGCCGCGGCCCGCACAAGCTCACCCAAGGAAGGCGCGGATGGCTGACACTCCCTACCTCCTTGAGGAGTTGAGCCTGTCCGGGTTTCGAGCCACATGACCATCCCCTTCGCTCAGGTGCCCGTGAGCAGGGAATAGGGCGCTGGGGCGCCGTACAGCACGCAGCGATTGAGCAGGCGCCGGAAGATGTCCTCGCGCTTCTCGCGGCGATTG
>Ga0066794_10000115_pt1 | contig 13746 bp, 12 predicted proteins | sample PersoiDNA2013190_FD_70945 | JGI IMG/M metagenome (GOLD analysis project Ga0066794, IMG submission 70945) | Permafrost soil microbial communities from the Arctic, to analyse light accelerated degradation of dissolved organic matter (DOM) -... | ecosystem: Environmental > Terrestrial > Soil >... | reverse complement strand
CGAGATGGACGACTTCACTTCCCGGCCCGGAACTCCCAACATGTACGGCCTGATCCAGGGCGCCGCCAATTCGATCGCGCCGGGCAAGCGGATGCTGAGTGCAATGTCTCCGACGATCGTCCTCGATCCGAGAGGAAATCTTCTCCTCGTGACCGGTGCGCGCGGGGGCCCAAGGATCATCTCCGCGACATCGCAGATCATCCTCAACGTGATCGACCACCGGATGTCGCTGGCGGATGCGATGAGCGCGCCGCGAATACATCACCAGTCCCTGCCCGACTCCATCGGCGTCGAGACTGGCGGGGTCGAGCGGTCGGTGCTGGCGCGACTGACGCAGATGGGGCACTACGTCTACGAGCTGAGAGGGATCGCGTCGGCCGCATCAATCATGCGCGTGAGGGGCGGCTACGAAGGCATGGACGACCCGCGCTCGCGGGGGGGAGCCGTCGGATTTTAGGGCACCAAAAAAAGAATCCGGCGTGATCACTCACGCCGGATTCTTTCAGCTACTGCCGGGACTCTCTCAGAGATTAACCTGAGTAGACGAGTTGAGGGTAGCCGTGATGCGGCTGCCCGAGTTGACGCAGCCTTCGTAGTTTGCCGTCGCAGCGGCAGCTCCGGCTCCGGCAGCAGCGCCAACAGCGCCGCCAATTACGGTGGCTTTGGTGCTCCTTCCAAGAATCTGTCCGGCGATCGCGCCGATTGCCGCGCCACCGACGACTTTCTGCACATCCTTGCCCTTCGGCTCGTTCCTCACTTTGCTCACGTCAGCGTAGCTCGTCGTGGCGCTGATGGGATAGGTATGTCCGCCGAAGTTCACCGAGACGACGCGGAAGCCCATCACCACGTTGTCGTTGGCATTCTCACTGCGCTTGAGCTCCGTCACTTCCACTGTCGCGGTCGCGCCGGCGGGGATCACCGCGCCGTTCGAGCCGACGATGGCGTTGGTCACGCTCGCGTTGAAGCGATCGCCGACCTTGTTGGTGTTCGTGCAGACCTTGGAGCCGGACGCAAGATTGAGCACTGCACCCGCTGGAATCGTTCCGATTTTGGCCGCGGAACCCGAGTTGTTGCGGGTCACGGTGTTGCCGCTCGACGTTACCGAAGTAGTCGGCGTCCGTGTGGTCGTGGTCGGCGTCCGTGTGGTCGTGGTCGGCTTCCTGGTAGTGGTAGTCGTCGTCTTCGTTGTGGTCGTGCTCGGCGCCGGATTGGTAGCCGTGCCGGCTGGAACGTCGGTCAGCGCGGGCCGCGCGCTGGTGTCCCCATTCGCGAGCTGAATGTCCTTATTCAGCGCCGAATCCGCTGCGGCGGTGTCGTCTTTCTTTGAGCACGCACCTGCGAAGAGCGCGAGCGAGAGCGCGAGCGACGCGCTAAGCCGGGGAATATATTGAACCATTAAAGCCTCCTCCATCGTGTGATGAACGCCTGGTTTTAACCAAGCTCATGAGTAACTATGGACGGCAATCCACATGCCAAATATGAAGAATCTCCGGATCGCTGCGCCATACTACAAGCCGTACTGGATCCCGTTCACAGCGGGCCTCCTGATCGTGCTGGCGTCCTCGGCGATCACCAGCATCATCCCCTGGGTGCTGCGACGCGCAATCGACGCCATCGGCGCCGGCGCGCCGATGAGCACGATCTGGAAGCTCAGCGGCATCATCGTCCTCGCCGCCATCGTCGGCGGCGCGTTCAGATACGGGATGCGCGAGCTGATGAACGGCGTCAGCCGCTGGATGGAGTACGACCTGCGCAACGACCTCTTCAAGCATCTGGAGACGCTGGACGCGGCGTACTTTGCACAAACCCGCACTGGCGACATCATGGCGCGCCTCACCAACGACTTGAGTGCGGTTCGAATGGCGGTCGGTCCTGCCGTCATGTACCTCGCCAACACGATTACGGGCGGCTTGTTCGCGCTGTACTTCATGCTCCGCATCGACGTCAAGCTGACGCTGCTCGCGCTTTTGCCCACGCTCTTCCTGCCGGTGCTCACGATCAAAATGGGAAAGGCGATCCACGATCGGTTCGAGGCGGTTCAGGAGCATTTCTCGACGCTCACGACGCGGGCGCAGGAGAATCTCAGCGGAGCGCGGATCGTCCGCGCGTACCGCCAGGAAGCGGCCGAGATAGCGCGTTTCGGCGCGATCAACGATCAGTATCTCGCGCTGAACATGTCTCTGGTAAGGCTATGGGGAACGCTGAATCCACTATTCGCGTTCTTCGGGGGACTGGGGGCGGTCATCGTCCTCGGCGTCGGCGGAGCGCTGACGATCAAGGGCGCGATTTCCGTGGGCTCGTTCGTCGCCTTCGGCATGTATCTCACCATGCTCACGTGGCCGATGATCGCGCTCGGCTGGGTCGTCAACCTGTTTCAGCGCGGCGATGCGTCGATGGGGCGTCTGGCTGAGATCCTCGTGGTTCGCCCGACCATCAACGGTGATGAGCCGCGTCAGCATCTGCCGCCCACCAAAACGGGCCGCACCATCGAGTTTCGGAACGTCGGGTTTCACTATCCGTCGACCACCCCGGGCGAGCCGCGCTGGGTCCTGCGCAACGTCAGCTTCACCGTGCCCGCGGGAGCAACGTTCGGCGTGGTCGGCGCGACCGGAAGCGGGAAGAGCGCGCTTATCGACCTGATTCCGCGAATGTACGATCCGCAGGAAGGCGAGATTCTCATCGACGGCGTTCCGACGAAGAACGTCGTGCCGGCGGAGCTGAGGCAGGACATCGGATTCGTGCCGCAGGAAAGCCTTCTCTTCAGCGACACCATCGGATCGAACCTCTCGTACGGAACGAGCGGGATTACACAGACCGGGGAATGGGCGGCGGGCATTGCGCAGCTCCATCAGACGATCGACCAGTTTCCCGGCCGCTACGAGACGGTCCTCGGCGAGCGCGGAATCAATCTGTCCGGTGGTCAGAAGCAGCGCGCCTCGCTCGCGCGAGCGCTCGCAAAGAAGCCGAGTATCGTGCTGCTCGATGACGCGCTGTCGGCTGTCGACACGCACACCGAAGCGGAGATTCTCCGGGCGCTGCGCGAAGCCCTGGCGGGGCGAACGGCGCTCATCGCGTCGCACCGCATAAGCGCGATACGCGATGCCTCGTGGATCATCGTGCTCGAGAAGGGAACCGTGGTCGAGCAGGGGCGGCACCCGGAGCTGATGGCGCTGCGCGGGCGCTATTGGTCGCTGCTGCGGCGGCAGCAACTGCTCGACACGGTGGAATCGGATGCGTTGGCAACGGATGCCACCGCGACTACAATATGAGCATGTCCGAACGCCTCGATTCCGCCCCAACAAAGCGGCTGAAAACGCTTGAGGCCCAGGCGAAAGAAGCGCAGCGCACGATCGACGAGTTGCGGGCGCGCGATGCGCTCAAGACGCAGTTCCTGTCCAACGTCTCGCACGATCTCCGGACTCCGCTTGCCGCGATCATCACCCACGCCGAGATACTACGCGAGGGGATGCTGGGCGATCTGAATCCAAAGCAGCGGGACAGCCTGTCCGGGATAGTGAGCGGGGGACAGCAGCTGATCGACATGATCGACGAGATCCTCACCTACGTACGCAGCGCGAGCGACCAGGTCAGTCTCGTGCGCACGGACTTCGACATCACGGAGCTCGTCGACCAGGTGCGGATGCTGAATCAGGCCTTGGCCGCCAAGAAGCATTTGACGATCGAGCGTCTCAATGGGGACGACCTGCCCCCGGTCTACGCGGATCGTGACAAGGTCAAACATGTGCTGGCCAATCTGATCGGCAACGCGATCAAGTTCACGCCCGACGGGGGCCGCGTCTGGATCGGCTTCTCCCGGCGCGGCAGAGACGGGGAGGATCTCGTGGTGGAGGTCGGCGACAACGGCCGCGGCATCGCGAGCGACAACTACGACCTGGTATTCCGCGAATTCGCGCAGGTCGACGCCTCTCCCTCGCGTCCGCACCATGGAACGGGGTTGGGGCTCGCGATTGCGCGCAACCTCGTCGAGCTGCACTCGGGAACCATCTGGGTCGAGAGCGAACTTGGCAAAGGGAGCAGGTTCTATTTCACGCTGCCGCACAACCCTCCGCGCGACTAAGTGCCGGCGCGCATTCTGATCGTGGAAGACAGTCCATTCGTCACGGACGCGTTTCGCGTTCTCTTGACAGCGGCCGGCTACGAGGTCGACGCGGCCGCGACGGTCGCCGAGGCGATCGAGCGCGGTACATCGGCACCGGTTGATCTGATGCTGCTCGATCTCACCCTGCCTGATGGAAGCGGACTGGAGATTCTGGACGCGCTTCGCAAACGCGGCTCCCTTCCCCGCGCGACACTGGCGATGACCGGCCACAACGATTCGGCTTCACGTCGCAGCTGTTTCGAGGCGGGATGCGTGGATGTCCTCCTCAAGCCTGTCCCAATCGGCGAGCTCCTACGTCAGATCGAACGCCACCTGGCATAACCGAGCGCCGAGCGCGCCCGCGCGCCGGACCGCTGCTCCAGCGGTACTATCGCACGAAGTACCGCCTGTTCGCGAGAGAGAAGCGTCCGCGTCCGCCGCAGCGGGGGCTCATCATGCTCCAGATCGATGCCCTCGCGTATTCCGATCTACGGCGCGCCCTCGAGCTGGGTCTTTGCCCGACGATTTCGCGGCTGCTGCGCGAAGGATTCGCGCTTAGGCGCTGGTTCTGCGGACTGCCGTCGGCGACGCCCTATTGCCAGGCGGGGATGTTTCACGGCGAGAACGGCGGCATTCCGGCGTTTCGCTTCTACGACAAGGCGGCGCGCAAGGTAATCACCTGCAATGCGCCGCATGGTGTGCAGTATATCCGCGACCGCATCCACTCGCCGGGCGCGCTCGCCGGCGGCTCGAGCTACGTCAATCTTCTCGACGGCGATGCGCAGACCGTAGCCTTCACCGTCGCCACGCGTGAGAGGATGTCCGTTTACCGCCGGCTCGGCGGAACGCGGATGGGGCTCCTCATGGTGCTGCATCCCATTCGCATGGCGCGCATGGTTCTTCAGGGCGCTTTCGAGTGGCTGCTCGAGGAATGGGAGCGGGCGCGCGGCGAGCTAGCGGGAAGGGTGACGCACTCGGAAGGCATCTTTCCGTTCATCCGCATACTCAGCAACGTCGTCGTGCGCGAGCTGCAGACGATGGCGATTCTGCTCGACGTTTATCTCGGCGTTCCCATCATCTACAGCACCTTCATGCAGTACGACGAGCTGGCGCACCACTTCGGTCCGTCGAGCAAGCAGGCACTCGTCGACCTGCGCCGCACCGATGCGCGCATCGCCGAGATCTGGAGAATGGCGCAGCTGGCAGGAGGGCGCGGCTACGATCTCGTCATTCTCTCCGACCACGGCATGACGCCCGCTCTGAGCTACCGCGTGCAGTACGGGGAGTCGCTTGGCGCGACGGTGCAGCGGATTCTCGACGAGACCCGGGTGAAGGGCGCACAGGCGCCGCGGTCGTTGGCCAGCTACGCCGAAGATACCGAGTACTCGGACATCGGCCCCGAGGTCGTCGAAGCCGTGGCACAGCTGACACCGGCTTCGTTCGGCGCCAGAAGTGCCATCCGCAGATTCCGCGACTGGCTGAGAAGCCGCTACGGATTGCGCGAGATCATTTTCCCGGAGAAGTATCGTGTCGACCGGACGAACGATGTCGTCGTGACCTACAGCTCCTGTCTGGCGCTGGTTTATTTCGCGGCAACGGAACAGCGGCTCTCGCTCGAGCAGATCACGGCCGACGCGCGCTGGGCCAGACTCTACGAGCAGCTCGTTGCACACCCAGGCATTGGCCTCGTGGCCACGGTCTCGCGCGGTGGGGTGAATCTGGCGGGCAAGCACGGCCGCGCGATTCTGAGCGACGGTCAGGTCCAAATCATCTCCGGCGAGAATCCGCTCGAGATTTTCGGCACCGAGCCGTACGTGCTGCGAGCGGTGGAATCGCTCGTGAACCAACCGAACGCGGGCGATTGCGTTTTGTTCGGCGCGTTCGACGGCTACGACATCATCTCGTTCGACGATCAGGTCGGCGCGCACGGCTCGGCAGGGGGCGATCAGGTTTATCCATTCATCATCTCGCCCGAGCGGCTGGGGCTCGCCGGCGAATCGCTCGAGGATGCGCGCGACATCCACCGCACGGTTCTGGCGCGCTACGCCGCCGCGAACGCCGACAACGCTTCACCGGACGCCGCGCGCTTGACTCCCGCTGTGCCTCGCGCCGCCGTCTGATTCTTGTCGCTGGTATGGCTGGTATTTCTCCGGTACGGCGGAGCGGATTCCCTTCGGCGGCTACGCTCGCTTGGTCGGAGCCCCTAACTACGCTCCTTCGCTTCCGCTCAGTCGCGGGTCTCCTCCTCGCGCTCGCTTTGGAAAGCCGCCTACGGGAATCCTCTCCGCCTTTCCTCCAAGTCCGACGCGGGGGCAATCACCTACGTCGCGCCTCTGCTCGCGCAGTCCGAAGTCGCGCGCGCCGTCCTCCTCGCCATGCGCGGGAGCGCGCCGAGCGAAGCTCGGCAGTCCCGCGCTCCCCCACGGGGACGAACGCGGGCACACGCGCACACAAGCGCCGGCGCGAACCCCGCGGCGCTACGCGCCGCTGCTGTTACGAGTCTGTGCAGGGAGGTGAGGGTGTCCTCGTAGAGCCGCAGCAAACGAGCGCGAGGAGGAGACCCGCGAGTGAGCGGAGCGAAGGAGCGCTGTTAGGGGCTCCGACCAAGCGAGTGTGCGGCTCGAAGAGGACACCCTCGCCGACCACGTACAGAGATGCCAGTCGAAGCGTGCGCACGGGCTAGAGCGCCGCGGCGCCTTCCACGATCGTCTTGAACGCCGAAGCGGAGATTTTTTCGGGCTCGAACGGCTCCCCCGCGCGCTTCATCACGCCGCGCACCACCTGATCCAGCGTCACGAGCGGCGCGTCAGCCTCGGCCCGCACCTCGACCTCCCATTTTCCGCGGTCCGGTCCTTTGAGAGTGTGGCGGTATCTCGCCATAAAGACCGTGTGGCGGTGCACGATGATCTCACGATCCTCCTCTTCGATCGGGAGAAACTCGTCGCCCGCGCTCTCGCTCAGCGCTTCGGGCGGCTCGTCGGGCTCATGCTGGTGCTGGTGCTGGGGCTCAGGCGGCAGCGGAATGGCGGCGACGACGGCCACTCCGGTCTCGACGCCCGATTGGCGCAATGGTGGAAACAATCTCACCTCGTCCACCGCGTCCAACCCGATGCGGTCGGCTATCTCGCGCAGAAATCTCTCGGTAGTCTCGATCACGCTGGTGCCTTCGAAGTTTGAGCGGCGGCCTGCACGGCCCTTCTGTCGGTGAGCTCGCGCTCCACGTACAGTTTCAGAATGTGCATGAAATCCTGTGCGTTCGTCACCACTCCGAACGCCTGGTGGGTGCCGCGGTCCTTGAGCTTGCTCACCACGAATTCGGACGAGTCGACGCAGATGGTGGGAAGCTCGCGCATCGACCCATCCTTCTCGGTGACGAATGCCGGGAGCATGTTGCCGGTGGCGATCGCGTGCAGCGCCGTGGCAATGAGAATCGCCATCGTAGCGCGTGTCGTGTGCCGCTTCATCGCGTCCTGGGCGGCGAGAGTATCAGTAATCACTTCGGGGAGGGGCCCGTCGTCGCGGATGGAGCCCGTAAGCACATACGGAATTCCCTTCGCCACGCACGCGTGCATGATCCCGTCCTTGATCACGCCCTGCTCTACTGCACGGGCGATAGAACCTGCCGCCCTTACCTGGTTGATCGCGCGCATGTGGAGGCCATGACCGCCGGTTGTCGCCTCGCCGGTGCGCGTCATCCCAAGCGTGGTTCCGAATATCGATGCCTCGATGTCGTGCACCGCCACGGCGTTCCCCGCGAGCAGTGCCGACACGAAGCCGTTCTCGATGAACCAGACCATGTCGGCGCGGGCGCGCGAATGGACCAGCGCCGGTCCCGTCACCCAGATCGGATACCCGCCGCGATCGCGCTCCTCGATGAGAATGTGCGCCATCAGCGCGTAGTCGATCGGCTTCTCGCGCGACACCTCGCTCGTCATGAACTTGAACTCGCCTTCTTCGTCGCCAAGGAAGGAGCCGGTGTGAACGTAGATGCCTTCGCTTCCGTCTTCGGCGCTGCCGACGGCCACCATGTCGCCCTTCTTCAGCCTGCGCCCTTCCCTGATCCAGAGCTCGTCGCCGTCCAGCACGAGCGACGCGTCCATCCTCGGCTCACGCGGCATGCGCCACGCACCCTTGATGCGGGCGTAGGTCGGAAGATTCGTCGTCGAAAAGAAGTTCTCGGGGAGCACGCCATCGGCCGGCGCGGGGACGAACTTCGCGTCGGGGGCGTTCGCCAGCTCCGGCGCATTGAAGTCGGGATGTCTGAGAGTGGTCACGCCTAAAGATAAGCGACGGGGCTAATTCGGCATTCGACAGGCGGGCGCAGATGTCACAACAGCGCGACGGGATCGCGATCGAGCGTCACCCGCAGCTGCGCCGTATTCGGCACCTCGAACCGCTCCATGAAATACCGGCTCACGCGAGTGAGCTCGCCCGGATGCGCGGACTTGAGCAGCACGTGCCAGCGCCAGCGGTTCTTGATTCGCTCGATGGGACACGGGGCAGGCCCGACGACCGTCACTTCGTCCCCGGCACGCGTGGCGATCAGCTCGCGCAGCCATTCCCCGGCGTGGATTGCGAGCTTGGCGGTCGAATCCTCCACGAGTCCGCTGAACACGATGTTCGCGAGCCGCACGTTGGGCGGATACGGCGGATCGACGCGGCCTTCCATCTCGTCACGCACGAACGAGACGTAATCGTGCGCGACGGCGTACCGCACCGCGTGATGGGCCGGCAGCCTCGTCTGAATCAGCACGCGACCGCCCTTTGCCCCACGTCCCGCTCTGCCCGAGACCTGACTCAGAAGCTGAAAGCACCGCTCCGACGCCCTGAAATCCGGCAGGTTGATCCCGACATCGGCGTCCACGACTCCGACGAGAGTGACGTTGGGGAAGTCGAGTCCCTTGGCGATCATCTGGGTCCCGAGAAGGATGTCGACCTCTCCCGCGGCCACGCGGTCGAGGATCCTGGTGTGCGCCCATTTCCCGCTCGTCGTATCAACATCCATCCGCGCGATGCGAGCCGAGGGAAATCTCTCGGACAGAAGCCGCTCGACCTGCTGGGTGCCGAGCCCGCGCTGCCTGAGATATCTGCCGCCGCAGCGTGCGCAATCGGGCCTGGGATCTTCCTTGTGCAGACAGTAGTGGCAGACGAGCCGCTCCGGATTCCGATGGTGCGTGAGCGTGATGCTGCAGTGCGGACAGGTCGCAACGGCGCCGCAGTCGGTGCATTGGATGAACGACGAATATCCGCGCCGGTTGAGAAGCAGGATGCTCTGCTCCCCGCGACTCATGGTCTCGACGATGGCATCGTGGAGCGGCTCTCGAATTACGGCACCGTAATCCACACCGCCCTGAGCCATCGCGTTGTAGTCGGTAGGGATCCGCCGCAGATCGATCACGCCGACGCTCGGCAGTCGTCCGCCGCCAACCCGCTCGGGGAGTGTCAGAAGCGTGTACTTCCCGGAGGAGGCGTTCGCCCAGCTCTCCAGCGACGGCGTGGCGCTACCGAGAACCGTGATCGCGCCTTCGTTTTTCGCTCGCACGATCGCCACCTCCCGCGCGTGGTAGCGCGGCGTCTCGCCCTGCTTGTAGCTCGACTCGTGCTCTTCGTCGACGATGATCGCGCCCAGGTTCTCCAGCGGCGCGAACACCGCTGACCGCGCTCCGACGACGATCCTCTTGTCTCCCCGCTTGAGTGCGAGCCAGGCGTCGTATCGCTCGCCCTCACTGAGCGCCGAATGCAGAACCGCGATCCTGTCGCCGAAAGCGGCGCGGAACCGATCCACCGTCTGGGGAGTGAGCGCGATCTCCGGAACCAGCACGATCGCAGTCTGTCCGCGCTCGTCCACGATTCGGCGCAGCAGCTCGATGTAGACGAGCGTCTTGCCGCTTCCGGTGATGCCGTGAAGCAGAAAGACATCTCCCTCCTTCGCGCTCCCCATGGTGTCGATCGCGTGCAACTGCGCCGGAGTCGGCTCGAGCCTGGTCGAGGAGATGCCGCCGCGCGACGAGAACGGATCGCGCTCGACTTCCTCTTCCTCGATGACGACGAGCCCGCGCTTCTCGAGCGACTTGAGCACGGCGGGAGAAAAATCGAGCTGGGCGCTCAGATTCTCGAGCGACGTATTCCCGCCGAGCGATTCGATCAGCTCGAATACCGCGCGCTGCTGTTTGGCGCGCGCGAATGATTTTTCCCGTTGCAGCAGGGACGGTATGTCCGCCCCGAGCCTCACCACGCGCCGCGTCTTCCGCGTCGGACGCGGATCCTCCGCGCCCGTCAGAGCGGCCGGGAGCACTGTTCGGAGCACGACACCCAGCGGGACGATGTAGTAGTCCGCCATCCACTTGCACAGCTCGAGCAGCGATGGGCCTATCGCCGGCTCGGCGTCGGGCGATTCGAGCACGGCTTTGGGCTTCCGTTTGAGCGGACTGACGTCGCTGACTCCGATGCAGACGCCAATCTCCTTGCCGCTGCGGAGGGGAACGACCACGCGCGACCCGACCACTACCGGATTTGCGAGCCCGTCTTCGACTGCGTAGGTGAATGTCTGGAAGAGCGGCAGCGGCAGCGCGACCTCGACGAACCGCGGCGGATTGTCACGCACTCTGAAATGCCGCGGATAGATCTACGCTCGGCGCCGGAGTCGCGCCGAGCCCTGGCTCGTCGGACAATCGAATCGCGCCGCCGGCGATCGAGGCTCCACGGAACGGATCGCTGGACAAAAGCGCCGCGCCATCAAAATCGGCGTAGTCGAGCAGCGGCGATATCTGCGCGATCGCGGAGATGCCGAGCGAGCTCTCGATCATGCAGCCGGCCATGACCTGCATGTCCAGGGCGCGCGCGGCATGCACCATCCGCAGCGCTTCGCGGAGACTGCCACATTTTGCGAGCTTGATATTGATGCCATCGACGGCTCCGGCGAGCTTGGCAACATCGGTCGCTACCAGGCACGACTCGTCAGCGAAAACGGGCAGCTTGGAGCGTTTGCGGACGAAGCGGAGTCCCTCGATGTCGTTCGCGGCGACGGGCTGTTCCAGCATCTCCACGCCCTGCTCGGCGAGGAAGTCGCTCATGCGCACGGCGTGCTTCGCCGTCCAGGCGGCGTTCGCATCGACGCGCAGGCGCTTTTCCGGTGCCGCGTTCCGGATGATGCGCACTATCTCAGTGTCGCGGTCGGTTCCGAGCTTGATCTTGAGAATCGGGTAATCCCGCGCCTCCGCCACGCGCCTCTCCAGCTCGTGATTTTCCGCGATGGCGATGGTAAAGCTGGACTGCGGCGTGGTCGCCTGGTCGAGCCCCCAGATTCTATAAACTGGAAGCTCAAGTCGTTTGCCGACGAGATCGTGGAGCGCCGAACTGACGGCACTCTTTGCTGAGGCATTGCCGCGCAGGATGCGGTTGAGATGCGTCTCGATGGACTCGAGCGAGAATGGATCGGCGCGCTCCAGCGCCGGCTTGAATTGCCCGAGGGCGGCGATGACCGTCGACACGGATTCGCCGTAGTAGCGATTGGGCGCAGCCTCCCCGTAACCTTCCAGACCATCGTCGTCGGTGAGGCGCACGACGACATTGCGGTGGTGGGAGTAACCCCCGCGCGCGATCACGAATGGATGCGTCGGGTTGAGCTCGATTGTCTGGTGCGAGAGCTTCATCCGACTGCTACTGCGGGCGCGGGGCGCGCAGTCCGAGCCATGCGGAACTCGTTGTGCGCCGACGCCGTCGACAGAAAGTTGATGAGCGCGTCGGCGAGATCGTTGCCGCGCTCGAAGCGGTGGGCAGGGTTTTTCTCGAGGCAGCGCATCACGATCGCGGCTAGCTGCTGCGGAATCCTCGAATCGACGACGTCGGGCGACACCGCCGTCTCGGTCACGTGCTTGTAGCTGATCGAGTAGCTGTCGGCTCCGTCGAACGGCGGGAAGCCGAGCAGGGTCTCGTACATCACGACGCCCAGGCCGTAGAGGTCGCTGCGGCCGTCGAGCAGCTTTCCCCGCGCCTGCTCCGGCGACATGTAGTGCGGAGTACCCATGACGTTCCCGCTTCCGGTCATGCGGCTCCGGAAGTGGCCGGTGGCGATTCCGAAATCCGTGACGACCGCGTTCTCGTCCTCATCGAAGAGGATGTTGTCCGGCTTGATGTCGCGGTGCACCAGTCCCCGGCGGTGCGCGTAATCGAGTCCGGTAGCCACCTGCGCCGCCACGGCCGCTGTCGTTTCCGGAGAGAGGGAGCGATGCCCGCCGATGCGGTCGCTCAACGTGCCGCGAGCCAGATAGGGCATCACCAGGAAGACGTGATCGTCGACCATTCCGAAATCGATGATCTTGCAGATGTGCGGGTGCATCAGCTGCGCCGCCGATTCTGCTTCCCGCTTGAAGCGCTCGCGCATCTCGTGCTCGCGCGCGAGGTGCGGATGAAGAACCTTGATCACGACGGGGGAATCGAGGACGACGTGAAGCGCGTAGTACACGCTCGCCATGCCGCCCTCGCCGACGCGGTGCATGATGGTGTATCGCCCACCCGTCACCTGGCGCAGCGCCGTCACCGACGGATCGGGAGGCGATTGCCGCCGGTCCGAGCTGTCGGGCATGATGATCCCGCAGCGGACGCAGCGCGCCGCTTCTCCCCGGTTCCAGCTGCCGCAGTCAGTGCAGAACATCGTCAGCCTCCGAACTGCATGCGAACGAAGTCGTAGGGAGGCCACGGCCCGGTGACCGCGAAGTCGAGGGAGGTCTGACGCTTTGCTTCCTTGGACACAGTGTCCACGAAGCCCTGCCAGCGCTGGGTGTCGATGAGGAACGACGCGCGGGCGACGACGCCCTCTTCATCGTCACCGTCCGCCTTCGGGAGAGTGACCGTCGCCGCGGCCTGGGTTCTCAATAGTCTGAGACTCTCGGCGGCGAGAGCGGTGAGACCCCTGATCGCATCCTCTCCCTGCCTGCCCCGGCTCGTGACGCTCACGCGTGCGGCGGCATGTCCTTCGACCACCGAGAGCGCCTCGGTGAGCGTGAAGTAGTGCAGCTCGAGCCAGCGGGTGAGGGTCGATTGCGACCGGAAAACGGTTCCGGGGGGAGCCGGCAGTACCGCGGAGTGCGAGTGGGCCTCCTCGAGAACCGCCAGGTATTTCGACACATCGTTGTCCTCGAGGGTCGAAACCGAGTACGGCGACGGCTCGACGACGGCCGCGAGCGCGCGATAGTGCACGAGGGTCGTGCCTTCGGCAAGCGACGTCGCCTGGCCCGATTCGACGGCGGCGACACCGTACAAACGCAGCGAGCCTACGCCAGTTTGCGCCATTTGAGACCAGCAAGGATTGTCAAACCGAGCGCGAGCTGCGCGAAAACCAGGATCATGAAGCCGTGCGGATTGTTTTGAAGTGGAACATGCCCGAAGTTCATTCCCCACATTCCGCTCACCACGACGAACGGAAGATTGACGACGGCGACAACGCTCAAGGCCTTGGCCGCCATACCTAGACGACCGGACACCTGTGTTAGATAGCTGTCCAGTGGGCTACTGAGTGCAGCGCTCATGAGCTTTCAAGTTAGCGGTTAAGGGGCGAGCGCGCCCAGGTGACGGACCGCCGCCTGAGCCAGCCTGTCGGGGGCGTATCCGCCCTCGAGCGCGCTAACGATGCGACCTCCGCACCAGGA
>Ga0066794_10000108_pt1 | contig 14137 bp, 10 predicted proteins | sample PersoiDNA2013190_FD_70945 | JGI IMG/M metagenome (GOLD analysis project Ga0066794, IMG submission 70945) | Permafrost soil microbial communities from the Arctic, to analyse light accelerated degradation of dissolved organic matter (DOM) -... | ecosystem: Environmental > Terrestrial > Soil >... | reverse complement strand
CCTAGTCACTATGAGATGGCCGGTCCATTCCGCGTATAACGTGGATCATCCGCGGGAATCTGCCCGCGGAGCCGACACACGGAGGGACCGACCATGCAAGAGCCTACACACATCGGCCTGGACGTGCACAAAGAGACCATCGCGGTGGCCGTGCTGCGAGCCGGGACGGTCGAGTGCGACGAACGCGTGATCCCCAACACCCCCGAGGCGCTGCGCAAGCTGCTGTCTCGTTACCCCGATCGATCGCTGCTGCGGACCTGCTACGAGGCCGGGCCGACCGGCTATGACACCCAGCGGCTGATCACCTCGCTGGGCATCGCCTGCGACGTGATCGCACCCTCGCTGATCCCCCGCCGAAGCGGAGTGCGCGTCAAGACCGACCGCACGGACGCGCGCAACCTGGCACGCCTGCACCGTGCCGGCGAGCTTGTGGCAGTCCGCGTCCCAACCCCGGCCGAGGAAGCGCTGCGCGACCTGGTGCGCGCCCGTGAGGACCTAAAGAACGACCGCCGCATCGCCCGGCAGCGCATCCGCAGCTTTCTTTTGCGCTACGGCAAGCGCTACCCGGCGCCCGGCTCGCGCTGGAGCTTCCGTTTCGAGGTCTGGATGCGCGCCCTGCGCTTCGACGAGCCGGCCTCGCAGGCCGCCTTCGACCATCTCGTCGGCGCCTACTTCGTGCGCGACTCGCAGCTTGGCGCGGTCGATGCTCAAATCACCGAGCTGGCCTTACTCGAACCGCTGGCCGAGCCCGTGGCACGCCTGCGGGCCTTCCGGGGTATCGACACGCTCACCGCCGTGACGTTGCTGACCGAGACCTGCGACTTTCGCCGCTTCGCGACAGCCGGTTCGTACATGGCCTTCACGGGGCTCACCCCCTCGGAGCACTCCAGCGGCGCGAGCAGGCATCAGGGCTCGATCACCAAGAGCGGCAACGCGCATATTCGGCGCGTGCTGGTCGAAGCCGCCTGGGCCTATCGCTACGCACCGGCGGTGCGCGGCAAGCTGCGCGCCCGCCAGATCGGACAGCCGCCCGAGGTGGTGGCCTACTCCTGGGCGGCCCAGTGCCGGCTGCATGGCACCTACCGTAGGCTGGCCGCCAAGAAGGGGCCCAACAAGGCGGTTGTGGCCGTGGCCCGGGAGCTTGCGGGCTTCGTCTGGGGGGCGATGACCGACAACATGGCGGTCTAGAAAGACAGGCGATGCAGGCGGGCGGGCGACAGACTCCGGAGAGATCCTCGACGACGTTATGCGAGCTTGATGATGCGCGCTTCTAGTGGAAGGCAGGCTCCGGTCCGACCGAGATGTGCGGTAGCCAATCCGCGGATATCAGCATGGTCGAGCGCCGATTCCATGTGCCCGCCCGCCGGCACCGACTGTCCGCAAAGACCGCCCTGAACGAGCGGGGGTTGACTGGCCATCTCATATCAACGTGTTGGGGATAACCTGCGAGCGAAGCGAGTCAGGTTGATCCCCTTGTTAGACCGCTGCCGGCAACCTGGCGCAGAGCACGACAGACAGCAGGCTCATCTCGTTCGAGGCATCCCGGAATGCCGCGTTCAAGCTGCTGTCGTCCTGGGTGTCTCGCCGTGAAAGAGGCAGGACTACGATGTCGGTCCACCCATGGCGCTCAAACGCCGCGATGTATTGCACTGGACGCTGTCGGTTCGGAGCGCCTCGAAACCAGAAGGCGTGATAGAGCCACTGCGGGTACCTGTAGATGTTGTTGGGGTCCTTGTCGCGAATCCAACGAGAATGTGTCTTCAAGTCGATCTCAGCCACGATGACCGCTCCCGGTCTACAGACGCTGCTCAGCCCCCCCACCGTCGCGTCGATGTCATCGAAATGCTCGAATGCAGCTTGGCTGAAGACCAGATCAACGGCGTTCTCTCCGAACGCCGACGCGAGATCGAAGTCATCGCGCACAACATAGTTCAACCGCGATGCGGCCCCGTGCTTGGTGCGAGCGAGCTCCGCTCTCAGCAGCTCAGACGAATCCACCTTGCCATCGGCCCGCAATCTGGCGAAGAGCGTTTCGTAGAATGAGTCCGAGACTGCCAGGGCAAGGTTGTTCACGTCGCATGCGGAATACGAATGAACGCCTTTTGAGAGGAGATACAACCCGACTCCAAGGTCCGAGCCGGGCCCAAGCTCCAGAACATCTCGTCCGCTGAGACCGAAGTCGTCGTCCGCGCCGCCGACATAGCGCTCAAGGTGACTCAGCCACTCGTCGACCACAGCCATGTCATACGTGACGCAACGTTCAGCGTCAGAGATGTCGAACGGCTTCGGCGACGAATACCCGTGAAGCACGTTCTTGGCCTTGGCCAAGAGGAGAAAGGCGAGTCCCGCAGCGAAGAAGAATGTGTCCCGCATGGCCATTCGAGGAACCCCCAAAACGTGCTTCGTCGGCCTAGTCAGTATGAGATGGCCGGCCCGATCCGCGTATATCGTGGATCATCCGCGGGAATCGGCCCGCGGTGCCGACACACGGAAGGACCGACCATGGACGAGTTTACGCACATCGGGCTGGACGTGCACAAGGACACCATCGCGGTGGCCGTGCTACGGCCCGGGGCGAGCGAGTGCGAGGAGCGCATGATCCCGAACGCGCCCGAGGCCATCCGCAAGCTCCTTTCCCGTTACCCGGACCGAGCGGCGCTCAGGACCTGCTACGAAGCCGGGCCGACCGGCTACGACACCTACCGGCTGCTCAGCTCGCAGGGCATCGCCTGCGAGGTGATCGCGCCCTCACTGATCCCGCGGCGAGCCGGGGTGCGCATCAAGACCGACCGCATCGACGCGCGCAACCTCGCTCGCCTGCAGCGCGCCGGCGAGCTCACGGCGGTGCGCGTGCCGACCCCGGCCGAGGAGGCGCTGCGCGACCTCGTCCGGGCGCGCGAGGACTTGAAGAACGACCGCCGCATCGCCAGGCAGAGGATCAGGAGCTTCCTGCTCCGCTACGGCAAGCGCTACCCGAGTCCCGGCGCCAGCTGGAGCTTCCGCTTCGAGGTCTGGCTGCGCGCCTTGCGCTTCGAGGAAGCGGCCGCGCAGGCCGCCTTCGACCACCTGGTCGGCGCCTACTCGGTCAGGGACGCGCAGCTCGCGGCGATCGACAAGCAGATCGAGGCAGTCGCCGGCGAGGCGCCACTCGCCGAGGCCGTGGCGCGCCTGCGCGCCTTCCGCGGCATCGATACGCTCAGCGCGGTGACGATCCTCACCGAGACCTGCGACTTTCGCCGCTTTCCCTCGGCTGCCTCGTACATGGCCTTCACCGGGCTGGTGCCCAGCGAGCACTCGAGCGGCGCCTCGCGCCATCAGGGCTCGATCACCAAGGCCGGCAACGCACACGTGCGGCGCGTCCTGGTCGAGGCCGCCTGGGCCTACCGCCACCGGCCCGCCGTGCGCGGCAAGCTGGCGAAGCGTCTCGAGGGCCAGCCACCCGAGGTGGCGGCCTACTCCTGGAAGGCGCAGTGCCGCCTCTCCTCGACCTACCGCAAGCTCGCCGCCAGAAAAGGTCCCAACAAGGCGGTCGTCGCCGTGGCCCGTGAACTCTCCGGCTTCGTCTGGGGAGCGATGACCGAGCGCATGGGGGCGTAGACGAGACGAATGCGAGCGGGGGGACGCCACCGATCCGGAGCGATCCTCGACGTGCGTTATGCGACGTGAGTAAGCGCGTGCCTAGTGGGAGGCAGGCTCCGGCCCGACCGAGATGTGCGGTCCCGATCCGCGGATATCAGCATGGTCGAACGCCGATCCCATGTGTCCACCCGCTCGCACCTGTCCATCGACGGCAGAGGGCGCTTTAGCAACGAGGGTGTTGACAGGCCATCTCATATCAGCGACACGCCAAAGGCGAGTCACCTCGCCGCGGCGCGCGCGGTCCACGAGGCCGCAGCCGCTGGTACAATCGCCACGGCCGGAGCGCGCCTTGGCGATCGTGCCTTGGGTTCGCGCCGCGGGCGTCCGAATGACGAGACATGAGGGGGGACATGGCTGAGGGACCATCAACGCGCCGCCGGGTCGTCGTGACCGGCGCGGCCGGCTTCATAGGCTCGCACCTCGTCGACCGCCTGCTCGCCGACGGGTGCGAGGTCGTGGGCGTGGACTCGTTCGAAGACTACTATCCACGCCCCTACAAAGAGGCGAACCTGGTGGGGGCGCGCTCCTCTGACCGGTTCACGCTGGTCACGGACAATCTCCTCGGCCTGGCGTCCGCCGACGGCGCCAAGGGGGGCGAGTCCCGGCTCTCGAGGCTGCTCGCGGGCGCCGACTGCGTCGTCCATCTGGCGGCCCAGGCGGGCGTGCGCGCCAGCTGGGGCCGGAGCTTCCGCATCTACACCGACAACAACGTGCTGGGCACCCAACTGGTCCTCGAGGCCTGCCGCGAGGTCGGCGTGCCGAAGCTCGTGTACGCATCCTCGTCGTCCGTGTACGGTGACACCGACCGACTGCCCATGCACGAGGAGGCGAACTGCCGGCCGGTCTCGCCCTACGGCGTCACCAAGCTGGCCGGCGAGCAGCTCTGCCGGCTCTACTGGAAGAACTTCGGCGTGCCCACCGTCTCCCTGCGCTTCTTCACCGTCTACGGCCCGCGCCAGCGCCCCGACATGGCCTTCCACATCTTCCTGCGCGCCATGCTCGACGGTCGCCCGCTGGAGATGTACGGCACCGGCAGCCAGACCAGGGACTTCACCTTCGTCTCCGACATCGTCAATGGGATCGTGCTTGCGATGGAGGGCCGGGACGGCGCCGTCTACAACCTCGGCGGAGGGTCGCGAGTCACGCTCCTGGAGGCGATCCGCACGCTCGAGAGCGTGTCCGGCCTCAAGGCCGAGGTGCGCGGCGAGAGCGTGCAGGCCGGAGACGTGAAGCACACCTGGGCGGACCTCTCGCTGGCCATCGACGAGCTCGGCTACGCGCCGCAGGTGACCCTGGACGAGGGCTTGCGGCGCGAAGCGGAGTGGCTGCGCGAGCTGCGCCTCTGACCGCGGGCGCGGGCTCGCGCGTCTCCCGTCAGGCGCCCGCCTGGTCGAGCACCGCGGCGTCGTCGCGGAGCAGGGCGACCGTCTTGCTCGCAATGGTCGCCCTGAAGGCCAGATCCATTGCCGTCAGGGGGCCCGTCCCCCGATAGCGCGGGGTGAGCCGAGTGGCGACCCGTGAGGGCAGGGCGACCCTGACGGCCTTCATCGCGGCGACCACGCTGCTGCGCACCGTGGCGGGGCTATGGGAGGGCGACGCCAGCGATGCGAGCAACCGCATCGCCGCCTCTTCGCTGATCACGGCCGCGATGGCGGTCGACGTCAGCTCGGAGACCACGGCCCTGATGATCTTCTTGTCGGCGAGATACCCCGAGGCTGCCGGTACCGAGGCGAACCTCGCGTACGGGATGGGCCAGCTCTCACGATCGAGGATCCCTGAGAAGGCTCGCCCGTACATGCGCAACTCGTCGGGGAACGTACGGACCAGGGCGACGATGCGCCGTGACAGCAAGGGGTTCACGACCTCGATGTAGCGACACTTGAGCCCGGTGAGAGGGGCGAGGCCCCTCGAGATGCCGCCCTCCTGGCTCATGCGGTCACGATACGGTTCGTACCCCTCACCGGGCTGCAGCTGGAGCCGTTCCGGCCAGTCCTGGTCGGCCAGATCCAGGCGCCGGACGAGGTGACCCTCGGGATAGTCCGTGATCATCTCGCCGGTCCCAACGCTGCGAGCGTCGTCAAGCGAGGCGGACCGCCGTCTGGCGGCAAGAGGCTCGTCGCCACGGATGACGCCGCTGAGCCCCGAGGCGAAGAGGGCGCTCCACATCGCGCAGCCGTCGACGTAGCCCGCAAACTCGTCGGTACCACCCTCGCCGACCTCGACGAAGCGCTGGAGCGCGGCGCCGTCGACCCCCTGGGCGCCATCCAGAAACGCGTAGTCGTGCTCGAGGCCGAAGCGTCGCGCGACCAGGCGGGCGATGAACGCATCCGAGAGCGGAGCCCTCACCGACGCCAGCGTCGTCCACGTGAGGCACCTGGGTCGCCTGCCGTTCTTGACCATGGACACCAGGATCATGCGGCTGTCCATGCCGCCCGACAGCGGCAGAAGCCAGCGGTCGGTGTCGATGTCGAGGGCGCCGCAGCTCCAGGCGATGGCGTCGCGCAGCAAGTCCAGGTGCTCTTCACGGCTGCGGGCGACAGGCGCGAAGACCGCGGGACGATGATCGAGTGTCGCCCGCCAGGTGCGGCGGTCGAGCAACAGCCGCGAGTCGGGGGGCAGGCGCCGCACGCGCGCGTCCCAGGAGCAGTCAGGCCCAAGTGAGCCCGAGGAGAGCAGCCACGCGACGGCGCGACGGTCGAGATGGAAGTCGCCGAGCAACGCCACGACGGCGCGCTGCGACGTCGACGCGACCAGACGGTCCTCATCCTGCGCGTACCAGAGCGTGCGCGAGGCCGTGATGTCCGAAAGGAGCTCGACGCTGTCGGCCGAGTACCTGGCCAGCACGAAGGTACCATCCGGAGGCTCTGACCCAACGTCCCACCAGCGCCGCGCCTCCCCGATGACGCCGCCCAGCAGCACCCCGCCCTCCGCGACACGGACGCCCTCCTCAGAAGGGTTGACAATGGCCGCGCAGAGGTCCTGCGCCTCGATGATATGGGTCGGGCGCGCCGAGATGTTGTCGGGCGCCAGCCTGGCCGCGAAGCGCAGCAGCTGCTCCCGGGTGTGCAGCCGGCCGGCCCGCCCTTCGCGCGCGCACTCGAGAATGAGATCCGCCACCACACCTCCAAGGGGAGTCACGGCATTCTCGCCCTCGATCGAGGGCGGGGTCAAGCGTACCGTGCTCCTCCGTGAGTGCCGTGACCGAAGGGACCCTGCTGGCCATGGGGCGGGAACGCCTCTATCCGGGTGTTTGGCGCCCCAGCCGTCCCCGGATCGTCCGGCCGTTCGGCGCCGGAAGCCGGATGAGGGACTTCACGGTCGTCGGTCACATCATCAGCGGCATCGCGCCGGCCCTTGGGCGGCGCTGACGGTGCGCCGCTCGACCCCGACGACGGGTCGTTCACCGCGGCCGGTCAAGGACCTTTCGAAGGACGTGCCGCGTGTCTCTCGCGACTCCTGTGGCCATCTCCCGCAGAGCTGGCGCCGGATCGTCGAGCGCGTACACCGCATCGACGCGCACGCCGCGAAAGCCGCTCAGCAGCTCGCGCGGCTTGATCTGGCCCTTGCGGAGCTCGGCCAGGCTGTCTCGGACCTCTCGCTCGAGGTCCAGCCAGCGGACTCCGTCCCGCTGTGGCTGAGCGACGACGGACCTACCCAGAGCGTCCGAGTAAGCGATGTACGAGAGGTTCACGCCGGCGGCCGTTGCGAGCGTGTGGTGCAGCCAGTGGCGGGCGTTCACTTCCATCAGCTTGAGCCCCCCGTCGCGTGGGTCGCGCTTGTATTCAGTCCCCGACACGCCGTGGTAGGACAGCTCGCTGAGAAGACTGAGGCTGGCAGCGGCAACATCGTTCACCCAGTCGCTCTCCGCGATCCGAGACTCTCCGAAATCGCGTGGGTGCTGACGGACTTTGCGCGAGATGAACTGCCCAAGAGGTCGCGACGACGCGTCATGATAGGCGCCGAAGGTGTAGAAGTCCTGATCGTCGCCGGGCACGATCTCCTGGAGCATGAGCGCGCCGCAAACGCGCGCCTTCTCATAGGCTGCATCGAGATCGCTGACCGTCTCAGCGAGGACGACTTTCACGCCGAAGCGCCGCCGCATCTCCTGGTGCCGCAGCGGTTTGAACAGCGCTGGGAACGGCACCTCTTGCGCGGCGGCCTGCAGATCATCGGGGCCATGCACGAAGAAGGTCTTGGGAGTTTCGACCCCGGCAGCCCATGCGGCCTGCATCTGCGTCTCCTTGTCGGCCAGACGCTGCATCACGTCCCACCGCGCGAACGGCAGGATGAAGTACCTCTCGAGCCGTTCGGCGTTGCGAGAAAAGGCCCAGACGTGGTCGTCGAACGCGGGAAAAAGGACCGCCCGCTGGGGCAGCGCCGATCCGATGCGCTCGAGGTCCCGAAGCAGCCCCTCTTCGTCGTAGCGCGGGTCGCGGCACAGCGCCGGGACGGCGTACCTCGACGCAAGCCCGATCGACTTGGGGTAGTGATCGACGGCGATCACGGGCACGCCTTCGCGCCCCAGGTCACGGACGATCCCCAGACCGGTGGCGTTGAACGCGGGGACCACGACGGCGGGCGTGGTGGCCCCCAGGCGTTGCTGCACCGCGGGATCAAGAATGCCGTCCAATGTGGGCGACTTCCTGGCCCGATACCTCGTGACCCAAGAGACGAGCCCTGACCCCTGCATGTGCCCCTCCTTCGCCTGATCGATCGTGCGTGTTCGAGCGTGCCGGACTAGACGGCGCGCGACGACACGCCGGTCCGGCCGAGCTCCTCTTCGAGTACGGTCATCGCGATCTCGCGATTTGATTCGCTCGTCAGCACGGTGAGCAGCGCCGCGACGCGATCGGGCCGCATGCGCCATCGTGGCCACAGTCCAAGCAGTCGCACGAGGCGACGCTCGTGCTTTGTCATGCCCAGCAGCGCGGCGAGATAGCGCGGGCGCTGCGCCGCGCAGAAACGCCGCCATTCGCGCTCGAGCACGGCCCCGTCACTCAGAACGGTTGAACGCTGTTCGATCTTGCGGGCCAGATCGCGTGCGTCGGCAAGGGACATCGGCTCGACGTTCCGCTGCCCGCGTGACTGGAAGTAGGGGAAGAGGTTCAGTCCGCAGACCCGCGAACCTGAGAAGACCAGCTGGACGAGATACCCCTCGTGCCACTCGGGATGGATGCAGGGGTAGTACATGGGGAACAGGAAATTCCCCGTGCCGAACACGATCGGCACACCGGCGTACACCTCTACACCCTCCGGCACGTGCTGGTGATGGACGATGACCGCGCTCGCGCCCACATCGACGAAGGAGCGGGCGAGGTCGGCGAGGTGCGGGCTGGGGAGAGGGTAGTACTCGGGGCCGGCGTGGAGAAGCACGACGGTCGCGTCGACAGACCCGCCGAGCCGCGCCACGGTTGCCTGCTGCCGGCCGTTGCGCAGCGCTGCGACGCCCGCACGCCCGGGACCGGCCGCCCCGAGATTGCCCTCTGTGGCCGCGATGATCGCCACGCGCAGGCCGTTCAGATCGAGCAGCAGAGGAGCCTCCGCCGCACGGCAGTCGGCTCCGGCACCGACAGTCAGGAGCTTAGCCTCGTGGCAGAAGTCGAGCGTGTCGATGACGCCACCGTCACCGAAGTCGCCGACGTGGTTGTTCGCAAGACCCACCGCCCCAAACCCGCCACTACGGACCACGGGCGCAAGCGAGGGTGCGCTGCGGACGCGTGGTCCGGACTTGGTGATTGGCTGAGTCCGTTCGGTGAGCGCCGCCTCCAGGTTGGCGATGCTGAGGTCTTGGGCCGTCAGAAGGGGCACGAAACCGGACCACGGGCAGTCGTCGAGCTCGGAGGGATCCACGACTCCCGGTCGGGGGGTCCAGCACAGGTCGCCGGCCACGACGATGCGGGTGAGGCTGGCGTCAGCACTCCGCTCGGCAAGGTCGTCGTGCTCGACGGCGAGACAGGCCAAGCCTTGCTCGTCGACCAGGGTCATCCTCAGGTCGGTCTCATCCATGGTGCTCTCCGAACCCTCGCTCTCGTCGCGTGCGCTGCTCTGCGGATCGTCCGCGTGCAGCCGGCAGGCCGAACGCAGCGGCCCCCCTGGATCAGCGCCTGCCAGTCGCCCGCGCCGAGGGATCCGCACAGCCTGGTCTCGGAACTGCCGATGCCCCCTTCAGATTACACCTTGCCGGGCTGAGAGCAGTCTCGGAGCCCCTCCGCGTGACCTGGCGCGCCTCTGGAGCCTCACATTGCGAGTCTAGTATGCTGGGGATGTCATTGGATAGGGGGAGGGCAGCATGGGGTGGCTTGCGGACTTCAAGCTCGATGTACAGCGCTACGTCGACGACGGGCACACACCGGTGAATGCGCTGCTCACGCAGCAGGGCCTCTGGGCGCTGCTCGAGTACCGGCTGGCGCGCGTGGCAAGGCGCAGACCGTTGATGGGGCCGGTCTTCGTCGCCTGGCAGAAGGCCATTGAGACCACGACCGGCATCTCGCTCGGGCACCGCGCCACCATCGGGCCGGGGCTCTGGATCGGCCACTTCGGCGGCATCATCGTGCACGACGCGGCAGTCCTGGGCAGCCACTGCCATCTGTGTCAAGGCGTGACCATCGGCAGAGGGCTCAGTCGTGAAGGCCACGGTGTGCCGGTGATCGGGGACGGCGTCTACGTGGGGCCGAACGCCGTGGTCCTGGGCAGGATCACCATCGGGAACGGGGCCCGGATCGCCGCGAACACGGTCGTCACGGAGAACGTGCCGGCCGGTGCCTTCGTCCGCCCGGCGGCGGTGGCCGTCGAGCAATCATACGAGACCTACTGCCAGGGGACGCTGGGCGTCAGCCCGTCTGGCTGACTCATAGCGCGCCCGCGTCGTCTTGCAGGATCGTGTGCATGCGTGAGGCAAGGTAGGCGCGAAACGCCAGGCGTTGCGTCTCGGCTTGGGGCCGCGGCGTCGGGCGAATAGCGCGGACCACCCGGCGCGGCACGACCGCCTTGACGTGCCCGCGAAGACGCGTCCTGGGTCCGTCCAGCGGTCGCTCAAGGTTGATGAGGAGGGTCTCCAGCGCCGCCTCCGGCAAGACACGCCGCGCGGCCGGCGAGGACAACTCGGCCAGCAGCTCGGCTCGAACGGAGGGCCTGCGCAGGTAGGCCCCCGGCCGTTCGTCGGCCGGGTGCTCGGCGAAAGGGACGTCGGGGACGAGAGCACCGGCCACGCGCTCAAACCCCACGCGGAGATGACGCAGCTCATCGGGAAGCTCGCGCGTCACACGGACCACGTCGCGGCCGAGCAGAGGGTTCACGACCTCCACGTAGGCGCACTTGACGTCGTTGAAGGCCGCCATGCAGGTGGGCAACTCGTAGTCGTTGTAGAGGCGGTCGCGGTACAAGTCGAGGGACTCGCCCTCGCGTCGGTACAACGCGTCGGGCCGGCGCTGGGCGGTGAGCTCCAGCCCGTGGATCAGGTGCGCGTCGGGATAGTCGCTCACCAGCGTGCAGTGCATGTTGATGCTGCGCGCCACCGACTCATCGATGGGGTCGTAGGGGCTGCCCCAGCCGGGGCAGTCGCCACGCAGGATGGTGGCGACCCCCGAGTCGCAGAGATGCTTCCACGCCTTGAATCCGTCAGTGTAGCCGCTGAAGTCCTCGATACGCCCCTCGCCGGCGCGCAGGAAGCGCGAGAAGACGTCGCGCACGGGCTCGTCGGTGAAGTCCAGGGGAAGATACTCGTGCGGCATGCTGAAGCGTTGCGCGAGGAGCCGGGCGATGGCCGCATCGTTCTGGGGGTCGGCCAACGACGCGGCCAGGCCCCAGGTCACGCAGCTCACCGTCTTGCCGGCGTTCGCGAGGCCCACGAGCAGCGAGCGGCTGTCGCAGCCACCCGACAGCGTCAGCGCCGTGGAGGAGCTCTCCGCGTTGAGCTTCGCGCAGACGCTGAAGATGGCGTCACGGAGCCGGGCGAGATGCTGCTCCGCGGTAGACGGCCGCGAGACGTACGCCAGCTCCTCGCGAGTGGTGGATAGCGTCCATCGCCGACGATCGAGGCGTAGACAGGCGGCACTGGGCACGCGCCGCAGGCGCTCGTCCCAGCTGCGCTCGGGACCGAGGTTGCCTGCGGCGAGGAGCCAAGTGACGGTCTCCGGGCAGGGAGCGAAGCTGCCGAGGAGGGCGACCAGGGCGCGCTGCGACGTGGAAGCCAGAAACAGCTCGTCCGTGTGCACATACCACACCGTGCGCGAGCCGAAGGTGTCCGTGAGGAGCTCCACAAACTGATCGTCGTGACGCTCGATGGCGTAGGTGCCGTCCGGCGCCGCGGTGCCGACCGTGGCCCAGTCGGCCTCCTCGAAAAGGGCGCCGAGGCGGACACCGCGCGGCAAGATGCTTACGGCAGGCACCGGGTTGACGACCGCGCGTGCGAAACCGTCCTCCACGCGCACGTCCGGCGGATGGGGATCGATGTTGTCGGGGCTCAGGTGCAGGGCACAGCGGCGGAGATCGTCGCCATGCATCTGTGAAGAGCCTCTGTCGCGCGAGCAGTAGATGATGAAGCCTGCCAGGATCTCCCTCCGCATCAGACGGCGACTTGCGGAAATCGTACTCGGTGCGCGGCCGGGCTGCAGCGAAGCACGTGGCCGCGCCCTCGGCCCCCTCTAGGGGCGCACTACATTGTTCGACTGCACCAGCATGCCGGCGAGCACTACGAACGGTGTGGCGCTGCCACAGACGATGGTGTTGCCCTCGGCCAAGTTGGTGCCGCTGCCGCTGGTCTGGGCGATGACGCCGGCTCTGCCGGCTGCTCGATTGACGATGGTGTTGGCCGTGATGCGGTTGTCGTAGCAACCGCGGAGGCGCGCGTCCATCAGCAGGATGGTCGGCTCGCCGCTTGTCCTGCGCGTGTCGGTGAAGGTGTTGCCCCGCACGAGGTTGCCGACGGTGGCGAGGCTGGCGCCACCCGAGCCCTTGATGAGCACGCCAGAGCCGGCGCCGTAGATGAAGGTGTTGTCGATGACGCGGCTGTGGTAGCCCACGAGGCTGATGCAGGGTTCGCCCGCCTCGTGCCGCCGACGGATGGGACTCCTCGTCATGTCGAAGGTATTGCCCTGGATGAGCAGGGCCGGGGCGTCGGTGCTCTCCCGCACCCAGCTCCCCCCGATGGCTTCATGCGGCGAGGCCCAGAAGGTGTTGTCCTTGATCACGATCCCGGTCGGACACTCGTAGACTATGGGCAGACCGGTGTAGCCGAAGGGGTTGTCCTTGGCGGCGCCGAGGAAGGTGCAGCCGGTCACCAGGACGCCGTGAGAGGAATGCGCTCCCGTGGCCGGCACGAGCCTGTCGGCGAAGTCGAGGCCCGTCGTGTCGCTGGCCTCGATCGTGCAGCCGTCGAAGGTGAGATCGCTCCAGCCGTGGTAGACGAGATCCGTGCCGTTGTCCCAAGTAAAGGCCTCCATCATCATACGCAGGGCGCCCCTGGCCCTGCCGTTGAAGGCGCCCAGACGGCAGTCTCGGAAGGTGATGTGCTCGACATGGCCACTCTTCGGCAGAGAGCAGAATTCGTGGATTGTGATGGTGTTGCCGACGTTCTTGGCGTAGGTGTCCAGGCCGGCCGGAGGGACGTAGCTCGTGCGCTCGATCTGGCAGCGGGCGAAGAGGACGTCGCTGACACTCCCCTGAGCGCCGCCGAGGTAGACCACCGAGCTATCCGTGCCCTGACGCGAGCCGCCGCCGTGGAAGCGGCAGTCGAAGAAGGAGGTGCCTCTCGCGTTGGCCGCGTTCGTGACCGCGCATCGCCCGGGGACGCCGATCTTGAGCCTCTCGACGCGGTCGTGGGAGGCGAAGACCATCTGCCCCTTGATCCAGCACGCCTTGCCTTGGCCGCCGACACGGATACCGTCCGCAAGCCGTACCGGCGTCTTGCAGACGTAAGTGCCGACCGGGAAATGGCCGATGCTCCCGGGGCGCGCCGCCGCCGCGGCGATGGCGCGCTGCACGGGCCTGGAATCGTCGTGCACGCCGTCGCCCTTGGCTCCGAAGTGGCGCACGTCCACGATGACCGCCTTCTGCGGCGCCAGAGCGGCGGCCTGCTCCCAGCCACCAGGAGGCACCGCAGCTAGCGCGCCGAGGACTGCGCAGACGAGGGCGCATCCGAATGCAAGCAGGCGAAACACCGAGCCATCCCCCCAAAGTCGGTAGCGAACTCCACTGGATCGGGTCAACACAGCGTTCCAGCGCGCGGAGCTAATCACAGGGGCGGTGCATACTGCAAGCCTGTGCGACGCGCCGGCCGGCGTGGCGGCACAAGTCGACCAGAGTCACGCCCTCCTCGACCGCGCCCAGGATGGCGGCGGTCCGAACCTGTGTGACGCCGACCTGTTCACGGCCGATGTCCTCTCGATCGCAGCGACCCGGCCAGCTAGTGTGTCCGTGCGTGGCTGCAGCGGCTTAGAGCGGCTGCGGACGGAGCTCTCTCTCAGGGGTCGTAAGGGGAGGCCGTGTAGCTGGTAGCCGT
>Ga0066794_10000102_pt1 | contig 14454 bp, 13 predicted proteins | sample PersoiDNA2013190_FD_70945 | JGI IMG/M metagenome (GOLD analysis project Ga0066794, IMG submission 70945) | Permafrost soil microbial communities from the Arctic, to analyse light accelerated degradation of dissolved organic matter (DOM) -... | ecosystem: Environmental > Terrestrial > Soil >... | reverse complement strand
CAGCTCTACCCACTGATCCGCGACGTCCTCCAACCACCCGCCCGGGCCGTGGCCGCTTGACGAATCTCTATAGGAGTGTCGGATCAGTCACTTCCCGGACCCGCCACCAACGAGCCTAGAACCGCCCTCCCCACAGCGTCTTGACACAGAGGGGAGCCATGACCGCGTGCTCGGGGCACTGCCTCGCACCCAGGTCGTCGTTGACGCCGTCAACGCATCCGGGCGATCCGAGCCGACAGGACCGATGGTGTCCCCAGCGTTACCGCAGGTCAGCAGCGCGAGCCAAGACGTCCCAATGCCTCCAGACAGGTTCGATTCCCGCCACCTCCACTGTCCTGGTCTGCGTTCGCGCAGGTCGGGCGACATCAAGGCCGCCATTCCGCTCGCCACGGGTGGCGGCCTTCGTGTGTCTGCACCACCGGCCCAGCACACGTCGTCTGGTCTCGGGCGCGCCACACACGCACACATGATCGTGAAGTGAAGTACAGATACTTCATCTAGGAAGGTTGGCTTCACCGTCGTGGTAGCCTGGCTTCACTATGGACCGTGACTCGATGGAACAGATGCTGACCGACCTCGGCGACCTCCTGGCTGCCAGGGGACTCCGATTCCACCTCGCCGTCATCGGCGGCACTGCGCTGCTCCTCCGGGCCGTGGTCGACCGTACAACGAGGGACGTGGATGCGATCGGAGTGCTCGAGGACGGAGAGTGGGTCCCGCTGGACGAACTACCCCCGGATCTGGCCGGCGCCGTGGAGGACGTCGCGCTCCTGCACGGCGAGTCGAAAGACTGGCTCAATGTGCGGCCAAGCGATCTCCTGAGGATCGGGATGCCTCAAGGATGGGAGGATCGGCTCAGCCACAGCGCTTTCGGGGGCGCTCTCGAGATCAGCGTGATCGGACGCATCGATCTCATCCACACGAAGTTGTACGCCCTTACCGACTCCGGTCCTCTGAGCAAGCACGCTGCGGACCTGCTCGCCCTCTCACCCTCGGCTGCGGAGATCCGCGACGCCTCGACCTGGTGCCGACAGCACGACACCTCGCCCACCTTCGCCGATCAACTCGAGGAGGCCGTCGCGTGGCTTCACTCGCAACTCAGCTAGACGGCCTCCGCGAGGTGCAGACCAACCTCGCATGGGCATGGTGGACCGAGATGGGCGTCCCCGGGGCGGTTCGCACGGAGATCACCACCACACTCCACCCAGAGGCCCTCGTAGTCTTCACAGCACCGTTGGCCGAGCAGGACGCCCGGCTGCGCGAACATGCGATCTCCTGGCTGCTCACCCATGGCAGATTGCTCGGCGCCCGGCAGGTACTTGCCGTAGCCAACCGTTTGCCGGCCATCCCCAGTGTCATGGGCGACTTCATGGCGACCCTCAAGGCCGCGGGTGGGCCGCCCTGGGCCGGCTACAGCGCCGGGACGCCCATCCCGGGTGTGTATCCACCTTCTGATAGGCGGTTGCCCATCGAACGACCGTCGCTGGCGGTGCTGCGCCTCCGAGCAGCGTTCGGACTGCACGCCCGCGCTGAGGTCCTAACCGTCCTGGCCGGCGAGGGGGCACGCCCGATGACTCACGCGGAGCTCGCTCCCCACATCGCGTCGACACCGAGGAACGTCCGGCTCGCGCTGGACGATCTCGTGCTTGCGGGGGTCGTCGACACCCAGAATGGCTCGGGGAGCCGTCGGTACCGGTGCGTGGACGCCCCTGCGTTGCGGGAGTGGGTCGGACCGATCCCCAAGATGCCTCCCTGGCCGGCGATACTCCCGGCCCTCACCGCACTCAGCTGCGCTCTCAGGAGTGGAACCGGCGACGTCGAGCGTTCGGTGCGGGCGCTTCGCCTGCTGGAGCGCCACCGCGAGGCACTCGCCTTGATCGATTACGCACCACTTCCCGCCCCCGAGGGACGCTCTTTCGCTGAGGAGTTGACCGCATGGCTCCTTGGAGCGTCGTCTTCGCTACTCCCAGCGGTCCTGCAGTAGAGAACGCCCGGAGCGCTGTTGACGCTGTCAACGGTGGGATCCAAGTGGACCCGATCAGTCCCGGAGGATCGCCACGTTTCCGCAGGTCAGCGGCACGAGCCGAGACGTCCCAACGCTTCCCGACAGGTTCGATTCCCGCCACCTCCACTGTTCTGCGTCCGCGTTCGCGCAGGTCAGGGTGACATCAAGGCCGCCATTCCGCTCGCCACGGGTGGCGGCCTTCGTGTGTCCGACCATCGGCACTCGGGGATCTGATCCCCGACCTGACGCGGCTCTCCGCGGCTCGACGGCGAACGACCCTGACTTCGGCGTCAGTCACCACATTCGTGCAAGCTTGGTGTTCGGTGTTCGGGGGTTCCCGAACACCGAACACTTCTCGTATGCTTGACCCGTGGACAGCCGAGCAGATGAGGCGATCTCGCTCCTGGAGGAGGCCCTCGAGGCGGCAGGGGCGCTGACCGCGCGCCCCGGTCCGGGTGATCCTTCGGCTGATCTGGTCCTTGTCCTGGGGACGACCCGCGTCGCGGTGCAGGTCAAGCGCTGGGCGGTGTTCCCCGAGCACGCGGTCCGGGCCAACCCGGCGTTCCGTCAGCAAGAAGACCCGTCCGTGGTGCGCGTTGTCGTCGCGGACAGGATCGGCAAGGAGGCGCGCAAGACCCTCCAGGAGGTGGGCTGGGGCTGGCTGGACCTTCGAGGCACCCTGCACGTCCAGGGTCCCGGGATTCTGGTGCATGCGCAGGTGCCGTCCGCGCGGGAGCGTCCCGGGCCACGCAATCCGCTCGCTGCGCCCGCCGGCCTCGCGGTGGCGTGCGCCATGCTGTCCAGCCCCACCGACGAGCACACCGTCCGTGGCCTCGCTCGTCGACTGAGCCGCTCGCCGAGCACCGTGTCGGAGGTTCTCAAGGCGCTCAAGGACGACTCCCTCGTCGAGGGAGCGACCAACCGGCCAACGTCGGAGCTGTTCTGGAGCGTTGCGGACGTGTGGCCCGGCAAGCGCGTGAGCCTGGCCGGCGCGCCCGAGCCGGGGAGGGGGCCTGTCAACGAGGCGCTCCAGCTGGGCTTCGACGACGTCGAGGGCACTGTCGGATGGGCACTGACGGACACGCTAGCGGCGGCGGTGTATGGCGCGCCCGTCGCCGCCCGCGCCGACCAGCCCGCCGACTACTTCGTCCCAACGGATGCACTCCACCGGCGCGCCCGCACGCTCCTGGGCATCGCCTCCACCCCGGGTGAGGTCCGTGCCACCGTGCGAGTGGCGCCGGTTCCCGAGGTCTGCGAGCGCCGGGTCGACGCCGCGAGATGGTCCCTTGGGGAACGACCGCTCGCCGCGCCGCTGTTCGTCGCGCTCGACCTCGCTCAGGACGTCGGCCGCGGTCGCGAGATCCTCAACACCTGGGATCCGCCGGAAGGGTGGGCTCGTGTCTGGTAGCGCCGAGATGCCATTTGTCGTGCTCGTCGGCGACGAGACTCGTCGCCTCGTCGAGGCCATCCGCGTCGTGGCCGACATCAGTGGGGAGACACCAACCGTCGTGGGCGGCATCGCCGTCCTCTGCCGGGTGCACAGGGCCTATCGCGCGACGTCCGACCTGGACACGCTCAGTTACCGGGACCATCGATCAACGGGCGACCTCGACACCCTGGACCGGTCCGCGGCACCCACACCGTCCCTCCTGGAGCTGCTCCGCGCCTCACCTGGCGCGGAGGCGGTCGAGCCCGCCGCAGCGAAGGTGGTCACGCCGAGCGGCCCGGTGCGGGTGGACGTCATCGACGTGATCGACGCGCCGGACTCCCCCGACATCGAGGACCCGACCGATCGCCTGTACGAGATGGCTCACGCCTGGGCGTTCCGGACGGCGACCGAGCTGCGGATCGACGTCCTCGGCTCCGATCGGCAGTCGACGGTCACCGCCGTGGCGCGCGTCGCCGAGCCGGGACCCCTCGTGGCGATGAAGCTCCAGGCGGTCCTGCTGCGGTCGACGGCGAAGGAGGGCACCGACCTGCTGGACATCGTCACGATCCTGCTCGACCCGGTGGCAAGGGATGTCGCCCTGGCGCAGCTGGCGGGGTGCGATCCAGTGATCGCCGCGGACGCCGCGCTCCACGCACATCGATGGTTCGTCGACCAGGTCGACCGAACCCTCAGGCTGATCCGTGCTGCGGGTGGCATCGAGATCGAACGTGACGAGATCGCCCTCGTCGCCGCGCTCCTCGAGGCGGCGACCCGTCGCGAGTAGTCCCACGCGCACCACGAGAGAGCGCTACTCGATCACCACGTGAGCGTGTTGACGGCGTCAAGAACAGGCACACGCAGGACGCGGGGCATCACAAGCGGACGCACCGTCTCCGCAGGTCAGCGTCCCGACCCAACGAGTCCCAAGACCTGCCGGCCGGTTCGATTGCCGCCACCTCCACTGTCCTGTGTCTGCGTTCGCGCGGGTCAGGGTGACATCAAGGCCGCCACACCGCTCGCCACGGGTGGCGGCCTTCGTGTGTCTCGTCGTCATCCGGTGTCCCACCGCGACGCGTCGATCCCGGTAGGCCGCGCGTTCGCCTTGGTCGGCGACGCAGCGAAGTCGCAACAGCATCCCCCGAGTCCACGCATCGGTTCGTGGTTCGCCCTCGGCAGTTGCCGCCGCTCCGGTCGTAGTCGAACGGCCTCGGGGTCTCGCAGCCGCCCCCTCCACGCGCCGACGACAGGGGACGACTCCGATGACCGCCGCCGAATTGCGTGACCCTGGCGTCCGGCCGTCGTGGAAGGATCGGCGCCGTGCTGCTCACCGTGACCTCGACCGCCGCGCCCGCGACGGACCTCGGCTTCCTGCTGCACAAGCACCCCGGCAAGGTGCAGTCGTTCGACCTCGCCGTCGGAACGGCCCACGTCTTCTACCCCGAGGCCACCGAGGAACGCTGCACAGCCGCCCTGCTGTTCGAGGTGGACCCGATCGCCCCCGTCCGTGGGCGGCCCGGCGCCGATCCACGCGGGGGGGCCACCTTCAGCCTCGCCCAGTACGTCAACGACCGCCCCTACGCGGCGTCGTCCATGCTGGCTGTCGCCCTGGGAAGGGTCTTCCGCACCGCAATCGCCGGCCGCTGTGAAGCACGTCCGGAGCTGCCGGAGAAGCCCCTCCCCCTGACGATCCATGCGCCCGCGGTCCCCTGGAGTACGCCCTCGGGCTGGAGGGGTTGGAGCGCTCCTGCGCCGGGGAACCGCCGTGGCGAGTCCACGAGGCGGTCTTCGCGATTCCTCGCCCTGGAATCGGAGCCGGTGGACCCCGACTCTGAACGAGCCCCCTGGTTGACGGCGTCAACGGTGGGTTCGACGAACCCGTCTGGAGCGCTCAACGTCGACGCTGCCGAGTTCCTCGAGAACCTCCTCCAGTCGGTGGTCGACCACGTGCCAGAAGGGGCAACCGTCGACGTACAGCAGCTAGACCCTTATGCCTTCATGGTGCCCCCGCCAGCCGCACCCACGGGAGCGGGAAGCGTCGACGGGACGTCATCGTGCGCGACGCCCGGGAACCGTGATGGTGGCTACGGTCCCGTCGCCGCTGCTGCGGTTCTCGATGGTCACCGTGCCGTGAAGCTCGGAGATGATGGCCTGAACGATCGTGAGGCCGAGCCCTCGGCCGTCCTGCGACCGAGGTGTCGAGGAGCGGCTGAAGGACTCAAAGACACGAGCGCGGAGCGCGTCGTCCAGGCCGGGGCCATGGTCGATCACCCAGATCGAGACCCGACCGTCACTCCAGCTGGAACCGAGCTCGACGTCACCGGCTCCGTGACGGACTGCGTTGTCGACGAGGTTGCTCAGCGCCCGTTCGAGGCGCCCGGCATGTGCGCGGACGACGGGACGACCGTCGCACCCGACGACGATCTTGCGGCCCTCCTGCCCCGCGCGTGCCGAGAAGCGGGCGGCAATCGTCTGGAGAATCGACCCGACGTCGACGTCGGTCCGATCCAGCTGAGATCGGCCATCCTGCGACGCCGCGAGAAGGAGCAGGTCGTCGGAGAGCCTCGTGAGGCGGTCGACCTCCTCGCCCGCCGAGTGCAGGGCGGCCAACAGTTCGTCGGCCGGTCGCTGTTGGGCGAGCGCGAGGTCGAGCTCCAGCTTCAGCAGCGCGAGCGGCGTCCGCAGCTCGTGGCTGGCCTCGGCGACGAAGCGCCGTTCGCGCTGAAGGCCGGCGTCGAGGCGATCGAGCATCTGGTTGAGCGTCAGGCCCAGTCGGTGGATCTCGTCGCGAGCCGGAGGTAGCGGGAGGCGTTCGCCCGAGCTGTGTGCGGAGATGGCATCGGCGTGCTGCCTCATGCGTTCGATGGGCCGCAAGGCCGCGCCCGCAGCGAAGTACCCGGCTCCGGACGCCAGGAGGAGGGCCAGCGGCCCGCCGATCACCAGCTGGGTGCGCACACCCCAGAGCGCGTCGTCCAGATCCTCCTTCGACGCGCCGACCGCCAGCACCTGGTCCCCGTCGCGCCTCAGCAGAAGGAGGGCGGCCTCGCGTTCGTTCTCCCCGGCCAGAAGCACGGGTTGTGCGACCACCACATCCTGACCCGGCGCAGGTGGGAAGGGATCGCCGGAGACAAGGGGACCGCTGAGCTGCGGCGAGGAGGCCACGACAACCCCGGCAGCGGTCAGGACCTGGCCGAAGAACTCGCCGGTCATGGCCGCTGTCGCGTCCTGACGACCCGATTCGGGCAGGCCGTCGAGGGCATCCATCTGCGCGCCGAGGGAAACCCGCGCCTGGTTGAGGAGCGTCACCTCGACGCGGAAGTAGACGAACAGGCCCAGCCCGACGAGGGTGATCGCGGCCGCGACGGTGAACGCCGCCGCGACCCGTAGGCGAAGGGGCAGCCGGCGTCTCACGGACGTGCGTCTCTGAGGCGATACCCGACGCCGCGCACCGTCTCCAGGGTCCGACGGCTGAACGGGCGGTCGATCTTCTCCCGCAGGTAGCGCACGTACACGTCGACGACGTTCGACCGGCTTTCGTACGCGATGTCCCAGGCGTGCTCAAGGAGCTGGTCGCGGGTGAGCACCTGATCAGGTCGTCGCATGAACGTCTCGAGCAGAGCGAACTCCTTCGACGACAGGGCGATCTCCCGCTCGCCACGCCACACCCGGCGGGTCGCCGGGTCGAGGGTCAGGTCCCCGATCGTCACGAGCGTCGGGCGGACCACCGGACCCCGACGCACAAGTGCCCGGATCCGGGCGAGCAGCTCCGCCAAGGAGAACGGCTTGGGCAGGTAGTCGTCCGCTCCGGCATCAAGACCCCGGATGCGATCCTCGACGGCGCTGCGAGCCGTGAGCATGAGCACGGGCGCCCAGACCCTCGCGGCTCGCAGCTGCCGGCAGACCTCGAAACCGTCCATGCCGGGCAGGGTGACGTCTAGCAGGACGACATCGAACTCCCCCGTCCTTGCGATCGCGACCGCAGCCTCGCCGGTCGAGGCGACCTCCACGACGTCGCCCCGCTCGGTCAGGCCGCGGTGGAGCAGACGAGCCATCTTCGGCTCGTCCTCCACGACAAGGATGTGCACCTTCCTCATCGTATGCGCGCAGGTGAGAAGCAGATGAGAGAGCGCCCGCGGTGCCCCGCCGCCGCGCGCTTCCCGCCTCTCATCGCCCGCTCATCTGGCTCGGCTAGCGTCGGGGAGGAAGGATCAGATCGCTGGAGAAGCACGAGAACGGAGAGGGACATGGCACCGCACAACGCGAAGAAGAGGACCGCGATCGCCCTTGGCGCGTTGGCTGTGATCGGGGTGTCAGGAGCCGGGGCGGCCATCGCCTCGAGCGACGACGACGCCTCGGACACCGCGATCACCGGCCCCGACCTCACCAAGGCCACGGACGCGGCACTGGCCGAGACGGGCGGCGGACGGGTGACCGGGACCGAGGTGGGCGACGAGGAGAGCATGTACGAGGTGGAGGTGACCCTCGCCGACGGCAGCCAGGTCGACGTCCAGCTCGATGAGACCTTCCAGGTCGTCGGGGCTGGAGCGGACTACGAGGACGAGGATGACTGATGGCGCCCGATCGGCGGCGCTCGTTGCCTGCGGTGATCGCGGCAGCCGGTGTGCTTGCGCTGGCGGGCGGCTGCGGCCAGGGCGGGGCAGCGCCGGGCGAGGAACCAACAGGGGTTGGCTCGAACCTTCCACGAGCCGACGAGCCGGCCGACCTGGACCCCGCGGACTTCACCACCGAGATCGACAACCCGTATTGGCCCTTGGCAGCCGGGACGAGGTGGGTCTACCGGGAGACCAACGAGGCGGGTGAGGAGCTTCGGGTCGTCGTGACCGTCACCAGCGCCACGAAGGAGACCGCCGCCGGGGTCACGGCGCGCGTCGTGCGGGACACCGTCACGCTGGACGGTCGGGTCATCGAGGACACCTTTGACTGGTACGCCCAGGACTCCGAGGGCACTGTCTGGTACCTCGGCGAGGACACAGCCGAGTTCGAGGACGGCGAGGTCGTCTCCCGTGAGGGATCGTTCGAGGCGGGGGTCGACGGCGCGCTCGCGGGAGTGATCATGCCCGCCGATCCCTCGCCCGGCATGGCGTACCGCCAGGAGTACTTCGCGGGCGAGGCGGAGGACAACGGTGAAGTGGTCAGTTGTGACGAGCAGGTTGACGTCCCGGCTGGGCACTACGACGACGTCCTGCTGACCAAGGACACCAGCACCATCGAACCCGGTGTGCTCGAGTACAAGCTCTACGCCCGCGGCGTCGGTCTGGTGCTCACTCTGGGCATCTCCGGAGGCGGCGGTCGCGAGGAGCTCCTCGAGGTCGAATCCGTGTCCGCGGACGTCGCCGCCGCTGCCGGCAGCACCCCCCTCGGCGAGTCGTACGACTGACCCTGTGGCGCGACCGGCGGCAGACCCTTCGACCGTGCAGCCTCAGTCAGACTCCGTTGACGACGTCAACAGACCGGGACAACAGAACCGACTGGCACCCACGCCACCGCGGACGTCCCCGCAGGTCACGGCGCTGACCCCACACGTCCACACCCGTCTAGACAGGTTCGATTCCCGCCACCTCCACTGTCCTGGTCTGCGTTCGCGCGGGTCAGGGTGACATCGAGGCCGCCATACCGCTCGCCACGGGTGGCGGCCTTCGTGCATTGGTGAGAGGCGGAGGTGGCCCTGCCGTCGGCCCGCCTCCGCCCGACGAACCCCGCCGCTCAGAACGTCTCGGTAACCTCCCTGCCGTCCTCCAGGGTGATCCCGCCCGTGCGGAACGGCGCTGGGGCGAGCGCGGAGTAGACGGCGCCCGTGCTCGTCGTGCGGTACTCGAGGAGCGTGAAGCCGGAGGCGGGGGCGTCGTCGGTCAACAACCGCTTCCCGGCGCCAACGGTGACGGGGAAGACGATGAGCCGGTACTCGTCCACGAGTCCCGCGGCATGCAGCGTCTGGGCCAGTCGAGCGCTGCCGTGCACCTGCAGCTCCCCGCCCGGCTGCTGCTTCAGTGCCCAGCCCTCCTCGACAAGCTGGCAATCAACCGGGTCCGGTTCCCGCCCAACCCGTAGGTTTGGGGACGAGCGCAGACGGAGAGCTCTATGCCTGAACCGGCGAGGCCCGCTACGGGAGGACCATGCCGTCGACCTCGAGCTCGGAGATGCCCAGGAAGCCGGTGTCCGTCCACGGCGCCGCGCTCGTCATGTCCAGCCGCAGCGAGGTGGTGGTCACCGCGTCGAACGTGATGGTCGTGGGAGCATCACCACTCCCCCACGCCACCTCGAGGTTCTCCACCGGCGCGTGCCCGCGGCCGTCCCAGTACGAGACGGTGAGCTCGGCGGGGAGGTGCCGGTGCGCGTCGACCACGAACCCGGCTCGCACGGTCCCGGAGACGGTCTGGGCGCTCGGCCAGTCCACCGACACCCACACCTCCGCATGGGCCGCGGAGATCTCCGGCAGCAGGGCCGTCGCCGCCTTCGCGTACATGCTGGACCACCACGTCGACGTGCTCCCGTCGAGCATGCCCTCCGGCACCGTCGCGGCCGCGCCGGAGAAGCTCGCATCCGCCGACGGCGAGGCGGAGCTCGTCCCCAGGGCGATGTTCTCCTGCGGCCCAGGCGCCACGACCTCCACGGTGGCCGAGGCCCGCTCCGACCGGCCGTCGATCGTCCCCTCGACTATCAGCGTGCCCGGCTCGGCGTACTGCGCCAGCTCCACCGCGTCCCAGACCACCGGCACGACGTCGTCGACGCCGTCGTCGTGCACCAGGCGGACCTCGCCCGGCAGCGCGGGCGCGATCCCCGCGGTCGTAGCGGTCGAGACGGGCTCGATCCGGTCCAACGCGTACACCGTGACCGCCGCCTCCGCGGCCCGGCAGCACTCCTCACCCGCCGGGTGCGGCCCGGCCACGACCCCGGCGACGGTGTGCACGCCGCTCCGGTCGGCGGCCGCGATGCCGCCCGCGTCCCAGGTCACCTCGCGGGCCTCGACCGACCCGTCGGTGAGCACGACGTCCACGGTCCCCGGCAGCTCCACCTCCGCCCCCACCTCGGAACGCACGCGCACGGGATCGATGGCGAGCATCGTCGTCTCACCCGGCCCCGCGTCGCCGTCGGGCACATCACCCGGCTCCACCGCGAACACCGTCGTGGTCACCGGCTCGAGCCCCGGAGCACTCACCGTGACCGTGATCTCCCCCGGACCCTCCGGCGCCTCGACGATGGCCAGGGCCTTGCCGTTGAACCCGGAGAATGAGGTGCCCTTGTAGTTCTCGGTGCTCTCCTGGCGCCCGTTGTCCAGACCGACCAGCGTGCCGCCGGCGACGTCCACGGTCAGCAGGTCGTCCGCCCCGGGCACCAGGACGCCGTCGGCGTCGACCACGCTCAGCTCGATGAAGGCCAGCGAGCGCCCGTCGCCCACGACAACCTTGCTCTCCGGCGTAGCAGTGACGGACTCCGGCGAGCCGGCGGTGAGCACCCGGTCGCGGGCCACCTCGACGCCGTCGCGGCGCGCCACCGCCTCGAGCGTCCCGGGGGCGAACGGCACGGTCCAGGTCAGGTGCAGCTTGCCGGTGCTGCCGTTGGGGCTGGTGTAGCTGCCGCTCGGGAAGTTCTTGTCGTCACCGGTCGGCTCGGTGGTCTCCAGGTACTCGGTGCCGAACGACGTGGTCTTGGTGTCGAACGTCCGGACCCCGAGCGACTCGCCGTTGAGGAACAGCTCGACCTCCTCGACGTTCGCGTACGCCCAGACCTCGACCTCCTCACCGGGCTCATGGTCGGTCCAGTTCATCGGCAGCAGGTGGACCATCGGCTCGTCGGTCCACTGACTCTGGAACAGGTAGTACATGTCCTTGGGGAACAGGGCGGTGTCCACCGCACCCCAGAACCCGCCCTTGACCGGGAAGACGTCATACGGCGTCGGCTCACCGAGGTAGTCGATGCCGGTCCACAGGAACTGGCCCATGAAGAACTCGCGGTCCCGGTCCTTCTTGAGGCCGTACTCCCCGCTCATCGTCCACGACGCGTTGTTGTTGTCGTAGGAGGACGTCAGCCGCCTGCCGGGGGTGTAGTCCTCGCCGGTGTTGAGCAGGTGCGGGTCCTGGTAGATGCCGCGGGCCGAGGTCGCCGAGGAGGACTCGGACTCGTAGAAGAACGTGTCCGGGTACTTCTCGTGCAGCGCGTCCACGGACAGCGCGGTGTTGTAGTTCAGCCCGACGCCGTCCAGCAACCGGGCGATCTCGTCCGGCGCGCTGCCGTCGCCGGGCACGGTCCGGTAGCGGTCGGAGCCGATGGTGATCGGACGCGTCGCGTCGCGCTCCTCGACCGCCTCGATCAGCTGGTGCGCGATGGGCAGCCCGACGGTCAGGTCCCCCGAGTCCGGGATCTCGTTGCCGATCGACCACATCACGACCGACGGCGAGTTGCGGTGGGCGCTGACCATCTCCTGGATGTCCCGCACACCCCACTCGTCGAAGAACCGGCCGTAGTCGAACGGCCGCTTGCCGGTCCGCCAGGAGTCGAAGGCCTCCACCATCACGACGATGCCGAGCCGGTCGCACAGCTCGACGACCTCCGGCGCGGGCGGGTTGTGCGCCGTGCGCAGCGCGTTGACGCCCATGCTCTGCATCACCCGGAGCTGGCGCTCGACGGCGTCGGCGTGCACGGCCGCGCCGAGCGCCCCCAGGTCGTGGTGCAGGTCGACGCCGCGGATCTTGGTGTGCTCGCCGTTGAGGGAGAACCCGGTCCGCGGGTCGACGTCGACGTAGCGGATGCCGAACCGCGTGACAGTTGTGTCGACGGTCTCCCCGTCGCGCACGATCTCGGTCCGCAGCCGGTACAGGGAGGGGTCCTCGATGGACCACAGGTGCGGGTCGTCGACCCGGATCTCGGTCGTCGCGGTGCCGGACTCCTCGACCGCGAGCTCGGCCTGGGCGCTGCCGACGGACGCGCCGTCGTCGTCCAGGACCGTGGTGACCACGGTGACGTCCGCCGGGGACCCGGACTCGTTGGCCACCTCGACCTCGGCGCGGACCTCGGCGTAACCGTCCCCGACCGTCTCGGCGAGGCCGGGGGTGGTCACGTACGTGCCCCACCGCGCGACGTGCACCGGGTCGGTCACCACCAGGTGGGTGTTCCGGTAGATGCCGCTGCCGGAGTACCAGCGGCTGCTGGGCAGCTTGTTCTGCACGCGCACCGCGATCACGTTGGCGGTGCGGCCGTCGGTGTGCACCTTGTCCGTGAGGTCGACGGCGAAGCCGGTGTAGCCGTACGGGTGCCGCGCCGCGAGCTCGCCGTTGACGTAGACCAAGGAGTCCATGTAGACGCCGTCGAACTCGAGCGAGAGGTCCTTGTCCGCGAGGTCGGGCGGCAGGGTGAAGGTCTTGCGGTACCAGCCGAGCCCGCCCTGGTAGTACCCGCCGTCGGCGGTGGTGCCCTCCGGCGTGGGGTCGAGCTCGATGCTCCAGTCGTGCGGCAGGTCCAGCGTCCGCCAGGCGGAGTCGTCGTAGTCCGTGGCCGGCGCGGCCTCGAACTCCCCGGTCGGGTCGACGATGTCGGCCGCGTTCACCAGCTGGAAGGTCCACCCGTCGTTGAATGACGACGTGCGCGTCCCGTCGTCGAGGGTGCCCTGCACCCCGCCGCCCACGCCGGACGGGGCGTCCGATGCCGCGGGTGCGTCGCGATCGGCCAGGACGACGACGCCGGCGACCACCAGGGCCGCCACCGCCGCCGCGGCGACGATCCAGCGCCACTGGGTCTTGGTGAACCGTGTCATCTCGAGGACCTCACGCTGGGAACGTGCACAGTCCCGCACGCTACCCGGCACGACGGCGGCGGTCGCGCGTTCAGCGAGACCGACGGCGGGGGTCGCGCGTTGAGCGAGCTCGCGTGGCGGTCGATACGCGGCCGGACCGGGTCGCGCGGGTGGTGCACGTCGACGCGGCGCCGCTCGGCGACGGCGGCGTGATCAACGACCTGCCCACCGGGCACTGGCCGCAGTTCACCAAGCCGGCCGAGCTCGGCGCGGCGATCGTCGACGCGCTCGCCTGACTCCACCACGTCGTCGAGGGGACCCCTACGTCCAGGCCGGGGCGCCGTGACCCGGGAGCAGCAGCCGGCTGCATCTGGCCCGGATCATCTCCGCGGATGCCGACGCCTGACCTGGGTCGAGCGCCAACCGCGGGTCTGGCGGGAGGACGTTGCCGTTCTTGTCGCTGAGCAGCGCGTCCCCGGAGAACACCACACCATCCTCGCGAACCAGAGCGATGCTGCCCGCGGTATGCCCCGGCACGTGCATGACATGCAGGCCACCGATCGTGTCGCCGTCCCTCAAGCGCACGTCCGCAGCGACCGGCCGGAACCGGAGCAGCCGGTAGATCGCGACCATCCCGAGCCCGCCCTTCTGCGGGCGTTGCTCTCCGGAGAGCACGGAGGCGTCGAGCTCGTGGATCGCAACGCGTGCGCCGGTCAGCCGCTTGAGCTCCGCCGCACTGCCTACGTGGTCGACGTCGCAGTGGGTGATCACGATGTCGTGAAGCTCGCTCGGCCGCCGACCCATGCGCTCGATGAACCTCAGGATTCGTCTGGCGTTCCCCGGCATGCCCGTGTCCACAAGCAGGAGGCCGTCGTCGGCCACGACGAGGTACACGTTGGCGATCCGGGCGCTGACCCGCAGGACGCCGTCGGTGATCTGCACACCCACATCATGATCCGCCGGACGGCACGCGGGGGTGGGTTCCGCTGGCCGCACGCAGGCGAGTCCGGTGGCCGCACGCGATCGGTTCGGTGGCCAGTGCCCGACCGGTCCCACGGCCGGTCCCGCAGGGGCAGACTGGAGGCAGGCGCCGTCCCGCAACCCCGCACCCGCGAGGTCGGCCACCACCGTCGGAGGGCCGGCTGCCTCGAGTGGGACGGAGGCCGCGATGAACGGCGAACAGCTCCAGAAGATGGCGACGGCGCCTGGATTCATCGCCGCCCTCGACCAGAGCGGCGGCAGCACGCCCAAGGCATTGCGGCTGTACGGCCTCGA
>Ga0066794_10000101_pt1 | contig 14548 bp, 13 predicted proteins | sample PersoiDNA2013190_FD_70945 | JGI IMG/M metagenome (GOLD analysis project Ga0066794, IMG submission 70945) | Permafrost soil microbial communities from the Arctic, to analyse light accelerated degradation of dissolved organic matter (DOM) -... | ecosystem: Environmental > Terrestrial > Soil >... | reverse complement strand
ATCAACCTCTCGCCGTAGCTCCGGATCGCCTGTTCCAGCGCCTCCGTATCCGGCGAGCCGTCGTTCACCAGCACGACCTCAAAGTTCGCCGAAGTGGCGGGTGACAATTTCCTCCTGATTGCGGACGGTGGTCAAGTTTACCCGGGCATTCCAGCGCTGCAACAGATCGACATACATCGATATTTGATCGAGATTCGCAGCAGACGATGGCACATCCAGGAACGGACCGAGCAGCACGGCAATGCGGACGGAATCCATTGGCACAAACAATTCTAACGGAAAACAGCCTCTACGATTGGCGTCCTCGTTTTTCTTCATCCGAAGAAATCGTGCCCGCAAGGAACAGAGAAGGACACGGTTCAAGAATCAAACAAGCGTGCGGTATTCCAGAACTCGCCGCTCTCCGGATCGGCAGTAACGGGGGAGGTAGCAGCCCGCTCCAGCATTGACGCAAATCCGTCCCTATCATCGAGCAACTCTGCCGAGGCCATTCTAACAACAGGAAACTGCTTTCCAAACTCAATGACTTTTTGATCGTAGGGCATCAACAAGCACGGTTTCCCGTAGGCGGTGGCAAGCACCGCTGCATGCAGACGCATTGCCAATACGCATCGGCAACCTGCAAACCACGACCCAATGTTGCTCAAATTCGAGTCTGCATCGGGCATTACAAACGCCGCCTGATTCCACATCCTGTGTGCAATCCTCCGATGGAGACTCTCATCCTCTCCTGCACTCGAGACATGAAAAGGCAGGAACACGATCCGTAAGCCGTGGCGTTCGACAAGCGCGTCCAAGCCCGCCGACAGAGTCCGCAACCGTGCTTCCGTGAGCTCATACCGGTGAAACACATTGGCAGTACCGCGCAGGCACACTAGAGCATACGGTTCATTGATCGGCGGGGGGCGCTTTTCGACCATTGCGGGCAAGCGGAACACAATATCTGGCGCGTACACTGCGGTTGCGCCCGCGCCCAGCGCCTGGCAGACTTCGATCGACCGTTGGTCCCGCACAATAATTCGCTTGGCCCGGCGCAGCACCCAGCCAAGCAGCATGCGTCCATACCAAGTACAGGGTGTGCCCAGTCCAATGTTGAGCAGGTAAATCTCCTTGCCCAACAGCCGGGCCACAACCGCCTTTTCGATCACGGTCAAGAACTGCCGCCAGCCACGATCATCGCGGATAAGATCGCCGCCACCAATCGCCAGTGCATCATGCATGGCGATGGCGCGGAGCACACGAAGCGCCACGCCACGTCCCCAGGCGTGTTTCCAACTCCGTTCTCCCAGCAAAGGAACGTCTTCCACCGCCGGCAACCCATACCGGCGTCGCACCTCCTCTGGCTTGGCGCACAGCACTGTAATCGAAGCGCCCTGCCCGGTCAGCCATTCTCGCAGACAGAAAAGCATCATCTCGTCGCCAAGATTGCCCACGCCGTAATAGCCCATCAGCAGGATCTTCATTTGTCACCGGGATTGCACCCGAGCACGGAAACTAATCCACAAGAATACGGCCCGCAATGGCTGGGTGGTGCAGGCCCAGCGCCCGCCGCGTTCCGCGGATCAGCCTTTGAATCATAGGTTGAGCCTCTCGCTATCGTAATCGACTACCCCCCGGGACCTTCGGGGGAGACGCGGCTTGTATCCGGGGTAGCCACGCCGGTTGGGGGCGTCCTAGTACTTCAAATTTGCATTGTTCCCAGGGTCCTGATTATAGATTATAGGGGAACGCTCTCGTCCCTGGTTGGCCCACTTCCGGTAGAACCCGCTCTCTGCTTGCCTTTCCGCGCCGACCGCGCCTCCTGGATGCGCAGAAAATGACGGACTGCCCAAGGCGCAATCTGCACCACCAGCGCTACTCTCCGGCTCTTCCGGTCCTGCAACAGTTCTGCCGCTTTGCCCGCCGCCACGCGTGCTTCAGGGTAACGGCCCTCCCGCAAGTAGCGTTTTACCAGTTCCGTCTGGCAGGTTCCCTCATTCCACGCAATCATGGCAGTGATGATTGCCTGTTGTGCGGCTGAAAGAGGCAGTGACGCCCTCGTCTTGCGGTAGATTTCGATCCGTGCCTCCCGCAAAAGCTGACCGTCCGCGGAAAGTCCAGTCGGAAGCAGCCGGTGCTCGCCTCCTACCCGGCGGACAAGATCCATCTTAGCGCCGCGGAACGACATGCGCAGCCAGAGGTCGAAGTCCTCGCAGCGGGAGTAGCGCTCGTCGAAAAGTCCCGCATCGATCATGGCCTGCCGCGAGGCCACTGTAGTCGAGGTCGAGACGCAGCAGTCCACCCGCAGCAGTTTCTCGAATGTGACCGGAGGAATTTGCCGTTCTCGTTCAAAAGCCCGGCCAATCTGTATTCCGTTCTTGACTAAGTATGAATCGCAGTAGAGCAGGTCCAGCCCTTTTTCCTCGATGAAGGCCACCATGTTTGCCAAGTGGTCTGGCAGGTAGAGGTCGTCGCTGTCCAGACATGCGATGTACTTGCCTCGCGCGGCGCGGATCGCCGTGTTGCGCGCCCCCGATGGCCCCCGGTTTTCCTGCCGGATGTAGATCAACCTCTCGCCGTAGCTCCGGATCGCCTGTTCCAGCGCCTCCGTATCCGGCGAGCCGTCATTGACCAGCACGACCTCAAAGTTCGGATACGTTTGCGCGAACACGGAATCCAGCGTTTCCCGGATACGCTCCGCCGCCTGATACGCAGGAATGATGACGCTCACCAGAGGTTGTTGCCGCTCGTCCAAGATGCACACCCCTCCCGGGACCCTGATCCAGCAAGCCGGGGTCCAAAATCGCTCCGATATTTCAGTCTAGCAGGTCGGCATTTTCGCTTGGATGGTGCAGGGCTACCTAGACTACGCGAAATACGGATTGGTACTGGCCTCCCCCGTGACCGAAGCAATCAAGGCATATCGCAAGGAACAGGACGTGCTGGGACGGTTCTTCGAAGAGGAATGCGATTTCAAACCCAAGGACTTCGTCTTAGTGCGAGAGAAACAAGTGCGTGTGGTGCTGAACAACAAGCTGTTCAAGGCGGAGATCGGCAATCGTTTTCAGAATCGTATTCAGGAAAGACAGGTGAGCGTCGAGAACAAGAAAAACAGGAATGGAGATGGGTGGGGGTAACCACGAAAACAGCTCTATGGATGGTGGAGCAGGCGGCAGCAGCACGGGAAAAAACGTGTCTAGAAAAATAGTCCTTTTCTTCGGGGCTTCGTCGAAGATGGGGATTTCACTCGGCTTGCGGCCGAGGTTTCGGAACTATGGTTGCGCGCGTTCCTAGAGTTGGCCTTTATCTATGGCTGGCGGCGGTCCGAACTCCCCTAGCCTGCTTAATTCACCAGAGCTAAGATTTGTTTGCGAGGAGGTGCGATCAGGCGTTGGTGGACGGCAGAGTCGGCCAGGTCATACGGTTTGTCAGGGAGAGTTCGGCATCGCGACCGGATGGAGAGGATTTTGGGCACGGCTCCGCAAGGACAGTCAGTGGAACGCTGAGTTCGGGGCCAGCGGTCAGGTCAACTGCTGTTGACGGCGAAGGCGACATCGCGGAACAAGTTCTGGAAGGGCCAGCCGCTAGCGAGGTGAAAGCGAACACAGCGGGCGGTGTGGCGCACGCGGGCGCCGATTTTGAAGAGTTGGGCGCGGAGAGTTTCGATCTGGGCCGAGCGCCAGGGCTGCGGCAACTGCAGACGGAAGAGGTTGACCAGGTTGTAAGCGAAGCCGTGCAGGAGCAGGCGGAAGGCGTTGGCCAGGAAGCGGTGACAGCTCAAGCGGTCGGCGCGGAAGCCGTTTTTGAACTCCTCGATGCGGTTCTCGCACTCGCCGCGATGGTTGTAGAAAGCGAAGACCTGCGAGGCGCGACCGGTGCAGTTAGTAACCAGGAAGCGCAAGTTAGTTCCGGCGGCGGTGTGCTCGGCCTTGTAGCAGATGCGGCGCTGGCGCGGCCAACTGCGGGCGCGATGGCGGAAGCTGGAGAAGCTGCGCTGGGGAAGTTGGGTACGGCGATAGCGGCGCTTTAACTGTTTCTGCCGCGGTTGGGCGCGCTGCTGGAAGACGCAGTTGGCGGGGATGCCGATGGCGTACTGGATACTGAAGAACTCGCAGAATTCGTAGAGCAATGGCAGAGCGAAGCCGGCGTCGCCGCGCAGCTTGATCGGCACGCCGGGAAAGGCGGACTGCAAACGCGGCACCAGGCGCAGCAGCATGCACACGATGCGGGCATGACTGGAGGCGTTTCCCGGACGCAGGCGCGCCGCCAGCAGGCATCCGGTGTGGCGTTCGAAGATCAGCATGGGGTGATACATGTGCTGGTTGTAAGCGCCGTTGAAGAAGCTGAGTTGCTGCTGGCCATGGGTGGGATCGTCGGTGGAGTCGATGTCGAGCAGGATCTCGCCGCGCTGGCGAACTTGCTCGCCGCACAGAGCGATGAACTGCTCCCGTAGCCGGTCGTTCAGGCGTACCAGTTCGCGTGCGGAAGGCGCGTTCTCCCAACGGCTGAGAGTGGGTTGGGAGCCGAGCGCGTCGCCCAGCTTCTGATCGGCAACGATCTGCAACAGCGGATCGTGGCGCAGGCGACCGGCGTCGTTGGCATCCTCGTAGCCGGCCACGATCTGATAGATGCGTTGCCGCAGCAGCGCCAGCGAGTCATGACGCACCCGGTCATCCTGACGCGGATCGCTCAAGCATGCAGCCCAGTCGCTGGTCAGACGATGGCGCTGATCGAAGGCACGCAAGGGCAACAGACCGGCGTCGCTGGTGATCTGGCCACCAGAAAAATCGGCGCGGATGGGTTGATGACGGTAGAAGGAGAAGGTCAGCTGTGGTAAAACACTTTGTATCAAGCGATGGATGCTCCGAAAGGGAATGCTGGGCGTGCGAACCCAGTGTTCATCATTCCTTTTAGAACATCCTTTCTTTTTTGGCTAGAGACTTCGTGAATAATCCAGGCTAGGGCTGCGTGTGGGCCAAGTTAAGACAGTGGAAAGTAATGCCCCACAGATTACCAAAGATGTGGGCAATAAATTTCCCATTTGTCCGCAATGTGGTAACGTATACGCCATTGCGCGATCCGGGGTGTTATTGCAAGTCATTGAAAAATAAGCATGTATTGTTTTAGTACCTCGCAAACATTTTGACCGGATTGGCAGCGAGTGTGCTCTAGACCGTGTAAGCCTTTGTCCGAGACGTCTCCCACTGTCTTGGCCGCGGAATAGTAGAGCGGAAGAGTATGGACCTGGACAGAACCGAAATCCTGGCAACTGCTGGAGCACCGCAGAACGGCGGCGCTCGTGTCTGGATCGAGAGCGTCAGCGCCGGCATGCGCACCGTCGAAGCCGTGATCCGCGAGCTGTCGCAGAATGACGTTCCCATGCTGGTGGTGGCCGAGCACGGTTCCGGCAAGGCGGCGGCGGCGGCGCGCATTCATATTCTTTCTGGCCGCGCCTCGGAGCCGTTTCAGGTCTATCAGGGTCGTGAAGCCAGCGAAGAAATTCTGGCTGCTCGCAACGGTCAAGGTGGAACCGTCTATCTTCAGGAAGTGGGAGACCTCACGGCGGCGGCCCAGAAGGAACTGGTTCGCCAGATCGGTTTGAATGGCAATGGCAATGACGACGCACAGCGCCGTGTGCCGCGCTTCATCTGCGGAACCTCGCGCGCGTTGGAGCCCGAGGTCAAGGCCGGCAAGTTTCGCGAAGACCTCTATTACAGAATCAGCGGCGTTTGTTTGCGGCTGCCTCCTTTACGCCAGCGGAAGGAAGATATTCCCCTTCTGCGCGACTGGTTTCTCTCGGCCGCTGCCCGTGATTTTTGCCGGGCCGTACCGGTGCTCAGTCCCGAGACCCAAAACTTCTTCCTGGAATACAACTGGCCGGGAAACATTCGCGAACTGAAAGACGCGGCTCGAGCCATTGTCGCGCTCGGCGACGAAACCCTCGCCATGGGAGGATTGCGCTCTCTTTTGCGGCGCGTCGATCGCGGCGGCAACGGCGAGAAAATTTCTCTCAAAGATGCGGCGCGCGCCGCCTCCCGCGAAGCCGAGAGGGAAATCATTCTTCAGGTCTTGACTCGAACCCGCTGGAACCGGCGCCGGGCCGCGCAGGAGTTGCAGATCAGCTACAAAGCGCTTCTCTACAAGCTGAAGCAGATCGGGTACGAAGAGTACGGGGCCTGATGGCAAGGTTGCAAAGTTTCAAAGTTGCAAAGTTTCAAGGTTGCAAAGAACAAAAGAACCACCACTGCGGCGAATCGCAGCGATTAGACCTTGAAACCTGAGAGGAGTAAAGGAGTTTAGAGGAGAAGATATGAAACCAACATGGAAAGTGGCGGTTGCGGCACTAGTCTTGATCGGCAGCATCGCGTTGGCGCAGGACGCGCCCGCCCAGCCCGCCGCCAGTCCCGCTTCCGACAAGACGACGAATGCGGTTTCCAACAGCCAAGCCGGACCTGAGTATGTCATCGGCCCCGAGGACGTGCTCCACATCGCAGTGTGGAAAGAGGCCGACCTTACCGCCACTTTGCCGGTGCGTCCGGATGGCAAAATCTCTCTTCCCTTGCTCGACGATGTGCAGGCCTCAGGCCTCACGCCCAAGCAGTTGGCCGCCTCGGTGACGGAGAAGCTGAAAAAATACATCGCCGACCCGCGCGTTACCGTGGTGGTGACTCAGATCAACAGCAAGCGGATTTATATGGTCGGCGAGGTGTTGCGTGCCGGGGCCACGCCGATGTCACCCAATATGACCGTTCTACAAGCGTTGTCCAGCGCCGGATTAAGCCAGTTTGCCAACACCAGACGCATTTACGTCCTGCGCACCGAGAACGGCAAACAGCAGAAACTGCCGGTGAACTATCGCAAGCTGGTCAAAGGTGAGCAGATCGAACAGAATTATGTATTGCAGCCGGGGGATACAATTGTCGTCCCGTAAGGGAGATGCGGTTCCATAAGGGATCTACGGGTGAAAAGCATGATAAGAATGCGAACAATCCGGTTGGCGCTGCTGGTTTTCGGCATGAGCATCTGCGCAGCCGCCCAGACTAGTGACCAGTCCCAGCCAGGGACCACTCCGGCTCCGGCTCCGGCTTTCGGCCAGAACGCGCCGGTGCTGAACCCGGAGAACCCACCGGTATCTGGGCTGGACGAGCCTAGGCTCGAACTGCTTACCGCCAGCCGCAGCTTCGTCTCGCCAGCGTTGCAGGTGAGCGAATCGGCGAACACGAACGGGGGCAACCAACTCGGCAATACCGGTTTAGAATCTGTCACCCGCGTTCTCGGAGCTCTCGACCTCCAGCAATTCTGGCCCAAGAGTGATCTTTTTCTCGAGTACCTCGGCGGCGGAGCTTTCTACGGCAGTCCTTATGCCGTGAAGCAATTGCATGCCGTCGGCCTGCAGGCCGTGACGCGCTGGCGCACTGGCCAAGTGACGTTGCGCGACGCCTTCAGTTACCTGCCCGACGGTTCCTTCAGTGTCGGCACCTTTGGTGGCGTCCCGGGGTTGGGTTTGGCCACCGGCGGCGGCACCGGGATGACGGGGGGCGCTTTGCCCGGCATCGGCAACGGTCAGTTAGGTTCAGTCGCAAACATTCCCCTGCTCGCGAACGCGGCGATTCTCGATGCTGTGCAGGCTCTGAATCCGGTCTCCGCGATCACCGTGGCGGGCGAATTCAGCAACGCTCATTTCTACGACCCCACGAATACTCTGCTCAACAGCGACCAGATCACAATTCAGGGCGGATACAGCCGTCTGCTTTCCCGTCACGATCAGATCGGCGGAGTTTACGGTTTTCAGCTATTTCAATTTCCGCAAAATACCGGCGGCCAGATTTATAACCATGTCTTCAATGTGCGCTGGAGCCACACCCTCACCGGCAGGATGAGCTTCATTGCCGGAGGCGGTCCGCAGTACACCGACCTGCAACAGGGTGTCGAGCTTAAGCGTTGGTCGGTGAGCGGGCGGGTTCAGCTACGCTACAAGTTCGCCCATTCGTCGATGGTTGCGAGCTACGAAAAATTCACTTCGCCAGGATCGGGCTTCTTCGCCGGCGCCGACACCCAGGCTGCGCGGTTCGGGTATACCCGCCCACTGGGACGTACTTGGGATTTCTATGGCGATCTGGGCTACTCCCATAACAAGAACCTCCAGTTGGGGTTTGGGGGCGTGAATGCGGCCAGCTACAACGAAGGCTCTGCCGGGGCCATCTTCCGCAAACACATTGGACGTTCCTATGACTTATTCGCCGCTTATCGCTTCAGCGAGGTGGCTTTTAATACTTCGGTTACCTTCGGTGGTACCAGTGGCAGGATTGCTCAGCAGCACGTCGGCTCGGTTGGGGTGGAATGGCACCCCAGGCCGACTCGTATCGAATAATTTCTTGGCCGCCTCGGGCGGCCGGATTGGTGAACAGTATGAGTGAGAATCGCGAACTGTCGATGGACGATTATCTGGCGATGCTACGGCGGCGCCTTAAAGTCATTTTGATCCCGGCCTTGCTTGCCCCGCTGGCGGGCTTCTTGGTCTCTTATGTCTTCCCGCCGAAATTTACCGCCCAGTCCACGGTTCTGGTGGAAGCCCAGAAGGTGCCCGACAACTACGTCCAGCCGGTCATCACTGCCGATTTTACCCAGCGCATCCAGACCCTCAGCCAGCAGGTCCTGAGCCCCAGCCGCCTGCGTCCCGTGATTCAGAGCCTTGCGATCGTTAAGCCTGATGAAGAGAACCAGCTCATCGACGACATCCAGCACAATATGTCGGTCGAGCCGGTGATCACCTCGATGAGCGCTGCCGCTGTCCAGGCGGGAATTTCTAAGAGAAGGAGGGCCACCGACGAGCCGGTGCCCGGCTTCAATGTCAACTACACCGACAGCGACGCAGTCCGCGCACAAAAAATCTGCAATGCCATGACCTCGCTGATCGTGGATGAAAACCTGCGCTCTCGCGCCGAGGTCGCCCAGGGCACCACCGAGTTTCTCGGCCGCCAGGTCGAAGACGCCAAACGCGCCATTGACGAACAGGATGCCAGGCTCGCCAACTTCAAGAAGCAATACCTAGGTCAGCTGCCCGGCGATGCCGACAACAACATCCGCATACTGATGTCGCTGAATTCGCAACTCGATGCCACCACCCAGACCCTGAGCCGCGCCCAACAGGATAAGGCCTACACCGAAAGCATGCTGGCGCAGCAGTCCTCCGCCTGGAAGAGTTCGCAGTCCAGTACCAATCCGCAGACCCTCGAACAACAGTTGAACCTGCTGCAGGCGCAATTGCTGCAAGTGCAGGCGCGCTATACCGACGATCACCCCGACGTGATCAAAACCAAGGCCGACATCGCCGAGGTCCAGAAGAAGCTGAAAGAGGTCAACGCCGCGGCCGCATCCGCCAACGCCACCGACAGCAGCGATAAAGCCAACGTCGGCGAACCGCCTGAAATTCGCCAGCTTCGTCTGCAGATTCACCAATACCAGAGCGTGATCGAGCAGGCCACCACAGAGCAGAAGAGGCTGCAAAGCCAGATTGGCATCTACCAGAGCCGCACCGCCATGAGCCCGGGCGTCGAGGAGCAATACAAGCTGCTCACCCGCGACAACGATAACGCCCAGATCTTCTACAAAGAGCTGCTGGCCAAGAAAAGCTCCGCCGCGCTGGGCACCAGCATGGAGAGCCAGCAGCAGGGCGAGCAGATGCACATTCTGGCCGGGGCTGGCCTGCCGGATTCTCCCAGTTTCCCCAACCGCCCGCTGTTTGCCGAAGCCGGCATGGGTGTCGGTCTGGCGCTCGGCCTCGTCATCGCCATTTTTCTGGAGTTTAGTGACAAGTCCATCCGCACCGAAAAAGATGCGGCCGCCATCATGGATCTGCCCCTCCTGATTTCCGTGCCCTGGCTCGATGAGGATGAGGACGAGGGCGATGCCGCTGCCGCTGCCAGCGGCAACGGACGCCGCCGTTTCTGGGGCCGGGATGATCCCGCTTCGCCAAAAGATCACGAGAACGTCGAGGTCTAGCGCACGCTTATGTACAAAGAATTTTTTGGACTTCGCGCCAACCCGTTCAACGTCAATCCGGACCCGCGCTATCTGTTCCTCACGCGGCACACCGAAGAGGCGCTGGCCTGCCTTACCTACGGCATACAAAGCCGCAAGGGCTTCGTGTTGCTTACCGGCGAGGTCGGTACCGGCAAAACGACGCTGATCAACAAATTGATGGAATGGCTCCGCCTGCAGCAGGTCGCTACCGCCTTCATCTTCAACTCGCGCCTGGACGTGCCCCAGTTCCTCGATTTCATGATGGCCGATTTCGGCATTCCCTGCGATGGCCAGTCGAAGAGCCAGCTCCTGCAGCGCCTCTACAACTGGCTGCTCGACCGCTATCGCGCCGGTGAGACTGCTGTGCTGGTCGTCGACGAGGCCCAAAACCTCTCCGACGAAGTGCTCGAAGAGATCCGCATGCTCACCAATCTCGAGACCTTCACCGAAAAGCTCCTGCAGATCGTTCTGGTCGGACAGCCGGAACTCGAACAGCGCTTGAAGCAGCCCCAGTTACGCCAGTTGCGCCAGCGCCTGACGCTGCGCGCCAAAACCCATCCTTTCAATCTTGAGGAAACCAAGTCCTATATCATCCAGCGCCTGCGCATCGCGGGGTCGAACGGCGATCCGATTTTCGATTCCGACGCCACCGTCGCCATTTTCCGTTACTCGCTGGGCATTCCGCGCGTCATCAACCTGCTCTGCGAGCACTGCTTGGTCAGCGCGTTCGTCGATCAGAAGAAGACCGCCTCTGTCGAAGTCGTCGATTCGGTCGCCCGCGATTTCGATCTGACCGATGGAAACGCCGCCGCAGCCATGATTGCGCCGGCTCCTCCGTCATCCGAAAAGTTTGATCTGGTCGAAGCCTTACGCACCTTGGCGACGCTGGCCGACCGGCTGCGCCAATCGGAACAACAGGATCTCCCCAAGGAAAGGAAACTATGAGCCGCATCCATGACGCTTTGAAACGCGCCGAACAGGAAAGAGCAACCTCCATGGGGACGCACGTCGAGCCCGCTTTCGATCAACCCGAAGCCCAACGCGAAAACATGCCTTCGCTGCAACCAGCGGGAGCCACCGCGATGCCAACCATGGGTGCCGGGTTCAATTACGAATCCCTGCTCGCCCACTGCCCCCAGACCGGATGGAGTCCGGATCCCCGCACCATGCTCTTCTTTCAGGAAGACGACAGTCGCGTCGGGGCGGAAGAGTTCCGCACCCTGCGCTCCCGCCTCTACCAGATCCGCGAGAAGATGCCGCTGAAACGCCTGATGGTAACCAGCGCGCTTCCCAAAGAAGGGAAGTCTTTCGTGGCTGCCAATCTAGCCCAGGTCATGGTGCGGCAGCACGGGCGCCGCGCCCTCGTGATCGACGCCGATTTGCGCAACCCTGGTATGCACCGCCACCTCGGAGCGCCCCAGTCGCCCGGATTGGCCGACTACCTGTTGGGCGAATGCGACGAGTTCGCCGCCCTGCAACGCGGGCCCATGGAAAACCTGTTCTTCATGCCCGCGGGCCGGGTCGTTGGCAGCGCCCCCGAACTGCTCTCCAACGGCCGTCTGAAGCTGTTCCTGCAGCGCGTCGAGCCCTTGTTTGATTGGATCGTTCTCGACACATCGCCCGTCATCCCCGTATCGGATGCCACACTGGTCGCCAGTTCCTGCGACGGCATCCTCATGGTCGTGCGCTCCAATGTGACGCCTTCCGATTTGGCTCGCCGTGCCCGCGAAGAATTCCCGGACAAGCTGCTGCTCGGAGTTGTGCTTAACGGAGCCCCATCCGGAAAGCTTGCACAGTCGAAGTACTACTATGGCGAGGCCGTGAACAGCCAAGCCTGATCTCTAGGATGAAGACGAACCGAGGCTCCGTTGATCCGGCTCTTCAATGTTTATTACCCAGTCCGTACTTTGGTCCTGCTGATCGGAGAGGCCCTGATCGTCTGGACCTCGTTCCTGCTCGGGGCCGTGTACGAACTTCGCGAAGACAGTTACCTGGTGCTCAACTACGAGGGTGGCTACCTCAAGATCCTCGGTGTCACGGTGCTGGTATTGCTGTGTTCGCACTGGCTCGACCTTTACGACACAGCGCGCCTCAATACCAAAGGTGAGCTTTATTTCCGTCTGCTCATGGTTCCCGGCGTGCTGGCCTTCATTCTGGCGGGCATCGCCTACGTACGGCCGAATTACTTGTTGGGGAGCGGTTCTTCGGCGGTCGGCCTGCTCATCCTCACGGTCGCTCTGTTCGGATGGCGGCTCGGTTTCACCTGGCTGGTCCAGTTGCCAATTCTGGTCGAGCGCGTCTACGTCCTTGGTTCCGGCGAACGCGCCCAGCGCGTGGTGCAGGGCCTGCGCCAGAATCCTGAACTCGGCGTCGAGATCGCCAGTTGGACGGGCAAGATGGAAGGCGCCGTAACCCGCGAGACCGTGGCCGCGCACCTGATGGAAGTCGTCCAAAAACAAAAAGTCCATCGCGTCATCGTGGCCACGCCCGATCGCCGCGGTACCATCCCCATGCGGGAACTGCTTGAACTCCGCATGCAGGGGGTCAAGATCGAGGAAGCTACCACCTGGCTGGAAAAAATCTCCGGCAAGATCGAGGTCGAGAATCTCTATCCCAGTTGGCTGGTGTTTGGCGAGGGCTTTCGCCGCAGCACTGCCTTCATCGTGGTTCGCCGCGTGGTCTCGGTCGTCATCTCGCTGATTGGTCTCCTCGTCGCTCTGCCTTTGCTTCCGTTGATCATGCTCGCCATCCGCCTCGATTCGAAGGGGCCGGTGTTCTATACCCAGACGCGAGTGGGCAAGGCCGGACGCGTCTTCAAGGTCGTGAAGTTTCGCACCATGCGCCAGGACGCCGAAGCCGCGAACGGCCCGCAGTGGGCGGGCGATAACGATCCCCGCATTACCCGCGTCGGCAAGTTTCTCCGCTCCTCGCGCCTCGATGAGATTCCCCAGTTGTGGTGCGTGCTCAAAGGCGATATGGCATTCGTCGGCCCGCGTCCCGAGCGCCCGGAATTCATCGAGTGGCTCTCCAAAGAGATCCCCTATTACGGCGTGCGCCACATGGTGCGGCCCGGCCTCACCGGATGGGCGCAGGTCAAGTACAAGTACGGCAGCACCATCGAAGATTCGCGCGAAAAACTTCAGTACGACCTGTTCTACATCAAGAACGCTTCGATTGGCCTGGATCTGCTGATCATGTTCCTGACGGTCAAGACCGTTCTGTTGCGCCGAGGTGCGCAATAATGACGAAGATCAAATACATCTTCTGGATCGCGGCCGCGCTGGTCGGCTACTCCTACCTGGGCTATCCGGCTTGGTTGTGGCTGCGCAGCCGATGGTCGCCGCGTCCGGTGCGCCGAGGTGCTGGCGGAAGCCCCGCTGCCCCCGCGGTCTCGGCGGTGATGGTCGTGCGCAATGAGGAAGCTGTGATTGCTCGCAAGCTCGATAACCTGCTGACGCTCGACTATCCCGAGACGCAGCTGGACGTCGTCGTCGTCTCCGACGGTTCCAGCGATCGCACGTCCGCTATTCTCGCCGATTATGCCCGCGATTCCGGGTTGCGAACTAGAGTGCGAACTTTGATGAAGCCCGTATCCCACGGCAAAGCCGCTGGCCTCAATGATGCGATCAAACTGGCGACCGGGGAAGTGCTGCTGTTTACCGACGCCCGCCAGCAGATCGAATCCGGTGCCCTGCGCTTGCTGATCGAGAATTTCGCTGACCCCGATGTCGGCGCCGCCAGTGGCGAATTGATGCTGGGTGATCCCACCAGCGGAGAGACCGGAAAGGGAATGGGGTTGTACTGGCGCATGGAAAAGAAGATTCGCGAACTGGAGTCTGCCTCCGGTTCTGTCGCCGGCGCCACCGGCGCCATCTACTGCGCCCGCCGGAGATTGCTCGACGCGTCGCCATTGCCCGAGGGCACCATCCTCGACGACGTCCTGTTGCCCATGCAGATCGTGCGCCAGGGATTTCGCGTCATCTTCGACTCCCGCGCCCGCGCCTGGGACTCGCCCGACTTGGGCGAAGGCCGTGAATTTTCCCGCAAGGTTCGCACCCTGAGCGGTAACTATCAGCTCCTGCAACTTGCTCCATGGCTGTTGAGCTCACAAAACGCGATTCGATTTGAATTCGTAAGCCACAAACTCTCGCGCTTGGTCGTGCCCTTTGCCTTGCTGGCGCTTCTGATCGCCTCGATGTTCCTGCCCCAGCCGCTCTATCGCGCGGCGCTCGGGGCGCAGCTTGCGTTTTACGCGCTCAGCCTGGCCGCGCTTGCCGGCGTCAAGATCGGCCCGCTCTCGCGCATTGCCGATCCTGCCCGCACTTTCGTCGTCCTCAATTCCGCCGCCATGGTTGCCTTTATCAACTTTGTCACGGGCAGAAAGGCAGTCTGGGTTCGCTGATCCGGCATGAGAATTCTTTGGGTCAAAGCCGATAGCAGGCCGTGGTAGAACTACTCAAAAATCGCGGGCGGTGATCAGGTGTGCGGCAAGGGGACGATGGTTCCCTCCGCGGGCCAGCAGCGGGAGAGCGCAGCGGGATCCGCG
>Ga0066794_10000100_pt1 | contig 14583 bp, 18 predicted proteins | sample PersoiDNA2013190_FD_70945 | JGI IMG/M metagenome (GOLD analysis project Ga0066794, IMG submission 70945) | Permafrost soil microbial communities from the Arctic, to analyse light accelerated degradation of dissolved organic matter (DOM) -... | ecosystem: Environmental > Terrestrial > Soil >... | reverse complement strand
CGGCCAAGAGCACGCCGCGGCTGCGCGCCTACCTCGAGGACCTCACCGACAACCACACCGACGCCGACCTTGACGACGACGAGAGGAACGAGCCGTGACCACCACGAGCGGACCCAGCCGGCGGACCCGCGAGACCGGGTCGTTCATCGCGACCAAGGAACATCGCCGCTTCGTGGAGTTCGCCAACGCCGTCCGGCGTGAGGGCTACATCGGGTTGTGCTTCGGGCCGGCTGGCGTCGGCAAGACCCTGTCCGCGCGCCGGTATGCCCACTGGGACGCTGCCGAGAGCCTCGTCGAGGACTGGGGACCCCGCCAGGACACGGACGCCGGCGTCTACGCGGCCCTGTCTCGGTCCCGCACTGTCTTCTACACCCCGACGGTCACCGCCGCGCCCCGCCAGATCGACGCCGACCTCAAACAACTCACCTCCAGGGTGAACATCTGCATCGACCAGCACGTCCGCCCCACCCGCAGAGCCCCCAGACCCGGGAACCCAGCTACGTCAAGATGCTCGTCATCGACGAGGCCGACAGGCTCCCCCCGCTGGCCCTGGATCATCTGCGTGACCGCTTCGACCGACGCCACCTTGGCCTGCTCCTGATCGGCATGCCCGGCATCGACAAGCGCCTGGCCCGCTACCCCCAGCTCTACAGCCGGATCGGTTTCGCCCACCACTACCGCCCCCTCGACGACGAAGAGTTGACCTTCGTATTGACCCGCCACTGGAAGCGCCTGGGCCTGAGCCTGGACCTGACCGACTTCACCGATGCCCAAGCCGTTGCCGCCGTCGGACGCATCACCCGCGGGAACTTCCGACTGATCCACCGGCTCTTCGCCCAGATCCAGAGGGTCATGCGCATCAACGACCTGACCGTCATCACTGACGACGTCATCGAAACCGCACGCAGCACCCTCGTCATAGGCGACACGTAGACCCAAACATCTCACCGATCAGGCCGTGTCCGCCGTCGCGGCTCTTGCTGCAACCCCGCTCTGCCAGCCCGACCGTGCCAAATAGCGCTGAAGAAACTGTGCCACTTACCGCTAAAGGTCACAGGCGGTGCACGCCGGTTGCGCCCACCACCTGCATACCGGTGGCCCGCGAGATCGCCACGAGCGCGGCCGGGTCACGGCCGAGCCCGACGGGCGTCAGGTCGACGAGGGCGTCGAAGCCGGAGTCGCGCAGCAGCTCGGCCTCGCGGCGGGACAGGTCGACGTCGTCGAGGTCGTCACCGGGCAGCAGCGGGGACGCCTGGAGCAGGTGCTCGTGGTAGTCGGTGCGGCCCAGTGCCTCGGGCGCGATGTCGCCGAGGACGGTCCGCACGTGCGGGGGGCTCATGACCGGACGGCCTCGGCCTCCTGGGCCAGCCGTTCCCGGGTCTCGGTGTCGATGTCAAGGTCGAACACCTCGGCCACGACCTCCGACCAGCCGTGCACGAAGTACCGCCACCCGTCCTCGATGGTCAGGCCGGGCTGCCGCTCGGCCTGGTGCAGGAACTCCAGGTCGCCGCGGTAGTTGAGCTCCCAGACGATCCCCTGCTCGGGGAACCGGACGTCGTCGGTCAGCGGAGACCCCGGGCGGTCCTTGCCCATGCCGGTGGCGTTGATGACGAGCGAGCCGGGTGGCAGGGCAGCGCACATCTCGTCGTTGCGGCGCGGGTCGTCGTTGGCGACCAGCTCCACCTTGTCGGCAACGCCGAGCTGCTCCACCGCCCGCGCGCACTCCTCGAGCCGCGGACGGCTGCGGTTCACCAGGACGATCCGCTCCGGCCGGCCCGACGCCGGCGTGCCCAGCAGGTGCACCGCGATGGCCAGGCCCGCCCCACCGGCACCCAGGCACAGCACCTGCGCGTCCGTGGCGTCGAAGTGCCCGTCGGGCAGGAACTCGTCCATCGAACGGCCAGCGGTGATGACGTCCTTGGCGCGGCCGATGAAGCGGTCACCACGCTTGGACAGGCACGACACCTCACCGAGCAGCTCGGCGTGCGGGTCGACCTCGTCGAACATGTCCCGGCACGCGCGCAGCAGGCGCACCTTGTGGGTGGTCACGAGGGCACCCCGGTAGGCGGGGTCCTCTTTGATCCGCCCGACGACGTCCCGGTAGGTCTGGGCGGGAACCCCGGGCTCGAGGTCGATGGGGTCGAAGGTCACCGGTCCCAGGCCGAGGACCTCGGCCCACCGCGGGAACACGCGGTTGATCGAGGACTTCGAGGCGGTGACACCGACGAAGCCGAAGGTCCGGGACGCCGTCGTGTCGCTCATGGCTCCTCCATCGTGACGGGGTGGTGCGGCGCCAGGCCCTCGACGAGGACCCGGACGCACTCGGTGGCCGCAGCCATGCTCATGCGGTCGATCGCCTGCACGGTGTGGCCGGCGACGTGCGGGGAGAGGGTGACGCGGGGCGCGTCGAGCAGCGGGCTTGCCCCGGTCCCGTGCTCGGCGGCGAGCGCGTCCGCAGCGCAGGCACCCAGGTGCCCGGCCCGCAGCGACGCCAGGAGCAGGGCGAGGGTGTGGTCGGCCACCGCCTGGGCGTTGGCGCCTGGCGTGTTGGTCACGACAACGCCCCGCTCCGCCGCGGCCGGAAGGTCCACGTTGTCCACCCCCACGCCGTAGCGGGCGAGGACCCGCAGGCCTGGGCGGCATCGAGGTGCTCGGCCGTGACCCGGCCGGTGCCGGCGACCCGGCCCGCGCGCGGGCGAGCGCGTCGAGGTCGTGGCTCGGTGCGATGCGCTCGACGTCGCAGCCCGCGGACTCCAGCAACCCCTGCGGGTCCTGCGCGCCGGTGCCGAAAGACCGGGCCGACACGACGACGAGCGGGCGGGTCATGACGCCTCCTGGATGACGCGGCGGATGCGGGCCGCGCGCTGTTCCGGCGCGGCGGTGTCGGCGGCCGTGACCGGCGCGAAGCTCACGCGGACGGCAACGGCGCCGGCGGCCAGGTAGTCGGCGAGGTTGTCCTCGTCCACCCCGCCCGACGCCACGAGCGGCACCTGCGGCAGCGCGGCGGCGATCATCCGCAGCATCGCCGGTCCGCCGAGCGCCGGGAAGAACGTCACGGGACCGTGCGTGAGCCGGTGCGCCTCGAGGACCTCGCTGGGCGTGGACCCGGCGAGCAGCAGCGGCACCCCCAGGCGGGCCGCGGCCACCTCCGGCAGGCACGCCAGCGCGACCAGGAACTGCGCGCCTGCCTCGACGGCCCGCCACGCGTCGTCGACCGACAGCACCGAACCGGCCCCCACGAGCGCGTCGGGGACACCGGCCCGCGCCTGCCTGATCGCCTCGAGGGCGTCGGACCCGGTGAGGGCGAACTCGACGATGCCCAGGCCACCGGCGACCACTGCCCGCGCAAGAGCGGCGCCGTCGCCGTAGCGGGGGGCGCTGAGTGCGGCCACGGCGCGCTCGGTGGCCAACCGCTGCGCGACGCCGTCGGGCACGCCCGTCACGGGTACCGGACCGACGGGAGCGATCACCTGCTCGAACGGGCGGGCGTCCTCCCCCGGGACGATCTCCACCTCGAACCGGGTCCGGTCGGCCCGGTGCCAGGCGTCGAACCACTCGAGGGGCTCGCCGTCCTCGCTCAGGCCCGCGCTGCGCAGCAGCAGCAGCGGCGTGCCGGGCGCGACCTCGAGCTGCTCGGCCACCTCGCCCTCGGCGGCGACCGCCTCGACGGTCCGGGTGCCGCCGTGCACCCACAATCCGTACACCTCGCGCAGGTGGGCGTACAGCGACTGGTCGGCCAGGTCGTACCGCTCAAGCCCGGGGCACCTGTGCGACGGGATGTACGTGCGCACGTACGCCAGCACCCGGCCCTCGACGGCCCGGACCCGGTCGATGCGCACGGCCGAGTCGACGCCGAGGAACGTTCGGGCCTCGATCGGCACCGGGGCGATCTCCTGGCGCAGGATCCGGGTGTCGATCCGGAATCCCCTCCGGGTCAGGTCGTCGTAGAAGCCAGTAGTGCGCTGGACGAACCGCTCGGACAGCTTGGGCTCGGCGACGAAGCTGCCGCGGCCGCGCTCGGTGCGGATGATGCCCGCCTGGGCCAGGTGGGCAAGGGCCTGCCGGACAACCGACCGCGACAGGTCGTACCGGGAGCAGATCTCCCCCTCCGAGGGCAGCAGCTCACCGGGGTGGTGGGCGCCCCGGTCGATGTCCCTGCGGATGACGTCCTCGAGCTGCTGGTACAGCGGGGTCGCCGAGGAGCGGTCGATCGCCACCGATACGGCCACGTCTATTCCTCGTCCGGGACGATCGCCACGGCCATGAGGGTGTCGGCGGTGATGTCGTACCAGCGGTGCAGCGTCCCCGGGTGGAACACGAACGTCTCCGGGCCCTGGTAGGGCATGGACGCGTCGGGGAAGCCGAGCGTGCCCGCACCGCGCACCACGTGGCAGAAGGCCAGCTTGGGGCTCGAGTGCATGGCGAACCGGCCGCCGGCGGCGATCTCGATGAGCTGGAGCTCGATCCGGCCGCGCTTCTCGAGGTCGTGCAGGCGCACCCGGTCAAGCGGCTTGCCCTCGAACTCGGGCATCGCCGCGAACACCGGGTCGTCGTCGACCACGGGCTGCGCCTGCCCGTCGGGTGTGAGCCGCACGATGGTCGTCCTCACAGCTCCTCCTTGGTCTGACCGAGCACCTCGAACACCGGCCGCAACGACTCTGACATGCGCCGGTAGGCCGGTTGCAGGTCCTTGTACCGTGCGTGGGCGGCGGGCCGGGGGTGGAACGGCTCGGCCGTGCCCTGCCAGGCCTCGACGGTTGCGGCCATGTCCGTGACGTGGCCGACGGCAGCGGCGGCCACGAGCGCGTCGCCCAGCACGCCGGCCTCCTGCACGAGCGTCGGCACCCAGTCGATGCCCAGGACATCGGCCTTGATCTGGTTCCACACGGCGCTGCCCGCGCCACCGCCCAGCACGCGGGCCTCGTACAGGGGTGAGCCACCGGCGACCGCGGCCGGCCGCGCCCACTCGGCGTACTCCAGCGCGATGCCCTCGAGCATCGCTCGGTACAGGTGCCCGCGCCCGTGGCGCGACGTCAGCCCCACCCAGCTCGCCCGGGCGTGCGGCGAGGGCGGCAGGACCCGGCCCTGCAGGCGGGTACCACAGCAGGCCCTCGGAGCCGGGTGGCACCTGCGCGGCGAGGGCGTCCAGTCGGGCGTAGGCGCCAGCCTCACCGTCGCACGCGACCTCGTCCCGGAACCACCGCAGCGCCAGGCCTCCCCCGTTGATGAAGGCGAGGTTGACGTAGGTGCCGGGAACGATGCCGCGTGAGGCGCCATGAGGGTGTGCCCTGCGCGGTCAGGGTGGAAGCCGTCGAGGCAGATGGCCAGCACGCTGGCGGTGCCAGCGGCGTCGAAGGCGCGCCCGGGGCGGACGGCGCCGGCACCCAGCGAGGCCGCGGTCGTGTCGCCCGCACCGGCCGCAACGGGCGTGCCGACGGGCGGTCCCGTTGCCTCGGCGGCGGCATGCGTGACGGTGCCGATGACGTCGGTGGGTGCCACGATGCGCGGCAGCACCGACGGGTCGACGCCGAAGGTGGCGATGAGCTCGGCGGACCAGGTGCCGGCCTGGGTGTCGGCGAGGTTGGAGAAGTGCAGGTAGGTGTGGTCGACGAACGCCTCGTCGACGGACAGTCCGGCCGCCCGGGCGGCGACGAAGGACCTGATGGGAAGGAAGCGGCGGATCCGCTCGAACGTCTCGGGGCGCTCGTGCTGCCACCACAGGATCTTCGGGCCGTGGCTGTACGTCGGTGGGCAGCCGGACCGCTCGACCACCCGGTCCGCGGCGTGCGCCATCTGGGCGATGTACGGCTCGCACCGGGTGTCGAGCCAGGAGTCGTAGTGCGTCGCGGGGGCGAAGTTCTCGTCGATCGTGCCGATGCCCGACATCTGCCCGGAGAAGGCGACGGCGGCGACGTCGCGGCGCTCGGACGCGGCGAGCGCACGCCGGATCACCCGGTGGGCCGACGCCTCCAGCAGCAGGGGGTCCTGCTCGACCCAGCCGGCGCGCGGCCGGTCGAGAGGGACCTCCTCGAAGGCCTCCCCGCACAGCCTGCCGTCCTCGTCGACGACGGCGGCCTTGCTGCCCATCGTCCCGAGGTCGCACCCCACGTACACCGGCATGGGTTCACACCCGGTAGCGCGGGTTCGGGACCACCTGCGGGCCATCCTGCCCGGCAACGGCGAGCATCGGGAAGCCGCGTTCCTCGATCGTCTTGTAGTCGTAGCCGGCGTCGCCGATGTAGGTCGCGAGGAACACCAGCGGCACGTCGCCGGTGACAACGCTGCGGTGCGCCCACCCGCCGGGGATGTAGTTGATGCTGCCGGCGCCCATGGGCTCCTCGCGGTGCTGGCCGTCGTCGGTCGCCATGAGCAACAGGCCCTCACCGGCGAGGGTGAAGTAGATCTCCGAGCGCCGCCAGGTCGCGTGGAAGTGGCCCTTCGTCATGTGGTACTCCCCGCCGACCGTGCCGGGGTACATGATCGTGGTGGAGGAGAGGATCTCGTCACCGGTCTTGGGTACCGGCATGGCCGAGACGGTGTAGATCAGCCGTTCCTCGGCGCCGTCCTCGTCCCGGTAGTACCCGCGCATGTCGGCGAGGCGACGCTCCTGCAGGTCCCGCTCGGGCTGGAGGGTCCCAGTCGTCAGGTCCGCCCAGGTGGTGAAGGGATCTTGGTTCGGTCTCATCGGTCTCCTCCTGCGATGTCGATCAGGACGCGCAACGCGTCGGTCTCCGCGGCGGGCGCCAGGGCCTGCGGTGCGCCGTCGAGGTCGGTCCGGGTGTGCGGCAGCCGTTCCAGGTCGATCGCGCTGGACTGCACCATGTCGCGGGCCTCGCGGTAGTCGTCCAGGGTCGACCCGGTGCTGCCGACGAAGTTCAGGTGCCGGTAGTGCACGAGGTTCGCGTCGACCAGCGCACCGCCCGGCGTCCCGGCGAAGGCATGCACGGCGCCGCCCTCGGCGACGCGTTCCAGGGCCCACTGCAGGGGCTCCGCGCCCGGTGCGGTGACGAAGACGGCGCTGGGCTCCTCGCCCAGAACCTCCCGTGGGTCCTCGTCGGGGCTCATGACGGCGTCCGCGCCGAGGCCGGCGGCCTGCTCGCGCCGCGAGGCCGTCGCCTGGGACACCGCAACGGTGTGGTCCATGGCCTGCAGGGCCCAGGTGGTGAGCATGCCCATGGCGCCGGCGCCCACCACGACCGCCGGCCCGCTGAACAGCCCGACGCGGTGGATCGCGTGCAGGCAGCAGGCCAGGGGCTCCAAGAGCGGGGCCATCTCGACCGGGACGCCCTCAAGCGGCACGACGTGGGCCTCCATGACGCTGACCAGACCGGCGAAGCCGCCGTCGCGGTCGATGCCGATGGACTGCTTGTCGGGGCAGCGGTTGGTGTAGCCGGCACGGCACGCCGCGCAGTGCCCGCACCCGGTGTCCGGGTGGACGCCGACAGGTGTGCCGTCGGGCAGGTGACCGGCGGCCTCGTGACCCAGCGTGCGGCCGCGCAGCTCACCGCGGCTGGTCAGCTTGCGGTCGGTGCTGCAGATGGCAGCGGCGGCGACCGTCACGATGAGCTCGCCAGGAGCGGGGCGTGGCGGGTCCACCGTGACGACCCGCGCCGTCCGGGCTCCGGTGATCCGGATGGCCCTCACGCTGGCCTGACCTGCGCCAGGGTGACTGGCACGCCGGTGGCGATCGACCGGTTGGTCGCCAGGACCGTCGCAAGGGCCTGGACGCCGTCGAGCACCCCGGTGCGGGGCTCCTCCTCGCCGCGAGCGACCGCGACGAAGTGGCGGTTCTCCTCGCGGTAGGCGTCGGCGAACAGGGTGCGCCAGGACCGCACGGGGTCGGTCACGGCACCGTCGGGCCGCGCGAGCAGCGCCGTGCGAGCCGTAGGCCCGCCGACGAGCAGCGTGCCCTCGCTGCCGTAGACCTCGACCCGGGCGTCGTAGCCGTAGTCGGCGGGGCAGGCACCGTCGACCTGGGCGATCGCGCCCTCCGAGAGCTCGAAGGTCGCCGCCAGCACGTCGACGAAGCCGGGGTGCCGCTCGGCGATGTCGGTGCGCTTGGCCGCCCGGCCGACCGCGTACACGCGGTCGGCTCCTGACCGGACAGCCACCGGACGGTGTCGATGTCGTGGGAGTTGACCTCCGCGATCAGCCCCCCGGACCGGCTGACGTCCCACGCCCACTCCGGAGGCAGCCCAGGGCCGCGGCCGGTGGACCGGACCAGGAGCGGCTCACCGATGTCACCTGCGGCGATGCGTTCGGCAGCCCGCACGAAGCCGGCGTCGAACCGGCGCATGAACGCCATGAGGAACTGCCCGGTCGACCGGTCGGCGGCCCGGACGATCCGCGCCGCCTCCTCGAGCGTGCTGGAGATCGGCTTCTTGCAGAGCACGTGCTTGTCCGCCTCCAGGGCCCGCACCGCGACGTCGGCGTGGATGAAGGTGGGGGCGGCGATGACGGCCGCGTCGATGCCGTCAGCGCCGGCAGCCTCGATCGCGCCGGTGAACGTGCGGTCGACGCCGAGCTCGCTCGCCGCAGCGGCCAGTGCCTGCTCGTCGGGGTCCGCGACCGCCACCAGGCGCGCACCGCGCACACCGGAGGCGAAGTTGCGTGCGTGGACCATGCTGGCGCGTCCCGCCCCGACGAGGGCGACCCTGAGCTCGGAGTTCATCCTTCTCCCTTCACCGCCGGGCCATCCGGCGCCGGCGCCATTGATCGACCGCGACGACCACGACGATGATCGCGCCGCTGACGATGCGTTGCCAGAAATCCGAGACGCCCAGGATGTTCAGACCGTTGGCCAAGACGCCCATGATGAACACACCGACGACGGTGCCGCTGATCCGACCCTCGCCACCGAACAGCGCGGTACCACCGATGACGACCGCCGCGATGGTGTCGAGCTCGCTGCCGCTGGCCATGAGTGCGTTCGCACTGTTCAGCCGGCCGGCGAGCATCATCCCGCCGACGCTGGCAAACAACCCTGACAGAGCGTAGACGGCCACCTTGGTCCGGTTGACATTGATGCCGGACACGTGGGCCGCTTCGCGGTTGCCACCGACGGCGACGATCGAGCGGCCGAGCCGTGTCTTGTTCAGCACGTACCAGCCGACGACACAGCAGGCGGCCGCCACGACGATGATCCACGGCACCCCGCCGATGTCCTCGGTTGCCAGGAAGGCGACGGGATCGGGGATCCGCCGACCCTCGACCGCCTGGGAGAAGTCGGGCACCGGCAAGCCGTCGGTGACCACCAGGGCTACGCCGCGGACGGCGGTGAGCGAACCCAGGGTGACGATGATGTCCGGGACCTTCCACATGGTGATGGCCAGGCCGTTGAGCAGGCCGACCGCGAAGCCCGAGAGGAGCCCGGCGCCGATGGCGACCGGAGCCGGCAGGCCCATGTGGGCGTACGTGACGCCCATGACGCTCCCGGACAGCGCCGCGGTCGCGGCCACCGACAGGTCGATGCCCGCCGTGATGATCACCAGGGTCTGTCCGACGGCGAGGATCAGGACGAACGCGTACTGCCGCAGGATGTTGACGAGGTTGCCGACCGACAGGTAGTCGGGCGAGACGATCGAGAAGGCGATGATCAGGACGACGAGGATGGCGATCGCGCCACCAACGCCGCCCCCGCTGGCCGCGATTCGCCGGCGGGCCTCCGAGGCCCGCCGCCGTTCCGCTGGGACCGCCGGCGCCGTGGCCGACAGGCCGGTGGACACGGGCTCAGACATGGACGCCTCCCGCAGCTGCCATGATCTCGTCCTCACTGGATGTCGGGGGGAACTCGGCGACCACGCGGCCCTTGGACATGACCAGCAACCGGTCGCCCAGGGCGCGCGCCTCGCGAAGCTCGGAGGTCAGGTACAGCACCGCGGCACCGCCGGCGGCGAGCTCGCGGACGAGGCGGAACACCTCTTCCTTGGCGCCGACGTCGACACCGCGGACGGGGTCGTCGAGGATCAGGAACCGGGCGCCGGTGCACAGCCACCGGGCCAGCACGACCTTCTGCTGGTTGCCCCCCGAGAGGGTCCCCACCGCCCGGTCCACCGAAGGTGTGCGGATGTTCAGCTCCGCGACGTAGCGGGCGCCGAGCCGCCGCTCGCCCCGGCGGTCGAACAGCAGGGCGCTGCCGAGCCGGGCCAGGGAGGCGAGCACGATGTTCTGGGCGACGGACATCCGCGGGACCAGGCCTGCCGCCCGGTCCTCGCCGACGTAGCCCACCTTGGCCTCGATCGCCTGCTGCGGGCTGGTGAAGCGCACGGGCCGACCGGACAGCTCGAGCGTGCCAACGGTGGCCGGCTCAAGTCCGAAGAGGGTCCGCGCCAGCCGGGTGCGCCCGGCACCGACCAGGCCGAAGACGGCGACCACCTCGCCGGCATGGATCTCCAGGTCCACCGGCTGGAGCCGTGGTGGGTTGCCGAGCCCGGTCGCCCGGATCACGACGTCGCCGCCGGAGTGGAAGGTGTGCTCGTGCGGGCGCACGAAGTCCACCGCGGTACCGACCATCCGGCGGGCCAGCTCGGCCTCGTCGGCCTCACCCATCTCGAGGTCACCCACGTGCTCGCCGTCCCGCAGGACGGTGACCCGGTCGCAGACCTCCAGCACCTCGGGCAGGCGGTGGGAGACGTAGAGGACGGCGACCCCCTGCGCGGTGAGGTCGCGGATGACGTCGAAGAGCCGCCGCGCCTCAGGGTCGGACAGGCTCGCGGTGGGCTCGTCGAGGAGCAGGACCTTGCACTCGGCGGACAAGGCCTTGGCGATCTCCACCAGCTGGCGTTCCGCCGGACCCAGGCGATCCGTCCGGGTGTGCGGGTCCAGCTGGAGGCCGACCCGCTCGAGGAACGTGGCGGCGGCCTCCTCGGTGGCGCGCACGTCGACCATGCCGCCGTGCGACACCCACCGACCGAGCATCACGTTCTCGCCGATGGAGATGGGCGGGATGAGCGAGAGCTCCTGGAACACGATCCCGATGCCGTGCTCGCGGGCCCTCGCCGGGGAGCCGAACGGCACCGGCTCTCCGGAGATGCGCATGCTCCCGCTGTCCGGCGTCTCCGCCCCCGCAATGATCTTCATGAGGGTGGACTTGCCAGCGCCGTTCTGCCCCAGGAGGGCGCGCACCTCGCCGGCCTCGACCGTCAGGTCGATCCCGGCGAGGGCGCGCACCCCCGGGTAGGACTTGCGGATGTCCCGCAACTCCAACAGCGGCATCGCACTGCTCACCGCTTGCAGCCCTGAGCGATCTTGTCCCACGGGATGTCAGGCAGCGTCATGTTGGGGTAGAAGTCGTCCACGTTGCCCTGGTAGACGGTGCGGGGTCGGATGTCCTGGAACTGCTCGACGGCCTCACCGCAGGCCAGGCGGACGGCCGTGGCCGTGCCGAGCCAACCCCACTCGGCGAAGCCGTGGTGCGTCTCGGCCACGATCCGGCCCTGCCGGATGGCGTCGACGGACTCCGGCGTCACGTCGTTGGTGAAGATGGCGACCTTGCCTGCCTCCGGCGGGGTCAGTCCGCCGCTCGTGTCAAGGCGCCCGCGCTGCTCCGTGGCCGCCGCAGCACCCAGGCCCATCTCGTTGGAGGCGGCCCATATGAAGTCGAGCTTACCGACGCCGTACCGGGTGAGGAAGTCCTCGGCCGCGGCAGTGCCCTTCTCCCGGTTCCAGTCCGCCGCAAGTGGCTTGCCGAGGATCTTGACGCCTGCTACCGGGTCGACGACCGAGTGGAAGCCTTTCACGCGGGCGTTGCTGAAGAAGTCACCGGCGATGCCCTCGATGATGACCCCTCGGGCCGCGACTGCGGCGGTGTCGGCACCGGCGTAGACCGACTTCCACCACGCCAGGTCCAGGTAGCCGTCAGCGGGCGGGTCGACCTTCTTACCCGCACCGAGCACGCCCGGCCCACCGAAGTAGTCGAGCACCGCGTACGCGGAGACCTGGGCGGCCTCGGTGTTGTCGAACCCGATGTAGGCCGCGACGTCGATGCCCTCCTGCTTCTCGAGCAGGTTGACCAGGATCACCGGGATGCCGGCGTCTTTGGCCTCACGAATGGCGGGCTTGATCGCCTCGGTGTCCGACGGCGAGACGACGATGGCGTCGACGCCGCGGGTGACGAAGTCCTCGATGATGGCGACCTGGTCGGCGAAGTCGGTGTGCGCCGACGGCGCCCGGGTGTCGACCTTGACGTTGATCCCGCTCTTGCCGGCCTGTGCGGCCGACTTCTCGAAGTAGTCCGTCGCGGTCTTGAACACGCCGGTGACGTCCGGCGGCGTCCAGCCGATCGTGATCGTGCCCTTGACCCCGCCGGCGGCGGCGCCGTCGGTCGGCTTGTCAGCGGGTGCGCCGTTCCCGCTGCAGGCGGCGAGTGCGAGCGTCAGGGCGAGCAGCGGACCGACGCGTCGGAGTTCTCTCCTCATGGTTGTTCCCCTCTTCCGTGCCTTAGTCGGCGGTGGATCCGCCGTCCCATTCCCCCTCAGCGGGCCGTGTACCCGCCGTCGATGACGAGCTCGGACCCGGTCATGTAGGCGGCCTCGTCGCTGAGGACGTAGGCGATCGCCGCGGCGATCTCCTCCACGCGTCCGAGCCGCCGCGCCGGCCGGGACTCGGCCAGCATCCGTTCGTGGGCCGCGGGGTCCGGGGCTGCCGCGATGGCCGCGCGCACCAGCGGCGTCATCGTGGTGCCCGGGCACACCGCAACGGCCCGGATCCCGTCCGCGGCGTGGTCGACCGCCACGCTGCGCGTGAGCATGATCAGGCCCGCCTTGGACACGTTGTAGGCGATCTGGCCGGGGATCGCGACGATCCCGGCCTCGCTTGCGACGGCGACCACCGTCCCGCCACCACCGCGCACCATCGCGGGCACGGCCGCGCGGACCAGCCGGAACGCCGAACCGAGGTTGACGTCGAGGATGGCGTCCCACTGCTCGTCGGTGGTGCGGAGCACATCGGCCAGGGCATGGATGCCGGCGCTGTGGACGAGGGCGTCGAGGCGACCGAAGCGCTCGACAGCCTGCTGGACCAGGCGCTCGGCCGTGCCGGGCTCGCGCAGCTCGGCGACCACGAAGCCACCGGCGCCCAGCTGCGCCGTCATGTCGGGTGTCGCGGGGTCCTTGCCGGCGCCGAGCACCCGCCAACCGTGTGATGCGAGGAGCAGTGCCGTGGCGTAGCCGATGCCGCTGGTGGCCCCGGTCACGAGCGCCACACGCCCGGCCTTGTCGCTCATCTCACCTCCGCGGTACACCTTCGTACGGACAGGATGTAAGCATATCCGTATAGGTGCGATCAAGGGTTTCGGGCGATGGGAGCGAATCGGGCAGCGATCCGTGCGTGGCGTGCCCTCGGCGACCGTTGGTGCGTCGACCGCGGGTCGGCGCAGGACGACCACCATGACCAGGTCGCTGCGCCCCATGACACCCGCCGACTGGCCCGCTGTGGCAAGGCCCGGGCGTGGGCGGACGCCGGGAAGGACGTGCACGTGTACCTCGACAACGACGCGAAGGTGCACGCGCCGTTCGACGCGCAGCGCCTGGCCGCGATGGTGGGCGACGTCCCCGAGGGCACGGCGGGCATGGAGGTCGTGGACGAAGGTCCCTGAGGTATGCCTTACCTCACCCGTACCGTCGGACCATGCAGCTGGACGCGTGCCCGGTCGAGGAGGACCTCGAGGTGGTCGGCGTGACCGTGCCCCCGGACGCCCGGCTGCCGGTACGGGAGATGGGCCTGCGCGAGGGTGCTGTCGTGCGTGTCACGCACCGGGCGCCGTTCGGCGCCCGGGTGGTCGCCGTCGGCGGGTCACGGATCGCAGTCGACGCCGCGACGGCCGTCGCGATCGAGATCAGGGCACGGAGATGACGGTCACGTGCCACGGGACCGCGCGTGCCGGAACGGCGACGGCGGCATCGGTCGTGCTTCGTCGGCAACCCCAACGTCGGGAAGTCGACCCTGTTCAACGCCATCCTAGGGACGCTCGACTCGTGTGCCTCTCGCGCGCAGGAGGAGGCCCAGGCGGCGCTCGCCATCAGCCGTACCGACAACTTCTACCCCGCGCTCGGCTACGTCGACATCGCGGTGTCGTTCAGGAAGAAGCCGCGGTAGGACTCCTCAGTCGCGACGCAGGTCGGCTTGCCGACCCTACTCGCTCCCCTCAGATCGACTTGGCACGGCACCGAAGCCTCCTGAGTTGCTTGGAGGCTCCTGACCTTGGGAACGAGGATGGGAGTCATGCCATGAGAGGTGTCATGGACCTCGGCGTGGCGTCTCCGGCGTTGGCGCGCGGCTCCCGCGGCCCGTCCTACGGGCGCCGTCTCGCACGTGGTGCAAGAAGAGTCTTCGCGAAGACGTTGCCGCCGCTTCGAGAACCTGGGCCGCGGCGCAGTGGGCCGGCGCATCGGTCCGATCGAACCAACCGGAACGCCTCGGGCGACCGCGTAGTTGCTTCGCTCCAGTTGGTTTGGCACCGACGCAGCGACTTCGCCGTGCGTCAAACCGGCAACCGAGAAGTTGCTGTGCTTCAATTAGATATGCCGCAACGCAGCAACATCGTCGTCCGCGGGCCCGGTCGACCCTCGCGCGAGGAGGTCTACG
>Ga0066794_10000099_pt1 | contig 14601 bp, 10 predicted proteins | sample PersoiDNA2013190_FD_70945 | JGI IMG/M metagenome (GOLD analysis project Ga0066794, IMG submission 70945) | Permafrost soil microbial communities from the Arctic, to analyse light accelerated degradation of dissolved organic matter (DOM) -... | ecosystem: Environmental > Terrestrial > Soil >... | reverse complement strand
GATCACGGCCTGGGTCTGCGTGATGCTGCCGGCGGCGTCGGCCACGGCCCGCGCGATGCCGAAGTCCATCACCTTGACCGCGCCGGTCGGCGTGAGCATCACGTTCGCGGGCTTGATGTCGCGGTGGATGATCCCCGCGTGGTGCGAGTACTCGAGGGCGGAGAGCACGCCGGTCGTGATCTCGACGGCCTCGTCGATCGGAACGGCGGAACCGTCCTGCAGGATGTCGCGAACCGTGTGTCCTTCGATGTACTCCATCACGATGAACGGGACGTGCGAGACAGTGCCGTTCGCCTCCGTGACCAGGTCCTCACCGGTGTCGTAGACCGCGACGATGGCCGGGTGGTTCAGCGAGGCCGCAGCCTGCGCCTCGCGCCGGAACCGAGCCTGGAACGAGGGATCGCGGGCCAGGTCCGGGCGCAGCACCTTGATCGCCACGGTTCGTCCGAGACGCGTGTCGTGGCCGATGTGAACCTCTGCCATGCCGCCACGGCCGATCAGCTCGCCGATCTCATAGCGTCCAGCAAAGATGCGGGGTGCGTCGTCCGCCACTAGGTGTCCTTCGTCATTGACAATCGGGTCGCGAGCAACTCGTGCGCCGCGACGATCGGTCTGATCATTCCATCTCGACGGGGGTGCTCGGGAGATTCTCTGCCATCGAGCTGGATCTGTGAACTCGTCGAGCTGGGTTCCGGCTGACTGGTTCTGTTATGGAGGCGCGACGCCACGAAGGCACCGAGCAACGCGAAGACCACGAGGAGCGCCAACGCGATCATGGGTGTGGTGAGTTGTCCGAACCTCAGTCCCGTAGTGGTCGAGGTCCGCCGCGGCGCGAACCGGTGGCCGGTGGGCCTAGCTGTGGGGGCGTCCCGCTCCACATGTCGGGCCCCGCGGAGTTCTCGGCGGGGTGGGTAGGACGGCGGGACCGCAGCCTCGGGCCCGTGCTGCGGACGGCGGCCATCCGGCAGCTCGCCGCCATCAGCAGCCTGTTCGGGGCTCGCGGACTCCTCGGGGTTTGCGGGTTCGTCCTGGCTCGCGGACTCCTCGGGGTTTGCGGGTTCGTCCTGGCTCGCGGACTCCTCGGCATCGGCCGCCCGTCCCTCAACCTCGGCGCCACCGCCACGCGCGTCTGCGGTCGGGGTTCCCTCGGGCGGCGTGCCGTCGACCATGCCGTCGAGCACGCGGGCCAGGGACGCCGCGGAGCGCGGGCGGTTCGCGGGTTCCTTGGCCAGCATCCGCATGATGAGCGCGTCGAGCTCGGGTGGCACCGGCTCCGTGATCGGCGGCACCTCCTCCTTGACGTGCGCGATCGCGATGTCGACGGCGGTTGCACCCGTGAAGGGCCGGTGCCCCTGAATCGCCTCGTACGCGATGATCCCGAGCGAGTAGATGTCGGACGCCGGCGTGGCCGGGCGGCCGACCGCCTGCTCCGGCGAGAGGTACTGCGCGGTGCCCATGACCATCCCGGCGGCCGTCATCGGCACCTGGTTGGTGGCGAGGGAGACCCCGAAGTCCGTGATCTTGACCCGGCCTTCCCGGGATAGCAGCAGGTTCCCGGGCTTGACGTCCCGGTGAACGACGCCGGCCGCGTGCGCGGCGTGCAGGCCGCGCGCCGTCTGGGCGAGGATCGGGAGCAAGCGGTAGAGCGGCAAGATCGGCTCGCGCGCGAGCAACTCGGACAGGGGTTCGCCGTGAATGAGCTCCATCACCAGAAAGCTCGAGCCCTGCTGCTCTCCGTAGTCGAAGAGCTGCGCGATGTTCGGGTGCGACAGCTGCGCACAGTTCCGCGCCTCGGTGCGGAAGCGGTCGAGGAACCCGGGATCGCCGGCGAACTCCTCCCGCAGGACCTTGACGGCGACGTCGCGAGCCAGCGAGTCGTCGTGCGCGACCCACACCTCGCCCATGCCGCCGACGGCGAGTCGTCCGCGCAAGCGGTAGCGACCGCCGAGAATCAGCCCTGCCGCCGGCTTCACCGCTTGAGCACCGCCTTGATGACGGCGCGGGCGATCGGTGCCGCGACCTGGCCGCCGGTGGCCTCGCTGCCGAGGCTTCCACCGTGCTCGACGACGACCGCGACCACGACCTGCGGATCGCTGGCGGGTGCGAACGCCGTGAACCACGCGTCCGGCGCTTGCTGCGAGGTCTGGGCCGTGCCGGTCTTGCCCGCGACGTCGACGCCGCTGATCGCGGCCGCCCGCCCGGTCCCGTTCCGCACGGCCGCGAGCATCATGTCCCGCAGCTGCCCGGCGGTCGCGGCGGAGATCGGGCGCCCGAACTCGCTCGGCTCGGTCTTCGAGATGACTGCGAGATCGGAGCTGCGCTCCGTCGCGACGAGGTACGGCGTCATCAGCACGCCCCTGTTGGCGATGGCCGAGGCGATCATCGCGACCTGAAGCGGCGTGACGCGGTCCTCGAACTGGCCGATCGCGGAGATCGCCGTCTGTGGGGCGTCGAGACTCTCGGGGAAATGGCTGGCAGTGACCTTGAGCGGGATGTGCAGGGTCTGATCGAACCCGAACGCACGCGCCTGGTTGCGCAGCACCTTGTCACCGAGGTCGAGACCGAGCTGGGCGAAGCTCGTGTTGCAGGAGATCCGCAGCGAGTCGGCCAGGCTGAGCTTCCCGGTCGACGAGCACGACTCGCCGCCGAAGTTCTGGATCTTCGCGCTCGTCAAGGGGAGCGACAGCTCGCGCGGTGCTTGGAGCATGGTGGCTGGCTGATACCGGCCGGACTCGAGGGCCGCGGCGGCCGTGACGAGCTTGAAGATCGACCCCGGCGCATAGGTGTCGCCCGCGATCGCGCGGTTCACGAGCGGCCCGTTCGGGTCGTTCAGGAGGGTCTGATAGGTCGAATTGACCGCAGAGATGTCGTGCCGCGCGAGCACGTTCGGGTCGAAGCCGGGCGAGGTGACCATCGCGAGGATCGCGCCGGTGCGCGGATCGAGCGCGACGACGGCACCCTTCTGTCCACCGAGAGCGTCCCCGGCTGCCTTCTGGACCGCCGGGTCGATCGTGAGCTCGACTGTCGCTCCGCGTTGCTGCTTGCCGGTGACGAGGTCCTGGAGACGCGCGAGGAAGAGCGAGTCGGCGCTGCCGTTGAGGACAGTGTTGTTCGTGCCTTCGATGCCCGTGCGGCCGTAGACCACCGAGTAGAAGCCGGTCACCGCGGAGTAGAGGGCGCCATTCGAGTACTTGCGTTGGTACCCGAACGAGTCGCTCACCGGCGTGGACCACGCGATCTGCTCGCCTCCGACAACGATCGGGCCTCGGTAGTTGCCGTACTCGCGGTAGATGGTGCGGACGTTGCGCCCGTCCGCGTTGAGCGACGGCGCCTTGACGTACTGCACCCAGGTCGCGCTGAGCATGAGCGCGGCGAACATGACGATCACGACGGTCGCGAGCTTGCGGAGCGGAGTGTTCACCGGACACCCCCGGTGGCGTCGATGCCGGAGCCGTCGTCGGGCTCGGCGCCGGACCCGGCCGCGGCGGGTCGGCTGCCGTCGATGGGACGACTGACGATCTCCGTCGGGTGATCGGCGCCGCCGACGTCCGCGGTCTCGGGGAGGCTGACGCCCGCCGCAGCGGGGACGCCGAGGCCCGGGGTCGCGGCCGCGCCGACCTCCGCCGTCCCGGGACCAGCCTCCGCCGTCCCGGCACCAACCGGCACGGGGCGGCCGCGCGACATCTGCTCGACGACGGGGACACCGGCAGCGAATGGTCGCCGCGCACTGTCCGAGATGCGGAGCAGGAGGGCGACGATGACCCAGTTGGCGAGCAGCGAGGAGCCACCGTAGGCCAGGAATGGCATCGTCAACCCGGTCAGCGGGATGAGACGTGTCACGCCGCCGACGACGACGAAGCACTGGAACGCAACGACGAACGCGAGCCCGCCCGCCAGCAGCTTGCCGAACCCGTCGCGGACACCGACCGCGGTGCGCAAACCGCGCTGAGAGAACACGAGGTAGCAGACCAGGATCGCGATGAGCCCGGTGAGACCGAGCTCCTCGCCGAGCGAGGAGACGATGAAGTCGGACTCCGCGTACGGCACGAGATCTGGACGACCTTCACCGAGCCCGGTGCCGAACAGGCCACCGCTGGCCATTCCGAACAGCCCGCGAACGAGCTGCTCCGACCCACCCGGCGACCGGTTGTACACCGCGGGGTCGAGCGCATGCAGCCAGATGGTGAATCGCGCGCCGACGTGGGCGAAGGAGCGGGCCGCGAGGAACGCGCCGCCCATGAACAACCCCAAGCCGATGATGACCCAGCTGGACCGCTCGGTGGCGATGTAGAGCATGGCGACGAACAGGCCGAAGAACAGCAGCGAGGTGCCGAGATCCCGCTCGAAGACCAGGACACCCAGCGAGAACGCCCAGACCAGGATGATCGGGCCCAGGTCCCGGGCGCGCGGCATCTGCAGGCCAAGCACCTTGTTGCCGGCCAGCGCGAGGGTGTCGCGGTTCGTGACCAGGTAGCCGGCGAAGAAGATGGCCAGCGCGATCTTCGCGAACTCGGCCGGTTGCAGGGAGTTCCCGGCGAAGTGCACCCAGATCCGGGCTCCGTTCAGCTCGGCGCCGAGGCCCGGCACGAGCGGTAGCACGACCAGGCCGAGACCGACGAGCATCGCCGTATAGGTGTAGCGGCGCAGCGTCCGGTGGTCGCGCAGCGCGAGCAGCACGGCGGCAGCGAGGATGCCACCGAGTGCCGTCCAGGCAAGCTGACGGGTGGCGAAGGACTCGCTGTGGCCGCGGGCCGCCTCGGCGATGTCGAGCCGGTAGATCATCGCGAGCCCGATGCCGTTGAGGGCGACCACCGTGGGCAGGATGACGGGGTCGGCGTAGGGCGCGCGCAGCCGGAGGACGACGTGCAGGCCGAGTCCGAGCACCGCGATGCCGAGGCCGTAGCCGAGGATGTCGGCCGGAACCTTCCCCCGGGTGTTGAGGCCGACGAGCGCGTAAGCGGCGACGCCGATGACCAGAGCGAGGAGCAGCAGCGCCAGTTCGATGCCGCGGCCGGCTCGCACCCGGTGCGGCGTCACCGTGGCCATCAGGGCGATTCCGTCGCCGTCGCGCCCTTGGCAGTAGCGCTCGCCGCGGGTTGCGGCGTGGCTGTGGGCGTGGGGCTAGGGCGGGTCTGGGCCCTGAGGTCGGCGGCGATCGACGCGACCCGGGTCCGCGCGTCGGCCAGGTTGTTCGCCTGGATCGCGTTGCCCAGGCGCGCCTGCACGAAGCCTGGGAGTTCCGCGACCTTCAGGTAGGAGTGTTGGTAGACCGCGGAGAGAGTCAGCGGACCGATCGTCTGCGGGATGCCCTGGTAGATCGCGACATTCCCGTCCGCGACGCCGACGTAGTACTGCCGTTGCGTCCAGCGGTAGCCGGCGGTCCCAGCGGCGAGCAGAGCGGCTATCACGACGCCGAGCGCGATGAAGCCGATCCGCAGGCGCCGCTTCCGGCCGGGTCGGTCGGCCGCCGCGAGCTCGTCCTCCGGTTCGGACCCCGGACCCGCCACGGCCTCGGCTCGGCCCAGCACGGCGGCTCGCGCCGCGGGACCGTCGCCCGCGCTGGACGGACGGTTCCGCTCGACGGCCGCGGCGCCCACGATCAGCGCGGCCGTGGTCGGTGCGGCGCCGTCGGGCAGGTCGTCCAGCTCGATGACGTCGGCAACGATGCAGGTGATGTTGTCCGGCCCGCCGGCCCGCAGCGCCAACTGGATCAGCCGGTCGACACACACGTCGACATCCTTGGTGTCGCGCAGCGTCTCGAGCAGCGTGTCGCGGCTCACGACGCCCGAGAGACCGTCCGAGCAGAGCAGCCAGCGCTCGCCCACATGGGCCTCGCGCATCGAGACGTCGAGCGGGATCTCCGGGTCGAAGTCGCCGAGCACCCGCAGCAGCACGGAGCGCTGCGGGTGCTGCTCCGCCTCCTCCGGCGAGATCCGGCCGGTGTTCACCAGGTGCTGCACAAAGGTGTGGTCCACCGTCACCTGGGTCAGCTCACCGTCGCGCAGCAGGTACGCGCGGGAGTCGCCGACGTGCGCCATGGCGAGCTTGTTCTCGGCGCGCAGTATCGCCGTGACGGTGGTGCCGAGCCCGGCGAGCTCCGGCTCGGCCTTGACCCGGTCGAGCATCTCCGCGTGCGCCGCGGCGACCGCCGACTCGAGCTCGGCGACGATGTCATCCGGACCGTGGGCCTCGTCGTCCAGCTGAGCGAGGTGCGCCACCACGACGGACGAGGCGACATCGCCGCCGGCGGCGCCGCCCATTCCGTCGCAGACGACGAGGAGGTTCGGCCCGGCGAATCCGGAGTCCTGGTTGTTGCTCCGGACCAGTCCGACGTCAGAACGCGCGGCGTAGCGCAACGCGATGCTCACCGGCGGCTCACCTCTGCAGCTCGATCACGGACTGCCCGATGCGCACGGGAGCACCGAGCGGGATCGGCATCGACGACTCGACCTTCGTGCCGTCGAGGAACGTGCCGTTGGTCGAGCCGAGATCCTCCACGTACCACTGGCCGGCCTCCGGGTAGATGCGTGCGTGCCGGGACGACGAGTAGTCGTCGTCGAGCACCAGGGTGCAGCTCGGGGCACGGCCGATGAGGATGGCCGAGGCGCCGAGCGGCAGCGTGGTGCCGCGCAGCCCGCCCTCGGTGACGACGAGGCAGGTTGGTTCGTTCGCTCGTCGGACCGCGCTGCCTGTTGCGGCGGGCTTGGCCGAGGACGGACCGGCGGCACGGCGTTCGGCGCGCAGCTGGCGGCGGTTCAGGATTCGCGTCCCGTAGAGGTCGCGGCGCAGCACGCCGATCGCGGAGAGGACGAACACCCAGAGCAGCAGCAGGTAGCCGAGGCGCAGCAGCGTGACGGTGAGCTCACTCATGAGCCGCGGTCACTTGTCGTCGGCGTCGTCACGCCCGGTCCAGAACATGATCCTGGTGCGCCCGATGGTGATCGTGTTGCCGTCGACCAGGGTGGCGGCCGGGACGTGGTGCCCTTCGACGAAGGTGCCGTTGGTCGAGCCCATGTCGGTGGCGACGACGCCGTGATCGGCGATCCGGATCTCGAGGTGACGGCGGGAGACGCCGGGGTCGTCGACGATGATGTCCGCGTCCGAGCCACGTCCGATGACGGTCACCGGCCCGGTCAACAGGTACCGCTGTCCATCGATGTCGACGAGCGGGTGGCGCGGGCTCGGGGCGGCACTCGCCGCAGGCGCCGCGGCACCGCGCGCGGTCGCCGACCGGATCCGGAACCGTGCCGCCTCAAGGTCGGCGCGCTCGACGAAGGTGACGGTCACCGGGCCGACGAAGACGTATCGCTGCGAGGCGGCGTACTCGGTGACGTTCGCGGCGAACTCATCCGCGAGGGTCTCGGCGCCCCAGCCGATGACCTGCTCCTGGTCGGCCGGGGACAGCTCGACGGTGAACTCGTTCGGCACGATGGTGCGGTCCCGGTCCATCGCGACGGCACGGTCGTCGACCTCGCGGCGCAGCGCGCTCGCGATCTCGACCGGCTTGAGGTCGCTGTGGAAGGCCTTGGCGAAGGCGCTGTTGACGACGCGCTCGACGCCCTTCTCGAAGCGATCGAGAACCCCCATGACACCTCCTCGGCTCGTCCGTCATGCGCTGCCCGCGGCTTCGCCCGTTGATGCAGGTCACGGGCACGCACGAGCGTGCCGGGTCCGGCACTTTCTGATCGTAACGACCACAAGCCCGTTAGGTGGCGGTAGACACCGCGGCGGCGGGGCATTTTGGTGGAATCCGGGCCGAGCGGACGGGCCTGTGGTCGCTCGATCGAGCGAGTCGCGGCGGCGTCGTTCTCTCGCTGGCCGACGGCGGTGCCGGTGCCGGGTGACGACGGCGTCTCCGGGGCTGCGTGCTAGTCTTCTGCGGCGCGCGCGAGTGGCGGAATAGGCAGACGCGCACGGTTCAGGTCCGTGTGCCCGAAAGGGCGTGGGGGTTCAACTCCCCCCTCGCGCACCACGATCAGTCGGCCTCAGGGCAGCGGCAGCGGTCACACAAGGCTCGGTCCAGCAACTGCTGGCCGGGCCATTGTGCTGTCCGGGTTGCGCCAGGACAGCGCTCGGCCGATCACCGCGCCGCAGCCCCTGAGGAGCGACACGGTGCGGGGGATGCGGCCGTCAACAGGGTTTTCGCATGGTCGACTGTTTCGCGCCAACATCCTTCACAACCGTGCTCAGAGGCCATCGCGTTACTCCGCTGGCCTGCCTGGCGGCACCCGACCGGGTGAAATCTGCCGAGTCCCTGTTGTTTTGGCGGCTTGCCGGACATGTACCAGTTGTGAGCGGAAATCTCTCCCGTCCACGGGCGGGGTTGCGGCGGTCAGCGATGGGTGCGCTAGCCGCCGTGGCCCCGGTACTCGGCCTCGTCGTGGCCGCCGGGCTCGTGCTCGGCGGCAACGCCGCGGCCGTCGCCGTCGGAACAGTGGGTACTCGCGCGGAGGCCGCCCTGCGGGCCGCGGCTCCCTCCGACGCGCCTTCGCCAACGGCTTCCGGCCTTTCGCCAACGGCGACCGCTGCGTGGGCGATTCCCTCGCCTGAGGAGGAGCTCGCAGCACAACTTGCCCGCCAACCATGGGGGGCGAAAGTCGTCGGCAACACCATCGTCTACGCAAATGGCGCCATCGTGTACACCGCGATCGACGCTGGTGTGCTGAGCCTGAGCAGCTGCACCGCGGGCCACTTCTGCATTTGGGACCAGTCGTACTACCAGGGCTCGCTATGGATTGTCAGCCTCGAGGGTGTCTCGGTTGCGATGCCCACCTACTTCGGGCAGATCGGCTCGCTGTGGAACAACCGCGGTGGGCGCACGCTGATGTTCCCGAGCCTCAGCACGACGTCGCCGACGTACTGCTACGCGCCCGGGGCGCGCCTGTCGACGGTGAGCGGCACGCGGGCCGCGTTGCGCGGGGAGTTCCTGAGCACCTACCCGGCATGCTGAAACGATGACCAGCGTCGGTATCCTTCCTGTGTCGGGCATGGGAGGCGAGCCGGTGACTGAGGACGAGTTCAGGCGTGTCTTCGACGCGCTCTACCCCGACATCCTCGGCTACGCCGAGCGACGCACGGACGCGAGCACCGCTGAGGAAGTGGTCTCCGAGACCTTCCTCGTCGTGTGGCGTCGGTGGCCCGATGCGCCGGAGACCGAGGATGAGAGCCAGTCCTTGCGCGCGTGGACCTTCGGCGTCGCGCGTGCGACGCTCGGGAACGCGCAACGCGCGAAGTTCCGGGCCCGCAAGCTCGACGGCGCGCTCAAGGCGGCCATCTTCGCGGGCATTCCCGTGGTGGAGCCGGACCATGGCCCCGTGGTGGATGCGCGGCTGGCCGCGGTCGATGTCTTCTTGAAGTTGCCGCCCCGGGACCAGGAGCTCCTGGAGATGATTGCCTGGGAGGACCTCTCCCTCGACGAGGTCGCCGGCGCCCTCCATTGTTCCCGGACCCTGGTGACGATGCGCCTGGTGCGGGCCCGCCGTCGCCTTTCCGCCCTCATGCGGGCGAGTGGCCTGGCGACGAACGATGCCGGCATCATTCCCGAGCCGTCGCGGCCCACGCGACTGAAGCCACAGGAGGGTGTCGAATGACCCGCCTCCGACGCGCGAAGGGTGACGTCGATCGCGTCCGCGTTCTGATGGCCGAGGTGGCGCCCGCGCCCACGCGGGTACAACGCGCGGGCGAGGCGGAGCGGCGCTCGCGCCTGCTGGAGCGCATCGTCGGGATGCGCCAGGACCTGCCAGTCGAGCGGGCGCTGACGTCTTCGCCGCGCGGCACGTGGACGCCCTCGCGCCGGCTGGCCTATGCCGGCTTCGCCGCCGCCGCGGTGCTGGCGATCGCTCTGGTCGGCGTGGTCCAGCCGTGGAACACCTCGAACACCGCCGCGGCGCTCACCCCGCCGCCGCTGGACTTCGAGTTCGTCGACGCGCACTCGCTTGCCATCCGTGACGGAATTTCCGCGGCGGACCTCCTGAGCGAGCTGTCGGCAACGGCCGCCGCGCAGGCCGCCCCCGGGGCTCATGGCCAGGTCCAGCGCGTCGTCACCGACAGCTGGGACCTGACGATCTCGAGGGCCCACGAAGGCGGGTCCGCGACCGCGATCGTGCCGAGCGTGTCGGAGATGCTGGTGCGGGCCGACGGGTCCTACACGCAGACCAGTCGTCGAGGCGAGGCGTTGAGCCCGGACGGCCGCTCCGCGGTGCCCGACGGTACCGGTGGGGACGGCCCGCCGCAGTCGACAGACACTGTGCCGGCCGGCACGGTCGACACCGGCTACCTGGCCAGTCTCTCGCGGGACCCGGTGACGCTCCGCGAGCGGCTGGATCTCAAGGTGAACTGCATCGCCGCCGCCGGTTCGCCCGCGCGGAGCCGCTGCCAGTTCCGTGCGATCACGGACCTGTATGGCTTCGCCGTGATCCCGCCAGACCTTGAGGCGGCGCTCTGGGCCGAACTGGCGCAGGACCCCAACCTGGTCGACATCGGACGCACCCGCGACCGCGTCGGTCGGATGGGCGTCGGCGTCGCGCTCGACCTGCCGGCGAGCGGCCCAGCGCGGTCGATCCTGATCATCGACCCGAGCACCGGGCACCTGCTCGGTCGAGAGGACCTGCTGCTGGGCGGCGGAAACGGTCTCGGGATCGAGACGCCCGCCGTCGTGGGATTCACCACATACATCAGGAGTGAGTGGACGAACTGACCAGCGCGGCGGGTCGACGCACGGATTGCGCCGCGCGGCTGTCCCGCGCGGCTGTCCCGCGCGGCGCACGACGCTCGGACATGACGAACGGGCGGGGACCTCAGCAGGTCCCCGCCCGCTTCCACGTCAGCCCTCGGTGGTCAGCTCGGCTTTGGGCTGGCCATCTTGCTCTTGACGAAGCCGATGACGAACGTCAGGATCACGGGCTCTTCACGATCGAGGGTGTAGGTGGGATCTGAATCCGCCGGTCTCCAGCAGGGATCTGGCGATGTAGTTGGTGAGGTTGCGGAATCCGAGGGCGGAGCCGCGCAGGTGTTCCAGGCGGCCGTTGATCGCTTCGGTCGGGCCGTTGCTGGTGCCGGGGCGGTCGAAGTAGGCCAGGACGTCGGCGGCCCGGCGCTTGAGGGTCCGACCGAGCTTCCTGATCTCGGTCAGCGCCGCGGGCACGCCCTGGCTGACCGACTCGACCAGGGCGGACATCAGTTTCTGTCCTCGGGTCCGGTCGGGTTCGCGGTAGGCGGCGATCATGCGCTGGTAGATCCCCCAGGTCGCTTCGACCTCGACGTGCTCGTCGGACTCGAATAGGTCTGTCAGGCGCTGGCACTGTTTGTCGGTGAGCAGGTCGGCGCCGGTGTGCAGGGTCCGGCGCGCGGCGTAGAGCGGGTCGCCGGTGCGGCCCCGGTGTCCGTGGGTGTCCTGCTGGACACGGCGACGGCACTGGTCCAACGCCTCGCCGGCCAGACGCACGACATGGAAGGGATCCATCACAGCGACAGCGTCGGGCAGTTCCTCGGCTGCGGCGGTTTTGAAGCCGGTGAACCCGTCCATCGCGACGGCCTCGACCCCGTCGCGCCAGGTCTGGGGGCGCTCGGCGAGCCAGGTCTTGAACGCTTGCTTGGAGCGTCCGGCGACCATGTCCAGCAGCCGCGCCGGCCCCGTGCCGTCACGGATGCCGGTCAGGTCGATGATCACGGTGACGTACTTCTCGCCACGGCGGGTGTGTCTCCAGACGTGCTCGTCGACTCCGATGACCTTCACGCCGTCGAACCTGCCGGGGTCCTCGATCAGCACGCGCTTGCCCTCGGCCAAGACCGCGTCGTTGGCGGTGTTCCACGCCACCCCCAGACCCTCGGCGACGCGAGCGACGGTCAGGTGCTGGCACACGATGCCTTCCAGCGCCCACCGCAACCCGCGCCGCGACAGCTTCGCCCGCGGCTCGGCCGCGCGCGTGGTGTCCTGACGCCACACGTGCCCGCATCCGCTGCACCGGTAGCGCCGGACGGTGACCTCCAGCACCGTGGGGCGCCACCCCAGCGGCTCATGCGCCAGCCGCCGGGTCACGGTGTCGCGAGGCGACCCCTCGCATCCGCAGCGCCGGCACCAGCCGTCCGGCTCCAGAACGCGGCAGGCAAGCACCGCACGGTCCGGCTCGAGTCGCTGCCCGACAACTTCGAGCCCGAGCTCGTCGAGCCGGGCGAACGTGGTCAGGTCAGGGCAAGCGAAGGTAGCGTCAGGCACGTCGAGGTCTTCCAGGTGGGTGGCGTGAGAACCCCCATCATCGGGAGACCTCGACCCCTACCCCCCGACCGACGCGCCGACCCGAACTACACCCTCAACTGTGAAGAGCCGGATCACGCCGCCGCCGGGACCGCTGCCGGGACCGCCGCCGGGACCGCCGCCGGGACCCTAATCCAGGTTGGCTGGATTGCCGATATTGTCTGAAGGGACTGCCCTCGGCTCGCGGCCCGCAGCGGCCAGTAGGACGGTGAGAGCACCATCGCGAGGGTCAGGTTTCACAGCGGATTCCTGGTTCGTTCACGGCGAGATCGGTGCCTCGTCTCCTATCCCTGCGGGTCTCGTGGACACGGACACAGAAGGGACCGCGCAATGGCCACGTCCGTCACCAGGCTCCGACGGCGTCTCGCGGCGCTCGGCGCCGGGACGAGCCTCGCCGTCGGCGGCCTGCTGGTGCCCGCCATCCCGTTGACCGCCACCGTGGAGGAACCCCCTGCCGACGGCGTCACCTCGATCCAGGTACTGGCGACCAACGACTTCCATGGCCGGATCAAGGCCAATGGCACCGAGGCCGGCGCCGCGGTGCTCGCCGGCGCGGTCGAGCAGCTCCGGGCGGAGAACCCGAACACCGTGTTCGCCTCAGCGGGAGACCTCATCGGCGCATCGACCTTCGAGTCGTTCATCGCCTACGACAAGCCGACGATCGACGCCCTCAACGCGGCCGGTCTGCAGGTCTCGGCGGTCGGCAACCACGAACTCGACCAGGGGTACGCGGACCTGATGCACCGCGTGATGGCTCCGTACGACCCGGTGACCAACCCGTACGGCGGGGCGAACTGGCAGTACCTGGGTGCGAACGTCCGTGCCGCGGCCACCGGGAAACCGGCGCTCCCGGAGACCTGGACCGTCGACCTGAATGGCGTAAAGGTCGGCTTCGTCGGGGCAGTGACCGATCACCTGTCCGAGCTGGTCGCTCCGACCGGCATCGCCGGTCTCCAGATCGAGCCGGAGGTCACCGCGGCCAACCGTTCCGCTGCGGCGCTCAAGGCCGCCGGAGCCGACATCGTCATCCTGCTGGTCCACGAGGGGGCCGCCAGCACCACGTACGACGCCGCGGTCGATCCCGCCTCCGACTTCGGCCAGATCGTCCTTGGCGTGAGCCCGGACATCGACGCGATCGTCTCCGGGCACACCCACCTCGCCTACAACCACAGCGTCCCGGTTCCGGAGTGGGCCGCAGCGGGCCGCGTGGTGACCTCGCGCCCGGTTGTCTCGGCCGGCCAGTACGGCACCAACCTCAACCGCCTGGTCTTCCAGGTGGACACCGCCACGAAGGCCCTGCTGGGGATCGACTCCTCGATCCTGGCGCTCGCGGGCAACTACCCGGCCGACCTGACCGTCGCCGCGGTCGTCGCCGACGCCATGGCGCGGTCGGCGGTGCTCGGCGCCCAGGTGCTCGGCCAGCTCGAAGGACCGCTGTACCGGGCGACGATGGCGAACGGCACGACCGAGAACCGCGGTGGCGAGTCCACCCTGGGGAACGCCGTCGCCGAGGTCCAGCGCTGGGCGACGGCGTCGCTCGGCGCGCAGATCGCGTTCATGAACCCGGGCGGCCTGCGGGCCGATCTGGTCGGCGTGGACCCGAGCTCCTACCCGACGGACGTGACGTTCCAGCAGGCGGCGGCGGTCCAGCCGTTCGCGAACACGCTGGTCACCCTGACGCTCACCGGTGCCCAGCTGGCGGGGGTGCTCGAGCAGCAGTGGCAGCCGGCGGGCGCGTCGCGGCCGTTCCTCAAGCTCGGCGTCTCGAAGGGCTTCGAGTACACCTATGACCCGACGGCGGCAGCGGGCGCGCGGATTCTCTCGATGTCGCTGAACGGTGCGCCGGTGACACCCGACGCCACCTACCCGGTGACGGTGAACTCCTTCCTTGCCGCCGGCGGCGACAACTTCGGGGTCTTCGCTCAGGGCACCAACCGGGCCGACTCGGGCCGGATCGACCTGACCGCGATGGTCGAGTACCTGGCTCATACGGGCACTTTGGCGCCGGACTACGGGCAGCGCGCCGTCGGCGTCGTCGGCCTCGCTCCCGGTGCGAAGCTGACCGCGGGCGACAAGCTGAGCTTCGACCTGACCTCGCTCGTGATGTCCGCTCCGTCGGACCTTCGCGACACCGAAGTGACGGTCTCGCTCGGCCGACAGGTCCTCGGGACGTTCCCGGTGGACGCAACCCTCGGCACTGACATCAACGACGAGTACGGCAAGGCCAGCGTGACCGTGACCCTGCCGACGGCCCTTACCGGCCAGCAGGTGCTCACGATCACCGGGGCGACCACCGGTACGTCGGTGAAGATCCCGGTGACGATCGCCAAGGCGCCGACGCCGCAACC
>Ga0066794_10000098_pt1 | contig 14750 bp, 8 predicted proteins | sample PersoiDNA2013190_FD_70945 | JGI IMG/M metagenome (GOLD analysis project Ga0066794, IMG submission 70945) | Permafrost soil microbial communities from the Arctic, to analyse light accelerated degradation of dissolved organic matter (DOM) -... | ecosystem: Environmental > Terrestrial > Soil >... | reverse complement strand
GGGGTACCCCACCTCGCTTCTCCGAGGCCAGTCTCCAGAAAGCCGGTTTATCGTCCAGAATGGCGCATCTGCTCAACTTCCGTATAGCCGACCAACTGGACACAATCCGCGCAGCCGGTCTCAGACTCCTCCTTCGACTGAAGGGAAGAAATGTGTGATAACTTCATTCAAAGGGGAAAATTATGCAGCAGCGTACAACCAGAGTCAATGCTTCGGAAGAGACCATCAAGATTGGCCCGCTAGGGATCCGATTCCTCCTCACCGGCGATGATTCCGGCGGAAGCGTCTCAGTGTTCGAGGTTCTCGTCCCGGTTGGGCAGAAGCTGGCGGCGCCGGCCCACAAGAACGATGCCTACGAGGAGATCCTCTACGGTATCGAGGGCGTCCTTACCTGGACGGTTGACGGCAAGCCCATCGAGGTTGGTCCCGGGCAGGCGCTGTGCATCCCCCGAGGCGCGGTGCACCGCTTCGATAATCTCGGCAGTGAGGATGTGAAACAGCTCGCCGTCATATCCCCTGCGATAATGGGCCCCGCGTACTTCCGAGAAGCCGCCGAGGTAATCGCCGCCGCCGCCGGCGGCCCGCCCGATCCCGCGAAAATGATGGACGTCTTCTGCCGTCATGGCATGACGCTGGCCGCGCCCCTGCCTGTTAAGTAGCGCCCGGCCGGTATGGTTTCGCCTCGCCGCCCGTCACTAACGGGTCCAGCACGCAGATTCCGGTTGATGGCCCGTCCGGACAGAACCAACTAGTGGATGGGTGCCATCCAGATACATCGCTTCTCCACTTCAAAAAACACAGCGCGAGCAGTGTGCTGGGGGTTCGCCAGGTTCTACGCCAGGTCCATCCGCTGGAGCAGAGCCCGGAAGCGCGGGTCGGCGCGATAAGGGTCGAAGAACCGCTCGTGTTGAAGAACGAGAAGGAACACATCGCGCTGCCGGTACGCCCCATCGAGCGCATCAAACATCGCATCCACTTCACCGGTAATGGCGTAATACCTCGATGCCCCAAGGGTGTGACCCTGCGAGCCGGCGAGCTTCCGCGCCCATTCTTGGCCATGCTCGCGATCGCCAGCTCGACCGTAGGCCGCAGCCAGTGACCACACACCCATGTGCCACCAGGGCGCCAGCTCCACAACTCGTTTGAAGCTGGCAATCGCTTCCTGTGTGAAGCCTGCGCTCAGCTGGGCGAGCCCCATCGCATACCACATGAGGAAGTAGTTCGCATCGATTTCCATTGCTCTGCGCGCGTACTCAATGGCTTCCCGGTATTGTCTTGCATGTTGCATGGACAAAGCCATGCTGTAGTGCAGAATCATGGAAAGTGGATCGGTATCGAGTCCCAACCGGATTTGTTCCATCGCGTCAGAGACTCGCCCCAGCGGGTGCAAGCGATATAAGGCGTAGCGGAATCTCACCATGGGCGGGACAGGTTCAGCCGCCATGGCCTTGCGGAAATGCTGTTCGGCCGCCTTCCAGTCATAATCGAACATGGCCGCAATACTCGCCAACGCGCTGTGCGCCTCACTATCAGCAGGATCGATGGCCAAGGCTTTCTCGGCAGCCGATTTCACCAATGGCGCCACTTCGCCAGCCGGTCTTATGCCAAACGTCGCAAGCGTGTAGTAGTACACCGCCAGGCCGCTGTAAGGGGAAGCGTAGTTCGGGTCGATGGCCAGAGCCTGCTCGAAGAACTCCCTTGCTTTCGCTGCGCTCTCCGGCGTGAAGCGCAGGAAGTGATATTGTCCTTTCAAGTAATTCTGATAGGCTTCGATATTCACCGTCTTCGCGCGGGGAGCCAGCCGAAGTTTGAGCCCTTCCGAGATCGCCTGGCCGATTTCATCCTGAATGGCGAACACGTCGGTCATGTCGCGATCGTAGCGTTCTGACCAGAGATGAGTGCCATCGTCGGCGTGGATCAACTGCGCGGTGACGCGGATGCGATTGCCGGAGCGGCGAACACTGCCTTCGAGGATGTACCGGACCCGCAGAGCCTCCGCGATTTTAGTGATGTCCTGCTCTTTGCCCCGGAACGCGAAAGAGGAAGTGCGGGCAATCACCTTCAGACTCGGAATTTTAGCGAGCAGGTTCAGAATCTCTTCGGCTAGGCCGTCGCTGAAGTACTCATTCTCTTTGTCCGCGCTCATGTTGGCGAAAGGCAAAACGGCAATAGACGGCACACGTTCCACAGGCGTGCCCACTCCGCTCGTGATGGCCAACAGAGCCTCCTTCACTTGCACGATGGACGGGAAGCGGTCGGCGGGAGATTTGCGCAGGCAACGCATCAGGATGCTTTGCAATGCTGGTGGAACCTGAAGCGGTTCGGGCTCCTTGTACAGGATTGCGGCCATGATGGCGCTTGCGGAATCGCCGGTGAAGGCGCGCCGCCCGCTTAGCATCTCGTAAAGCACCAATCCGAACGAGAAAATATCCGAGCGCGCATCCACAGGCTTGGCTTCGGCTTGCTCGGGAGACATGTAGGCGGGAGTGCCCAGGATGGTGCCCGCCTGGGTCATGCCGATGGTCGCTGTCGCGTCCGTCGCCCGCTCGCGGCCATCGCCGTCGCGGCTCAATAGCGCGAGGCCGAAATCGAGCAGCTTGATGCCGTGCGCCGTCACCAGGATGTTGGCGGGTTTCAGGTCGCGATGCGTAATGCCCTTGGCGTGCGCAGCGGAGAGCGCATCGGCGATCTGCACGGCATGGCGGAGCGCCTCATCGAGCGGAAGGGGGCCATGCAGCGGAGCCCCCTCGATAAACTCCATGACCAGATAGTTCGGGCCGACGTCGTAAACCTGGCAAATATTGGGATGATTCAGTGCAGCGATGGATTTGGCTTCACGCTCGAAGCGCTTCGAGAACTCCGCGTCGGAGACTTTGATGGCCACGTCACGATTCAGCCGTGGATCACGCGCGCGATACACCTCTCCCATACCGCCGGCCCCGATGGGCGCGAGGATTTCGTAGTGACCGAGTTTGGCGCCTGACTGGAGCGGCATATTAGCGTGAAGTTCAGTTTAGCCGATCAGGAAGCGCTCAAAGTCCTGTATTACGGCGCATCCGGAAACTATCCATCCAGTCGATGCTACCAAATCCAGCTCCCGGATCAGACCGGCTTCCAGAATCGGCCTTCCGCACGCCTTAGTGTCCGCCGGTGTCCGCCCACTTGACCAAAAGTGGGCTTCTCTTCCATTGGCCGCCGGATTGTGGGCCAAGGCGGTCAGCCCCAGACTGTCCGTAGTCTCGCGTTATGTGAACGTCCGGGCGCCGGCCCCGCCGCTGCCGAGGTGACTTTAGCCGCGCTTTGGCAACCGACCGCGGGCATTCAACCGCCCGGAATCTCGCCAACAACGCTTTGACGCCCGGCCACCGCAGCGTCGCTAATCCGAGCAAGGTCTCGAGGACGCCGGAGCACTACACGGCCGCGTGGAACACGTCGGCAGGGATCATGATGCTGAGGATTCGTTTCAATTCTTTGTACTTGGCATCGCTTGCAACGAACCGGATCTGGATCGTTTCCGCTGGGCGGCTCCTGAATTCCAACCGCAACACATCTCTCCCGAGTTCTGCCCGCCTGATCTTGAAATGCCCGCCCAGCGGCTCGTGTGGGCATTCGACGTAAAGATAGCCGCCGTCGTCATCTTCGAATTGCCGTTGGATCAGAAGGTACACCTCATCGCTATCGTCGGCTTCCTGAAAACACACCTGAAAGTATTCATCGCCCGAACTGGACACGGACACACAAGGAAAGGACAATTCCGTCATTGCAAGTCGCCAGTACGGATTTTCAAACCCGGCGCACTGTGGAGCACAAGGCATCGGGCCGCGTCTACGAGATGATCGAACGGGGCGGGGGCCTCAACATATGGGGTCGGCGCGCCTGCAGCAGACAACATGCCCGCGCAGGTCCATTCGATTCTTGTTATGGCGGTTAAAACCCTCCGCTAAAAATAGTATTTCAAGCCGAACTGAATCTGCCGCCCGGTAGCGGTTCCGGTGGTCAGTTTTCCGAAATTCGGATTTCCGGCGTTACACACGCGTCCCGCCGGTCCCGAGCAGGTGAGGGCCGCGCTACTGGCGGCGGGCAGGAAGAATGTCGGTGTATTGGTTGCGTTGAAGAGCTCCGCTCGAAATTGCAGAAAATTCCGTTCGGTGAAGTTGAAGTTCTTGAAGATGGACCCGTCTACATTCTCCGAGCCAGGTCCGCGCGCGACGCGCTGCGCGGAGGTTCCAAACAGTTGAATGGGAGCGCCGGTCGCGCTCGGAGTGGTTCCGGGCACCGTCCAGGCGGCGGGATTGAAATAGCCGTCGACGCTGTGATTGCTCAACACCAGAGGCTGGCCCGCCACCGAATCGGGCACGTTGAAGGTATTGAAAATGGGAGGAATCACACCGGTCCGAATGTTCGTGGGAAAGCCGCCCCGCAGCGTCAGGATGCCGTTCAACTCCCAGCCGCCGATCAGTTTCCCGGCAAGACCATGGGAGAGCCATGTCCGCCCCGGTCCGAACGGCAAAGAGTAACCGCCGCTCACCGACAGGATCTGCGGTACGTCGATCGGCGCCACGCTTTTTTCCCGCGAGAGATTATAGGAGTCCATGGCGATGCTGGTCCCGTTCTGCGTGAAAGAATCCGGCCCCGACCCGCGGGCTTCGAGGTTTTTCTGAATCGTATAGTTCGCTAGCAGCGCCAGTCCCTTCGAAAAACGCTTCTGAACACGGGCATTGAACGCGTTGTAGTTGTTGGTGCCGTTGGAATAGACCGCCAATATCGTCCCGTTGATGTTCGGAAACGGCCGGTCCGCCTGGGTGTTTTTTCCCGAAAGCGCCGCCGCGAACGGAAGCTGATTCACGTTGACGAACATGCTCGACAGGTCGCGGCCGAGCAGTCCGCTGTAGGAGGTTTCCACCACCACCGACTCGGTGAGCTGATACTGGATATTGAAGCTATACTGGTGCGCCATGGGATCGGCGGCCTGGTCAAATACCTGCGTACGGAAGCTTCCGACAAAGGGTAAGCTGGGCGTGAACCCCGCCAGCGATGCACTGGCGGCCACAACCGGAATGGGAGTGTTGAGGGTATACGGCGGTTTCACGGTATTGGTCGCCGTGATGGTCGGCGACGCAATCGCCGGCACGTTGGGAAAGTTCCCGGAGAATTGCGTGACCTGCTGATTCTGGTCGCGCTCTCCGTAGAACAGTCCATATCCGCCGCGCAGCACCAGCTTCTTCGAAACCTGAAACGCAAAGCCGGCGCGCGGGCCAAGGTTATTGTGGTCGCCATTCACAATCGCGCGGCTGTTACCATCTTTGCCCGGCAGCGCGAATTGCCCGTTCTTGATGTTGAACAGGCTGCCGAGGTCGCGGGCGTCGACACACTGGCTGAAGATCTCGTAGCGGAGGCCAAGATTCAAGGTGAGTCTGCTGTTGACCTTCCAGTCGTCCTGGACGAAGCCGCCGCCGTAAGTCGAGCGCTGGCGGCCCCAATTCAGCATTGAGGTCACGTTGGATGCCTCCGTAGTCGGGTATCCGTACAGAAAGTCGGCGTAAGGCAATCCCGACCCGGGCGCATTCGAGCTGGAAGTGAAAGTCGAGGCGAAAACGAAACTGCCGGCGCCGCCTTTCAAAGTGTCGAAACGATCGCGGCGAACATCGGCGCCGGTCTTCACCGTGTGCCGGCCATGGGTCCAACTCAGATTATCGGCCCACTGAAACCGGTTTTCGACGTTCAGATTAGGATCACCGCCGCCCCATCCGCTGAATTCCGCTGAACCGGACACGGTTCCGGCATAAATGAAAGATATGCCCGGGAAGCCCGGCGCCGGCGATGGCAGAGATGCCAGATGTTGCGCCGTGGCGAAGGCGCGGCCCTCTCCGGTGTTTCCGATAGAACTGCCGTTGTGGCGGACGAAGCCGAACCGCGCCTCATTGACCAACCTCGGAGTAAAGATGTGGATGTAGGATAGGACCGCCTGTTGGCTGTTGTCGATGGAGTCTGAACCGCCTCCGATGAATCCCGGAAGGTTCCCCACTCCGGGCGTGGAAGTGTCGGAGATGGAGAACCGGGCGTACATATTGTCCTTGGCCGAGATGATCTGGTCTATGCGGACATCGCCCTGGTCGGTACTCGAGGACCGCGCCGGCTGGTAGAAGTAGTTCCGTGAGAGTGCGCCGGACGCACCAAAATTAGGCAGTGGAACCACCCCCTGGACGGCTACGGAACTGGGATTCATCTGGCTCTGCGGAATGATGTTGCCCGCTAGTGGGTCTGCGATTACCAACCCGGTGGGACCGATCCGGCGCGAGCCGGGATCGTAAATGACCACGCCCGCCTTGGAAAAATCGCCCGCGCGCAAAGCGGCCGGCGGTAAGTCGCTGATGGAACTACCGCCCGCGCTGGCCTGCCGGGTACCCTGGTAGTCCCCGAAGAAGAAAGTCCGGTTGTGAATGATCGGTCCGCCCAGGGCGGCGCCAAACTGGTTCTGATGAAAAGGAGGCCTCGGCTGCCCCGCCAGATTGGTGAAGAAATTGTTGGCATCCAGTTTGTCGTTGCGAAGGAACTCGAATACCACGCCGTGCAGTTGGTTCGTCCCGCTCTTGATCGTGGCATTGACCACCGCGCCTGCTGCGTGACCGAATTCCGCCGAGAAGGTGCTGGTCTTGACTTTGAACTCCTGCACCGCGTCCACCGAGGGCTTAACCGCGATGCCGTTGCGTCCGATCGAGCCTGCGTTGGACACGGTATTGTTGTCGACTCCGTCCAGCGTGACCTCGTTGGCGGAGAAACGGCCGCCACCCGCGACGAAGGGGAGATTCGATCCCATTCCGAACATGGCTGTCGTGTTGCCGGAGAGGAGACCCAGGGCGAAGGGATCCCGGCCATTGAGAGGCAGTTCCAGGATCTTCTTGTTTTCAATCACCTGGCCCAGCGACGACGTTTCCGCCTCCAGCGACGCAGCCACCTCTTTGACTTCGATCGTTTCACGGACCTCGCCGACCTGCAAGGTGACATGGATTCCCGCCGTCTGGTCAACCTGAAGAACTACCTGGTCGATGGTGGTCCTCTTGAAACCGGTGGCTTGAACGCTAATGGAGTACTGGCCGACGGGGAGATAGGGAATGCCCAATTCGCCGCGCTCGTTGGCGGTCCCCGTCCGTACCAGGCCGGTGCCGTTATTGGTCACCGTGACGGAAGCGCCCGATACCATGGCCCCGGTGTTGTCATCCACCGTGACGTTGATCGTGCCGGTGGACACTTGTGCCTTCACTGGCAGCGAGGTGAAGACGGAAAGTGAGAATAGTAACGCGCAAACGCTGGAAAGCCTCATTTGTAAACCCCTGATCAAAAGTTTGGGGCGGGAAACTCCATTTCTGCCCCCGATCGAGAGTATAAACCCATCGCAGTGAGCGCGGGGCGTTCGAGGGGGTCTGAAATCGCATGACCGGCTTCCAAAGAGGCAGGGAACCGTATAAGCTCTAATAAGCTCTAGAAAGGTTTTATGCGCAAACTTCTGTTACTTCTTCTGTTAGCCGCGCCGCTTTTGGCGGCTGAGGACCCTGCCTTCTGGTACGGGGCCGTCTACTTCCGCAAGACCAATCCTCCGGAAAAGGATTGGCCCCGCGACCACAAAACCGCCGCCGACGCCGGCATGAATATCATGCGCCATTGGTTCATATGGTCCGCCATCGAGGTCGCCCCTGGGAAGTACGACTGGCGGGACTACGACCGCATGCTCGACCTGGAGGCCCAAAACGGCATTCGCACCGTCATCGCCGAAATGATTTCCTCCGCTCCCGAGTGGGCTTATAACGCCTATCCCAAAGCGCGCATCGAGACGCAGGACGGCCGGCTTGCCACCGGCGCCATCTCCGGCAGCTCCGCCACCGGCGGACAGCGAATGTGCCTGGACAACGACGAATTCCGCGCCAAGGCCGGCGAGTTCCTCAAGGTCCTCGCCGCGCGTTACAAGGACCATCCGGCCGCCTACGGTTACGATGTCTGGAACGAATGCAACATGGAGGCCTGCTACTGTCCTTCCACGGCCCAAAAATTCCGGGCGTGGCTCAAAAAGAAATACGGAACGCTTGAAGCGCTGGGCAAGGTGTGGCACCGGTACAGTTTCGCCGAGTGGGAGAATATCAGCCCGCCACGCAACGCCGGTCCCTACCCGGAGTGGATCGACTGGGCCGAGTTCCGCGAGGACAACGCCTTCGAACAGCTCCGCTGGCGCCGCGAGATCATCCGCTCGGTGGATACCAAGAACCACATCACCGCGCACGGCATCGCTGCCTCCCTGCATTCGCTGCCGGGCGTCTCCGCCAACGATTGGCGCGCGGCAGCGGAAGTGGAAAGCTATGGCTTCACCTGGGTGGTGGCCCGCCACGGCAACAGCCCCTGGCAGCAGTTCCAGGCCGTGGACCTAGTCCGCTCCGCTTCCCGCGGCAAACCGTTCTGGCACGCCGAGCACCAGGGCGGCCCGCTGTGGATGCAACCGCAGGTGATCGGTCACCCCATCGAAGGCGGGCGCAAGCCTGACGCCAAAGACATCCGCGTGTGGAACATGACGTCGTTTGCTACCGGCGTCTCTGGCCTGCTCTACCTGCGCTGGCGCCCCCTGCTCGATGGCCCGTTGTTCGGTGCGTTCGGCCTCTGGGATCTCGACGGCGGACCCACACCGCGCTCGGAAATGGCGGCGCGTATCGCCAAATGGACCAACGCCAACCCGGACGTTTGGAGGTCCAAGCCCGTGCGCGGCGACATCGCGATCGTGTTCGCGCCCGAATCCGAGCGCTTCAACTACGCCCAACAGGGGAATACGAATTTCTATAACCAGTCGGCCAGCGGCGCCTACATGGCTTTCTTCGACTCGAATATCCAGGCCGATTACGTCCATATCGACAACATTTCCGAATACCCGGTGGTTTACCTGCCGTATCCTGTCTCGCTTTCCGAAGCTACCGTCGGCAAGTTGCGCCGGTACGTGGAGCAGGGCGGCTACCTCATCAGCGAAGGCACGCCGGGCTATTTCGACGAGATCGGCCACGCCGCCGAAAAGCAGCCCGGTGCGGGATTGGATGTCGTATTTGGCGCCCGCGAGTCCGACGTGGAGTTCACTCCGGATCTGCTCGAAGAGCTGAAGTTCCACGCCGGCGATCGGCAGGTACGCGGGAGCATTTTTCGCCAAATGTACCAGCCCACCGATGGTAAAGCCGTGGCCACCTACGATAATGGCGCGGTAGCCGCCGTGGAGCACGCGTTCGGCAAGGGACGCACCTACCTGGTCGGCACCTTTCCGGGCGCGGCCTATTTCCGCAAAAGCGACGAGGGAACACGGGAGTTCTTCCGCGCTTTCCTGGATTGGGCCAAGCGCCCGCAGCAGGTTGTGATCAGCGATAACACGCTCAAGGCACGGCTGCACAAAGGGCCTGGCGGCACGTATCTATGGGTGGTGAATCCCCTCCGGGTGGAGAAATCCGTCACGGTGACGCTTTCCGAAGGGTCGTGGAAGACTGTCCGCCGCCTGTGGGGCGAGGGCGCCGCTACCGTCGCAAACGGTACCGTCAAGGTGCGGCTGGACGAGCGCGACGCAGCCTTGTTGCTGCTGCAGTGACCTGCAGTCTCGCGTAAAGATCGATCGCACGATCAATGGCGCCCCGGCCGCCGGGCCCGGGCGCCTGGACTTGGTCGCGCCTGCTATTGCAGCCGAATGACGGCGGCGTTCCGATCCTCGACGGTGGTGCTCAGCGTGTTGCCGCTGACTGTAGGTTTGCTCGATTCCTGCCAGAGTTCCGCGGAGTGTTGAAACGTGGAGGGCAGTGAGATTTTCACCGTTCGCGGTGTTCGCGTGGGATTCACGACCCAAATGTAAGTGCCGCCGGCCCCTTTATGAAGCCTGGCTTTCACTTCCGGGTCGCTCGACCGCACCTGCTGTTCGACTCCCGCCCAAGGCAGCAGGCCGGCGAAGAATTCGCGCGTTGCCGCCGAGTGATCGCGGTAATAGCTCCCACCCGGGAAGGTGCCGATCAACAGGGTCTTGCCGCTGCCGGAGGTGTGCTCGACGGCGGCGATGTGGCCGTTGGCATAATGGCCCGCCGCCTGGCCTCCCGCGAGTTTGTACTCCTGTAAGAAGTACCCGCCACCGATTTGTTTGTCCCTCACCGTGAGGGTCAGTTTGTCCAGCAGGTCGGGAGTGAACTGAACATAAGTCTCGCGGGCTCCGAACAACTGGTCCAGCCCCAGGTTTGGCTGCACCGTGCCCACCGTGCCACCGTCCCCGAAATATCCGGGACAGCCTTCGCTGATCAACTTGCCACCCTTGGCAACATAGTCGCGCAGTTTGTCCGCCGTGGATTTCTTGAGCATCTCGGGGTAGGCAAGATAGATCATGGGATACTCCCCAATGTGATCGATGCCAACGAAATCCGCCTGGATATTCGAGTCGAAGAATGCCTGGTAAGCACCTTCTAAAGATTGGATGTAGGCGCCGCCGGCCGCCAGTCCGCTGCCGCCTGGCGCGCCTCCGCGGCCACCCCTGCCACCGCCCGCCGCGCCGCTCTGGACGGAGTTGAAATCGTCGGCCTCCTGGACGAAGACGATACCAACGTCGCCTTTGACCGGCTTGGATTTCCAAATGTCCGCGTGGGCGTTGGTCCAGCGTGCCAGTTTGCTGGCCATCTCCGCTCGCGGGGTAACCGAACCGTCCATCCCCATGGGACCGAACGCTCCGAACAACGGGCCATCCAGCAAGGGGCGCCAGCGCGTGAAGAGGATGCCGGAGGCGCCGGCCGTCATATCGATCAGGCTCCACACACGAACGTCCTTTTCGTCCGAGCTGCGGCCATCTTCCAGGGGTCGGTTGATGACCTGCGGCTGCATCCACAGCGGCCCGCCCGTGGCTTCCGCGTGCCAGAAGGGCTTTCCCCGCGAGCCCGCGCGAGTCACATCTACAGCCTGAAACTGCATCCAGGGTTGGTTGGTATGGCGGGAGGCAACCCACGTGTAGCCGAAAGAGTCCACGTCGGCGGCCATCCGCCACTCAATCTCGGTGAGGGTACCGACGCCGTGCGCGGTGACCTTGTTCCTCTTATCCAGCCGGCGAATGAGTTCCGTGCGCCAGTGCATGAGGCGAATGGCGTCATCCCGCCGGAATTCCATCCAATCCAGGGAGTCCGGGTAGCCGCCAACGCCGTGCGGCGGATGAACGGATTGCCAGTCGCCGAAGCTGTAGCGGTGCCAGGCGCGGCCCAGGGCCTCAATCGTGCCGTATTTTGCCTTCAACCATTCGCGAAACTTAGCCTGGCTGGCCGGACAAAAGCACTCCTGCACTGAACCCTCGTTCCACACGTCGTAACCCATGGTGGCGGGATTGTCGCGATAGCGCTCGACCAGCACGGTCAGAAACTTCTCCGCTTGACCCCGCACATCGTCATTGTCCAGACAAAGTGGCGCGCTGCTGGTGGCGCTGCTGCCACCGATGGAGGAGTAGCCCTCGCCGCCGCTGCTATCGATGTGGCGTGCGTGGGGGTATTTGTCCCACATCCACTCGGGTGCGCCGTTGACGATTTCGGCGATGACGACCTTGATGTGGTTTTGGCCCTCTAACTCCATCATACGATCGTAGTCGCGCCAGTCATACTTACCCGGCGAGTTCTCAATCGAAGCCCACATGAACCAGTGGCGGAAGATGTTCATACCCATCTGAGCGGCCGTCTTGTGGTCGCGCTCCCAATCCTGTTCAGGCGGGTTTGATTTGCGGAAATACACCGCGCCAAAAGGGTACACGGGGTCCGGGAATCGAGTCTCCTGGGCTTCCACGTATAGCGTCAGTACTAATCCGGCTGTCAATACTCCAATGCAAACGGACTTGGTTGTTGTAATTCTCATGGCGGCTAAATCGTCCTGTAAAACCTTTTATCGTGAATTGAGGGAGCACCTAACGGTGTGGCGGCGCGGTCCAGCCGGCAGGTTTACGGAAGGGCCGCCGCGCCTGCTCGATTTCGTTCCCGCGCACCCAGATTGCATCGACATCCCGCGAACCGAAGCCTCTGTGCTCGGCCATCGGAAGGACCTCCAGGTCGCCGGGCGCAAACCCCATCACGGCGGCTGCCACGGCATCCACCGACACCGCGCTCGCCCCAGCCACTATCAGGTTGTGATGCACGCTCCGTCCTTCTTCCATGCCCCAACTTCCCCCGAGAAGAGCGTAATCCGCCGGGTGGTAGCTGAAGAGGTCCACGGCGATCTCGGCGGGTTCCCCCAGTTTATCGAGGCCTTCCTTTGCAGTGCCGTACCTGGTTGCGGGCGCGATGCCGAGGTAATTGCCGAAAGTCAACGCCGCGCCCAGGCGCGGATGAACCTTCAGTGGCGCCACGCTGATCAGCCGGTCGCACTGCTGGACGGCCTTTGGAATGAAATACGACTGCTCGGTATTCCGGCGTGCGAGGGCTTTACCCTCCACCGGCAGGGCGATGGCGGGCTGCTGGTCCAGGTCCATCAGTTCAAACTTGATCGACGGGTGCGAACGCGAGAATTCCGCGACCATTTTCTTGTAACTCAGCCCGCCGAAGGCTCCGTCCCATTCCGAACTCCACGCGTCACCGCATCCGCCCAGCCCTTCGGCGATGGTGATCCGTGCGCCGCATTTGTTCTCCGCCAGGTACCCGATGAGGCTCCGGACCACTCTCAGGTCGGCGATGGACCCGGGCACGCGGCCCGGGGCGGCGTTGCCGCAGGCCGAAACATCCACCTTGATGACCACCCAATCGTCGGCCGCCACCATGGATGACAGCTCGGGCTTTCCCTTTGTGCCGAAGGCGAGCGCCTTTCGAACCAAGGCATTCAATTGCGCGTCGGACAGGTCTGCGTCCACCGGGCGCGGATCGGGAAGCCCTGCCACTTTGGCCCCGTAGTGATCTTCAGAATCCTTGAAGGTGGACAACACGAGGCCCACGCGGACGGTCTGGTCGTCGGTTGCCCCGGCGATCACGACATCGGTCTGTTCCGGCGATTTCTGCGGCTTCTGCGGCCGGGCAAACGCAGCGGCCGCGCCCAAATACAAAAGCTGGCGCCTTAACACGAATACCTCTCCAGACTACGAATCGCACAACTCAAGCGGACCACCGTATGCCCTCCACCGTGTCGCCGTCGTTACGCGGTCCCGCCATGACGGCGCTGATCTGCGGCGAATCTCCGAGCGCCTGAACGCGGAAAACCAGAACGTTCTCGCCCGCGCGCAACTCCACCGGGGTTCGAAATTGCCCCACGCGGTACTTGGTCGTGTTCTCCTCGTCCATGACCTGTTCGCCGTTCAACGAGGCCTGGACGTGGCCAAGGGCGCCGACCCACAGGAATGCCTTACGGGTTCCGTCGGCTTGTATTCGTGCCGCCACGCCGTACGTCTTGCCCGGAGCCGCGGGGGCACCCGCCGCGCGGGTGAGATTCAGGGTGTCGGTGGGCGATGTGTGGCGCGACCAGGTGGCCAGGTCCGCGGCCGCATCGCCGCTCACCCGCCACTCGCGATTGCCGCGCCCGTACCACTCCCGCGGCTTGCCCCATCGCTGCCGGAGCCGGTCGGGCTCATCGCCAACGTGCTCGATTTCGCGGAAATCCATCGTGCCCAGCCCGCGCTTGATCCCCAGGTGCAAATACTCGAGGTCCCAGGGATTGAACCCCATCATATAGGCGGCGGTGGCATCCATCGAGATGGGATCCTCTCCGGCCAGCACGAAATTACTGCGCACCATCTGGTCCGGCTCCTTCCCGCCGTGCTGATGATACTGCAGCCCGCGGATCGCATCCACCACACAGAAATCCGGAGGATGGAAGGCCACCAGGTCGGCGATGAACGGGTCGATCCGGTTGTCCACGGAGTGCTGGTCGTGCAAACGGAAATTAGAAAACATGCCTGGGTAAGAGTATGCCTCCCGCGGCGCTGTCCCTACGTAGTTCTTCATGCAGGCGGTGACGCCGCACTGGCCGGCGACTTTCATTACGGGAACATCGATCAGGAAATCGCAATTCAGCAGGGTGTTGGTAACGAAGTAGTCGGGGCGGGCGCCGAAGGCCCCGATTCCATTGGCGGCGCGGGGGACTTCGACGCGCCGCAGGGCTCCGGAGCTGTCGCGCACGCCATCATAGCTCAGATCGACGTAGTCGAACTTCTTATCCGGAAACTCAGCCGCGATTTCCCGCAGCATCCGGCTGACGCTGCCGCCGAGTCCCGGAAACTCCTGGTCGCCCCAGTCGAAATCGCGCAAATCGACGCGCGCGCCGTTTTGGCTATAGGTATTGTCTTTGGCGGGATCCACCAGGTTGCGATAGGTGCCGCCTTCGGCCAGCGTGATCCGGCCGGCATGCGATTTGCGCGCGACGTACTCGATGACCGCCTTGGTGACACGGAGATCGGTGACGTCGCCCGTGCTGTATGCGGGACGCGATCGGAGAGAAACGATGTTCGGCTTGACCACTACCCAGGAACCGCGCTTGATCTTGGCTTCCAGACTGCCGGCGCGCGGTTTTCCATATTCAAGCGCTTTCCACACCATCTCCCGGACCCGCGCATAATCCAGCGGGTCTTCCCGGGATGAGGGGTGCGTGAGCCCGGAGTGGTTCGACGGTACCACCCCGACCCGTGTCTTCTGCGCCGCGGCATGGAGCCGGGCCGCGGCCACAATTTGTGCCGTTCCCAGCAGGAACGCCCGGCGATTGAATTCTGTGGCTGTATGTAGCATGCTGCGCTCCCCGTCGGCTCTCTAGAA
>Ga0066794_10000097_pt1 | contig 14766 bp, 13 predicted proteins | sample PersoiDNA2013190_FD_70945 | JGI IMG/M metagenome (GOLD analysis project Ga0066794, IMG submission 70945) | Permafrost soil microbial communities from the Arctic, to analyse light accelerated degradation of dissolved organic matter (DOM) -... | ecosystem: Environmental > Terrestrial > Soil >... | reverse complement strand
CTTCCGACCGAGCCGATCGGCGCGTCCTCGTCCACCTCGGAGATGTCGGCGATGACGTCGACCTCGAAACCGTACTTCCGGCCGAGCTCGATCATCGTCGAGAGGTCGCCGGCGTTCTGCCAGCCGAAGCGCACGTCGTGCCCGACGACGACGGTCCGCGCGTTCAGGCCGCCTGCGAGGTAGCGCTGCACGAACTCCTCGGGCGACTGGCGGGCGAAGTCGAGCGAGTACTCGAGCAGCAGCACGGCGTCCAGCCCGGTCTCGGCGAGCAGCTCGAACCGGTCCGCGATGCCGAGGAGCAGCTCCGGGGCACGCTCGGGCGCGTGCACAGCGAGCGGGTGCGGGCTGAAGGTGACGGCCACCGCTCGTGCGCCCTCGGCCCGCGCATCGGCGACCATCCGCCGCAGCACCGCCTGGTGGCCGCGGTGCACGCCATCGAAGTTGCCGAACGTCACCACGGACGGGCCGAAGCCCGGCGGGACCTGACTTAGGTCCATCCAGCGGTGCACACGGTCTCCTGGCGTAGCGAAGCGATGGTGAGACGCGGCAACGGGGTGCCGGTGGGCTAAGCCTGCCACGCCCGCGCCGTGCCCAGGGCTCGGATGGGCAGGGCGGCGGCGTTCACAGCACGACTGAACACGCTGGTCAAGAGCCGAACGGGGCGTACGGGCGCACGCCCTCGGAGATCTCGCAGTTACGTTCGGTGAGCAGCCGGACCAGCTCGGGGCCATCCTGCGCGACCGACTCGGGCCAGCCGTACTCCGCTGCGACAGCGCGGTCGAGAGCCAGGTGCAGGGCCTTGAGGTCGGTGAAGGCGCCGTCGTCCATCAGGTTGTAGAGCTTGGTCAACCCGATCTGATGCTCCGCGCACAGCTCGGTGCGTCGCGCGTAGAGGGCCGACGACGCCGCGGCCACCTTGGCACGTGCCTCCGGCGAGACCGGGTCGGGGAAGGGGAAGGTCATGAAGACCGTGGAGGGTGTGTACCGCAGGTGACCCTTCAGCGTGGACGAGCGCGCCCACGCCCAAGCGTCGTGCGCCCGCGAGAGCAGGATGCCCATCGAGTAGTCGTCGTCGAACGCAAAGACCACTACCGCATCTCCGGGCACCGTCGGATCGAATTGCCACGTAGCCAGGAGGCGCTTGCCCACGCGCACCGCAGCCACGCACAGCACACCGAGCCGCGACGGCACCCTCAGAGAAGGCGGAGCGCGGCGTCGTCGGCGTAGTAGGTGTCGTGGACGAGGCGCTTGCGGGCCCGCTCCAACTCACGGATCAAGTCGTCCAGGGCGAGCGCCGCGTTGTGTGCCTCAGGGTCCTTCGCCATCCGCAACTTGGCCTTCTTGGCCCGCGCGAGCGTGTGGTCGAGGTTGAGCAGCACGTCCGAGACCTCGCCGAGCGAACGCTCGCGCGCGGCCTGCTCCGGTGCGCGACGACCGTCAACTGGGACCGGCACGGTCATGGCATCTCCTCGCCGTCGGACGTGCAGCCAGTTTAGGCGCCCCCACCCACGGCGAGCCCAGTATCCACACCTCACGCCGGGGCGAAGACCACGACCGGCACGCTCTGACCCATCCGATCCTCAAGCAGCGCGACCAGCGTCCCGTCCGGTGCGAAGGCCGCCGTCGGCCGCTTGGTCGACACGGCGGCACTCGGGACCCGCGCGCCGGGGGCAGCCGAGATCGGCGTCGCTGCGATCCGCCTGCCGAACGACAGCGCCATCGTCTCCTCGGCGGTGAGCTCGCGCGCCCGGAACGTCGCCCGGGCCGCATCGGCGAGCGAGAGCACCGGCAGCGGGCCGTCGTCCGCGAGCGCCGCGAGGTCGTCCAGGGTGCGAGCCACGTCGAGCCGATACCCACCCACCCGGGTGCGGCGCAGCGCGACGAGGTGCCCGCCGACGCCGAGCGCCGCGCCGAGGTCGCGGGCCAGCGCCCGGACGTAGGTACCCGAGGAGCACTCCACCGTCACGTCGACGTCGAGGACGGTGACGGCGTTGGCCGTGGCGGGGCGCACCTCGTGCACCTCGAAGCCGTGGATGGTCACCGGCCGGGCGGCGAGCTCGACGCTCTCCCCCGCGCGGACCAGGGCGTAGGCCCGCTTGCCATCCACCTTGATCGCGCTGACCGAGCTCGGCACCTGCAGGATCGGGCCGGTCAGGGCGGCGACACCGGCGTCGATCGCGTCGCGCGTGATCGCACTCGCGTCGGCGACCGTCACGGTCTCGCCCTCGGCATCGTCGGTGGTGGTCGCCACGCCGAGCCGGATGGTCGCCGCGTACTCCTTGTCCGCGCCGACGACGTACGTCAGCAGTCGGGTGGCGCGCCCGATGCCGAGCACCAGCACGCCGGTCGCCATCGGGTCGAGGGTGCCGGCATGGCCGACCTTCTTGGTCCGGGCCAGCCGCCGCATCCGCGCGACCACGTCGTGGCTGGTCCAGCCGGCCGGCTTGTCGACGACGACCAGACCGTCCTGGGCCATCAGCGGCCGGACGGCTCAGCGTCTGCGTCGGCCGTGTCACGCCCGTCGGACGCGTCGTCGGAGTCGTCGTCCGCCGGACGCCGGTACGGGTCCGCGTCACCCGCGTACTGCGCAGACGCCGCGAGCGCCTGGACCTCGGCGTCGCGCCGGGCGGCCTCGTGCAGAGCCGATTCGAGGTGCGCCGCCGTGTCCGGTACCGCGTCCAGGATGAACTCGAGCGTCGGCGTGAGCCGCACGCCGGTCTGCTTGCCGACCTCGGAGCGCAGCACGCCCTTCGCGCTCTCGAGCGCGGCGGCCGTTCCGGCGCGTGCTTCGTCGTCGCCGAACACGGTGTAGAACACCGTCGCGTGCTGCAGGTCGCCGGTCACCCGCGTGTCCGTCACCGTGATGAAGCCGAGCCGCGGGTCCTTGATCCGGGTGTCCAACATCTCGGCCACGATCTGCTTGATCCGGTCTGCCAACTTGCGCGCCCGTGGATGGTCCGCCATGTCTTCAGTCCTTCCCTCTGTCAGCCGCTCGCGTGCTCAAGGTGACGCGTCAACTCCGAGGCCCGCGCGCAGGCCGTGGTCGGGCCTGGCAAGGTGGCCGGGCGAGCCCGGCCACCAGGAGGCCCAGCACGGGCCTCGGAGTTGACGCGGATGAGCTACGCGCGAGGCTTCTCGCGCATCTCCCATGTCTCGATCACGTCGTCGATCTCGAGGTCCTTGAAGGTACCGAGGCCGATACCGCACTCGTAGCCCTCACGGACATCCGTGACGTCGTCCTTGAAGCGCCGCAGCGACTCCACGGTGAGGTTGTCGCGGACGACGGTCCCGGCCCGCAGCACGCGCGCCTTGGCGTTGCGCTTGATCTCTCCGTTGCGCACGAGCGAGCCCGCGATGGTGCCGAACTTGCTCGAGCGGAAGACCTCGCGGACCTCTGCCGAGCCGAGCTGCACCTCCTCGTACTCCGGCTTGAGCATGCCCTTGAGGGCCGCCTCGACGTCATCGATCGCCTGGTAGATGACCGAGTAGAAGCGCATGTCGACGCCCTCACGGTCGGCCAGCTCGGCGACCCGCTCGGCGGGACGCACGTTGAAGCCGATGATGATGGCGTTGTCGACCGTCGCCAGGTTGACGTCGTTCTGGGTGATCGCACCGACACCGCGGTGGATGATCCGCAGCTCGACCTCTGCGCCGACGTCGATCTTGAGCAGCGCGTCCTCGAGTGCCTCCACGGCGCCGGAGACGTCGCCCTTGAGGACCATGTTGAGGGTCTCGACCTTGCCCTGCTCGAGCGCCTGGGTGAAGTCCTCGAGGCTGATCCGCTTCCGGCGCTTGGCCAGCTGGGCGGCACGCTCGGCGGCCTCGCGCTTCTCGGCGATCTGCCGGGCGGTCCGGTCATCCGGAGCCACCAGGAACGAGTCGCCGGCACGCGGCACCGAGGTCAGACCGAGCACCTGCACCGGACGAGCCGGGCCGGCTTCGGGGACCGTGTCGCCGTGCTCGTCGAACATCGCCCGGACGCGACCGTACGCCGTGCCCGCGACGATCGAGTCGCCGACGTGCAGGGTTCCGGACTGCACCAGGACGGTCGCGACGGGGCCGCGACCCTTGTCCAGGTTCGCCTCGATCGCCACGCCACGCGCATCCTTCTTGGCAATGGCGCGGAGGTCGAGCGCGGCGTCGGCGGTCAGCAGGACCGCTTCCAGCAGCGTGTCGATGCCGGTCAGCTGCTTCGCGGAGACGTCCACGAACATGGTGTCGCCGCCGTACTCCTCGGCCACCAGGTTGTACTCGGTGAGCTGCTGGCGGACCTTGGCCGGGTTCGCACCTTCCTTGTCCACCTTGTTCACCGCGACAACGATCGGCACCCCCGCCGCCTGGGCGTGGTTGAGCGCCTCGATCGTCTGCGGCATCACGCCGTCGTCCGCGGCGACCACGAGGACCGCGATGTCGGTGACCTGTGCGCCACGGGCACGCATGGCGGTGAACGCCTCGTGGCCCGGGGTGTCGATGAAGGTCACAGCTCGCGCGAGACCCTCGTGCTCGGTGTGCACCTGGTAGGCGCCGATGTGCTGGGTGATGCCACCCGCCTCGCCGCCGACGACGTCGGTCGAGCGGATCGCGTCGAGCAGCTTCGTCTTGCCGTGGTCGACGTGACCCATGACGGTCACGACCGGCGGACGCGCCTCCAGGTCCTCTTCGCTCTCGGCGGCCTGCTCGGCCTCGAGGTCGATGTCGAAGGAGCCGAGCAGCTCGCGCTCCTCGTCCTCCGGGGACACGATCTCGACGATGTAGCCGAGCTCGGCACCCAGGCTTCCGAACGTGTCCTCGTCGAGCGACTGGGTAGCAGTGGCCATCTCACCGAGGTGGAACAGCACCGTCACCAGGCTCGCGGGGTTCGCATCGATCTTCTCGGCGAAGTCCGACAGCGATGCGCCCCGGCGCAGTCGAACGACCGTTCGGCCGTCACCGCGCGGAACCTGCACGCCACCCAGCGAGGGGGCCTGCATCTGCTCGAACTCCTGACGCTTCGCGCGCTTGGACTTGCGCCCACGCACCGGACGACCGCCAGCGCGGCCGAACGCACCCTGGGTGCTGCCACGACCGGCGCCACCGCGGCCCGCGCCGCCGCCACCGGGACGGCCACCGAAGCCACCGCCCGCGCCGCCGCCACCGGGGCCGCCACCTGGGCCACCAGGCCCACCAGCGCCACCGGGACGACCGCTGAAGCCGCCACGAGCACCCGCGGGCGCACCAGCGCCGCCGCGGCCACCACCGGGACCACCGCTCGGGCCGCCGGATCCGGGACGTGCCGGACGCCCGACGGCGGCCCGGTCGGGCATCATTCCGGGGTTCGGACGCGGACCACCGGGACGCGGACCACCGGGACGCTCGGCGCCAGTGGTACCCGCGGTACCGGCGGTACCTGCCGTTCCACCAGCGCTGCCGGGCCGGGGCATGCCCTGGCTGGGCGCGAACGGGTTGTTGCCCGGACGCGGGCCACCGGGGCGTCCACCGCCGGACCGGGGCATGCCCTGGCTGGGCGCGAACGGGTTGTTGCCAGGACGCGGGCCACTCGGGCGGGCACCACCCGGGGCAGGATGCGCATCCGTGGCGGGCGCCGCGGGCTCGGGCCGTTCAGCGACGGGCGCGGCGTCGAACGGGGCCAGGGACGGCGCAGCCGTGGCCACCGGCGCAGGCGCCGAAAGCGCCTCGGCGGTAGGCGCTGCGGTCTCCTCGGCGGAGGCCGGGGCCTTCACGGCCGCGGGCTTCTTCACTGCCGGCGCTGCGGCAGCAGGCGCGGGGGCAGGGACTGAGCCCGCCGGGTAGGCGTCACGCAACTTGCGGACGACCGGCGGTTCGATGGTCGAGGATGCCGAACGGACGAATTCTCCGAGTTCGGTGAGCGTGGCCATGATGGCCTTGCTCTCGACTCCGAGCTCCTTCGCGAGCTCGTAGACGCGGACCTTTGCCACAACTCTCCTGTCTCGGTCCGCCCTGGACAGGGTGGACCGTCGTTAGTGCTGGGTACTCATCGCTGTGTACTCATCGGGTAGCCATCGGCTTCCAACCCGCTCCAATTAGTCGACGATCGAAGGACGATCAGCTGTCAGCGCCGTCCGGTGCACCGGGGACTCCCCCACGCTGCTCGAAGTACGTCCGAACGCCAGTCAGGTCGAGACTCCCCTGGTGCCGGAGGGCACGAGGGAACGCCTGACGGCGTTCGGCGAGGTCGAGGCACCGTGGATCGAGATGCAACCAGGCACCTCGCCCCGGCCTGCGGCGACCCTGATCGACGACCAGCGCAAAGCCGGTGACATCCAGGACCACTCGCAGCAGGACAGACCTGAGATCGCTTCCTCGGCACCCGATGCAGGTGCGAACCGGACCCGCTAGGGGCCGCTGCGCGTCATGCAGAGGGAGCCGGGGACGTGACCCAGCCGCCGAGAGTCTACCGCCCCGCGTCACTCCGCGTGACCCGCCGAAGCATCGGACGCGCCTTCGTCGGACCGGATGTCGATCCGCCAGCCGGTCAGCTTCGCGGCGAGCCGGGCATTCTGGCCTTCCTTGCCGATGGCGAGCGAGAGCTGGAAGTCCGGCACGATTACCTGCGCCGCGCGGTTGTCCGGGTCGACGATGGTGACCGAGTTCACCCTGGCCGGCGAGAGCGCGTGGCCCACATACTCGGCGGGGTCGTCGCTGTAGTCGACGATGTCGATCTTCTCGCCATGCAGCTCGGCCATCACGGCCCGAACCCGCGCGCCCATCGGCCCGATGCACGCGCCCTTGGCGTTGAGCCCCGGGACGGTCGACCGCACCGAGATCTTGGACCGGTGCCCCGCCTCTCGCGCGATCGCCATGATCTCGACCGTGCCGTCCGCGACCTCGGGCACCTCGAGCGCGAACAACTTGCGTACCAGGTTCGGGTGGGTCCGGGACACCGTGATGGAGGGTCCCCTGAAGCCACGCGCAACCTCGAGCACATAGGCCCGGATCCGGGCGCCGTGCACGTACTCCTCGGTCGGGACCTGCTCGTGCGAGGGCAGCACGGCCTCGACGCCGCCGACGTCGATGAGCACGACCCGCGGATCCCGGCCCTGCTGCACGACACCGGCGAGCACCTCGCCCTCCTTGCCCCGGAAGACCCCGAGGACCTGGTCGTCCTCGGCGTCGCGAAGACGCTGGACGATGACCTGGCGGGCGGTTGCCGTCGCGATCCGACCGAAGCCCTCCGGCGTGTCGTCCCACTCCCGGACCACGGCGCCGTCCTCGTCGAGCTCGGCGGCCCAGACCGTCACGTGGCCGGACTTGCGGTCGAGCTCGACCCGAGCCCGCTCTTGAGAGTTGGCCGTGCGGTGGTAGGCCGAGAGCAGGGCGTGCTCGATCGCGCCGACGAGAACGTCCAGGCTGATGTCCCGCTCGCGCTCCAACGAACGCAACGCGGTCATGTCGATGTCCAACTCACCCCTCCTCGTCCTCGGTGCGGCTCAGCTCGACCTCGACCTGACCGCGCACCACGTCCGCCAGCGGCACCGCCCGGCCGGCCCCATCATCACCCTGCACCACGACCTGCGTCTCATCAGCGGAGAGCACCCGGCCGACGCGGCTCGAGCCGTCGCGCAGCTGCAGGGTGACCAGACGTCCGCCGGCGCGCCGGAAGTGGCGAACCTCGGTGAGCGGTCGGCCCGTGCCCGGGGTGGAGACCTCGAGAGTGTAGGCGCCACCGATCGCGTCGGTGCCGTCGAGAGCAGCCGACACGGCGCGCGAGACCTCCGCGAGACGGTCCAGGTCGAGGCCGCCGGTGACATCCTCGGGCAGGTCCACGATGATGCGGACCACGGACTGGCGCCCGGCCGGGCTCACGACGACGTCCTCGAGGTAGAGGTCCGCGCCGTCGACGACCGGCCCGACGACCTGTCGGACGCGCTCCGTGGCGCCTGGGGTCACCATGTCTGCCCTCCCGGTCAACCTGGCGGGCCCTCGGTGCGGGTCCGGCGCTGTGATGTTGTGCGTTTTCAGCCTATCGACTCGAGCGCGCATGGGAGGATCACGCCGATGCCTCTGTCACATCGCCGCCGCACCTCGTGGTGCCGTCTCCTCTTTGCCGTGGTCGCCGTCGCCGTGCTGCTCGGCGGTTGCGACCTTCGCCGGGAGACGGCCGCGCCGACGCCGCGCAGCGCCGGCGCCGCTGAGCAAGCCCGCCAGCGCGCGGCCGTCGAGTCGCGCGACCTCTTCGACCTCGCCCACCAGTCCGCCGTCGCCGCCGCCGAAGACCTCCGGCCCGTCCTCTCCAGGGTCGGTGCGCACGCGTCGGCTCAGCTCGCGCAGCTCGGCGGCGTGCACGTCGATCCCTATGCGACACCGACCGGCGCTGGACCGAGCGCCACGGCGCGCGACGGTGGCGCGAGCACAGCCACGCCATTGGCGCTGAACCCGACCGCGTTCGTCGCGCGGCTGTACGAGTCCTACCGAACGACGCGCGGCGCGGCCGCTGCCGTGACCGATGGCAAGCTGGCCCGCCTGCTCGACTCGATCTCGGCCGATCGGATCATCCAGGCCCAGCGGCTCGCCCAGCTCGGCGCCGGCAAGGTACCGCTGCTCAAGACGACCGAGATCCCGACGTCCCTGCCGAGCGGCCTGGCCGCGAGCGCCGCGGTAGCCCTCGTCGCGGCGGAGGACGAGGCAGGTTACGCGTTCGAGGTCGCGGCCGCGCTGCGCTCCGGCGCGGCGCGCGACTCGGCTCGTGCGCGCGCCGCGATCCACCGGAACCGCGCCCAGGCCTGGGCGGAGGCGGCCGGGGTCGCAACCACCTCTCAGGACCCGCGGCGGGCGGCGTACACCATCGATCGGGCAGCTGCGGCCACCCATCTCCCGGCCGACGTCGAGAGCGCGCTCGCGGCGCGGTACGGGTCGCTCGTCGCGACTCTCAGTCCCTCGAATCGTGCCGTCATGATCGACGCGTTCGCGGACTGCGCCTCAGCCGCCCGGGTCTGGGGTGCGCCGGAGACGGCGTTCCCCGGGCTACCCGAGCGGCCGGCGGACAAGGCCGCGTCGTCCTGACGTCGTCCCGACCGCGGTCAGCCTGATCTCCGCGGAGCAGCGCCTGGAGTCAGCTCGCGCGAAGCCGTGTGACGAGCTCGGCGATGTTCGCCGCGGTCTCGGCGACCGGCACGTCGGAACGCTCGCCGGTGCGGCGATCCCGCACCTCGATCACGCCCTCGGCGAGCCCGCGCCCGACGACCACGATCACCGGCAGGCCGAGCAGCTCGGCGTCCGCGAACTTCACGCCCGGGGACACCTTCGGTCGGTCGTCGATGAGGACGTCCAGGCCGGCGGTGCCGAGCCGCGCGGCCAGCTCTTCCGCCGCCTCGTACACCGCGGCGTCCTTGCCGGTCGCGACGATGTGCACGTCCGCGGGGGCGATGCGCGCGGGCCAGGCGAGGCCGGCGTCGTCGTGGTTCGCCTCGGCGAGCGCGGCCAGCACGCGGCTCACGCCGATCCCGTAGGAGCCCATCGTGACGACCCGCTGCTTGCCGTTCTCGTCGAGCACGGTGAGCCCGAGGGCGTCGGCGTACTTGCGGCCGAGCGCGAAGATGTGGCCGATCTCGATGCCGCGGGCCGGCTCGAGCGGACCGGAGCCGTCCGGCGCGGGGTCCCCCGCGCGCACGTCGGCGCCTTCGATCGTGCCGTCCGCCGCGAAGTCCCGGCCGACGACCAGGTCGAACACGTGCCGGCCCGGCTCGTTCGCCCCGGTGATCCACCGCGTCCCGTCGACCACCCGCGGGTCGAGCAGGTACGGGATCGTGCTCGCACCGGTCTCCGCGTCATGCGGCCCCTGCGGGCCGAGTACGGCCGGCCCGAGGTAGCCCTTGACCAGACCGGGGTACTTGGCGAAGTCCGTCTCGCCGGCAGGCTCGACCTCCGCAGGAGCGAGGGCGGCCTCGAGGCGCTTGAGGTCGACCTCGCGGTCACCCGGCAGGCCGACCACGACCAGGCCTCGCTCGCCGGTCGGCCGCGCGACGGAGAGCACCACGTTCTTCAGCGTGTCCGCAGCGGTCCACGCGCGGTCCGGTCGGGGGAAGCGCGCGTTCGCGAGCGCGACGAGCGTCTCGATCGTCGGCGTGTCCGGGGTGTCCTCGACGTGCGCCGCGGGCGCGTCGTCCCAGCTCAACGCGGCGGGCGGCACCGTCGTGACCGCCTCCACGTTCGCGGCGTAGCCGCCCGCGGAGCGCACGAAGGTGTCCTCACCAATCGGCGTCGGGGTCAAGAACTCCTCGCTGCGCGAACCACCCATCGCACCTGAGGTCGCGGAGACGATGACGTACTCCAGGCCGAGCCGGCGGAAGATCCGCTCGTAGGTGTCACGCTGCGACTGGTACGAGGCCGCGAGACCGGCGTCGTCCAGGTCGAAGGAGTAGGCGTCCTTCATCACGAACTCGCGTCCCCGGATCAACCCGGCGCGCGGACGTGCCTCGTCGCGGTACTTCACCTGGATCTGGTACAGCACGACCGGCAGGTCCTTGTACGACGAGAACAGGTCCTTCACCAGGAGGGTGAACATCTCCTCGTGGGTGGGGGCGAGCAGGTAGTCCGCACCCTTGCGGTCCTTGAGCCGGAAGATGTTCGGGCCGTACTCGGTCCACCGCCCGGTCGCCTGGTAGGGCTCCCTCGGGAGCAGCGCCGGGAAGTGCACCTCCTGGGCGCCGGACGCGGCCATCTCCTCGCGCACGATCTCCTCGACCTTGCGCAGCACGCGCAGACCGAGCGGGAGCCACGAGTAGATGCCCGGCGCCGCGCGGCGGATGTACCCGGCCCGGACGAGAAGCCTGTGGCTGGCGACCTCGGCGTCGACCGGGTCCTCCCGCAGGGTCCGCAGGAACAGGGTCGACATCCGCAGCAGCATGCGGCACAGCCTACTGGGGGCGCGACGACGGTCCAGCAGCCCGCGGCCGGCCGCTCGGCCGCTCGGCGGCTCGGCGGCCCGGCTCAGAACAAGACGGTGGCGTACCTGCCGACGGGCCGGAACCCGACGCGCGCGTACGAGGCGAGCGCCGGTTCGTTGTAGTGGTTGACGTACAGCGAGACCAAGGGGGCGATCGAGTGGCGAGTGGCCTCGACGACGGCGGCCATGCCGCTCTCCGAGAGTCGCTCGCCCCGGTGGTCGGGAACCACCCAGACGCCCTGGACCTGGCCAACTCCGAGCGCGGTAGCCCCGATCTCGGCCTTGAAGATGACGCGCTGCCCTGACGGCGTCGGAGCCATCCGGACGAACGAGCAGCCCGAGGCGATCAGTGAGCGGACCCGGTCCTCGTACGCGCGCTGGCCGCCGACCAGCGGCGAGTAGCCGACCTCCTCGTTGAACATCTCCACGCAGGCCGGCAGCACGTCGTCGAAATCCTCGTACTCGGCCGCGCGGACGAACGGGTCCGGTTCCACCTGGGGCCCGTGGTCGATGACGAGCGAGGGCTGGTCCTCGCGGACCTCTCGCGGCTTCCCCCAGTCCTCCCGGAGCCGCGACCAGAGACCCAGCACGACCGCGGCGTCACCGACGATCGACGAGCAGTGCCGACCACGCTCGGTCGCGATCGCGGCAAAGGCGTCGATCGCCGCCGGGTCGCGATCCGGCACGACCGGGACGAGGTTCGCTCCGGCCCAGGCCACCGCGACGAGCTCGCCGTCCCGGCGGTAGCCCCACAGCTCGCCGCCGGAGCGCTCGATGCCATGACGGGCGGCGGCTTCCAGCCGAGCGGCCGCCAGGACCGCCTCGACCGGCGCCTGCGCGCATACGACGCGCGCAGCCTCCAGGTCGGCGTCACCGAGCACGTCGGTGCCGGGAACCCGCGGCCCTACCGTCGTCCCCCGCCACCGGCTCATGTCGGGATTCTGCACTACGACGCGACGCCGCGCCCCACAATCCGGCTAACCGACTGAGACGATCGGTGCCGCGCCCTCGGCCCGCTCCATCGTCGCGGCGATCTTCATCGCCTCGTCGATCAGCGTCTCGACGATCTGAGACTCGGGGACGGTCTTGACCACCACGCCCTTGACGAAGATCTGACCCTTGCCGTTGCCGGAGGCGACCCCGAGGTCCGCCTCGCGGGCCTCGCCCGGGCCGTTCACGACGCAGCCCATGACGGCGACCCGGAGCGGGACCTCCATGCCTTCGAGCCCGGCGGTGACCCGTGCGGCGAGCGAGTAGACGTCCACCTGGGCCCGGCCGCAGGACGGGCACGAGACGATCTCGAGCTTGCGGGGACGAAGGTTGAGCGACTGCAGGATCTGGATCCCGACCTTCACCTCCTCGACCGGCGGAGCCGAGAGCGAGACCCGGATGGTGTCGCCGATCCCCTGGCTCAGCAGCGCCCCGAAGGCCGTCGCGGACTTGATGGTGCCCTGGAATGCCAGACCGGCCTCGGTGACCCCGAGGTGCAGCGGCCAGTCACCGCGCTCCGAGAGCAGCTCGTAGGCGCGCACCATGACCACCGGGTCGTGGTGCTTGACCGAGATCTTGAAGTCGTGGAAGCCGTGCTCCTCGAACAACGACGCCTCCCAGACGGCGGACTCGACCAGCGCCTCCGGGGTCGCCTTGCCGTACTTGGCGAGCAACCGGGGGTCGAGCGAGCCGGCGTTCACGCCGATCCGGATCGACACGCCGGCGTCGGTCGCCGCGGCCGCGATCTCCTTGATCTGGTCGTCGAACTTGCGGATGTTGCCCGGGTTGACGCGGACCGCGGCGCAGCCGGCGTCGATCGCGGCGAACACGTACCGGGGCTGGAAGTGGATGTCGGCGATCACCGGGAGCTGCGACTTGCGGGCGATCGTCGACAGCGCGTCCGCGTCGTCCTGGGTCGGCACCGCCACCCGGACGATGTCACAGCCCGCCGCGGTGAGCTCGGCAATCTGCTGCAGTGTCGCGTCGATGTTCGTCGTCTGCGTAGTGGTCATCGACTGGACACTGACCGGCGCACCGCCGCCGACGTCGACCTTGCCGACGTGGATCCGACGGGTCGGGCGTCGCGGCGCCAGGACGGGCGGGGGGGACTCGGGCATGCCGAGACTGATCGAGTTGCTCACAGGTCCAGTATCACCTTCCGTCGACGATGGGCACTATCCGCCGATCTGCACCGGGTTGACCACGTCGGCGTAGATGAGCAGAACGCTCATCACGACCAGCACCGCGGAGACCGCATAGACCAGCGGCATCAGCCGCGCGACGTCGGCCGGTCCGGTGCGACCGCGCCCACGGACCCGGGACACCTGGCGCCGCACGCCCTCCCACAGCGCGCCTGCGACGTGGCCGCCATCGAGCGGGACGAGGGGAACCAGATTGAAGACGAAGAGCGCGATGTTCAGCGACGCGATGAGTCCGAGCATCCCGGCGATCTGCGCGGAGAGGGTCTCGCCGGGGCCCTGGGCGGCGGCGATCTCGCCGGCGAGGCGTCCGACCCCGACCAGCCCGACGACGCTGTTCGGATCGCGCGGCGCATGGCCGAAGGCGGATCTCGCGACGTCCACCAGCTTCGCCGGGAGCCCGACGATCATCGACGCGGTACCGGAGACGGCCTTCCAGGTCTGCGACGGCACCGCGCCGGCCGGCTGATGGACCCGGGCGACGCTCGGGCCGACTCCGAGGAACCCAGCCGGTTCGGTCACGTAGTTCCCGGTCTTGTCGAGCACCGCGTTGCCCTGTGCGTCGAAGACCGGGCGCTCGGTGAGCAACGGGGTCACGGTGGTGGTCACGAGGGCGCCGTCCCGTTCGAGCTCGATCGGCACCGCGACGCCGCCCGACTTCCGGATCTGCTCGGTCAGGGCGTCCCACGAGGTCGCCGCGACCCCGTTGAGGGAGACGATCCGATCGCCCGGAAGGATCCCGGCCACCGCGGCCGGTGCGACCGGATCGGCGCTCGTGCACGCCCGCGCAGTGCCCGCGCTCGCCGGGACGACGCACTGGGAGACGGACTCGACCGTCGTCGTCGCCGTCGGGATCCCGAAGCCGATCAGCACGATGCCGAGCAGCACGACGGCGATGACCAGGTTCATGACCGGGCCGCCCAGCATCACGATGACCTTCTTCGGCACGGAGAGCCGGTAGAACGCGCGGCCCTCCTCGCCCGGCCGCACCTCTTCGTTGCTCGCGTCCCGTGCCGCCTGGGCGAGCTCCGCACCCCAACGGCCGGGAGTGGCGCCCGTCGCTGAGAGGGGGGCGTACATCCCGATCAGCCGCACGTAGCCGCCGAGCGGGATGGCCTTGAAGCCGTACTCCGTCTCGCCGCGGGTGCGCGACCAGAGGGTCGGGCCGAACCCCACCATGTACTGGCTGACCCGGACGCCGAACCGCTTCGCCGGAATCATGTGTCCGACCTCGTGCAAGCCGACGGACAGCAGCACGCCGAGGACGAGGACCAGGACACCGATCGCGTAGGCCATGGTTCTCCTTGTGCTTCGCGGGGCCGGGTGGCCGACCGCCGGTACCAGGGTAAGCGCCGCGGCTGGGAGCCGGCGCCCGGTTGGCCGAGCGGTGCCCCGGAGGACGGACCCTGGCGGGCGCCGCTACAGCGCCGTGAGGAGTTCCGTCGCGCGGACCCGAGCCCAGTGCTCCGCCCCGAGCACCGCGTCCAGGGTGACCGAGACTGCCGCCACGCCGTCGTGCTCACCGAGTACTCGTGCGACCGTGTCGACGATGTCGAGGAAGCCGATCCGGCCACCGAGGAACGCGGCCACGCACTCCTCGTTGGCGGCGTTGTAGACCGCCGGATGGGTGGCCGACGTCGCAGCCGCCCACCGGGCCAGGTCCACGGCCGGGAA
>Ga0066794_10000095_pt1 | contig 14823 bp, 9 predicted proteins | sample PersoiDNA2013190_FD_70945 | JGI IMG/M metagenome (GOLD analysis project Ga0066794, IMG submission 70945) | Permafrost soil microbial communities from the Arctic, to analyse light accelerated degradation of dissolved organic matter (DOM) -... | ecosystem: Environmental > Terrestrial > Soil >... | reverse complement strand
ACGCCGTCGAGCCTCATCCAGTGCCTGCTCGACACGGCGCTCGACCCCGTCGTCGACGAGCGCCTCAAGGCGGCTGCGCCCGATGAGCGCGAGCGTACCCTCCTCGACCTCAAGGTCTGCGACCCGGCCTGCGGCAGCGGCCACTTCCTCATCACCGCCGCCCACCGCCTGGCGCGCCGGCTCGCCGCCGTGCGCACCGGCGACGACGAGCCGGCGCCCGCGGCCACGCGCCAGGCCCTGCGCGACGTGATCGGCCACTGCATCTACGGCGTCGACATCAACCCCATGTCGGTCGAGCTCTGCAAGGTGAACCTGTGGATGGAGGCGCTCGAGCCCGGCAAGCCACTCTCATTCCTCGACCACCGCATCCAGTGCGGCAACAGCCTGCTGGGCGCCACGCCGGCGCTGCTGCGTGAGGGCATCCCCGACGACGCCTTCAAGGCCATCGAGGGCGACGACAAGAAGGTGTGCACGGAGCTGCGCAAGCAGAACAAGAAGGAGCGCGCCGGTCAAACGAGCCTGTTCGGGCGCGCCTTGGAGCCCTGGGAGCGCCTTGGCGCCCTCGCTACCGGCATGATGGACCTGGACGACATCGACGACGCCACACCCGAGGGCGTGCGCGAGAAGCAAGCGCGCTACGAGCGTGTGGTGCGCTCGAGCGACTACCTCTACGGCAAGCTCCTCGCCGACGCATGGTGCGCAGCGTTCGTCTGGCCCAAGACCCGCGAGACGACGTACCAGGTCACGGCGGAGGTCTTCCGCAAGATCGAGGAGAACCCGCACGGCGTGCCCGTGTGGCTGCCGGAGGAAGTGCAGCGGCTGGCCACGCGATACGCCTTCTTCCACTGGCACCTGCAGTTCCCCGACGTGTTCCGCGTGCCCGCGAGTGACCAGAGCGCCGACAACGAGCAGACGGGCTGGAACGGCGGGTTCGATGTGGTGCTGGGCAACCCGCCGTGGGAGCAGACTGAGCTAAAGGAGAAGGAGTTCTTCGCGAATTCTCGGCCTGACATCGCGGAGGCGCCGACGGGGGCTATTCGTAAGCGAATGATTGCGGACCTTGAGGTCGAGGATCCAATCTTGTTTGCCGCCTATCTCGAGGCAAGGCGCGAGCACGCAGTCACGGGCTACTTCGCAGGAAACAGTGGCCGATATCCGCTGTGCGGGCGCGGTCGAATCAATACCTACGCGCTGTTCGCCGAGCTGAAGCGCACGTTGCTCTCGCCGCTCGGCCGTGTCGGCTGCATTGTGCCGTCTGGCATCGCTACAGACGACACGACCAAGTACTTCTTCCAAGCTCTCATGGAGACGGCTTCACTGGCGGCTCTCTACAGTTTTGAGAACGAGGAATCGGTCTTTCCGGCAGTGCATCACGCGTTCAAGTTCTGTCTGCTGACGATGACTGGCGCGACGGGACGGGTTGACGGCGCTCGCATCATGTTTTTCGCGCGCACAGTTGCGGATCTGCGAGACGAGTCTCGAACCTTCGAGCTGACTGCAGATGACGTGCACCTTCTGAATCCGAACACGCTAACGTGCCCAACATTCCGATCAGGCTATGACGCGGAGATCTCCCGCCGGGTCTACAGCCACGCGCCCGTGCTGGTGAGGGAGCGTCCCCCATTGAGGAATCCCTGGTCCGTCGAGTTCAAGCAAGGCGATTTCAACATGACGAGCGACTCCCATCTGTTTCGCACGCGGGGGGAACTCGAGTCATCGGGCGGGAAGCTGCGAGGCAACTGCATTTGGAACGGCGACTCGAGATTCTTCCCACTGTACGAAGGCAAGATGATCTGGCTCTACGACCATAGGTTCGGAACCTATCTGGGCCAGACCGACGCTCAAGCTAGGCAGGGCAAGTTGCCCGAGCTCAGCGATTCGGAGCATTCGGACGCATCCCTGGTCCCGCTTCCGAAGTTTTGGATTGACGAGCGCGAGGTCGACGCAGCTGTCCTCAAGCGAGGGCCTGAGATGATTGGCTTCCGCGACATCACGAGTGCCGTTGTGGCTCGAACCAGTATCGTCTCCATCGTCCCGCAGGTGCTGTACGGGAACAATCTGCCGTTGCTGCTGCTTCCACGTGGGCAGTCTCGGGATGCTGCTCTGTTGGCTGCCTGCCTGAGTTCATTCGTCTTCGACTATGTGGCTAGGCAGAAGCTGGGCGGCTCACACATGAACTTCTTCATACTCAAGCAACTGCCGGTGATTCCGCCTTCACGATTTCGTGATCCGTGCCCGTGGGACGCGGATACCTCGATCGGTGATTGGGTCTGGCCGAAGGCCCTGGAGCTCATCTATACGGCTGAGGACTTGCGCCCTTGGGCCGAAGCCTGTGGCCACCATGGATCGCCGTTCCACTGGGATCCTGAACGGCGTCTCGCACTGACATCCCAGCTCGATGCTGCGTTCTTCCACCTCTACGGGCTTGACCGCGAGGAGGTCGAACATGTCATGGACAGCTTCAGAATCGTCCGCGAGCGCGAAGAGGCGGCCTGCGGCGAGTACCGAACGAAGCAACTGGTCCTTGCCGAGTACGGAGCGCTTGCGGAGAACTCGGCCAGATGAAGCCCTACGCCTCCTATCGCCGCCTCCTCGCGAACGCCAAGTCGGCGTTGGTGGGCGCCGTCGAAATCTACAACAAGCCGGCGATCGAGTATCGGGACGAGGCATTCGCCATCCTCGTGGTCAATGCATGGGAACTCCTGCTGAAAGGCGTGCTTGCCAAGGCGAAGAAGGACATCTTCTATCCGAAGAAGCGCGGCGAACCGTACAGGACTCTCTCGGTGGCGGATGCCCTGAACCGCGCGCGGCCTCTCTTGCCCGGGAGCCTGTCGCCCGAGGCCATCTCCGATAACGTGAGACACATCGTGTTGTTCCGCGACAACGCCATCCACTTCTACAACCAGACGGACTTCCGGGTGCTGGTCTATGCACTTGGTCAGACGGCGGTCGTCAATTTCGCCGATGTGCTGCGGGAGGTCTTTGGCCGGAGCCTGGACGACTTGATCAGCGCCAATCTACTGCCCATCGGCCTTAAGCCGCCGGTTGACCCGATTGCGTTCCTCACCGGGGCATGCGGTGACGACAATTCTGCCAGCGCCGTCGTATGTGAGTTCGTTCGGAGCCTTGCGCAGTCAACCGCGCGCGTGGAGGAATTGGGTGAGGACACCGGTCGTCTCTTGACCGCGTACACGGTGTCGCTGCAGTCGACGAAGAAGGTCGAGTCTGCCGATTTCCTCGCGGGCGTGCGGGCGGCGACCTCGGGCGAACGAACTCTCCTCGTGGAGGTGCCCAAGGATCCGAACTTCACGCATCCGTTCAGGGAGAAGGAGTTGCTCGAGAGGGGCCTGGAGGTGGGTGGCATGGCCATTGGTCAGCGTCAATTTCGAGCCCTCGTCTGGCAGTACGGCCTGAAGGAAGAGCCGAGGTACTGCTGGCAGGCCAAGGAGGGCTTCCTCACCCGCTACAGTCCCGAGGTGCTCCAGTTCTTCGGGAAGCTGTCAGCGGAAGATGTTCAGCGTGCCCTGCGGATGTATGCCGAGCACCTCAGGAATCGACGCAAGGATGCGGGATGAGTGAGGCTCGCGGCGAGCGGCTGTGCATTCTGCTCGGCGCGGGTGCATCCATGGCTGTCGGCATGCCCTCCGCTCGGGAACTCACCAATCGTGTCGTGAATGGGGATGCTGTGTGGCATCACACTGACGGCACCTACTACCTCGGGGAAGGGAATCCACACATCCCAGACGGCTACACTCCGCGTGCAGTCGCGGTTGTCCGCTGGGTCGCGTCCTACCTCGAGCGCCACTATTTCGCCTCGAATCGGACAGTCACGTATGAGGACATCTTCTTCGTCCTTGACCAGATTCGCCAGGCAGAGAACTGGGAGTATGAGAACCCCGCGCTCCAACCCTTCATCCACGAGATGCTGAGTGGGTTCGACGGCCTACTTTCTGGCAGGGAGCGCGAGAGTCGGGAGAGCTGGACCACAAACCAACTGATCGACGAAGCCTGGAAGTATGTGCGCGACGTAGTCTGGCACCTTCTGCGGCCCGTCCCCGACGACCTCGATGGGTTGGGATTGGTGACAGATGCATGTAAGAGTCGTGACGGCTCGCTCGTCGACATCTGCACGCTGAATCACGACGTCGTCCTGGAAGAGCACCTCCGCCAACGAGCGATGCACTACGTCGATGGCTTCGGCGAGTCGACGAACGGCATCCGGTACTGGTCGCCAGATAGCTTCCACGACGCTGGGGGTGTTCGCCTTCTCAAGCTCCATGGCTCCGTGAACTGGTTCTACTTCATCAGCCGCGAGTTGGGGCTCTCTGTCGGCATACCGGACACTTGGGACGTTTGGCACACGACTGACATTCGCGGCGAGATGCAGTGGTCAGCTGAGGGCCGGCCGGAGTTTCTGTGCGGCACGTTCAACAAGATTCTGTACTACCAGAATCCCATTTACGCCGACCTGCACTTCCAGTTCTTCGCATCTCTCAAGAGCGCCACGCGGATGGTTGTCGCCGGGTACGGGTTCGGAGACAAGGCCGTAAACCGACGGCTGTGGGACTGGATGCAGCGCGGAGAGACGAGCATGGTCGTTATTCACCCGGATCCCAGTGCTCTGATCGCCCAGGCGCGGCCAGCGATGGCTGACGGGTTCAAGAGATGGCGCGATCAGAGTCGGTTGGCCATAGTCGCTCAAGGGCTGCAATCGTGCGCTTGGCGCGACGTTTCCGACGTGCTCGGCGCAATGGCCACATGATGTCAACTGCCTGCCCAGCGCGATGGCGACCACGTGGTTCAGTGGTCCGATGGTGGAACGCCGATGCAGCTCGTTCCCTTCAAGCCCTTCGCACTCGGCGCGTGGCCCATCCGCTCTCGAAACTGCGCCTCTGGAGCAGTCGGTGAGCGTGCGACGGGCCATAGACCGAATCAACGAAGTCTGTGACGCGCGGAGTGCACTCGCATACCGGGACTGGATACAAGCAGCGGCAGGTTGGCCGGGCTCTGATGCCCTGTTTGACCGCATCGGCCGCGCAGATGGCGAGGGGCAGCTGCTGGACCACCTCGCTGAGCTGCGCTACGCGCTCGTGTTCCGGTACCTTGGCTTCGCCATCACAATCGAGCCACTGGGGCAGAAGGGACCGGACCTCGAGGTTTCGCGTGGGGGCTTGTCAGCGGTTGTCGAGGTCACCCGCTTTCGCCCCATGAACCCGGGTCCCACTGATACGGACGGCGAGTTGCTTTCTGCATACGGTGATGTTGCGCGGGACGTGACCAAGTCGTTGGGGAAGCTGGCTGGGAAGTTCGGGCAGCTGGATGGACAACGCTCGATCATCGCCGTCTGGAACGACGACGACGCCCTCGAGGAACTTGAGATGTCGATGGCCGCGAAGGACCTGTCCAGTGCTCCTGACATGCCCACATCGCTTCAGTTCGTGCTGTTCGGCTCTTCATGGACGTCGCCAACTCGCGATCTTCATTGCTTCCAGATGCGTGACCTGCAAGGGGATGTTGAACAGTGGGCTAGAGAGCTGGAGACGGCAAGCGTGACGGCGGCTGTCCGTTCGGTCGTGCAGGCCGCAAAGAGCAGCGAGGGCGTGATCGAGAATCAAGCGGCTGCGGTCTCGGGCGCGCAGTCGCCCGCTGACATCCGCGGTCGCCTCGAGGCGGCGCGACGGGACCTGCTCGACATGACGCTGCGCAACTCGCTGCTGAACTTCCGGCAGCGTAGTCGCGGCGTCATCATGCAGTCGGTCGACTGCGCCGCTGTCTACGATCAGCTGGTCAAGAAGGGGAAGGCGTTCGGCTTCAGCGCGGTGCAACCGGCGCTTACGTTGGACGAGGGCGAGGGCAAACGTGGGTCGGCGGCGAGCGCACTGTCGGTGCCGCTGACTCCTGAGGAGCTTCAGCGGCGTCTCCTGCGCACGTTCTACGACGCCCGCACCCTCCTCGAAGAGCAGGGCGTGAACACGCTCTTCCTGGCCTTGGGCTATCTCGAGTGGTACGAAGCGGACTCCAGCCAAGATCTCCGCCGTGCGCCGCTCGTGCTGGTGCCGGTCCAGCTCGAGCGCTCGAGCGCTCGCGACAGCTTCGTCCTGCGCTACAGCGACGACGAGGTCGGCGACAACCTGTGTCTGCGGCGCAAGCTGGACGAGGACTTTGGCGTGCGCCTCCCCGATCTCTTCCGGGGCGAGGACGTCGACGCCGACGAGGCCGACGTCACTGAGTACTTCGCGCGAGTGCGCGACGCGGTGCGCGGCCAGCCGCGTTGGCGCGTCGACGAGGAAGCCGCCAGCCTGAGCTTCTTCTCCTTCGCCAAGTTCCTTATGTACCACGACCTCGACCCGGAGAGCTGGCCGACCGGCGCCGACATCACCGCCAACGCGGTGTTGCGTGCACTCGTCGTCGAGGGGGAGCCGATCCCTCAGCCCGATGAGCCGCTGCCGGACGGCGCCCACATCGACGACGTGGTCGAGCCGCAGGACACGCACCAGGTGTGCGACGCGGACAGCTCCCAGGTGCGCGCCATCGTGGCCGCCAATCGAGGCCTGACCATGGTCATCCAAGGCCCTCCGGGCACGGGCAAGAGCCAGACGATCACCAACATCATCGCCGAGGCGATCGGGCAGGGCCGCACGGTGCTCTTCGTCTCGGAAAAGATGGCTGCGCTCGACGTAGTGAAGCGTCGCCTCGACCAGCTCGGGCTGGGCGACGCCTGCCTCGAACTCCACAGCCACAAGACGCACAAGCGCCTTGTTCTGCAGGAGCTGGGGCGGACCCTCGACGCCGCGGCATACGAGCGTTCGGGACCCAAGGCTCAACCCGAGCGCGTCAAGGAGCAGCGCGACCGGCTGAACGCCTACGAGCGGGCGCTTCATGAGCCGGTGGGGAAGACGTGCGTCACTCCGTACGAAGCCATGGGCCAGATCATCCTGCTCACCACGTCTCACTCCGACGCCGCCTTGCCGCCGATGAAGATCGCCGCGCCGACGGGATGGTCGCCGGAGGACTATTCACGGCGACACGCCCTGGTTGAGGAGGCTCAGACGCTGGTCGCGGCTCGCGGCGTGCCTCACGACAACCCTCTCTGGGTCTTCGGCCTGACCGAGTGCACCCCCGACGTCGAGCGCCGCATCCCCAAAGCGATCAAGAAGGCGCAGAAGGCCGTGAAAGCGCTGATTGAGGCGGGCGAGGCTGCCTCGCGGTCTGGCGATGCTCCGACGACGAGAGCCGAATGTGAGCCGCTGACGCACGTCGGGGCGAACGTGTTCCTGCTGCTGAGCGGCAAGTCGCGACGGGCGCGGGCGGAACTTGTGGGCGCGCTGGCCGAGCACGAGGTCGCGACGCGCGAGCTCGCCAATGTCGTGGCTCTGGACGAGAAAGCCGCCTTCGGGGCCGATGTGTCGCTGGGCGACCTGCCCTTCGAAGAGCAGTCAGGTGCGCTGGCGGCCTGGCTCGACGGCCTCGGATCCCTCGACGACGTCGCCGCGTTCAACGAGCTGCGCTCGCGGCTGGAGGCCGACAAGCTCGGCGTCGTCGCCGGTCAGGCCGCGAGCTGGAAGGCTGCCGGGGCAGACCTTGTGGACGCGTTCGAGCTGTCGTGGTTCACCGCGTTGCTCAATCGGGCCCTGTCGAAGCGCCCGGCCTTGTCGGGTTTCGTGCGCGAGACGCACGAGTCCACTGTGGCGAGCTTCGCGGCGGCCGACATCGCTCTGTTGCGCGCCAACCGCACGCGTCTCGCGCTCGAGCACCTCGACCGTCTCCCGAGCTACCAGAGCGCGAGCGGGACCCTTGGCCTCCTCCGCAAGGAGATCGCTAAGAAGAGGCGTCACATCCCGCTGCGGCAGTTGCTCGCCCAGACGGGGACCGCGATCCAGGCGATCAAGCCCGTGTTCATGATGAGCCCCCTGTCCATTGCGACGTTCCTGCAGCAGGGCGGGCTGGATTTCGACCTCGTCGTCTTCGACGAAGCCAGCCAGGTGCGCCCGGTCGACGCCTTCGGCGCCATTCTTCGCGGCAGACAGACTGTGGTCGTGGGCGATGAGAAGCAGCTTCCGCCCAACACCTTCTTCGACGCCATGACCTCGGACGGCGCCAGTGGAGACGAGGACGAAGAAGAGCCCATGAGCGCCGGCATCCAGAGCGTGCTCGAGCTGTTCCTCGCCAAGGAGACCCCCAAGGAGCCGCTCCTCTGGCACTATCGCAGCCGCCACCATTCCCTCATCGCGCTCTCGAACGCCGAGTTCTACAGCAACGAGCTCATGGTGTTCCCTCATGCGGAACAGCAGAGCGAGGATCTGGGCCTTGTCTATCACTGCCTGCCCGAGACGGTGTACGGCCGAGGACGCACTCAGCGGAACCCCGAGGAGGCCAGGGCGGTCGCAGAGGCCGTGCTCGACCATGCGCGCGAGAACCCCGACCTGACTCTCGGTGTCTCGGCCTTCAGCTCGAGCCAGATGCAGGCGATCCTCGACGAGCTCGAGACCATGAGGCGACTTCAGCCCGAGTACGAGGGCTTCTTCACGGCACACCCGGAGGAGCCCTTCTTCGTCAAGAACCTCGAGAACGTCCAGGGCGACGAGCGGGACGTCATCTTCATCAGCGTGGGGTACGGCAGGGACGCGAGTGGCTCCGTCAGCATGAACTTCGGCCCCCTGAACCAGCAGGGAGGGGAGCGCCGCCTGAACGTGCTCATCACCCGCGCCCGCCGCCGCTGCGAGGTGTTCACCAACCTTCGCGCCGACGACATCGACCTCTCACGCACGAAAGCGCGTGGCGTTGAGGCGCTGAAGCACTTTCTGCGCTACGCCGAGACCCAGGCGCTCGACGAGGCGGTCACCGGCCCGCCGCCGACGGAGTCACCGTTCGAGTCCGCGGTGCGGGACGTTCTCGAGGACGCCGGCCATCAGGTGGACACGCAGGTCGGTGTCGCCAAGTACCGCGTCGACCTCGCCGTCGTCGATGAGCAGGACCCGGGGCGCTACGTGCTGGGCATCGAGTGCGACGGCAAGACGTACCACCACGCCCGCTCCGCTCGCGATCGCGACCGGCTGCGGCAAGCCGTGCTGGAGCAGATGGGCTGGCGCCTGTACCGCATCTGGAGCACTGACTGGTTCAAACACCCCGAGCGCGAGGCGAAGCGGCTGCTGGAGGCTGTCGAGGCTGCGCGAAGCGGCCCCGGAGATGAGCCGGAGCCCGGGCGAGGTGTGGATGAGCTGGGCCACGGCGAGGCGCAGGAACCGGCGCAGGCCTTCAAGTCCACGGTCGGAGCGCCGCGCTACAAGCGCGCGAAGGTCACGATCGGCGCCCAATGGCACGGTCGTCTGCGTGACAAGCCCATCGCCCAGCTTGTGCATCTCGTCGAAGAGACCGTCAGGATCGAGCAGCCGGTGCACTTCGACGCTGTCGTTCGGCGACTTGCCGAGGCCTCTGACCAGGCGGCAGGGGCAAGAGTCAAAGAGCGCATCAGGGCGGCGTGCGATGCAGCTGTCAGGAGCGCGAGCATCAAGCGCAAGGGCGAGTTCATGTGGCGGCCCGATCTCCTGACGGCCCCAGTGCGCGACCGCTCGAAGCTGCCCGCGCCAGAACGCTCGTGGGCCTACGTCGCGCCCATGGAACTCACGAGCGCGATTCAGCAGGCGGCGCTGGCGAGCTTCGGCCTCGAGATCGACGAAGCACCTCGTGCGGTGGCGCGGTTGCTTGGGCTGGGGAGGACGCCTGCAGATGTCCAGTCCACCATTCGGAAGCTCATCGACTCGATGGTCGCGGATGGCTCACTGATCCTCGAGGGCGCCTGCATCCTCGCTCCAGATGGCACGCCTTCGTTGCTGACAGCGAGTCGGGAGAAGGTGGTGGAGCCGCCTGCGCAGCCCGTTCAGCCTGTGTCGACGCCGGTTGCTCCGCCCACGTCGAACGGCGGGCCCGGGGGGTCCGTGGCCACCGCGACGGCTCGGCCACAAGAGCCATCAGGCTCCGGCAGGCTCTTCGATGACGACGTCTTGGCATCAAGCGCTATTCGCCCGGACGCCCGTACGGACGCGAAGGCGGCCGCGAAGTGGGACGCCGACGTGGCGCAGGCCATCGCCGAGCTTCGCGACAAACGTATTCGCAGGAAGGCGATGGACAGTCTTCGTCACATCGGCGGGCGGGCCGTGCCTGCACTCATCGAGGCCCTTAGCGATCCGAGCGTTCGCCTCTTCGCGATCAACGTGCTTGCGGAGATCGGAGCCCCCGCCGCGAAACCCCTGCGGAGGCTCGAGCTGGACAGCGATCCGATTCTGGCGGAAGCGGCGCGAGCGGCTCTCGACAAGATGCCCAAGGCCGGCGACTGACGAGAGCCTCGACACCCCCCGTGGGAGTGCTCGTCGGGCCGGCAGCGAGACCCAGGAGGTCGGAAGGGCTCCACGAGCCATTGCGAACATGGACCCAGGCAGACCTTGAGCAGCTGATCGCCGATCAGATCGAAGAGGGACCGCGGCTCGAGTACAAGGCGTCTCTGCCGCTCGGTACTGCCTCCCAGAGGGGCGAGGCGGCGAAGGATATGTCCGCGCTGGCCAACAGCTCCGGGGGCAGACTGATCATCGGCCTGGAAGAGGACGAGCGCCCTGGGGAGAATGTGCCGGTGGAAATCACCCCGCTTACCGACCCGGCATATCGTGACCAGCTGATCGACACGCTGGTGGGTCGCTGCCTCCCGGCTGTCGCCTTCGATGCTGTTTCCATCCCCATCGAGGGCGGTGGCTATTGCCTCGTGGTGGAGGTTGAGGAATCGCGCTAAGGGGGGTCAACTTTCAATCGTCACAGAGGGGTCAACTTTGGACCGTCATTGACACGAGATCGAAGTAGCGCGCCGTCGCCTGGCCGAGCATCTGAGACGGCGCCAAGGCGGCGGCTGGGATCTCTCGGGGCTGGAGGAAACATGACGTTTATGTCATACTCCGCCTACCGAATCGGAGGCTGCACATGACGGACTTCGACGATCTGCTCCACCAGATAGAGGAAGAAGCCGAGGCGGACGGCCCAGCCGGCCGGGCCCACCTCGACGAGCTTCGCGACCGTTTCGACCTGGTCGTGCAGATCATCGACCGCCGGCGCGCGCTGCATCTCACGCAGCAGCAGGTCGCCGCCGCATCCGGTTTGCACCAGAGCGTCGTGAGTCGCATCGAGCAGGGCGTGGCGAACCCCACGGCGCGCACGCTGTCCGTGCTCGCGAGGGCGCTGGACGCCAAGCTCACGTTGACCGGCCGACAAGCCTGAGCTGCGCATTCCACGCAAGCCGAACACCCATTCCACTCAAGTCGAACATCTCGGAGCGAAGCGACGCGTTTGCTCTTTGGAGCAGTGGTCCGGCTGTGTCTCATCGCAAATGTGAACCCGGCGTGCGATTGACGCCTGTACTGGGTCGGGTACGGTCACCGCTGTGCAGACTTACGAGCGCCGCGCGACCCCGTCGGGTCGACGCTCGGTACTAGAACGCGAGGGAGCCTTCGGGCTCTCTGTTTCGTTCCGGGGCAAGTGCCGACTGAGGGGGTGACCGTGGACTTGACGGCGGCACCGATCCTGCGTCTTCAGAGAGCCCGCGTAGTCGTCGACTCCTCATCCTGCAGGAGCACTTGCTTTGTGTATCCTATATATAGGATACTCATCCCGTGACGGTCGGTGTCTCCAAGGGCATCATCTGGGTGTCCTCGTCCCTTGAGGACCTGAAGCGGTTCCCTGAGCCCGTCCAGAAGGTCATGGGCTTCGCGCTCTTTCAGGCCCAGTGTGGCGGAAAGCATCTTCAGGCGAAGCCGTTGAAAGGCTTTGGGGGTGCAGGCGTCCTCGAGATCATCGAGGACTTCGACGGGAACGCCTTCCGGACTATGTACACCGTGCGCTTCGCGGATGCCGTCTACGTGCTGCACGCGTTCCAGAAGAGATCCAAGAGGGGCATCAAGACCCCGAAGCGCGAGATGGATGTGGTGCGAGCCCGGCTCCGAATGGCGCGGGATTCGCGCCAAGCCGAGGCTGACCGAAAGGAAGGCAAGGAGATATGAGCGCAGGCTCGCCTGAGTACACCAGGAGCAGCGGCAACGTGTTCGCCGATCTTGGCCTCCCCAAGTCCGATGAGCTCCTGGCCAAGGCTGCACTCGCCAACCAGATCGCCAGCATCGTCAGCCACCGTCATCTGACTCAGGTGGAGACGGCTCGCGTTCTCGGCACCGGCCAGCCCAAGGTCTCCGAGCTGCTCGCCGGCAAGCTCGACGGGTTCTCCATCGAGCGCCTGATCCGCTACTTGAACGCGCTTGACAGGGACGTGCAGATCGTCGTGACTCCCAAGCCGCGCAGTCGCGACCACGCCACCCTGCGAGTGACCGGGAAGTCGAGGTCACCGCGCTCCGGCGCCGTAGCTCGCGCAGGATAGCCGCGGGAGGGCGCTCGATCCCGAGCGACGTTTCAGAGGCGGCTCGTAACAGCGCTCAGGCGCTTGGCCGACGGGAACGCCCGCCGGGCTGCCGGGACCTGTAGGATGGGTGCGACTCACTCGAGGGATCATGGATGCAGCTCAGTCACGTGAGTGCCCCCTCTGCCGGCGCATCGCCGCCGGGGACCTCGTCCGCGAGTCCGCGGACGGGCTCGTTGTCGCTCTCCTCGACGCCTTCCCGCTTGCCGAGGGCCACACCCTCGTCGTCCCGCGCCGCCACAAGCCGGACCTGTTCGGCCTGACTGCGGACGAGTCGGCGGCGCTCTGGTCCTTGGCGATCAAACTCGCCCGCGAGATCAAGGCGGAGAATGGCGCCGACGGCCTGACCATCGGCGTCAATGCCGGCGCCGCCCCAGGCAGACGGTCGCCCATGTGCACCTGCACATCGTGCCGCGCCATGTGGGTGACGTCCCGGACCCGCGCGGAGGCATCCGCTGGGTGCTGCCGGAGCGCGCAGCGTACTGGGAGGGTGGATGAGCCGCGCGGCGGCGCCCGACCGCGGCGCGGTCGCCTTCGCGGAGCGGCTCATCGCGCTGCTCGACGAGGGCACCTTCACCGCGACCTACAAGTTCGCCGTGCTGCTGGCGCTGCTGGACGTGTGCCTCGAGGGGACGACCGCCAACGGTGAGCCGCCGGCGTCGGTGGCCACCGCCGACCTTGCTCGCCGGGTCACCGAGCTATACTGGCCGCAGACGAATCTCTACGTGGGGCTGGACGGCCCGGCGATCCTGCGACAGAACTCAGGCGGCCAGGCCGAGATCATCCGCGCGATCCGGCGCTTTCGCGAGCAGAACGCGCCGGATCCGTCCGCCTCGCTTGCGGGTGCGCGCGCAGCCGCTCTGCGGCAGTATGTCATCACGGGGGATCCCGTGGAGGATAATCCGGCAGAGCACTTTGCAGAGTGCTATGTAATGTATCGAGCCTATAAGATCACAGGGGATTCTAGATATCTGTCGGATGTCCCTGATTGGGCCTTACCCTTCCTTAGAAAGGTTGCAAATTGAGTTCTTCTAATCGTTGTTTTACGTGTTTGCACTTTATCGGTGATAATGAAGATTATAAACTCGTGTGTGAAGCATTTCTAGAGGGGATCCCTGAGATCATTCGTAATGGGAAGAATCCTCATACAGAAGAGGTTGCAGGTGATCGCGGAATTCGTTGGGAGCCCATGGCGGAATAGGGTTGCTGTCGTGCGCCTGCTCGACGTCGTCGAGTGGAAGCTCGTCGAGATGCCGCTGCCTCGCCTTCAGGTGATGGGCGGCGTGAGCGACCCGTTCATCTATCGCATCGCCTGGGACAAGACCGTGACGCAGGCAGACACGCGCGCCCACGGGTTCGACGCGCGCGTCCACTTCGTCGGCAGGTCCGCCGAATACCTCGTGCAGCTCGGCGGCCTGCTGCGCCCGCTCATCGAAGCGAAGTGGGCGAACCGCATCCTGCGCTTCAACCGCCAGGTCGTCAGCGACGCCGGCCTCCCCGAGTTCCTCTTCGGCGCCGAGCGGGTGCCGCTGGCGGTCGCCCGCCCGGTCCTGCGTGAGGTCCAGGGCGACCGTTGCTTCTACTGCGGCGGGCGGCTGCGCGGCGCCGCCGACGTCGACCACTTCGTGCCCTGGGCGCGCTGGCCCGACAACGGCATCGAGAATCTCGTTGCCGCGCACCCGGGCTGCAACAACAGCAAGCACGACTTTCTCGCCGCGACCGGGCATCTCGAGGCCTGGCTGCCGCGATGCGACGGCGCGTCGGCGGTCGGCGGTTCGCTTCGTGATGCCGCCGCGGACCTCGGTTGGGACACGCATCCCGCGCGCACCCTGAGCGTTGCCCGCGCGATCTACCTGCGCGTGCCGCCGTCGGCGCGGCTGTGGCTGGCCCGCGACGTGTTCGAGCCGGCGGACCCGGAGCGCATCGGCGCGTTGCTGGCCGGATGACCGCGGATGCGCGCCGGCCGGCGCGCATCCTGTCTGCCTCGAGTACGAGCGCTTCTCCGGCCGCGCCATCACCGCTCCGCGCACCCTCACGAATCAGCCCGATCCCGAGCTGCTCGAGTGGCACTCGGCGGAAGTGTTCCGCGGCTGAACGTCATCTCTACTGCTTGATCGTCATCCTCGTGCCCTGGGGCGACTCCGGCTAGGCTCCGGGTGGCATGGACCTCCCTTGAAACGGCACCGGGTATGACGTATCATCATACCCGGAGGTGCATCATGGGACGCTCGAAGATCGCCATCACGATCGATGAAGAAACGCTCGGCGCGATCGACAGGCTGGTGTCCGAGCACCGCTTCCCCAATCGCAGCCAAGCCATCCAGGAAGCCCTGGACGAGAAGCTCTCGCGACTGGCTCACAGCCGCCTGGCGCAGGAA
>Ga0066794_10000094_pt1 | contig 14866 bp, 10 predicted proteins | sample PersoiDNA2013190_FD_70945 | JGI IMG/M metagenome (GOLD analysis project Ga0066794, IMG submission 70945) | Permafrost soil microbial communities from the Arctic, to analyse light accelerated degradation of dissolved organic matter (DOM) -... | ecosystem: Environmental > Terrestrial > Soil >... | reverse complement strand
CGGCGCACCGCATTGCCGGTGGGCGGCTGTTCGAGGCGCACGGCAGCGGCCGCGTCCGAAAGCCTGCCGGCGGCGATCCCGCGTGAGACGAGGACGGTGCGCGCATGCGGCGTTCCCTCTCCGTCATGCGTCGCTTTCACGGGCCCGCCGGGGACCGCCGCGTCGTCGACGAGCGAGAAGAGAGGTGCGGCGAACGCGTCGCGTCCGTCGCGCGTGCGCGACGCGAGGAGCGCGTCGCCGTCGTCGCCGAAGAACGCGGAGGCGAGACGGCCCACGACCGGGGCGGCGACGTTCGGATCGAGGAGGAGGTCGCCTCGGGCCGGTGCGAGCGGCCGGCCGCGGAGCGGAAGGAGCACCCGGTCCACGGCATGGTGCGCGAGACGGGCGAGCGGGAGCTCTCCGGGCCGCGCGGCCGACGCGAGAAATCGCGCCGATACGCTGCCGGCCCCCGTCCTGCCCGTGACGGTCGCGACGAGCGTCGTGGTCCCGCTGCCGAAAACGACGTCGCGCCCGGCGGTCGTCGCGACGCGTTCGGTGCGGGCTCCGGTCGTGAGAATCGCCTCGGTGAGCGACACGGCGCCCTCGCCCGCCGCGAGGAGGTCGCTCCGGAACGAGGCGAGGAGCTCTCGGGCCGATTTCTCGTCCGGGGCGGGAGGCGGCGCGAGCGCGCAAGCGCCCCCGCCCGCGACCGGCCCCGCCGCGCGGACTCCGCGGCGCGTTCGTGACCGCCCGAGGAGGAGGCGCGCCGCGTCCGGAAGGCCGTCCACGGCTTCCGGCACCGACGCCGCGAACGCAGTGCGCCCCGAGCGGAAGAGTCGCAGCGCGAAACCGCGCTCGGTGACGACGGAGAGCCGCGAGCCCTCGGCGTCTTCGACGATTTCGATCGACGTTCCGCGCCGCTCGTAGGCCTCCGCGCTCTCGCCTGCCGCCGTGTCGCACCGCGCGCCCGCGAGGAGGCGCTCGAGGAGATCGTCCGTGCCGGCCCTCACGAGCGGCCCCGCACGGCGGTGAGGCCGCGAATGAGGATGGCGGGGGACGCTCCGCCCACGGCCACGCCCTCGCCGCCCTTGACGCAGAGTCCGAGACCGCTCGCGGGATGCGTCACGTCGCCGCTCTCGGCGTGAAGGTGGCGCAGCGCGGTGAGGACGTCGGACGTGAGGACGAACGGGCCGAGGGGCGCGCCGAGCGCGCCCCGCCGCACGAGGTCCGCGCTCTCGACGAAGAGCGTGAAGCGGCCCGACTCGGGGTCCGCGTGCCCGGCGGAGATCTCGCGCACGTAGAGCCCGTTGCCGCAAGCCTCGAGAAGCTCCTCTCGACTCGCGCGGCCCGGCGACACGACGAGGTTGGAGAGCCGCGGGCGCGGCGGGCGGCGGAAGTCGCCGCAGCGCGCGTGGCCGTTCGAGGCGCCCCCGGCCGCCCTTCGGTCCGTGACCTGGCCGTCCACGCAGCCGTCCGTCAGGAGGGCGACGGGGCGCGCGGGCGTGCCCTCGTCGTCCGCGAGATAGTGGCCCGGAAGGTCGCCGCGGGTCGGGTCCGCGGTCACGAAGACGCCCGGGGGCGCGACCGCGGCGCGCGGCACGCGCGTGAGGACGGAACCCCGCTCGCCCCATCCCGCTTCGAGCGGATGGCCGACCGCCTCGTGCCAGAACACGGACGCCGCGCCCGGGGAGAACACGACGTCCACCGGCCCTTCGGCGGCCCGGTGCGCGGGCACCGGCCGCGCCGCATCCGCGAGGGCGCGCGCGAGGGCGTCGAGCGCCGGTGCCCACGGGGCGGACGTCTGGAACGCGAAGGGCCGCGCCGTATGCGCCCGCCTGAGGAGGCCTGCCGCCTCGAGGCGCCGAACGGTTCCGCACGTCACGAGCTCGCGCGCCGTCACGACCGCGCGCGAGACGGTGACGCTGGCGACGCGGAGCGTGAGCGAGATCCCGCGCGGATCGGGGAGGGCCCGGTGAAGCGCCGCGCCCAGCTGAGCCGCGCGCTCTTGCTCGTCGCCTCTCGGCACCTCGGTCTCGGCGCGCGCGCTCTCGAGGCCGCGGGATTTGAGGAAGGGAGACCCGCCGGCGCGGCGGGAGGCCTCGCGCACGGCTTCCCGGAGCGCCTCGGGACCGTCTCCGTCGCGCGCGATGAGAAGGGACTCGCGGCCCCGGCGAAGACGCACGGCGGTGCCGCGTTCCTCCGCGAAGGCGGGTGCCAGGAGGCCGGCCTCGGTCGCGGTCCACGAGACGCGGCGCCGCCTTTCCCGGAAAGCCTCGCCGCCCTCGCCCCGGCGCAGCAGTCCGGAGACGATCCGGACGGCGTCCTCGGCGTCCTGGCGGAAAGTCTCGACGACGTCGCTCAACGGGGCGATTGTAGGAGCGCGCCGGAATCCCGGAGCGCCTCGCGGGCGCCGGGGTGCGATATCCTCTAGGGTTCATGGCCCTTTCGGACGCTCGTCTCCTGGCGCAGGCCGCCTTCGTCGCGCGTCGCCTCGTCGCCGAACGCCTCGTGAAAGCCGCCTCCACCGCCGACGTGCGGCATGCTCTCGAGGCCGCGCTCGCCGAGGACCGGGATCGCGAGCGGGCCCTCGATGAAGAGGTCAAGCGGCTTCTCGAGAAGAACGCGGCGGCGATTCGCGGGGCGGACGTCGACTACGCCGAGATGTTCCGGAAGGCGAAACGGATGCTCGCCGAGAAGAAGAAAATCCCCCTGTAGAGACGAGAGAGAGCCCCATGACACATTCGATCGAAGATCGTCTGCACGCCCTCGGAGCCCTTCGGGCGAAGGCCCGCGCCGGCGGCGGAGCCGATCGGCGCGAGAAACAGCACAAGGCGGGCAAGCTCACGGCGCGCGAGCGCGTCGAGCTGCTCGGCGACCCGGGATCGTTCGACGAGATCGATCCCTTCATCGTTCACCGCACGCGCGAGTTCGGCATGGACGACGAGTCGAACGCCATCCCCGGCGACGGCGTCGTCGCGGGGGTCGTGCGCGTCGAGGGCCGTCCCGTCTTCGTGTTCGCGCAGGACTTCACGGTGTTCGGCGGGTCCTTGTCCGAGACGAACGCCGCGAAGATCTGCAAGCTCATGGATCTCGCGATGAAGGTGGGCGCGCCCGTCGTCGGTCTCAACGACTCGGGCGGCGCCCGCATCCAGGAGGGCGTCGTCTCGCTGGGCGGCTACGCCGACATCTTCCTGCGCAACACGCTCGCCTCGGGTGTCGTCCCGCAGATCTCGGCGATCCTCGGTCCCTGCGCGGGAGGCGCCGTGTATTCGCCCGCGATCACGGACTTCATCCTCATGGTGCGCGGCACGAGCTCGATGTTCGTGACGGGACCGGACGTCATCAAGACGGTCACGCACGAGGACGTCACGAAGGAGGCGCTCGGCGGCGCGGATACGCACGCGGCCGTTTCGGGGGTCGCGCACATCGTGGCCGACTCCGACGCGGACTGTCTCCAGAGGATCCGCGCCCTCCTTTCGTTCTTCCCGTCGAACAACCGCGAGGATCCGCCGCGCCGCGAAAACGGCGATCCCGCCGACCGCGAGGACCCCGAGCTCGACCGGATCGTCCCGGCCTCGTCGAACCAGCCGTACGACATGACGGCGCTCATCCGCCGCGTCACGGACGACGGGGAGCTTTTCGAGATCCACGCGGACTTCGCGAAGAATCTCGTCGTCGGATTCGCGCGACTCGGCGGCAAGCCGGTCGGCATCGTGGCGAACCAGCCGGACCATCTCGCGGGCGTCCTCGACATCGACGCCTCCGTGAAGGGCGCACGCTTCGTCCGCTTCTGCGACGCTTTCAACATTCCTCTCGTGACGTTCGAGGACGTGCCGGGATTCCTGCCGGGCACGAAGCAGGAATTCGGCGGGATCATCAAGCACGGCGCGAAGCTGCTCTTCGCGTTCGCCGAGGCCACGGTTCCGAAGATCACCGTCATCACGCGCAAGGCCTATGGCGGCGCGTACTGCGTCATGTCGTCGAAACACATCCGGACGGACTTCAACTTCGCCTGGCCGACGGCGGAGATCGCGGTCATGGGCGCGGAAGGCGCGGTGAACATCCTCTATCGCCGGGAGATCGCGGCCGCGAAGGACCCGGCCGCGGCGCGCCGGGGGAAGATCGCCGAGTACGAGGAGGCCTTCGCGAACCCGTACGTCGCGGCGCGGCACGGCTACGTCGACGACGTCATCGCGCCGCGGACGACGCGCCCGAGGCTCATCCGCGCCCTCGACCTCCTGGGGAACAAGCGCGACGTCATGCCGCCGAAGAAGCATGGAAATATTCCCCTCTAACCGCGCTCCGCGCCTCCTCATCGCGAACCGCGGGGAGATCGCCGTGCGGATCATCCGGGCCTGCCGCGATCTCGGGATCTCGCCCGTCGCGGTGTATTCCGAGGCGGACCGCGGCGCGCTCCACGTGCGCCTCTCGGATTACGCCGTCGCGATCGGCCCCCCGCCCGCACGGGAAAGTTATCTCGTCCCGGACAGGCTTCTCGCGGCGGCGAAGACGACCGGCGCGACGCTGGTGCATCCGGGATTCGGGTTCCTGTCGGAGAACGCCGACTTCGCGCGGAAAGTCCAGGAGGCGGGCCTCACGTGGGTCGGCCCCGCGCCGGCCGCAATCGCGGCGATGGGCAGCAAGACGGAGTCGCGCCAGAGGATGATCGCGGCGGGCGTGCCCGTCGTCCCCGGCATGACGACGCCGGCGGCGACCGCGGACGAGATCGCCGCGTTCGGCCGCGCCAACGGGTTTCCGCTCCTCCTGAAGGCGGTCGCGGGCGGCGGCGGCAAGGGGATGCGCGTCGTGCGCGGCGAGGCCGAAGTAGCCGAGGCGTTCGCGCGAACGCGCAGCGAGGCGAAATCCTACTTCGCCGACGAGAGCGTCTACGCCGAGCTCCTGGTCGAGGGCGCGCGGCACGTCGAGGTGCAGATTCTCGGCGACGCGACCGGGCGCGTGATCGCGCTCGGCGAGCGCGAATGCTCGCTCCAGCGCCGCCACCAGAAGGTGCTCGAGGAGTGTCCGTCCGCGGCGGTCTCGCCGGAGCTGCGCGCGAAGATGGAAGCGGTGGCCGTCGCGGCCGGGAAGGCCGTGGACTACGTCTCGGCCGGCACGGTGGAATTCCTGCTCGCGAAAGACGGGCGCTTTTTCTTCCTCGAGATGAACACGCGGATTCAGGTCGAGCATCCCGTGACCGAGATGGTCTATGGCGTCGACCTCGTCGTGGAGATGATCCGCATCGCGCGCGGCGAACCCATGTCGGTGCGCGAGAAGCCGGCGCCGCGCGGCCACGCCATCCAGTGCCGCATCTACGCGGAGGACCCCGCCCACGGTTTCGCCCCCTCTCCCGGGCGCATCCGGCGCCTCCGGAGGCCGCAGGGGCCGGGGATCCGCGTCGACTCGGGCGTCGAGGACGGCGACGTCGTGCCGCTCGACTACGACCCGATGGTCGCGAAGTTCATCGTGTGGGGCCAGGATCGCGACGAGGCCTTCCGGCGGATGCGGCGCGCCCTCTCCGAAGCGCGCGTCGAGGGCATCGAAACGTCGATCCCGTTCTTCCTGTCGCTTCTCGAGGATCCCGACGTCATCGCGAACCGCGTGTCCACGCAATTTCTCGACGACTGGAAATACGAGCCGACGCGGCCGCCCGAGGACGTCGTGGCGGCTTCCGTGATCGCCGCCGCCCTCGGGTCGATGGAGGGAGCGAAGAAGCGCCGGCCGGGGGCGGCCCCGACGGGCGGCGAGGCGGGGTACTCCGCGTGGCGAAACGCGCGGGCATCCTTCGGGGTGCGCGAGTGAAATTCCAGGTGCGGATGCCCGGCCAGAGCGAGGGCCGCGCGGTCGTCGTGACGGCCGGCGCGCCCGAGTTCGAGGCCACGCTCGAGGACGCCGTTCTGACGGGAGACGCCCTCGAGGTGCGCGACGGCGTGTGGTCGCTGGTGGGCCGGGACGGCCGCCAGATCGAGGTCAGCGTCGCCTTCCAGAAGGACGGTTCGGTGCGCGCCTCGGCGGAGGGAACCCTCTTCGGGTTCGAGCTCCTGGACGAGCTCACGGCGCGCGCGCTGCTGGCGACGGGCGGGCGCGCCGTGAAGAAGGTCCGGCACGTCGCCGCGGCCATGCCGGGCCGCGTCCTGCGCGTCCTCGTCGCGACGGGCGACCGCGTGACCCATGGTCAGTCGATTCTCGTGCTCGAGGCGATGAAGATGGAGAACGAGGTCAAGTCTCCGCGGGACGGCGTGGTCGCGTCGGTCGAGTGCGCCCCCGGGAAGGCCGTCTCGGCGGGCGATGTTCTCGTGCGCTTCGAAGAGGAAGGCGAATGAGGTTAATCTTCGCCTTATGAAGACACGCGTCACGGCCCTCGTCGTCGTCCTCGTCGCCGCCGCCCTGGGATGCGAGGCGGCGTCTCCCGCTTCTCCCGCCGCCGTGCAGACCGCGGCTCCTAAACCCGCCGCGGCAGCTCCTAATTCCGCCGCGGCTCCGGCGCCGGCCCGGTCCTCCTCGAACGAAGCCCTCCTCGAATGGGTCGAGGCGTTCTTCGCCTGGGGCGACGGGAAAGTCACGATCGACACGATCACGCAGGTCAAGCTCGGAAGCGGCACGCGGCTCGCCATCGCGAAGAAGACCTTCACGGCTGATGCGCGGATGAACGATCAGGCGTACCTCGTCCTCGATGACGGCGCGAAGTCCGTGCTCGTCGGGGACGTCATCTACGACGAGGATCGCGCGAAACGGCCGCTTCCGATCCGTACGGAGGCCGACCTCGACGGACTCCGCGCCCGGCTCAAGCAGTACCTCATCGGGGCCTTCTCCGTGGTTCTCGATCCGGCCGGCGATCGGAAAGGCTGGAAAGCCGTGACCGTGAAAGCCGACACGGGGTACGGAAACTACCCGATGGCCGGCTGGGTGAAAGCGGACGACGGGGCGCTCCTCGTGCTCGGACGGTGGTGGGATCGGACGCGCGGTGTCGCCGAGCAGCGGAGGGAGTCCATCAAGCTCGCCGGGACGCCCGTCACGGGGCCCGCCAATGCGCGCGTGACCGTGGTCGAGTATTCCGACATGCAGTGCGGCTTTTGCAAGAAGCGGACGTCCGACTTCGAGAACCTCGTCGAAAAGCTCGGCAAGGAGCTCAAGATCCGCCGCTACATCAAGTCGTTTCCGCTCACGGGCGCGCACCCCTGGGCCTTCCGGGCCTCTTCGGCCGGGCGCTGCTTCTTCGAGAGCCCGGGCGGCACGGACCTCTTCTTCCGGTGGAAGTCGAACGTCTACGCGAAGCAGGACGAATTCTCGGTGCCGCAGGTCGACGCCTTCGCGATGGACTTCGCGGTCGCCAACGACATCGATGAGAAAGCGTTCCGGTCCTGCTACCTGCAGGCGAAGGCGAGCGAGAAAATCCACGCCGACCTCGCCGAGGGCTGGGCTATGCGCGTGCGTTCGACGCCGACCTACTTCATCGACGGTGTCTACGTCTCGTGGTTCGCCGATAACATCATGGAGGAGTTCCTGAGGAAGACGTATCTCGGAGGCAAGGGCCTCCCGCTTCCGACGCCGGTCGCGAAAACGCCGGCCGCATCAGGCCACTAGCGAGGGCGATCCGAAGACCCTCTGAGGAGAAGATCCATGCGCCGAACGACTTCCTCCCTCGCGGCCGCCCTGATGCTGACTGCCGCTTCCGCCTTCGCCGCGGGGAAGGCGGCGCCGCCCGCCCCCGGTTCGGACGCGCCCGTCCCGAAGATCGCCTTCGAGAAATACACGCTGCCGAATGGCCTGCAGGTCATCTTGCACGTCGACCGGAAGCTGCCGATCGTCCACGTGAACGAGTGGTTCCACGTCGGCTCGAAGAACGAGAAGCCGGGCCGCACGGGCTTCGCACACCTGTTCGAGCACCTCATGTTCGAAGGCTCGAAGGGCTCGCCGGAGAAGTACCTGAACGTCGCCGAGAAGCTGGGCGCCAACCTCCGCGAAAGGGGCGTCAACGGCACGACGAGCAACGATCGGACGAACTATTTCATCACCGTGCCGTTGGGGAGCTTTGAGCGGGTCCTGTGGCTCGAGTCGGACCGCCTCCTGACGCTGATGGACTTCCTGACGAAGGAGAACCTCGACCACCAGCGCGATGTCGTGAAGAACGAGCGGCGGCAGGGGCTCGAGAACCAGCCGTACGGGCGGGCGTTCAAACTGATCTTCGAGAACCTCTACCCGGCCCAGCACCCCTACTCCTGGCCCGTCATCGGGAGCCACGAGGACCTGTCGGCGGCCACGTTCGACGACGTGAAGGAGTTCTTCAAGACGTACTACACGCCCAACAACCTTTCGCTCGCGATCACCGGCGACTTCGACCCGGCAGAGGCGAAGAGGCTCGTCGAGAAGTACTTCGCGAGTATCCCGGCGGGCCCGGCGCTCGACCGCCCCGGCCGCTATCTCGCGGCGCTCGGCGGAGAGAAGGTCGTCGAGGTCAACGATCGGGTGCCCCAGGAGCGTGTCTACGTCGCCTGGCCCACGTCCGAGTTCTTCAGCGCCGACGAGGCGCCGCTGAACCTCACCTCGCGCCTCCTGACCGACGGACTCGCGTCGCGCCTGAACAAGGCACTCGTGTACGACAAGCCGCTTTGCACGAACGTCAACTCCTTCAACGACACAAACGAGATCGCCGGGGAGTTCATCGTCATCGCGACGGCGCGGCCCGGGGCCTCGCTCGCGGAGATCGAGAAGACGATCGGCGAGGAGATCGCGAAACTGGCCAAAGCGGGTCCGACGACCGAGGAGCTCTCCCGCGCGCAGGCGAAGCAGGAGTACGACTTCGTCACCGGCCTCGAAGGGATCGGCGGCTTCGGAGGGAAGGCCGATCTCCTGAATACGTACAACACGTTTCTCGGCGACCCGGGCAAGCTGGAGGCCGACGTCCTCCGCCACCGGCATGTCACCGCGGCGGACGTCCAGCGAGTCGCTGCGAAGTGGCTCGACAACCGCAACCGTCTCCTCGTGCGCTTCCATCCCGAGGCGTCGGGGCGCGTCGCCGAGGCGACGCTCGACCGGTCGAAGGCGCCCGCCGTCGGGTCCGACAAGCCGTTTCACACTCCTCTAGTGAAGAAGTCCAGGCTCGCGAATGGTCTCGAGATCCTCGTCGTCGAGCGGCCGGAACTGCCGAAGGTGGCCGTGACACTCGCGTCGAAGTGCGGATCGGCCGACGACCCGGCCGGCAAGGAGGGCGTCGCCTACCTCGCGACCCAGACAATGGATACCGGAACGAAGACGCGCAAGGACCTCGACATCGAGAACTCCCTTGGCAATCTCGGGACGGCCCTCACCGGCGACACCGGTCGCGAGTCGGCCCGAGTCAGCTTCGAGGTCCTCAAGCGCAATCTCGTCCCGGCCCTCGAAGTCTTCGCCGACGTCATTCAGAACCCGACCTACCCGGCCGCCGAGTTCGAGCGCGAGAAGAAGCGCCACCTCGACGCGCTCGCGCAGCAGGCGAAGGAGCCGAACGCCATCGCCCGCCGCGTGGGTCGTATCCTCGCGTTCGGCGCCAGGCATCCCTACGGCCGGCCTGCGCAGGGCACGCCGGGGACGGTCGGCTCGATCACTCGCGAGGAGGTCGCGAAGTTCCATGACGAGAGGTGGAAACCCGGCTCGAGCGCCCTCGTCTTCGTCGGCGACGTGACGGTCGCCGAGGCGGAGGCCCTCGCGAAGAAGGTCCTCGGCGGCTGGAGCGGCAGCGCCGCGCCGGCCGCGGCGATCCCGGCGCCGTCACCCGCCGCCGCCGGAAAGATCTACCTCATCGACCGGCAGGACGCCGCGCAGACCGCCGTCATTCAGATCCTCCCCGCGCCAAAGCGGAAGAGCGCCGAGTACGATGCCCTGCGACTCGCCGACGCGGTCTGGGGAGGCGGCTTCGGGACGCGGCTCAACATGAACCTGCGTGAGGACAAGGGCTACTCCTACGGCACCTTCTCGTTCCCCGAGCTCAACCACGAGGCGGGCGCGTGGTTCGCCGCCGGCGGCGTCCAGACGAACAAGACGAAGGAATCGGTCGTCGAGTTCGACAAGGAGCTGAAGGGCCTGGCCGGCGCGCGGCCGATCACGGCGAAGGAGCTGGACGACGCGAAGCTGAACCTGCTTCGGGGCTACGCGCAGCGGTTCGAGACACTTGGCCGCATCGCCGGCCAGGTCGCCGAGCTCTGGGGCGGCGACCTGCCGATGGAAGAGCTACAGCGCATCAGCGACGGCACGGCGAAGACGACGCTCGAGGAGACCCTCGCCACGGCGAAGAAGTGGGCCGACCCGTCGCACGCGAGCCTTCTCCTCGTCGGAGACCTCGGGAAGATCCGTCCGGGCGTCGAGCAGCTGAAGCTCGGTGAGATCGTGGTGCTCGACGTTGAGGGGAAGCCGGCTCCCTAGTTCTTGAATGGCACCTGCACGACGATCCAGGTCTTGACCCGGTGCCCGTCCTTCGTGGCGGGCTTCCAGCGCCACTGTTCGAGGGCGGCCTTGCTCGAGTCACCGAGGCCCACCTTCGGCGACGTGTCGCGCAGGATCTCGACCTTAGCGGGCGCGCCGTTCTCGTCCACGAGAACGCGGAGGAGGACGGTCCCCGTCACGCGACGCTGAATGGCGATGCGTGTCGCCTGCGGGCTCACCTGTCTCACCGAGACGGGAGGCGTGTCGGCCAGGTCCACCTCCACGAGGTCGCCGTCCTTCACGGCCGCCGCCGCCGCCGCCGCGGCTTCCACCTGCTGCGCTTCGGATTTGCGGCGCGCGATGGCTTCGCGCGCGAGGCGCGTCGCCTCTTCGCGGTCCGCTTTGTCGCGCGAGGCGCGGGCGGTTTCCTCGCTGTCCTTCGATTTGCCGGCCTCTTCGGACGACTTGTCGATCTCGGCCATGCGTTTCTTCGTCGCGGTTTCCTGTTCACGCGCGGACTTCACCTCGCGCTTCTTGACCTCTTCCTGGAGTTTCTTCTCGACGGCCGCCTGGAAGAGCGGATCTTCCTTTCCGACGACGACGGGCGCGGGGGTCGGCACGGGAGTGGGCGGCGCGGGCGTGGACCGGGGCGCGGGCGTGGGCAGCGGCGCGGGCGCCGGGGCGGCCTTACGGAGCGCGAAGAACGCGCCGCCCAAGAGGAGCAGGACGGCACCGCCGGCGACGGCCCACAGCGGCGCGGGCAGCCGGCGCGAGCCGCTTCCCTCGGAGGTGGGACGACGGCCGCTGCCGGAGGCGTCGGGGGAGGGCGCGAATCCGGGAGGGATCGCCAGCGTCCGGGGGTCGATCTCCTCTTCCGCCGCCAGCTCGAGCTTCTCGCGCTGGATCGCCTTGTCGAAGCACTTCTGGAGGAAAAACGCGAGATTGAACGTCGAGGGCGCGTACGGCCCCCCATACAGGAGCGCCGAGAGGTCGCGCCGGAACGCCGGCACGTTCCGGTCCCTGACGCGCGGATCGGGGTGCAGGACCCGCCGCAGGAGGCGGCGGAGGTTCTCGGGCACCGGCGTCCCGTCGACGGCGAGGTTGGCGCTCTCGACGGACTCGAGTGCGACGCCCGGCGAAGGGGGGCGTCCCGTGAGGGCCTCGAAGAGGATGGCGCCGACGGAGTAGAGGTCTCCCGAGGTCGACGGTTTCCCCGCCGCGAGGACCTCCGGAGCGACGTACGGAGCGAAGGTCTGACGGGCGCGCGGGTGGCGCAGAGCTGGCAGCAGGCCAGCTCCGAGGCCGTGGCCGAAAACCTTCGCCTCCCCTTCGTTGGAAATGCACACGAAGGCCGGCACGAGGAATCCATGCGCCGCTCCCGTGAAGCGTTCCACCGGCGCCCCGGATTCGAGCGCCGCGAGCAGCCTCTCCGCGATGAGGAGGCCGTGCTCGACGGGCAGCGGCGTGCCGAGGAGGCGCACGGCGAGGAGGTGGTCGAGCGTGCGCCCCTCGACGTACGAGATGCCCACGAAAGGCGTGTCGTCGATGGCGCCCATCACGGTCCCCCGCGCGATGGCCGGGCCTTGGACGTCGTCCACGAGATGGACCGCCGTTTCCATCGCGGCGAGAAGCGCCGGCCGATCGATCGAAATGGCCGCGAAGGTGCGCACGAGGAGGAACGGTCTTAGCCGGGCAGCGCCCGCCGTGCCGGCGCGCCAGACCTCACCCAGAGCGTCCGAGCCAAGGGCACGGGTCAGTACGTAGGGCCCGAACGGCCGCGGGCTCGGTGCGGTTGCGCTCATGAGCTTTCCGGAAACGGGCGATTAAGTGTAGCAGGAGCGGACGCCGGTCAGGGCGCCTGAGCCCGCGCCGCCCGGCGTACCTCGTGGTAGCGCACCGCGTTGCGCTGCTGTCCGTCGTAGTCCGCGGAGAACCGGTGCGAGCCGTCGCCTGCCGCCACGAAATAGAGGAAGGTCACGTCTGCCGGGGTGATGGCCGCACGCAGCGACGCGATCCCCGGGTTACAGATCGGACCCGGCGGCAGGCCCGGCCTCACATACGTGTTGTAGGGCTCGTCCACGGCCAGCTCGGAACGCGCGAGAGAGCCGCGCCAGATCCCGAGCCGCTTCAGCGCGTAGATCGTCGTCGGATCGCACTGAAGCAGCATTCCCTTGCGCAGGCGGTTCCGGTAGACGCCGGCCACGATCGGCCTCTCGTCGGGGACGGCCGTCTCCTTCTCGACGAGGGAGGCGAGGGTCGTCGCCTCGAGCACCGACAGGCCCTGCGCGCGGGCTTTCTGCTCGAAGCCTTCGGGCAACCGGCGGGTGAACTGGCGCGTCATGGCGCCGAGGATTTCCCGTGCGCCCATCGAACGCGTGATCGTGAACGTATCGGGAAACAGGAAGCCTTCGAGCGTGGGCGCGTCCTTCGGGAGACCCTCGAGCTCGTCCGGTCTCTGAAACAGCGCCTGGTAGTCGCGCAGCGTGGAGAATCCCTGCGACGAGAAGAGCGTGAAGACTTCCTCGGCGGTGAAGCCCTCCGGGACGGTGATGCGGTAGGTCACGACGTCGCCCGCGACGAGCGAGAGGACGACCTGCTCGGGTGTCCGGGCGCCGGAAAATCGATATTCGCCCGCCTTGAGCGTCTTTCCCCGGTGAAAGATCTTGAGGGCGACCACGCCGAGGCGCGCGTCCCGGAGCACGCCCTTCGACTCGAGGAGCGTGAAGATCGTCATGGAAGGCGTGCGCGGCGCGATCGAGACGACGACGTCCTCGCCGGCATAGCCCTGATAGGGCGCGCGCACGAGAAAGAGCACGAGCGAGAGGCCGACGGCGAGGAGGAGCACGACGAGGGCGCTCACCCACGCGAGCAGGGGGTAGACGTGGCGCTTGCGGTTCGTGGGACCGCTGTGCACGGGTGACTCCGGCACGCGCCTAGCGCGCGCCGCGCGCCTCGTCGCGCTCGAAGAAATAGTCGCGCAGCAGAAGGGCCGCCGCCTCCGCGTCGCGCGCGGCGCCGCGACGCCTTCTCGCGAGGCCGGAGTCGATGAGGTTCCGCTCGGCGGCGGCGGTCGTCAAGCCCTCGCCATGGAGGTCCACGGGGAGCCCGGAAGCCTCCTCGAGGCGCCGCGCGAAGTTCCGGACGCGCCGCGCCCAGTCGCCCTCGGTGCCGTCCGCGTTCACGGGGTGGCCCACGACGAGGCGGACCACCTCGCGTTCCTTCGCCGCGGCCGCGACGGCCGCCGCGGCCTGCGCGTCGCTCGTACGCGAGACGACGCCCACGGGGACGACGACCCGGCCGGTCTCGTCCGAGACGGCGAGACCGATCCGTTTCTCGCCGAAATCGACTGCGAGGACGCGCACGACCCCGAATCGTAGGAGGCCCCCTCGGTGAAGTCCAATCCGGCTACAATCGCTCCCTTCGCCGGTCCGCACGCGGAACCTCGACTTTCGGGAGATACAGCCGCCATGAACGACGTCTTCATCCTCTCCGCCGCCCGCACGCCGGTTGGCACGTTTCTCGGCGCCCTCGCGCCCCTCTCGGCCTCGCGCCTCGGCGCCGTGGCCATCAAGGCCGCGCTCGATCGCGCGGAAGTCCCCGCTTCCACGGTCGGTCAGGTCTGGATGGGCAACGTCCTGCAGGCCGGCCAGGGCCAGGCGCCCGCGCGGCAGGCGGCCCTCGCCGCGGACATCCCCGTCTCGACGGGCTGCATCACGGTCCACAAGGTCTGCGGGTCAGGCATGCGGTCGGTGATGGACGCCGCGAACGCCCTTCGGGCGGGCGAGTTCGAGATTGCGGTCGCGGGGGGCATGGAGTCCATGTCCAACGCGCCCTACCTCCTTCTCAAGGGCCGCTCCGGCATGCGCATGGGCCACGGCCAGCTTCTCGACTCGATGATCTCGGACGGCCTCTGGGACCCATACAAGAACGTCCACATGGGCACCTGCGCGGAGCTCTGCGCGGCGAAGTACTCGTTCACGCGCGAGGCGCAGGACGCGTACGCGCTCGAGAGCTACCAGCGCGCGCGCCGCGCGAACGAGGCGGGAGATTTCAACGCCGAGTTCGCGCCCGTGACGATCGAAGGCAAGAAGGGCCCCGTCACGGTGGATCGCGACGAGGAGCCGTTCGCGACGCCGCTCGAGAAGCTCGAGAAGATGGGAACTCTCAAACCGGCCTTCCAGAAGGACGGCACCGTGACGGCCGCCAACGCGTCGAAGATCAACGACGGCGCGTCGGCGCTCGTCCTCGTCGGCGAGGGGAACGTCGGAAGCTACAAGCCGATCGCCCGGATCCTCGCCCAGGCGTCGCACGCGCAGGAGCCCGAGTGGTTCACGACGGCGCCCGTCGCGGCGGCGCGGAAGGCCGCCGAGAAGGCGGGGATTCCGCTTTCCCAGATCGACCTCTTCGAGGTGAACGAGGCGTTCGCCGTCGTGGCGATGGCGTTCATCGCGGACCTCGGGCTCGACCCGAACAAGGTGAACGTGAACGGCGG
>Ga0066794_10000092_pt1 | contig 15558 bp, 14 predicted proteins | sample PersoiDNA2013190_FD_70945 | JGI IMG/M metagenome (GOLD analysis project Ga0066794, IMG submission 70945) | Permafrost soil microbial communities from the Arctic, to analyse light accelerated degradation of dissolved organic matter (DOM) -... | ecosystem: Environmental > Terrestrial > Soil >... | reverse complement strand
CGCATCGAGGTCCGGGTGCGGGGGGCGACGTCACCCTGGCGGATCGTGCCCAGTGCGCCCTTGATATCGCCGACGTGAGCGCTGTCGAGGACCGCGCCGCGGCCAGTGGGTTCGTTGGTCATGGGGAACTCCAGACACAGAGAACTGCGCCCATCTGGGCGACGCAAGGATTTGACGGCCGCGCGCGTTCAAAGCACGCGGCAAAGTGCGGGCGTCCTCGACAACGTGACGCCGCTTGCAAGCCCCTATCCGGCGGCGGCCCCGAGTCTAACTACGGCAGTCGAGAATAGCGGCCCAAAAGTAACGGGGGGGAATCAGCAGGCGAACAACTATGTCCGGGATTCATATCCCCCACCCCCTCAGGCCAGGCGCGCCCAGGGCACGCAACCTCTACAATCGACAAGGTTAGTACAACCTGCCCACCCATAGACTGTCAAGTGACTGCGCAACTATCATCGGTCCCACGCCACGATGCGGAGAGACAGATGACACGCACACCCAACCACACCGCCCCCGACCGGGACGTGCTCGACGATGCCGCCGAGCTCTTCAATCTCCTCAGTGCCGCTGGCCGTCTGCACCTGCTCTGGATCCTGTCCGACAACGAGCTCGATGTCACCACACTCGTCGCCGCCGTCGGAGGGACCAAAGCTGCGATCAGCCAGCACCTCGCCAAGCTGCGCCTCGCCGGCTGGATCGACGGACGCCGAGACGGACGACACGTCCTCTACCGGGTGGTCGACCCCCACATCGTCGCCCTGGTCCACCAGGCCGTCGAGAACATCCTTGATCTACGAGCCACGCGGGTACCCGCACCCGCCCCCAGCGGCCAACGACGCAGCGCGACGACCGGCCAGAAGCAATCGCGATTTCGCCTGCCTGTCAGTCGGGTTCTCCCGACCCGTTGATGCGCCGGAGCGACCGGACGTCGAGCGGACCTAGTCATCGCGGCGCGGCCCGTACGATGGGCCCATGGCCGCTCCCACCGTTGATGCTGTCCGCGCTGCGCTCGCCCGAGTCATGGACCCGGAGATCCGCCGCCCGATCACTGACCTCGGCATGGTGCGCTCGGTCGACGTCGCGGACGACGGCGGCGTCGTCGTCGGCATCGATCTCACCACCGCCGGCTGCCCACTGAGGGACACCCTGACCAGGGACGTGACGGCGGCGGCGAGCGCCCTCGACGGTGTCACCGGAGTTCGCGTCGAGATGGGTGTGATGTCCGAGGAGCAGCGCAAGGAGCTGCGCACCCAGCTGCGCGGCGGGGCGCCCGAGCCGGTCATCCCGTTCGCCCTGCCGGACAGCCTCACCCGGGTGTACGCGATCGCCTCGGGGAAGGGCGGCGTCGGCAAGTCCTCCGTCACGGCGAACCTCGCGGTGTCGATGGCCGCCGACGGGCTCCGGGTGGGCGTCGTGGACGCCGACGTCTACGGCTTCTCGATCCCGGGGATGCTCGGTGTGACGCAGTCTCCGACCCGGGTCGACGACATGATCCTGCCGGTGATCGCGCACGACGTGAAGGTCATCTCGATCGGCATGTTCGTCAAGGCCGGCCAGCCGGTCGTGTGGCGCGGCCCGATGCTGCACCGCGCTCTGCAGCAGTTCCTCGCGGACGTGTTCTGGGGCGACCTGGACGTGCTGCTGCTCGACCTGCCGCCGGGAACCGGCGACATCGCGATCTCGGTGGCACAGCTGCTGCCGAACTCGGAGATCGTCGTCGTGACGACGCCGCAAGCGGCGTCGTCCCAGGTGGCCGAGCGGGCCGGTGCGATCGCCCTGCAGACCCGCCAGCACCTGGCTGGCGTCATCGAGAACATGTCTTGGCTCGAGCAGCCCGACGGTAGCCGGCTCGAGGTGTTCGGCTCGGGTGGTGGCGCGGAGGTCGCGGCGAACCTGAGCCGCGCCACCGGCGCCCCGGTCCCGCTGCTGGGCCAGATTCCGCTGGATCTCGAGGTACGTGCGGCCGGCGATTCCGGCACCCCGGTGGTGCTCTCCGCGCCCGAGTCCGCCGGTGCCCGCGCGCTCAGCGCGATCGCCCACGAGCTCGGGCACCGCTCGCGCGGCCTGGCCGGCCGCCGCCTCAACCTCACCCCCCTCCCCGCCCCCGCAGTGGAGTGATCTGGCACGCCTTCACGGCGTGTCTGTGTCAGAACGCTCCACTCGGCGGCATGGCTGCGGCGATCAAAGGAGAATCGTGAGCCATCAGATCCGGCGCACGGCCACCCGGCTTGCCGACGGGCGCGAGCTGATCTACTTCGACGACTCGGAGCCCTACGTCTCGGGTGGCGCGACCCGGCGCCTCGATGACCCGAGGCCGCTGGCCGACGGCGCTGAGGCGGGGGCCGGTGGCGCTGAGGCGGGCGCCGACGGCGCTGAGGCGGGGGCCGGCGACGCCGCCCATGCCGATGTCGACGACGCCGCCTATGCGGACGCCTCTGACGACGCCGCCGCCATCCACCGTGGCCCCGAGATGCGCTTCGACGTCCTGACCGGCGAATGGATCCCGCTCGCCGCGCACCGGATGAACCGAACCTTCCTGCCGCCGGCCAACGCATGCCCGCTGTGCCCCGCCACGCCCGGCTCGGACTACTCGGACGGCGAGATCCCCGACACTTCCTACGACGTCGTCGTGTTCGAGAACCGCTTCCCGTCCTTCGCGTCCGTCCCGGGCACCGCGCCCGACGCCGAGTGGTCGCTCGGCGGGGAGGCGCTGTGGCCGGTGCGCCCCGCCGTCGGCCGGTGCGAGGTGGTGTGCTTCACCGACCGCCACGATGCCGCGTTCGCGGCGCTCAGCCCGCAGCGGGTCCGGACGGTCATCGACGTCTGGGCGGACCGCACCACTGCGCTCGCCGCCATGGACGGCATCGAGCAGGTGTTCTGCTTCGAGAACCGGGGCCGGGAGATCGGCGTCACCCTCAACCACCCGCACGGCCAGATCTACGGCTACCCGTTCGTGACGCCGCGGACGGCGGCGCTGCTCCGCCGGTCCGAGCAGCACCTCGCGCGCACCGGGCGGAACCTGCTCGCCGACGTGCTCGAGGCCGAGCGCCGGGCCGGGACGCGGGTGGTCCTCGAGACGCCGTACTGGACCGCGTATGTGCCCGCCGCCGCGCGCTGGCCGGTCGAGGTGCACCTCGCGCCGAACCGCGACGTCCCCGACCTTCCCGCACTGACTGACGCCGAGCGCGACGACCTGGCAATCGCCTACCTCGAGCTGCTCCGCCGACTCGACCTCTACTTCGAGACCCCGGACGGGACCCCGGTCCCGCTGCCGTACATCGCGGCCTGGCACCAAGCGCCGGTCAGCGTGGGCCGAGACCTGGCTCGACTGCACCTCCAGCTGTTCTCGGTGCTGCGCGCGGCGGGCAAGCTCAAGTACCTCGCGGGCTCGGAGTCCGGGATGGGCGCGTGGGTGAGCGACACGACGCCGGAACGCATCGCGGCACGCTTGCGCGAGGTCGCCTCGTGATATCGCCCGCACCGCGGTGGTGTATCGCGTGGCAGGTCGACGACGGGCGGGATCAGGCCGCGTCGCTGCTCCGCACCCATGTCGATGCCCGGCCTGTCGATGCCCGACCTGACGTGGTCGCCTCTGCCCCGGGGCGGGTCAACCTGATCGGCGAGCACACGGACTACAACGCCGGCCTGTGCCTCCCCCTGGTGCTGCCGCACCGCACCTTCGTCGCGCTCCGTTGCCGGGACGACGACGTCGTCCGCCTCGTCTCGGCGCAAGAGTCCGGTTCGCCTTGGCGCGGCAACCTGCGCGCGATCGGGCCGGGCGCGGTCGACGGCTGGGCCGGCTACGCCGTGGGCGTGGCGTGGGCGCTGCGCGCCGCCGGGCACCCGGTCACCGGTTTCGACGCGGCGATCGACTCGTGCGTGCCGTGCGGGGCGGGCCTGTCCTCCTCGGCTGCGCTCGAGTCCGCGATCGCGCTCGCACTCGACGAGGCCTTCGGTCTCGGTCTCGCGCGGTCCGACACGGGACTGTCCGACCTGGTCACCGCCTGCATCCGGGCCGAGAACGAGATTGCCGGGGCACCGACCGGCGGGATGGACCAAGAGGCGGTGCTGCACTCGCGGCCCGGCCACGCGCTGTTGCTCGACTTCCGCTCGGGCGAGCGGCGCCACGTGCCATTCGATCCGGCCGGATCGGGTCTGGCGCTGATCGTCATCGACACCCGGGCGCGGCACTCGCTGGTGGACGGTCAGTACGCCGAGCGGCGGGCCGCCTGCGAGGAGGCGGCCCGGTTGCTCGGGCTGCCGTCGCTGCGCGAGATCACCGACCTCGACGCCGCCCTCGCCGCCCTGCCCGAGGGGGTGCTGCGGCGTCGCGTCCAGCATGTCGTGACGGAGACGGCGCGGGTCGCGGCCGCGGTGGACGCGCTTGATCGCGCGGACATCCCGGCGCTCGGTCCGCTGTTCGACGCCTCACATGCCTCGCTGCGAGACGACTACCAGGTCTCGTGCGCCGAGCTGGACCTCGCGGTCGGTGCGTCCAGTGCGGCCGGCGCTCTCGGAGCGCGAATGACCGGCGGCGGCTTCGGTGGCTCCGCCATCGCGCTGGTCCGGGCGGACGACGTCGGCCGGGTCACGAGTGCCGTGGGTGACGCGTTCAATGCCGCCGGGTTCAAGGCCCCGACGTTCCTGGACGCGACGCCCTGACCCGCATGAGCCAGCCCGCCCCGGTCCGGCCACAAAGTGGAGCGTTGTGACACAGACACGCCGTGCAGGCGTGCCACTTCACTCCACAGGGTTGCGAGCGGGGCTAGAGGTCGTAGCTGAGGACGAGGGGGGCGTGGTCGCTCCAGCGGGTGTCCCAGGACCGGGCGCGGTCGATTTCGGCGGTCACGGCGGCGTCGGCCAGCTCCGGTGTGGCGAGCTGATAGTCGATCCGCCACCCGGCGTCGTTGTCGAAGGCCTGGCCACGCATAGACCACCAGGTGTACGGCCCGGGTCCCTCGCCACCCAGCACCCGGCCGAGGTCGACCCAGCGCAGCTCGCCGAACCAGCGGTCGAGGTACCCGCGCTCCTCGGGCAGGAAGCCGGCGGACTTCAGGTTGCCCCGCCAGTTCTTGATGTCCACCTCGCGGTGCGCGATGTTCAGGTCCCCGCCGACGACGACGTACCCGCCCGCGTCCTGCAGCTCGCCGAACCGCGCGGTCACCCGCTCGAGGAACGCGTACTTGTCGTCCTGCTTGGGCGTCCCGGCCTCGCCCGAGTGGATGTAGGCCGAGACCGCGGTCAGGGTCCCGCCGCCCGCCAGCGTCAGGTCCGCCTCGACCCATCGGCCGCTGTCCGTGGCCAGGTCCGAGCCGATCCCGATCCGCGCGCCGACCATCGGCAGCCGCGAGGCGATGGCGACGCCCGCGCGGCCCTTCGCCTGAGCCTCCTGGTGCACTATCGCCCACTCGTCACCGAGCAGCTCGTGCACCACGTCGTCGGGCGCGCGGACCTCCTGAAGCAGGAGCACGTCGGGCCGACGCTCGGCCAGCCAGTCCGGCATGCCCTTGCGGAAGGCAGCCCGGAGCCCGTTGACGTTGACGGTCGCGATGGTCAGCATCCGCCCATCAAACCTCATGTCACCGACCCGGTCGCCACGCCCGCCCCGGCCGGACGGTGAGTGTCGCGCTGTCGAGCCGAGCAGCGATCCTCCCCGGCGGTGTCGGATCAGAGGCTGCGCTCGGCGGCCTCCACCACGTTCGTGAGCAGCATCGCGCGAGTCATCGGGCCGACGCCGCCCGGCATCGGCGCGATCCACGCCGCGATCCCGCGGACGCCAGGATCAATATCGCCGGCCAACCGCGTCTTCCCCGTCTCCGGGTCCGGGACGCGGGTGATGCCCACGTCGAGCACGGTTGCGCCCGGCTTGACCAGGTCCGCCGTGATGATCCCGGGCACGCCGGCGGCTGCGACGATGACGTCCGCGTTCCGGGTGTGCTCGGCGATGTCCTCCGTCCCGGTGTGGCACAGCGTGACCGTCGCGTTCACCTCGCGCCGGGTCAGCATCAGGCCGAGCGGTCGCCCGACCGTCACCCCGCGCCCGATGACGACGACGTCGGCTCCGGCCAGCGCCACCCCGTGACGCTGGAGCAGCTCGATGATGCCGCGCGGGGTACACGGCAGCGGCGTATCGATCGGCCCGCTGACCCGGAGCACCAGGCGACCCAAGTTCGTCGGGTGCAGGCCGTCGGCGTCCTTCGCCGGGTCCATCAGCTCGAGCACCCGCTGGGCGTCGAGGTGACGCGGCAGCGGGAGCTGCACGATGAAGCCGGTGCACGCCGGGTCCGCGTTCAGCGCGGCGATCGCGGCGTCGACATCGGCCTGGCTCGCGTCGGCGGGGAGATCTACCCGGATCGAGCGGATGCCGACCTCTTCGCAGTCTCGGTGCTTGCCGGCGACGTAGGCGTGGGAGCCCGGGTCGTCACCGACCAGCAACGTGCCGAGACCAGGTGTGATGCCCCGCTCGCGCAGCGCGCGAACCCGCTCCGCGAGCTCCGCCTTGATTACGGCTGCAGTCGCGACCCCGTCGAGGATCTGAGCGGTCACTGCTGCAGCCCCGGGTAGAGCGGGAATTCCTCGGTCAGCTTTTTCACCCGCGCGCGCAAGGCCTCGACATCGGCGCCGCCCTTGAGCACGGTCGCGATGATCTCCGCCACCTCGGTGAACTCGGTAGCGCCGAAGCCGCGGGTCGCGAGCGCCGGGGTGCCGATCCGCAGACCGGAGGTCACCCGCGGCGGGCGCGGGTCGAACGGCACCGCGTTGCGGTTCACCGTGATGCCCGCCTCGTGCAGCTGGTCCTCGGCCTGCTGGCCGTCCATCGCGGAGTTGCGCAGGTCGACGAGCACCAGGTGCACGTCCGTGCCGCCGGTCAGCACGGAGACACCGGCCGCCGTGACGTCGGCCGCGGTCAGGCGCTCCGCGATGATCCGGGCACCGTCGAGGGTGCGCTGCTGGCGGGCGCGGAACTCCTCGCCCGCCGCGATCTTGAACGCGACGGCCTTGGCGGCGATGACGTGCATGAGCGGGCCACCCTGCTGACCGGGGAACACGGCCGAGTCGATCCTCTTCGCGTACTCCTCGCGCGACAGGATGAAGCCGGAGCGGGGGCCACCGATGGTCTTGTGCACGGTCGAGGAGACGACGTCGGAGAACGGCACCGGACTCGGGTGCAGGCCCGCGGCGACGAGACCCGCGAAGTGAGCCATGTCGACCCAGAGCTTCGCACCGACCTCGTCCGCGATCGAGCGGAAGGCCGCGAAGTCGAGGTGGCGCGGGTACGCGGACCAGCCGCCGATGATGACGTCGGGGCGCTGCTCGAGCGCCTTCTCGCGGACCTTGTCCATGTCGACGAGGAAGGTGTCGGGGTCCACCCCGTAGGAGCCGACCTGGTAGAGCTTGCCGGAGAAGTTGATCTTCATCCCGTGGGTGAGGTGGCCACCGTGCGCGAGCTCGAGGCCGAGGATCTTGTCGCCGACGTTGATGAGCGCGTGCAGGACGGCGGCGTTGGCCGTCGCACCGGAGTGCGGCTGGACGTTCGCGTGCTCGGCGCCGAACAGCTCCTTGGCGCGCGCGATCGCGAGCGTCTCGGCGATGTCCACCTGCTCGCAGCCGCCGTAGTAGCGCTTGCCCGGGTAGCCCTCGGCGTATTTGTTGGTGAGCACGGAGCCCTGCGCCTGCAGGACCGCGCGAGGGACGAAGTTCTCGCTCGCGATCATCTCGAGCGTCTCGCGCTGACGGGTGAGCTCGCCCTCGAGGACGGCGGCGATCTCGGGGTCGACCTGGGCCAGGGGCTGGTCGATGACAGAATGGTAGGTCGACTGGGCGCTCATGATCTCCTCGCAAGCATGTTGACGGTCAGGGTGCGTCCGCGGGGATCTGCGTGCAGGAACTCCGCGGTGCGGTGACCTTCGGCCCAGGCGTCCGACCTGAAGTCAACTGCTGCGTCACTCCCCGGTGGTCGTCCACCCATTGCGCCAGTCGCGACCGGCACAGCCTACCAAGTCACCCGGCGTCCTCGACATCGACAATTTCGCCCTCGCCGAGGATGCGGCGCAGGTACGCGTAGGTGAGGTCCCCCGCCGTCTTGTCGTACTGGTGCTCGAACCCGTGCTTGGCGTACAGCGCGAGGTTCTGCTTGGAGTCCTGACCGGTGAAGACCCACACCTCGCGGGTGTTCTCCGGCAGGTAATGGAGCACCTCGAAGAGCAGCTGGGTGCCGATACCCTGGCCCTGGATGTCGGGAGCGACGGCGAGCCGGCCGAGGGTCGCCCTGTCGTCCTCGATGCCGACCCGGATCGAGCCGACCAGCCGGGGGCCGATCCAGGCTCCGATCGTGACGACGTCGTCCCGCGCCATGTCCTCACGGAGCTCGCCGAGGGTCTGGGTGAGCGGCGGGATGTTCGGGTCCCCGCAGAGTTGCGCCTCGGTCACGAAGGCCGCGCGGCGGAGTGTCAGGAGTTCACCAGCAGCGTCGCCCGGGACACGGTCGAGTCGCACCTCAACGTCAGTCATGCCGTAATCGTCTCAGGTCGCCGGAGCGGCGACTACCCTCACACACGTGTCCGACCACGATTCCGCCGCGCCTGCCTCTCCCGCCACCACCTCGTGGGTGCTCAGCCTCTCCTGCCCGGACCGGCCCGGCATCGTCCATGCGGTCGCCGGCCTGCTCGCCGAGCATGGCGGCAACATCACCGAGTCGCAGCAGTTCGGCGACCCGGCCTCGGGGTTGTTCTTCATGCGCGTGCAGGTCGAGTCCGCCGTCGCCAAGGACGAGCTGGAGTCGGCCCTCACGCTGCTTGCCGCGAGGTACTCGATGAGTTGGAACCTGGACGTCGCCGGGCGCCCGGTCCGCACCGTAGTCCTCGTGTCCAAGGCCGCCCACTGCCTGCACGACCTGCTGTTCCGCCAGCGCTCCGAGAAGCTGCCGGTGGACATCGTCGGCGTCGTCGGCAACCACACGGACCTGGCCGGGCTGGCCGAGTTCTACGGCGTCCCGTTCCACCACATCCCGGTGACGGCGGCGACCAGGGCCGACGCCGAGGGCGCGCTGCTCGCGCTGATCGAGGAGCTCGATGTCGAGCTCGTCGTGCTGGCGCGGTACATGCAGATCCTCTCGGACGACCTGTGCCAGAAGCTGGCCGGGCGGGTCATCAACATCCACCACTCGTTCCTGCCGAGCTTCAAGGGCGCGCGGCCGTACGCGCAGGCGCACGACCGCGGTGTCAAGCTGATCGGCGCGACCGCGCACTACGTCACCGCGAGCCTGGACGAGGGTCCGATCATCGAGCAGGACGTCGAGCGGGTGGACCACTCGCGCACCGTGGAGGACCTGGTGGCGCTCGGTCAGGACGTCGAGCGGCGGGCGCTAGCGCGAGCCGTGCGCTGGCACGCCGAGCACCGGGTGCTCCTGGATGGCCACCGCACCATCGTCTTCCGCTAGACGAGTGGAGCGATGCCTTCGAGTGGAGCGATCTGGCCCACCCTGACGGCGTGTCTGTGACACATCGCTCCCCTCTGGCGCCGTCGGGCCGACGCCGTCAGGGTGCCGGCGCCCCATCGCGCTAGACCAGCCCGAGCCCCTGGACGGCGTCCCGTTCCTCGATCAGCTCGGCGACCGACAGGTCGATGCCGGCGCGTGCGTGCGCGTCGATCGCGAGCCCCGGCACGATCGACCAACGGCCACCCTCGGACACGGCCGGGAACGACGAGACGAGACCCTCTGGCACGCCGTAGGAACCATCGGACTGCAGCGCGACCGAGGTCCACTCCCCCGGCCGCGTCCCGTGCACCCAGTCGCGCAGGTGGTCGATCGCCGCGTTCGCGGCGGAGGCCGCCGACGACGCCCCACGCGCCTCGATGATCGCGGCGCCGCGCTTCGCGACGGTCGGCACGAAGGTGCCGCGGACCCAGGCGTCGTCGCCGATCACCTCGGCCGCCGGGCGCCCACCGATCGTCGCGTGCGCGATGTCGGGGTACTGCTTGGCGGAGTGGTTTCCCCAGATGATGACGTTCGCGATGTCGCGGACCGGCCGGCCGGACTTCGCCGCGAGCTGAGCGAGCGCCCGGTTGTGGTCCAGCCGGGTCATCGCGTTGAACCGCTCGGCCGGGACGTCCGGTGCGTGCGCGGCCGCGATCAGGGCGTTCGTGTTGGCCGGGTTGCCGACCACGAGGATGCGCACGTCGGCGGCGGCACCCGCGTTGATCGCGGCGCCCTGCGGCCCGAAGATTCCGCCGTTGGCGGCGAGCAGGTCACCCCGCTCCATCCCCGCACCGCGGGGGCGCGCGCCCACCAGCAGGCCAACGTTGACGCCGTCGAATGCCGCGCGCGCGTCGTCGAAGATGTCCACCGAATCCAGCAGCGGGAAGGCACCGTCCGCGAGCTCCATCGCGATGCCCTCGGCGGCCTTGACCGCCTGCGGGACCTCGAGCAGGCGCAGTCGCACCGGGGTGCCGGCGCCGAGCAGCTGGCCCGAGGCGATCCGGAACAGCAGGGCGTAGCCGATCTGACCGGCCGCGCCGGTCACGGTCACATTCACCGGAGTAGTCACGTTCGTCCTTGGAGGTGTCGAGTGCACGGGTGGCGCCTCGGGCGAGGCAGGGGCGGACTTGCCTCAGCCGAGGCGCGCCGCGAGGTTATCGTCGAGTGCTCCAAGAAACGCCTCGGTGGTCTGCCACGGCTGGTCCGGGCCGACCAACAGGGCGAGGTCCTTCGTCATCTTGCCGCTCTCGACGGTCGCGATGACGACGTCCTCGAGGGTCTGGGCGAAGCCGGTCACCTCGGGGGTGCCGTCCAGCTTGCCGCGGTGCTTGAGGCCGCCGGTCCAGGCGAAGATGGAGGCGATCGGGTTCGTCGACGTCGGCTTGCCGGCCTGGTGCTGGCGGTAGTGCCGGGTGACGGTGCCGTGCGCGGCCTCCGCCTCGATCGTCTTGCCATCCGGCGTCAGCAGCACCGAGGTCATCAGGCCGAGCGAGCCGAAACCCTGCGCGATGGTGTCGGACTGCACGTCGCCGTCGTAGTTCTTGCAGGCCCAGAGGTAGCCGCCCTCCCACTTCATCACGGCGGCGACCATGTCGTCGATCAAGCGGTGCTCGTAGCTGATGCCGGCCGCCTCGAACTGGGCCCGGTACTCCCGCTCGTACACGTCGGCGAAGATGTCCTTGAACGCGCCGTCGTAGGCCTTGAGGATCGTGTTCTTGGTGGACAGGTACACCGGGTAGCCGCGCTGCAGGCCGTAGGCCAGGGAGGCGCGCGCGAAGTCCGCGATGGACTCGTTGAAGTTGTACATGCCCATCACGACGCCGCCGCCCTCGGGCATCTGCACGACCTCCATCTCGACCGGCGCGCTGCCGTCGGCGGGGGTGTACGTGAGCGTCACCGCGCCGGCAGCGGGCACCTTGAAGTCGGTCGCCCTGTACTGGTCCCCATGCGCGTGACGGCCGATGACGATCGGCTTGGTCCAGCCCGGGACGAGCCGCGGGATGTTCGAGATGATGATCGGCTCGCGGAAGACGACGCCGCCGAGGATGTTGCGGATGGTGCCGTTCGGCGAGCGCCACATCTTCTTCAGGCCGAACTCCTCGACCCGCGCCTCGTCCGGCGTGATCGTCGCGCACTTCACGCCGACGCCGTGCTCCTTGATCGCGTTCGCGGCGTCGATGGTGATCTGGTCGTCGGTGGCGTCCCGGCTCTCGATCGACAGGTCGTAGTAGCGCAGGTCAAGGTCCAGGTACGGGTGGATCAGGCGGTCCTTGATGAACTGCCAGATGATGCGGGTCATCTCGTCGCCATCGAGCTCGACGACCGGGCCGGCAACTGTGATCTTGGCCATGCGCTGAACACTCCTGATCTTGCGGTGGCGAGGCGCCAGACGACGCCCGGACGGCTGCGCGAGCGGCTCCTGCGGCAAGATTACTCGACATCGAGAGATCGATAGACCGATGTCCGTTCCGCCATTTTCGGCGCTACCCCGCGTGCCCAGCTGCGTTGAATGGCATGATGCGAGAGAGCCTGCCGTTGGCAGGTTCAAGGAACCTTCGATGACAGGAAGATCATGTCCAACGAGATTTACGCAGGTTCCGCGCGCGCTGGGGACGGCGCAGTCAGCCGTCTTCACGCTTACCTATTTCACGCAGGTTCCGCGCGCGCTGGGGACGGCGTCGTCCTGGTCGATGAGCCCGCCCCCCTCATCCCCCGCCTCGCGGCCAAGCTGGGCGCGGAGTTCCTCGGCACCTTCTGGCTCGTTCTCGCCGGTGTCGGCCTTCTGTTGTTCAATGCCACCGGCGGCATCCCGTCGGCGCTGGGCTTCGGCCTCGCGGTCATGACCGGCGGGTACGCGCTTGCGCACATCTCCGGAGCGCACTTCAACCCCGCTGTCACGATCGGCACGGCCGTTGCCGGCCGGACGCCGTGGCGCGATGTGATCCCGTACGTCGTCGCCCAGGTCGTCGGTGCTACGACCGCCGCCCTCGCCCTGTACGTCGTGATCAGGCAGTACCCGAACGTGAACGAGACTCGCAAGCTGTTCAGCGGCGTCTCGAACGTCTGGAAGGACGGCACCAACCCGAGCTTCGGCACCGCGGCCGCGCTGATCGTCGAGTTCATCGTCGCCGCGGTCTTCGTGGCGGTCATCCTCGGCGCCACGGACGCTCGTGCCCCTAAGGGCTTCGCGCCGATCGCGATCGGGCTTGCCTTCGCGCTCGCCATCCAGATCGCCACGCCGATCACTCGCGGTGGGGTGAACCCGGCCCGTTCGACCGCCACGGCGATCTTCGCGGAAGGCGCGTCGGCGGGGCAGCTATGGCTGTTCTGGGTCGCACCCATCCTCGGCGCGGCCTTCGCCGGCTTCATCTACAAGGCATTCCAGGCTCCGGCCGACACGTCGTTCACCGAACTGGTGGACGACATCGCCGACGACTCCGAGCTGGACGACTCCGAGCTGGACGACTCCGAGCTGGACGACGCCGAGGCACTCGACACCGACGGCTGAAGCCTTCGGCCCAGCGACGAGGGTCCGGTCTGGTTCGCCAGGCCGGACCCTCGTGTTCGTCGTGGCGGACGGAGCGGCGCGGCCGGCTCCCGAGGGGCACGAGCCGCAGCCCGGGCGATGCGGTGTCGCGATCCGCTCAGGCGCCGGGAGCGATCTGCCCGAGCACCGCGATCCCCACCCCGAGAACGGCCAGCACGGCCGCATCGGCGAACCGCGAACGCACGACGAGTGACGGGATCCGAGCGGCCGGGAGCAGCAGCCGGATCACAGCCGCGCCGAAGAGCACCGCACCGAGCAGCAATGTCGCCGGTGAGACGCCCGAGACGAATGCCACCACGACGGTGACCACCAGAACCACCGCGAACGCGCGGCGCACCGGGGCGGCGGCAGGCTGCGCCGCTTGAACGGGCGCGTCGCCGCCGCGAACCTGGGGCGCGTTCACCGACGACTCCTCACGGCCCGTGACACTACCGTGACACCGTGACCCGCCAAGCCTCGAACGCGCATTCAGGTCCCCCCGAGCACGAGATCCGCTCGGTTCTCGTGGTCGGCGCGGGCCTGGCCGCCTTCGGTGCCGTCCGCGCACTGCGGGAGTACGGGTTCACCGGACATATCCGGATGCTTGGTGCGGAGGGCGTTGCCCCGTATGACCGGCCACCATTGTCCAAGCACCTGCTGGACCGCGACACTCCGGTCTGGCTCGCCGAGGACCAGCGGTTCGACCTCGTCGCCGCCGTCGACGACCTGCGCCTTGCGGAGCCGGCAGTCGCGCTCTGGGTGACGGACACGTCCGCCGAGGTCGTCACGGAATCGGCCCGATATGCCGCCGACGCCGTCGTGCTCGCGTGCGGGGCGAGGGCACGGCGGCCCCCGGGCTGGGACTCGGCGCTCACCCTGCACACCTCGGCCGATGCCGCCGCACTGCGTGCCGAGCTCGCGCCCGAGCGGCACCTGGTGTGCATCGGGGCCGGCTGGATCGGAGCCGAGCTCGCCGGGGCGGCCCGGGCCGCCGGTCTCCAGGTGACGGTGCTCGAAGCCGCCCCGGCGCCGCTCGCGGGCGTGCTCGGCGGCCGGGTCGGTGGACGTCTGCGCCCCTGGTACGACGCACTCGACATTGCGCTCGAGCTCGGTGTCCAGGTCGTCGAGGTCGACCCGGGGCGGGTGCTGCTCGGCGACGGCCGGGCGGTCACCGGGGACGTCGTCGTCGCGGCGGTCGGCGCGCGGCCCGCGACCGACTGGTTGAGCGGTACCGTCGCGCTGACGTCCGGCGGAGCGATCCGGGTCGACGTCGCGCACCGGGTGCTCGGTCTCCCGCCGCACATCGTCGCGGTCGGGGACTGCGTCGAGCGCTTCTCGCCCCGGCACGGCTGGGTGCCGGGCGGCCACTGGGACGCGGCGCTGCGCGGGCCGGCGATCGCAGTGCGCAACCTCCTCGGGATCGCGGCCGACGCTGACGACCCGCGCTCGGACCCCGCCCCGTACGTGTTCTCGACCCAGCTCGGGCACGACCTCACGTTGATCGGGCTACCCGGCGCCGACGACGACATCGTCCTGCGCGAGGGTAACCCCGGTTGGACGGCGCTGTACTTCGCGCCGCGACCGACGCACGGGGGACGCGAGCTGCGCGCCGTGCTCACGGTGGACCGCCCGCACGACGTCCCGGCGGCCCGTCGGCTGTTCAGCGCCGCCGCACTCCCCGTCGTGAAGCCGCGAGTCGCCGCGGACGCGGCGCGGGATCTGCGCGACGCGCTCAGTGAGCGAAGTGGCGGGTCCCGGTGAAGTAAAGGGTCGCACCCGCGGCCTGGGCGGCGGCGATGACCTCGTCGTCGCGCACCGAGCCACCGGGCTGCACCACGGCGCGTACCCCGGCGTCGAGCAACACCTGGAGTCCGTCCGCGAACGGGAAGAAGGCGTCGGAGGCCGCGACCGCACCTGCGGCCCGCTCGGCCCCGGCCCGCGCCACCGCCAGCTTGCACGAGTCGACCCGGTTCACCTGACCCATGCCGACGCCGACCGAGGCACCGTCGCGGGCCAGCAGGATCGCGTTGGACTTCACCGCTCGGATCGCGCGCCAGGCGAAGGCCAGGTCCGCGAGCGTCGCTGCATCGGCTGCGTCGCCGGTCGCGAGGGCCCAGTGCGCCGGGTCGTCGCCGCTCGCGTCGATGTGGTCCGTCGCCTGGACCAGCAGGCCACCGCTGATTGGTCGGAGCTCGACTCCCTGCTGCGAAGCCTGCTCGACCCGGAGCACCCGAAGGTTCTTCTTCCGCTGAAGGATCTCGAGCGCCTCGGGCTGGTAGTCCGGTGCCAGCACCACCTCCGTGAAGATCGGCGTGATCTGCTCGGCCGCCGCAGCGGTCAGCGTGCGGTTGGCCGCGATGACCCCGCCGTAGGCGGACAGCGGGTCGCACGCGTGGGCCTTGGCGTGCGCCTCCGCGATGTCCGCCCCGACCGCGATTCCGCACGGATTGGCGTGCTTGATGATCGCGACGGCCGGTGCGTCGTGGTCGTACGCGGCACGCCAAGCGGCGTCGGCGTCGACGTAGTTGTTGTACGACATCTCCTTGCCGTGCAG
>Ga0066794_10000090_pt1 | contig 15634 bp, 16 predicted proteins | sample PersoiDNA2013190_FD_70945 | JGI IMG/M metagenome (GOLD analysis project Ga0066794, IMG submission 70945) | Permafrost soil microbial communities from the Arctic, to analyse light accelerated degradation of dissolved organic matter (DOM) -... | ecosystem: Environmental > Terrestrial > Soil >... | reverse complement strand
CCCTCCCGCGCCCTGACCTCGGTCCGCAGTGGACCCTTCAACGGTCAGGAACACCATCGGGCGCCCTTTTCGTCCCGCGGCCGGGCGATCGGCGTGCCGACGGGTGCAACGCGCGGGCGGAACCGGCCTGCGCGAGCAACTAGCCTGAGTGCGTGACCTCCGATCTCGATCTCGACGGCGTCCGTGCCGCAGCCCGGCTGCTCGACGGCGTGGCGCGGCGAACGCCGCTGCACTCGAGCCGCGCGTTGACCGAGATCGTCGGGGTGCCGGTCCAGCTCAAGTGCGAGAACTTGCAGCGCACCGGCTCGTTCAAGATCCGCGGTGCGTACGTGCGGATGGCGCGCCTTGGCGCGGCCGAGCAGGCCCGCGGCGTGGTGGCGGCCAGCGCCGGTAACCACGCCCAAGGCGTCGCGCTCGCGGCCGGACTGCTCGGTCTGGCGGCCACGGTCTACATGCCCGTCGATGCCGCGCTGCCGAAGATCGCCGCGACCCGCGGCTACGGCGCGACGGTGCACCTGGTCGGTAACACGGTGGACGAGGCGCTCGACGCCGCGCGCGCGGCCGCCGACAGCACCGGAGCGACGCTCATCCATCCGTTCGACCACGCGGACATCGTGCTCGGCCAGGCGACCGTAGGGCTCGAGATCGTCGAACAGCTTCCGGAGGTGGGCACGATCGTCGTGCCGGTCGGTGGTGGCGGGCTCGCGGCCGGCATCGCGCTCGCGGCCACCAGCTTGCGTCCCGGGGTCCGAGTCGTCGGTGTACAGGCAGAGCGAGCGGCGTCGTACCCGAGTTCTCTCGCCGAGGGTCACCCGGTCCAGGCGCGCGAGCTCGCCACGATGGCGGACGGCATCGCCGTCGGCCTGCCGGGCGAGGTTCCGTTCGGGATCATCCGGTCCCGCGCCGACGGTGTCGTGACCGTGAGCGAGGAGGACCTCTCGCGCGCTCTCCTGCTGCTGGCCGAGCGCGCGAAGCTGGTGGTCGAGCCGGCCGGTGCGGCCGGCGTCGCAGCCCTCATGTCGCGGCCTCAGGGTTGGCAGCGACCCGTCGTCGCGGTGCTCTCCGGCGGGAACATCGACCCGAACGTGCTGCTCCGCGTGCTTCGGCACGGTCTCGCCTCGGCCGGGCGCTACGTCCAGCTCGGGGTCCGGCTCTCCGACCGACCGGGGTCCCTTGCGCTGCTGATGGCCCGCCTGGCGCAGAGCGGGGCGAACGTGATGCACGTCGGCCATGTGCGCACCGGCACCGACCTCGCGATCGACGAGGTGGAGATCGGGGTGCAGGCCGAGACGAAGGGTCCTGAGCACGCCGCTCAGGTTGTCGCGGATCTTCGCTCGGGCGGCTTCGAGGTCATCGAGGGCTGAGCGCGCGAGCTCAGTGCTGGAACGGCTTCGCCTCGATGACCGTGACCGGGATGACCGCACCGTTCGGCGCCGTGTAGCTCGTGGACTCGCCGCGCGCCTTGCCGAGGATCGCGGCCCCGAGCGGTGACTTCTCCGAGTAGACGTCGAGGTCGGTGCCGCCGGCTACCTCGCGTGAGCCGACCAGGAAGGTAATCTCGTCCCCGGCGACCTCAGCCGTGACGACCATGCCGGACTCCACCACACCGCTGTCCTTCGGAGACTCGCCGACGGTCACGTGGCGCAGGATGCCGTGCAGCTGGCGGATCCGCGCCTCCTGCTTGCCCTGCTCGTCGCGGGCGGCGTGATAGCCGCCGTTCTCCTTCAGGTCGCCCTCGGACCGCGCGGCCTCGATCTTCTTGATGATCTCGCTGCGTCCAGCGCCCTCGAGGTGGTCGAGCTCGCTCTTGAGGCGGTCGTACGCCTCCTGGGTCAGCCAGGTGGTGGTCGTGTTCTCGGTCATTCTGCGTCTCTCCCTTCCTCCATAGTCGGTGCGTACGAACTCGGCGTCCGGGTGTTGTCGACGCCCTCGCATCCGGCCGGTCGGCCCGCGGGAGCGGTGCCGGACCCGGGCGACGTACGAAGCATCAAGGATAGCAATGCACGTCGGCGGTACGGTCTTCCGCTCCTCAGTTGGCCGGATTCTTGGCCGGCTTGCATGTGTCGACCACCCCGGTCACGGCGCGTTCCGCCGTGGACACCGACTCGGTCACCCGCTGTCCAGGGGTCGCTACCGGTTCGACCACCAGCGTGCGGACGCCGACCTCGGCGAACTGCGAGTTGAGTGCGTGCAGCGTGCACTCGGCTCGCCTGCCGGGCGCCATGAAGACGTCGAAGGTGACGTCGACCCGGTCCGAGCCGAGCACGTGGTACCCGACGTCCTTCCACTGCACCGGGTCGCGTGCGAAGCCGATGCCGATCCAGGTCGCGACGGCGAGTCCGAGAACGCCGAGCACGGCCACCAGAGACACCACCAGGCGCCGTCGTGCCGGGCCGGCCGGCGCACCGTAGCGGTCGCCGAGGGTATCCGGGACCCTCTGCTGACTCATCGCGATGTCTCCTTCTGGCGCCACGCCCGGTAGCGTGCAAAGGACATTGTCCTCCCGGCCGGGTGGTGCCGGTAGTCGGTGCGACGTCGTCGGGCGTCCACCCGGAATGGTGAAACGGAGGCCGGCGGTGACTACGGAGCCCCTGCGTCTGATGGCTGTGCATGCCCACCCGGACGACGAGTCCAGCAAGGGTGCGGCGGCGACCGCTCGATATGCCGCCGAAGGCGTCGAGGTGCTGGTCGTCACCTGCACCGGCGGCGAGCGCGGCGACGTGCTGAACCCGCAGTTCGGCGAAGCGCCGTCCACGCCCGAGGCGATGGCGGTGGTGCGGCAGGCCGAGATGGCGGCGGCGGTGCGCGCGCTCGGGGTCCGACAGCACTGGCTGGGGTTCGTCGACTCGGGCCTCCCGCAGGGGGACCCCCTGCCGCCGGTTCCGGAGGGCTCGTTCTCCGCGCTGCCGATCGAGGAAGCAGCGGCGCCGCTGGTCCAGCTCGTCCGGGAGTTCCGCCCACACGTGATGACCACCTACGACCCGTCCGGCGGCTACCCACACCCGGACCACATGATGTGCAACCGGGTCTCGGTCGAGGCGTTCGGCGCGGCGGCGGACGAGGCGCGCTACCCGAGCCTCGGTCCGGCGTGGACGACGTGGAAGCTCTACTACAACCACGACTTCTCGTTGCACCGGATCCGGACCATGCACGAGGCGATCCTCGGTGCCGGGCTCGAATCGCCCTACGGTGACTGGGTCGAGAGCCGCCAGGCGCGCGAGATTCCCGAGCGCCAGGTCACGACCCGGATCCATTGCGCCGAGTACTTCCCGGCGCGGGACGCGGCCCTGCGTGCGCATGCCACCCAGATCGACCCGAACGGGTTCTTCTTCGCGGTTCCGCGCGACCTCGAGGCGCGGGTCTGGCCGGTCGAGGAGTACGAGCTGGCCGTGTCGCTCGTGCCGACCGCCTTCCCGGAGGATGATCTCTTCGCCGGCATCCGTGCGGAGGTGACGTAGTGATCGTCGCGAAGGAGCTCGATCCCTCGCAGGTGTCCCCCGGGGTGCCCGGATTCCTGGTGACGTTCGCGCTCGCGCTCGCGTGCTGGTTGCTGTTCCGCTCGCTGACCAAGCACCTGCGCCGGGTGAACCACTCTGAAGAGCCCGTCGAGACCGACACGACCGACGCCGGCGATCCGGCCGCGGGCACGCCGACCGAGTCCGACGCCGCCGATCCGGCCGCGGGCACGCCGGCCGAGCCGGACTTGGCGCCCTGACTGCAGGTCAGCGGAGCGCGTAGCTGGCGATGCTCACGGAGACATAGGTGCACCCGAAGCCGACGACCGTGAGCACATGGAACACCTCGTGGAAACCGAACCAGCGCGGGCTGGGGTCCGGCCGCTTCAGCGCATACACGACGGCGCCGAGCGTGTAGGCGGCGCCACCGGCGGCCAGGAACCAGACGACGGCCGGGCCGCCAGTGCGCCAGAACTGCGGCATGTACGCCACCGCGATCCAGCCGAGCGCGAGGTAGATCGGGACGTAGAGCCATCGCGGCGCGTGGAGCCACAGCACCCGAGCGAGCAGCCCGGCCACCGCGCCGGACCACACGACCCAGAGCAGGACGCGGGCGCGGGATTCGGTGAGCAGAAGCGCCGACAGCGGTGTGTACGTGCCGGCGATGATCAGGAAGATGTTCGAGTGGTCGAGCCGGCGCAGTACGCGCGTGGTTCGCGGCGACCAGTGCCCGCGGTGGTACACCGCGCTCATCCCGAACAGCAGCACGGCCGACAGCGAGAAGATCGCCGTGGTGACGAGCGCCGTCGTCGTAGGAGAGAGCGCGACAAGCACGATCCCGGCGGCGAGAACGAGCGGGAACATTCCCGCGTGGATCCAGCCACGAAGTTTCGGCTTGACCGCGATAGCGACCTGGGCCACGCCCTCACTGAGGCGCTCGCCTACGGATTCGATGGGGTGCCGGACCATCATCGTCCCCTTGAGATTGTGGTGGGCATCGGTCAACGGGGTCGAGAGTAGCCTACGCCCGCGTAAGTTACTGAAGCGTAACTAGAGAGCGCCAGCCTCGCGCGGTCTCCCCGGGGTAGCGTGATGATGTTCCACCCGCTCGCCGCCGAAGGACGGTCCCGATGCACCTGCCGCACCTGCTCTACGGCCTCTACGAGCGCCGTCTGGCGGCATCGCTCCGCGGCAACAGCGTCCCGCGGCACGTTGGCGTCATCCTCGACGGCAACCGTCGGTGGGCGAAGTCCTTCGGTGAGCCGGCGGCCACCGGGCACCAGCGCGGGGCCGACAAGATCGCCGAGCTGCTCGAATGGTCCGAGGACGTCGGCGTCGAGGTCGTCACCCTCTGGATGCTCTCGACCGACAACCTGACCCGCGCTCAGAGCGAACTCGATGAACTGCTCACGATCATCGAGGACGCGGTCTGCACCCTCGCCGCGACTCGGCGGTGGCACCTCCAGGTGATGGGAGCGCTGGAGTTCCTCCCGGCGCGCGCCGCCGCGGCACTGCAGGAGGCCGTCGACTCGACCGCCGACGTCGTCGGCCTGCACGTCAACATCGCCGTCGGCTACGGCGGTCGCCAGGAGATCGCGGACGCGGTCCGGTCCCTGCTCCGGGAGAACGCCCGGGCCGGGAAGTCCATCGACGAGCTGGCCGAGGACTTCGACGTGACGCACATCGCCGATCACCTCTACACGAAGGGTCAACCGGACCCTGATCTGGTCATCCGGACGTCCGGGGAGCAGCGGCTCTCCGGCTTTCTGCTCTGGCAGAGCGTGCATTCCGAGTTCTACTTCTGCGAGGCCTACTGGCCGGACTTCCGTCGCGTCGACTTCCTGCGCGCGCTCCGCTCGTATGCCGAGCGCGAGCGTCGACTGGGGCGCTAGCAGCGCGAACGTGACCGGCAGATGTCGAACTGGCAACCGCTCCCCAACGCTTCGGGTGAAGCACTACGCATCCGGGCGTGTCGCACTTTCGGCGTCGAGTCCCGGGCGTAGCGTCGCCATTGTGATCCGCATTCCGCGGACCGCCGGGAGGCCAGCCGATGGGGCATTCGTTGCTCCGCCGGGAGGGCCGGAACCGGCCCGAACGTACGGGCCGGTCGACCGCCCACCCGCCGCACGACCCTTGTGGTCGTGCCGACGCGATGGCGCGCTAGCGCCACAAGGGAGCCCCCGTGCGCGATCTCGACACGACGGAGTCCACGGCTGCCACCACGGTCGGTACCGGTGACGGTACTGACGACGGTCGTCGGACCTACGTGCTCGACACCTCGGTCCTCCTCTCCGACCCGCGGGCGATGCTGCGCTTCGCCGAGCACGACGTCGTCCTCCCGATCGTCGTCATCACCGAGCTCGAGGGCAAGCGGCACCACGCGGAGCTCGGCTACTTCGCCCGGAGCGCGCTGCGGTTGCTCGACGAGTTCCGGATCAGCCATGGCCGGCTGGATCAACCGATCGAGGTCGGCGACCTGGGCGGCACCCTGCGCATCGAGCTGAACCACGCGGACCCCGAGGCGCTCCCAGCGGGCTTCCGCCTCGGCGACAACGACTCCCGGATCCTTGCGGTCGCCGCGAACCTCGCGCACGAGGGTCGCGATGTCACCCTGGTCTCCAAGGACCTGCCGATGCGCGTCAAGGCCTCCGCGGTCGGCCTTCGGGCCGAGGAGTACCGGGCGGAGCTCGCGGTCGACTCGGGTTGGACCGGCATGGCCGAGCTCGACCTGCGCGAGGAGCAGATGGCCGCGCTCTGGGAGACGGAGGAGCTCGAGCACCGCGAGGCGGGCGAGCTGCCGTGCCATACCGGGCTCGTGCTGCACTCGCCGCGCGGCTCGGCCCTCGGCCGGGTCCGCCCCGACAAGCACATCAAGCTGGTCCGTGGAGACCTGGACGTGTTCGGGGTGCACGGCCGCAGCGCTGAGCAGCGGATCGCGATCGACCTGCTCCTCGACGAGGAGATCGGCATCGTCTCGCTCGGCGGTCGCGCCGGCACCGGCAAGTCGGCGCTGGCGCTGTGCGCGGGCCTCGAGGCCGTCCTGGAGCGCCGGCAGCACCGCAAGGTGATGGTCTTCCGGCCGCTCTACGCCGTCGGCGGCCAGGACCTCGGCTACCTCCCCGGCAGCGAGTCCGAGAAGATGAACCCCTGGGCGCAGGCGGTCTTCGACACCCTCGGTGCGCTCGTCTCCCCGGAGGTCATCGACGAGGTGATGGCCCGCGACCTGCTCGAGGTCCTGCCGCTCACGCACATCCGCGGCCGCTCGCTGCACGACGCGTTCGTGATCGTGGACGAGGCGCAGTCACTCGAGCGCAACGTGCTGCTCACCGTGCTCTCGCGGATCGGACAGAACTCGCGCGTCATCCTCACCCACGACATCGCCCAGCGCGACAACCTTCGGGTAGGCCGGCACGACGGCGTCGCGGCCGTCGCCGAGGCGCTCAAGGGCCACCCGCTGTTCGCGCACGTGACGCTGACCCGGTCCGAGCGCTCGCCGGTGGCGGCGCTGGTGACCGAGATGCTCGAGGGGATCGAGGTCTAGCCGGCGGAAGGCTCAGGCCTCCGGCGGCCGGGTCATCTTCATCACGTCGAGAGCCACGTCGAGCTGCGCCTCGGTGATCTCGCCGCGATCGACGTGGCCGAGGGCGATCACTGCGTCGCGCACTGTCACGCCCTGCGCCACCGCGTACTTCGCCACCTTGGCGGCAGCCTCGTAGCCGATCACCCGGTTCAGCGGCGTGACGATCGACGGAGAGGACTCGGCGTAGGCGCGGGCGCGCTGCTCGTTCGCCGCGATACCGTCGATCGTGCGGTCGGCAAGGAGCCGTGAGGCGCTCGCGAGCAGGCGGATCGACTCAAGGACACCGAGTGCGATGACCGGGATCTGCACGTTGAGCTCGAAGGTGCCGCTGGCACCGGCCCACGCGACCGTCGCGTCGTTCCCGATCACCCGGGCGGCCACCATCAGCACGGCCTCGGGCACGACCGGGTTCACCTTGCCCGGCATGATCGAGGAGCCGGGCTGCAGGTCCGGGAGCCGGATCTCGGCGAGGCCGGTGTTGGGGCCGGATCCCATCCAGCGCAGGTCGTTGCAGATCTTGGTCAGGCTGACCGCGATGGTGCGGAGCGCGCCGGAGAGCTCGACCAGGCCGTCGCGTGCGCTCTGCGCCTCGAAGTGGTCGCGTGCCTCGGTGAGCGGCAGTCCGGTGTCCTCGACGAGCAGCGCGATGACGCGCCCCGGAAAGCCCGCCGGGGTGTTGATGCCGGTGCCGACGGCGGTGCCGCCGAGGGGCACCTCCGCGACGCGCGGCAGCGTAGCGTGCAGTCGCTCGACGCCGTACCGGACTGCGGCGGCGTAACCGCCGAACTCCTGCCCCAGGGTGACCGGGGTGGCATCCATGAGGTGCGTCCGTCCGGACTTCACGACACCGGCGAACGCTTGCGCCTTGGCCTCGAGGGAGGCCGCGAGGTGCTCGAGCGCGGGAACCAGGTCGCGGAGGACGCCCGCCGTCGCGGCGAGGTGGACGGACGTCGGGAAGACGTCGTTGGACGACTGCGAGGCGTTCACGTGGTCGTTGGGGTGGACCTCGCGACCGAGGCGCATCGTGGCGAGCGTGGCGAGGACCTCATTCGTGTTCATGTTCGACGACGTGCCGGAGCCGGTCTGGAAGATGTCCACCGGGAAGTGCGCGTCGTGCGCTCCGCTCGCGACCTCGTCGGCCGCGGCGACGATCGCCGCGGCCACGTCCGGCTCGAGGACCCCGAGCTCGGCGTTCGCGCGCGCGGCGGCCTTCTTGATCCGGGCCAGCGCCTCGATATGGCCGCGCTCGAGTCGCGTGCCGGAGATCGGGAAGTTCTCCACGGCGCGCTGGGTCTGGGCGCGGTACAGCGCGTCGGCGGGCACCCGGACCTCGCCCATCGTGTCGTGCTCGATCCGGAAGCCGGGCTCGGTCCCGGGCTGAACGGCGTCGGTCATGTGCTCATCGTGCCGCGCCGGTGGCATCGAGCGAAATCGCCGCGTCGGGTCGCGCGTCGCGCATCTCGCGGGCGCCCCACGGTGGGTGAGCCCGTCACCCGATCGCTCCGATCGCCTCGACCAGGGAGACCGCGCCGTCGGCCAGGGCGTACTCGACGCCGACGATCGCGCAGCGGCCCTCGGCAGCCGCGTTGGCCAGCGAGATCGAGTAGTCCTGCAGCATCCGCACGGTGGCCCGCACGTGTTCGCTGCGCAGCGCCTCCGGATCCAGGTCGGCACCGAGATGGGCGATTCCGCCGAAGCCGACGATCGACGGGATGACCCGGTCGACCACGGCGCGGACGAAGCCGCGCGGCATCTGTCCGGTGGTCAGCGCGGTGGTCGCGGCCGCGATGGCACCGCAGTTGTCGTGCCCGAGCACCACGACGAGCGACGCGCCGAGGATGTCCACGCCGTACTCGATCGAGCCGATCACGGTCATGTCCAGCACATGGCCGGCGGTCCGGACGACGAAGAGGTCGCCGAGGCCCTGATCGAAGATGATCTCGGCCGCGACCCGGGAGTCCGAGCAGCCGAAGAGCACTGCGAACGGGCTCTGGCCGGCGCTGATCTGGGTTCGGTGGTAGGCGTCCTGGGATGGGTGCGCCATCTGACCACTCGTGAAGCGGGCATTCCCGTCCAGCAGGGTCTGCCACGCCTCGGCGGGAGTCGGACGTTTCGGCATCTCGGCGTCCTCTCGGTCCCGGGTCACCTCAGTCGCGCTTGGCGTTCAGGTCGTCGAGCTCGGCGCGGCTCGGCGGGTTGGCGCCGGACCGCGAGACCGTGATCGCCGCGATCTGGATGCACTCGGCGAGCACCGCCTCGAGCGTTCCGGACTCGATCGCGTGCAGCGCCGCGCGGCGTGCTGCGCCGAGCAGCCCGGCGCTCCACAGGCCGTCGATCAGCCCGCCCATGAATGAGTCGCCGGCGCCGACGGTGTCCGCCACCGTGATCTTCGGCGCGACCATCTCGAGCTCGATACCGCGGCTCGTGATCGCAACGGCGCCACTGCCGCCGCGCGTCATCACGATGACGGCGGGCCCGCGGTGCGCCCAGTCGCGAGCGACCGCGATCGGTTCGCGGTCCGCGTGCAGCCACTCCAGGTCCTCGTCGCTCACCTTGACCACGTCGGCGAGCGCGACGAGGGCCTCGATCACGGCGCACGCGTGCGCCGGGTCGCCCATCAGGGCGGGGCGTGCGTTCGGGTCGTAGGTGATCGTCGCGACCGGGCGGGCGGCGGCAACGAGTGCCGCGACGTCGGCCGCGCCCGGCGGCAGCACCGCGGCGATCGAGCCGGTATGGACGACGAGGGGCGCCGGCTCGAGCGCGGCGGTCTCGGGCACGCGCCACTCGAGCTGGAAGTCGTAGCTCGCCGCGCCCGCCTGATCCAGGGTCGCGATCGCGACCGAGGTCCGCTCGGCGGCATCGCTGCCTGGGACGAGCCGCACGCCCGAGGCTCCGAGGTGCTCACGCACCAGGGTGCCGTACTTGTCGCGCCCGAGCCAGGTCAGCAGGTCGACCCTGCGCCCCAGCCGGGCCAGCCCGAGAGCGACGTTCGCCGGGCTTCCGCCCGGGTGCTCGTCGACCGTGCCGTCCACCCGGTGGACCACGTCGACGAGCACCTCACCGATGACCAGCGCGCGCTCGGTCACGCGTCCCCCTCGGCGCCGTCGCCGACGTCGTCGCGGCTCGCCGGGGTCGAGCCGGTTGCCGGGGTCGAGCCGGTTGCCGCGGTCGAGCCGGTTGCCGCGGTCGAGCCGGCTGCCGCGGCCGCCGCGCCGCCCGGACGTGCCTGGGCGAGACGCTCACGGGCGCCGTCGAGCCACTCCTGGCAGCGAGTGGCGAGGGCCTCGCCCTGCTCCCACAACGTCAGCGACTCCTCGAGCGTCGCGCCGCCGGCCTCGAGCTGGGTCACCACGTCGATCAGCTGGTCCCGTGCCTGCTCGTAACTCAGCGCGGAAAGGTCCCTGGGTGTCTTCTTGGCTGCCACAGCAACAAGTAAACCAACTCCGCGACGGTCCGGTTGCGCGGCTCGACTCACGCGCCTGAGGGCTCAGGCACCGGTCGCGCGGTCGGACTCACGCGCCAGAGCGTTGCGGCGCCGGGTGCGCGGTCGCCGCGAACTCGCCGCGCGCCACCCGGACCCGCAGCGGGTCGCCGTCGGCGACCTCCTCCGGTGCGCGCACAACGACGCCGGTCGCCAGCTGTACGACGGCGTACCCCCGGTCCAAGGTCGCCTGTGGGGACAGTGCCCGAACCTGTGCGCCGAGCCGCGCGACGTCGGCGTCGGCCCGTTCGAGCGCGGTCGCGAGGGCCCGGCCGACGGCGAGGTGCCACCGGGCCAGGTCTGCCGCGCGCTCGCCGACGAGTGTCTCCGGCGAGGTGAGCACCGGTCGCGACCGGAGCGCGTGGAGCAGCGTGCGCTCGCGGTCGACGAGATGCGTGATCGCGGTCCGGATCCGGGTCCTGGCCTGCGCCAGGCCGGCCCGCTCCTCGGTGACGTCGGGGACGATCCGCTTGCCCGCGTCGGTGGGCGTCGAGGCGCGGAAGTCCGCCACCAGGTCGAGCAGCGGGGAGTCCTTCTCGTGCCCGATCGCGCTCACCAGCGGGGTGCGGCAGGCGGCGGCGGCCCGCACCAGGGTCTCGTTGCTGAACGCCAGCAAGTCCTCGAACGACCCGCCACCGCGCGCGACGACGATCACGTCGACCCGCGGGTCCGCGTCCAGCTCTGCGATCGCCGCGGTGACCTCCGGTACGCAGCGCGCGCCCTGGACCGTGACCCGCCGGATCTCGAAGGCGACCTCCGGCCACCGCGCACGGGCGTTCGTGACGACGTCGTGCTCCGCGTCGCCCTGCTGCGCGCAGATCAGGCCGACCCGCGCCGGCAGGAAGGGGAGTGGCACCTTGCGGCTCAGGTCGAACAGGCCCTCGGAAGCGAGCACGCCGCGGAGGTGCTCGATCCGGGCGAGCAGCTCGCCCACCCCGACCGGCCGCAGCTCGTCGCCGCGCATCCGCAGCGACCCGTTCTTGAGCCAGAACTCCGGGCGCGCGTGCACGACGACGTGCGAGCCCTCCTGGATCGGCGTCGAGGTCCCGTCGATCATCGCGGTCGAGAGGGTGACGCCGAGCGACATGTCGACGTCGGTATCCCGGAGGGTGAGGAAGACCATCTGGTTCCACCGCTTGAGGTTCAGCACCTGACCCTCGACCCAGACCGGCGGCATCTTCGCGACGTAGTCGGCGATCTTGCGGGACAGGTGCCGGACCGGCCACGGGTGCTCGGCGGTGGTGTCCAACGCCTTCGCCGGCAGCTCGGTGCTCTCCACCCGGACAGCGTGCCACGTACGATGGCGCGGTGACCGAACAGCGCAAGCGCGTCCTGCTGGCGGCGCCCCGCGGGTACTGTGCCGGCGTGGACCGAGCCGTGATCGCCGTCGAGAAGGCTCTCGACCACTACGGCGCGCCGGTCTACGTGCGCAAGGAGATCGTGCACAACAAGTTCGTGGTGGAGACCCTGCGCGAGCGCGGCGCGATCTTTGTCAGCGAGACGGACGAGGTGCCCGAGGGTGCGCGGGTCGTGTTCTCCGCGCACGGCATCTCGCCGGCGGTCCGGGCGAACGCCGAGGCGCGCTCGCTCCAGACGATCGACGCGACCTGCCCACTGGTCACCAAGGTGCACAAGGAGGCGGTGCGCTTCGCGAACGACGACAACGAGATCCTGCTCATCGGGCACGCGGGTCATGAAGAGGTCGAGGGGACCGCGGGGGAGGCGCCGGAGCACATCCAGGTCGTCAACTCGCCCGAAGAGGCGGACCGGGTCGTCGTGAAGAACCCGGACAAGGTCGTCTGGCTCTCCCAGACGACGCTCTCGGTCGACGAGACGATGGAGACGGTCCGACGGCTCCGCGAGCGGTTCCCGAACCTGCAGGACCCGCCGAGCGATGACATCTGCTACGCGACCCAGAACCGGCAGGTGGCGGTGAAGAAGCTCGCCCCGGACTGCGATCTGGTGATCGTGGTCGGCTCCGCGAACTCCTCGAACTCGGTGCGACTGGTCGAGGTGGCGCTCGGCGCCGGGGCTGGTGCGGCGTACCGCATCGACCGCGCGAGGGAGCTCCAGGCCGAGTGGTTCGAGGGAGTGACGACCGTCGGGGTGACCTCGGGCGCCTCGGTGCCGGAGATCCTCGTCGCCGACCTGCTCGCCGACCTCGCGATCCGTGGCTACGAGGACGTCGAGGAGGTCCGCACCGCGACCGAGGACCTGATGTTCTCGCTGCCCAAGGAACTCCGAGCGGACCTCAAGATCGCCGCTGCCGACGTCTGAGGCTCACACCGCGTCGGGCGTCTCGCCCTCGTCGACCTCGTCGCGGGTCTCGATCTCGGCCACGTCATCCGGGGGCAGGGCACGCCGGGGAAGGTCAGAGTCGTCGTCGAGGTCGTCATCCGCTGTGATCGCGAGCATCTCTGGGGCGGTGAGCTCCCGCACCAGGACGCGGGTCGGCTCAACTGCTGGCAGCGGGGTCGAGATGTCCTGGAGCCGACTGAACTCGCGTGCTTTCGGCAGCAGCCGCGCCTGGAACGAGCCGACCGTCTCGTTGTAGGCGTTGCTCGCGGAGTCGAGCGCCCGCCCGACCTTGTTCAGGCGGTCACCCATCTTGACGAACCGGTCGAACAGCTCGCGTCCTGCCGTGAGCACCAGCTGCGCGTTCTTGGCCAGCGCGTCCTCCTTCCAAGCGTGGGCCACCGTCCGGAGCATGGCCACCAGCGTCGTCGGTGTCGCGATCACGACGTTCTTTATGAACGCGTACTCCTGCAGCGTGGCGTCCTGCTCGAGGGCAGCCTGGTAGAAGGCCTCGGACGGCACGAACATGACCACGAACTCCGGCGTCGCGTCGAATTGGTTCCAGTACCGCTTCGAGGCGAGGTCGTCGACGTGCTTCTTGACATGCCGGGCGTGCGCCTGCAGTCGCTCGGCCCGGACGTTCTCGTCGTCGGTTGCGAACGCCTCGATGAGGGCGACGAGGGCCACCTTGGAGTCGACCACGATGTGCTTGCCGCCGGCGAGCCGAACCACGAGGTCGGGGCGCTGACGCCCGTCGTCGGTCGTGACGTTCTCCTGCTCGACGAAGTCGACGTGGTTGAGCATGCCGGACAGCTCGACGACGCGTCGCAGCTGGACCTCGCCCCAGTTTCCGCGCACGTCGGAGCGGCGCAGCGTGTTGATGAAGTCGGTGGTCTTGCGGTCGAGCTTGTCCGAGGACGCGAGCATCTGGCGCACCTGCTCGGACATCTGCGCGTGCGACGTGGCGCGAGCCTTGTCCGCCTCGGCGGTCTGCCGCTTGACCTCGTCGAGAGCGATCCTCATCGGCTCGACGAGCTGCCGAACCGACGCCTCGCGCTTGGCGAGCTCCTCGTCGTGCGCCTGCTGGGTGCGCTTGAGCCGCTGGTTCGCCACCTCGAGGAACTGCTCGTTGTTCCCCTTGAGCGCATCGGCGGCGAGCGCCTTGAACTGCTCCTTCAGGGCGTCCTGGTCACCCCTGACCTGGGCGACGTAGCGCTCGTGCTCGAGCGCCATCTGGGCCAGGCGCTCGTGCGAGACCCGCTCCGTCTCGGTGGCCTTGTCGGTGAGCTGGCCGATCGTCGCCTCCGCGCGCGCCCGATCGATCTCGAGCTGACTGCGCGCCTCGGCCAGGCGTGCGTCGCGGTCGCGCAGCTGCACGGCAGCGCGTGCCCCGGCCACCAGCCAGGCGATGACGAACGCCAGCACGGCCGCCGTCGCGACCAGTGCGGTCACAGCCCCAGTACTCATGGCGCCACTCTTCCACGGCGCCCCGACAGCGAGGTGCGTGCCGCGCGCGGATCGCTCAGGACCGGAGCAGCTTCTCCAGGGTGCCGATGGCGCGCACCGAGTTGTGCCGCTTGAACCTCGCGGCGCTCAGCTGCTTGGCGACCTCGCCGGTCGTGGTGAAGCCCTTGACGACACGGTAGTAGAGGCCGATGGGCGCAGGCGCGAGGCCCTCGAGCTCAGGATCGGCGTGCGCGGACGTGAGCAGGTCCGCGGCGGCGTCGAGGTCGTCCATCAGCACGGCGTAGTGCTGGCGAGTCACCTCGGCGCGATCCCAGGGATAGCCGGCGATCATCGCGCGCACGTCGGCCGCCTCGAAGACCAGCACCGCGACGGCGGCCTCGAACTCCTCGCCGAGCACCCGCTCGATCGCGGCTCGGGCCTCGGCCAGCGGGAGCGCCGTCGTGACGGCCACGTTGCCGCTATTGAGCACCGTCGCCGGGTTGCCGAACCCCGCCGCCGCGAGCGCCGCCCGCAATGCCGGCATCGGCACCGTGTTGTTCCCGCCCACGTTGATCCCACGCGGGAAGGCGAGCACGCGACGTGTCGTCATCCCACGAGGGTAGGGGGTGCCCGGCCGGCTGAGCGAAGACCGTGGTGGGCCTGGCAAGCGGCCCCGCAGGGGCCGCCGGTAGGTCGAGCACAGTCGGCCGGGCGGCCCCCACTAGACTCGCTCCCCGTGGCTCTCACCATCGGGATCGTCGGCCTCCCCAACGTCGGCAAGTCCACCCTCTTCAACGCGCTGACCCGCAACCAGGTCCTGGCCGCGAACTACCCCTTCGCGACGATCGAGCCGAACATCGGCGTCGTCCCGCTGCCGGACCCCCGGCTGGACCAGCTCACGGAGCTCTTCCACTCGGATCGCACCGTGCCGGCGGTGGTGTCGTTCGTGGACATCGCTGGGATCGTGCGCGGCGCGAGCGAGGGGGAGGGGCTCGGCAACAAGTTCCTCGCCAACATCCGCGAGGCGGACGCGATCTGCCAGGTCATCCGCGTCTTCGACGACCCCGACGTGGTCCACATCGAGGGCGCCGTCAACCCGGCGTCGGACATCGAGACGATCCACACCGAGCTCATCCTGGCCGACCTGCAGACCGTCGAGAAGGCGCTGCCCCGGCTCGAGAAGGACGTGCGGCTCAAGCGGACGGAGCCTGCGATGCTCGCCGCCGTCGAGGGGGCGAAGGACCTGCTCGAGCGTGGCATCACGATCTTCGCCGGGGCAGCCGCGGCCAAGCTCGACACCTCGATGCTGCGGGAGCTCTCGCTGCTCACCGCAAAGCCATTCCTCTACGTCTTCAACATGGACGACGCCGAGCTCGC
>Ga0066794_10000089_pt1 | contig 15697 bp, 15 predicted proteins | sample PersoiDNA2013190_FD_70945 | JGI IMG/M metagenome (GOLD analysis project Ga0066794, IMG submission 70945) | Permafrost soil microbial communities from the Arctic, to analyse light accelerated degradation of dissolved organic matter (DOM) -... | ecosystem: Environmental > Terrestrial > Soil >... | reverse complement strand
CCCTTGAAGCCCTTGCCGGTGAAGTAGTCGGCCTTCGCGAGGAAGACGATCCGACGCGGCACCACGAGCGGCAGGAACACCGAGTCCGAGAAGGACAGGTGGTTGCTGGCCAGGATCGCGGGACCCTCGGCGGGAATGTTCTCCACCCCTCGGGACCACAGCCGGAACAGCACGCCTGAGATCGGTCCGACCATCACGCGCTTGAGGAACCAGTACAGCAAGCCGACACCTCCGTCACTGCGCGCTCGCGTAGGGCTCCCCCGACTCTAGAGTGCTCGGCATGACAGCAACGAATGGAGACGGCGAGCACTCGCCGGACGACGAGGAGATCTCAGTCGGTGGACCGCGCGACTGGGAGGCCGGCAGCGAGCCGGCCGACGACCTCGACGAGGAAGGTCGTTTCGTACCGCCCGATCCGGGTCCGGTCCTCGGCGGCGACCCCTTGCTGACGATGGCCTGGGTGGCGGTGATCGCGGTCCCGGTGGTGCTCGTGGCGTCCACGGTCGCGAACTACCCGGTGCCGACGGGACTCTTCGTCGCGATCGGCGCCGTCTTCGTGGCCGGGGTCAGCGTGCTCATCTGGCGGCTGCCGTCCCACCGTCCGAGCGACGACGACGGAGACAGCGGCGCGGTGGTCTGAGGGGTGGGCGTCAGGCGGTCCGGGCGAGGTCCGCGGCGCCGACGATGCCCGCCTCGTTGCCCATCGACGCGAGCTTGATCTCGGCGACCGGGCGATGGCCCCGGGCCGAGAGCTGGCTCACGAATCCCTCGCGCGCCGGCCGGAGCAACAGCTCGCCGGCATCGCCGACGCCGCCGCCGATGACGACCAGCGCTGGGTCCAGGATCGCGGCGACCGACGCCGCGCCCTCACCGATCCAGCGGCCGAGCGTCGTGAGCAGCTCGATCGCGAGCGGGTCGCCCTCTTGAGCCGCGCGGGTCACATGCGGGCCCTCGAGGTGGTCCGGGTCGCCACCCGCGAGCTCGAGCAGGCGACTCGCTCGAGCCGGATCGCTCACCAGGGCGGCCTTCCCCTCACGCACGAGCGCGCGGCCAGAGGCGTACTGCTCCCAGCAGCCGTCATGCCCACAGCCACACGCGTGCCCGTCCGGGACCACCCGCATGTGACCGACCTCGGCGGCGACCCCGGCCCAGCCACGCACCAGGCGGTCGTCGACGACGATCGCGCCGCCGAGCCCGGTGCCGATCGTCAGCATCAGCATGTCGTGCACGTCGCGGCCGGCACCGAAACGGAACTCAGCCCAGCCCGCGGCGTTCGCGTCGTTCTCCACGACGATCCGGACGTCGTCGTCGATCAGCGCGGCGACGGCGTCGCGCAGCTGGTGGTTCCGCCAGGCGATGTTCGGGGCGAAGAGCACCGTGGACCGCGCCGCGTCCACGAACCCCGCGGCAGCGATGCCGAGTGCGTTCACCGGGTAGCGCGCCGCGAGCTCGGTGTAGACCGCGGCGACGGCGCGGTCGATGCTGTCCGGGTCCGACGCCTTCGTCTTGCGGCGAATCTTGGCGACGATGCGACCGTCGTCGTCGACGACGCCGGCGGCGATCTTCGTGCCACCGATGTCCACGCCTACTGCGTACATGTCCGTCCTTCGGTTCTGGTGCCTGCCCGCGCGCGGTTGAGCCCGGGTAGTCTCGAGCCTGCCGCTCGGCGGGTGATCTTTCGTGCTCCCGCTGAAGGCTACCGACCGCGCCGTCCCGAAACACCACAGGACTCCCGGTATCTTCCTCAAACAGTCCCGGTCTGCCGATGGAGCCAGCATGGATGAGACCCGCGCGCCCGCACTTGTCGAGATCACGCCAGAGGAGTCGCTACCGACGCTGCTGACCGAACGACTTGCCGAGGCGCCCAACGCCGTCGCATTCGAGCGCAAGAACACGGTCGGCAGCTGGACCCCGGTCACGGTGCGCGAATTCGCGACGCAGGTGTACCTGGTCGCCCGCGGCCTCGTCGCCCGGGGCATCAAGCCCGGCGACCGGGTCGGCCTGATGTGCCGCACCCGGTACGAGTGGAGCATGCTGGACTTCGCGATCTGGCACGCCGGCGGCGTGACCGTACCGGTGTACGAGACGTCGTCGGCGGAGCAGGTGACCTGGATGCTGTCCGACTCCGAGACCGAGATGCTGTTCGTCGAGGACCACGTGCACGCGGCCCTGGTGGAGTCCGTTCGATCCAAGCTGCCGCTGCTGGAACAGGTTCTGGTGATCGACGACGGCGCCGTGGCTGCTCTCGCGACTGCCGGCGCCAAGGTGGACGAGGTCGAGATCAAGAACCGGGTGGCTGCGCTCAACAGCTCCTCGCTGGCGACGATCATCTACACCTCCGGAACCACCGGGCTGCCCAAGGGCGTCGAGCTCACGCACGAGAACTTCCTCGCGATGACGCGGAACGCGAAGGTCCCGTTCTACGAGGTCTGCTCAGCGCCCGGCTCACGCCTGTTGCTGTTCCTGCCGCTCGCGCACGTCTATGCGCGCTTCCTCGAAACGCTCTGCCTGCACACGGGCGCCGTCGTCGGCCATGTGCCGGACGCCCGCAACCTGCTCGCGGACCTCGCGACGTTCAAGCCGACCTTCCTGCTCGCCGTCCCCCGGGTGTTCGAGAAGGTCTACAACTCCGCCGAGCAGAAAGCTGGCGCCGCCGGCAAGCTCAAGATCTTCCGCTGGGCCGCGAAGGTCGCCATCCAGCACTCGCGCGCACAGGACACCCCCGGCGGACCCCGACTGGCCCTGCGAATAGCCCATGGGGTGGCCGGGGTCCTCGTCTACGGCAAGCTCCGGGCGGCGCTCGGCGGGAAGACGAAGTGGGCCGTCTCAGGTGGCGCCCCGCTCGGCGAGCGACTGGGGCACTTCTACCGGGGCATCGGGCTGCACGTGCTCGAGGGCTACGGACTGACCGAGACGACCGCGCCGGCCGCGGTCAACACCCCCGCCAGGACCCTGATCGGCACGGTCGGACCGCCGATGCCGGGCTCCGCGCTGCGGGTGGCTGAGGACGGCGAGCTGCTGGTGCAGGGGCGGCACGTGTTCCGCGGTTACCACAACAACCCCAAGGCGACCGAGGACGCCTTCGTGAACGGTTGGTTCCGCACCGGCGACATCGGCTCGATCGACGACGCCGGGATGGTACGGATCACCGGTCGCAAGAAGGAGATGATCGTCACCTCAGCGGGCAAGAACGTCGCACCGGCGGTCCTCGAGGACCGGCTGCGCGGGCACCCCTTGGTGAGCCAGTGCGTCGTCGTCGGCGATCAGCGGCCGTTCATCGGCGCACTCGTCACGCTCGACGCGGAGAGCCTGCCCGGCTGGCTGCGGGCGCACGGCCGACCCGAGCTGGACGTGGTGGCGGCGAGCACCGATCCGTTCGTCCTGACCTCGCTCGATCGGGCGGTTGAGAGAACGAACCGCGCGGTCTCGCGCGCCGAGGGGATCAAGAAGATCATGGTGCTGACCTCGGACTTCACGATCGAGAACGGCTACCTCACGCCGTCGCTCAAGGTGAAGCGGGCCGAGGTGCTGCACGACTTCGCGAGCACGGTCGACGCGCTCTACGCCGGGGCGAAGCCGAGCGAGTGACCCGGGTGCGCCGGGCCCAGTTCTCGGCGCGGCGCACTACCCGGCGTGGCGCGGCTCGGCGCGGCGCTCTACCCGGCGTGGCGCTCTACCCGGCGTGCACCAGGCGCAGCGGAGGGACGAGACCGGAGTCGGCCAGCACGCCGATCGCGGTCCGCTCCGCCTCGTCCAGGTCGACCGGACCGGCACGCACGGGGATGGTCAGGAAGGTCACGATGCAGTCGCCGCAGGCGGCGCCGCGGACCGTGCACGTGTCACAGTCGATCATCATGGTTGTCACGCTAGGGACGACCACCGACAACCGAACAGCTACCCGCGGCCGAGGCGTACCAACAGGGTGGCCGACGGCACCGAGTAGGCGCCCATCGCCTGGACGTCCGTCGAGACCTCGCGGTCGCTGCTGACCACGATCAACGGGCGGCCGCTCGGTTCGGCACGAACCAAGCGGCGGATCAGGTCGTCGGCGATCTCCCCTGCCGAGAAGAGCACCCGGACCGTGCGCGAGGACGCCGACGGCATCCAACCGAGCAGCTGGCCGTCGAAGCAGCACGTCACCTCGGTGCCGGTGCGCGTCGCGATGCTTGCGAGCGCCTCGACGAGACGGCGCCGCTGCTCCTCGAGGGTCAGCCGCGGGTAGCCGAGCTTCGTGACGTTGTAGCCGTCGACGATCAGGTGCGCGCGGGGAAGCGAGAGCAGCTCCTCCAGCAGCGCCGGGTCCGCCGCCGAGCGGCCGCGCGAGGTGCGGACCGACGCGACCTCGGCGCGTTCGGGTACCACCAGATCGGCCGGCAGCGCGGCGCTCGGCGGGAGGGCGAGCTCTCGTCGCAGCGAGGACGCGGCGTCGACGATCGTGTCGAGGAGCAGCCGGACCCGGGTGGTGGCCAGCTCGCGCCCGGCCTGGACGACGGCGCGCGCCGAATCCAGCTCCGCGCTCGCGATCCGGACCTCGAGGGCCTGTCGGGCCAGGTCGGCCTCCTCGGAACGCCGCACCTCGGTGGCCGCCTCGATGCTCGCGGCCGCCTTCTCGGCCGCGGTGCGTGCCTCGTGCCTCGCCCGGTCGGCGTCGGACCGAAGCCGCCGCGCCTCGCGCTGCAGGTTCTGGACCTCCGCTCGCGCCGCCGCGGCGTGGGCACGAGCCTCCGCGAGGTCCGCACCCAGCCGGGTGCGCTCCGCTTCGAGCCGGTGCCGCCGATCGAGGTCAGTAGCCTCCCGTTCGACAGCCGAACGGTGGGCGTCCCGCGCGGCCAGCAGCGGAACCACGGCCGCCACCCGCTGCTGCCAGCCGCTCGGCCGGGTCAGGAATGCCCCCGCCGCCCACTCGATGGCACCGTCCAGGTCCTCCGGCTCGGCCCAGTCCTCGGCTGCGAGGCGCTCGGCAAGCTCCGGACGGGTCTGGCTCCAGACCCCGGCGACGCGCGATCGGAAGGCATTGTCCGCGGTCAGCGCGGCCCACAGCGGCGCGGCCCCCGCCGTCGCGCGCCGTTGGTTCGCGAACCGCTGCACCTGGCGCAGCGCGGCCGGCACGTCCGCCGGCGGCATCGGGCCGAGCACTTGCGCGGCCACCCCGAGCAGCGCCTGGCGCACCACATCGGGGACCGACTCCCCCGCCGGTGCGTCCCGCTCGTCAGCCATCGCCCCAGCCTAGGTCCGACGACGTCCGGCGCCCGGACGACGCCGTCGGAGGCGCGGAATTCCGAGCCTGTCAGCGGGCCGGGATACCGTCATCGCATGCGTTCCGACCGGGTGCTCCGCCGTGGCGAGTCACCGCCCACGGACGGTGCACCGGTCCAGCTCGGACTCGACGAACTCGGCACACCCCTGTCCGAGGTGACGTTCGTCGTCGTCGACCTCGAGACCACCGGCGGGTCGCCGAACGGTGCCGCGATCACCGAGGTCGGCGCGGTCAAGGTGCGCGGCGGTGCGGTCCTGGGCGAGTTCCAGACGTTGGTCAACCCGGGCGCGCCGGTCCCCGCCTTCATCTCCGCTCTGACCGGGATCACCACCTCGATGGTCGCCGGGGCACCGCCGATCGAGCAGGTCCTGCCGAGTTTCCTGGAGTTCGCGCACGGGGCGGTCCTGGTGGCGCACAACGCTCCGTTCGACATCGGGTTCCTCAAGGCCGCGGCGCGCTCGCTCGACTACCCCTGGCCGGGGGCCCAGGTGCTCGACACCGTCGCGCTGGCCCGGCGGGCGGTGACCCGCGACGAGGTTCCCAACCACAAGCTCGCGACGCTCGCCGCCCTCTTCCACACGTCGACGAGCCCGTCGCACCGTGCCCTGGCCGACGCGCGCGCCACGGTCGACGTGCTGCACGCTCTGCTCGGTCGCCTCGCACCGCTCGGCATCACGCACCTCGAGGACCTCGCCTCGGCCACCGACCCGGTGCCGGCGTCGCGCCGGCGCAAGCGGCACCTGGCCGACGGCCTGCCCGACCAGCCGGGCGTGTATCTGTTCAAGGACGCGCGCGGCAAGGTGCTCTACGTCGGCACCTCGGTGAACATCCGCAACCGGGTGCGCAGCTACTTCACTCGCGCCGAGCAGCGCTCCAAGATCAACGAGATGGTCGGCTTCGCCGAGGTGGTGACCCCCGTCGTGTGCGGAACCGTGCTCGAGTCCCGGGTGCGCGAACTCCGGCTCATCGCCGAGCACGACCCGCGGTACAACCGACGGTCACGACGCCCGGAGCGGATGCCGTGGGTCAGGCTCACGGTCGAGCCGTACCCGCGCCTCTCCGTCGTCCGGGAGGTCCGGTCCGAGGGCGTCGATGGCGCGGAGGCGCACATCGGGCCGTTCGGCTCGCGCGCCGCGGCCGAAGCCGCGATCGAGGCCCTGCACGAGGCATTCCCGATCCGACAGTGCCACACCCGCCTGCCGCTCGTGCCGACCGGGAGCCGCGGGGCTTGCGTGCTCGCCGACATCGGCGCGTGCGGCGCACCGTGCGTCGGCGGCCAGGATCGCGCCGGGTACACCGAGATCGTCCAGGCGGTGCGTTCGGCGATGACCGTGGACGCGCGGCCGGTCGTGCGCACTCTCGCCGCGCGCATCGCGACGCTCTCGGCCCAGCAGCGCTACGAGGATTCCGCGGCGGTGCTTGATCGTCTGTCCGCCTTCCTCCGCGGCGCGGCTCGGGCGCAGCGGTACCGACCGCTCGCGAACTGCCCGGAGCTGGTCGCAGCGCGACGCGCCGACGGCGGTGGCTGGGAGATCGTGATCGTCCGGCACGGCCGTCTCGCGGCCACCTCGACGGTGGAACCGGGCGCCGACCCGACGGTCTCGATCGAGGCCCTGCGTGCGTGCGCCGAACAGGTCGAGCCCTCCGTCGCACCGGCCACGGCGGCCCACCCGGAGGAAGCCGACCTGCTGCTCGCGTGGCTCGACTCCCCTGGGGTCCGCCTGGTGTCGATCGACAGTGCGGCAGGGTGGTGCTGCCCGGTACGCGGTGCACAGGCACATCTGGACCTGGGCAGCACCACCGAGCTCGTGCAGCAGCGGGTCGACGCGCAGGGTGCCCAGCAGGTCGCGAGTACCGGAGCGGCATAATGAAGGGTGTGCGGCCCTGCACGCCGACGAGGAGGACACCATGCTCACCGCGATCGTCTTGATCGACACCGAGGCGAACCAGATCCCGGAGGTGGCCGCGGCCGTCGCCGAGATCGAGGGCGTCTCAGAGGTCTACTCCGTCACCGGAGAGGTCGACCTGATCGCCCTGGTCCGGGTCCGTGAGCACGACCAGCTGGCCGAGGTCATCGCCGACCAGGTCAGCAAGGTCGACGGAGTGCTGCACACCCAGACCTACATCGCCTTCCGGGCCTACTCCAAGCACGACCTGGAGCAGGCGTTCGACCTCGGTCTCGACGACTGAGCAAGCGGCGCTTCAGGCCGAAGCGGCCCGCCAGCGTTCCAGCACGGCGGCCGCCGCCCCGGAGTCCACCGACCGGGTGGCGTGGTCGAGACCGGCCCGCAGCCGTGCGACGAGCGAACCCGCGGCGGTGCCCTCGAGCGTCCCGTCGGCGACGATCCCGGCAGCAGCATTCAGCAGCACGATCTCCCGAGCGGCACCGTCCGCACCGGCCAGCACCTGCCGCGCGACGCCGGCGTTGTAGGCAGCATCCGCACCGCGCAGCTCCTCGAGCCGGCGCGCAGGCAGCCCAAGGTCAGCGACGGCATCCAGCACGTGCTCGGTGACCAGACCGCCGCGCACCTCCCAGACCTGCGCCGGCGCCGTCGACGAGAGCTCGTCGAGACCGTCCAGGCCGCGGAAGACCAGCGCATTGGTGCCTCGCGCGGCGAACACCCCGGCGACCAGTGGCGCCATCCGCAGATCGGCGACACCCACCGCTGTCGAAGCCGGCTGGGCCGGGTTGGTGAGCGGGCCGAGGAAGTTGAACGTGGTGGCCACCCCGAGCTCGCGGCGCGCAGCTGCGGCGTGCCGCATCGACGGGTGGAAGACCTGCGCGAAGCAGAACGTGATCCCGACCTCGGTCGCGAGCGAGACGACACGCTCGACCGGCTGGTCCAGCCGGATCCCGAGCGCCTCGAGGACATCGGCCGACCCCGAGGAGGAGGACGACGCCCGGTTGCCGTGCTTGACGACCCGTAGGCCGGTCCCGGCGATGACGATCGCCGCCATGGTGGAGACGTTCACGGTGTGCGCGCGGTCACCACCCGACCCGACGATGTCGAGAGTGCGGCCCGGCACCTCGATGCGCACCGCGTGTTCGAGCATGGTGTCCGCCAGCGCGGTGAGCTCGGCGACCGTCTCCCCCTTGGCGCGCAGCGCGACCAGGAATCCGGCGACCTGGGCTGGCGAGGCCTGCCCGGTCATCACCTCGCCCATCGCCCAGGCGGTCTCCGCACCGCTCAGGTTCGCTCCGGAGAGCAGCGTGGTGAGCAGGTCCGACCAGGTCGGCGAGGTCACGCCACGACCCGGCCGGAGAGTAGATCGGCCACCGTGCGCTGCAGGGCGATCGGGTCGACCGGTTGCGCCGCCACCGCGTCTGCGTTGCACCATGAGGCGAGCCACGCGTCCTGCTCGCGCGCGATCAGCAGCAGCACCCGCGGGCACTCGAAGACCTCATCCTTGAGCTGCCGGCACAGACCCATGCCGCCCGACTTCGCCGCCTCCCCGTCCAGGATCAGCAGGTCGAAGTGCTCGTTCGACACGCGCTCGACGACACCGTCGTGCGTCGCGGCCTGCACCCAGTCGATATCGGGCGCACCCGGCGCGATTTGCCGTCCGACCGCCAGCTGCACCTGGTCGCGCGTGCCCACGTCGTCGCTGAACAGCAGGACCCGCGGGGCGCGCGGTCTGGCCCCGGCGGCAGCATCCCAGCTGTCGGTCGTCGTCATCGTGGTTCTCACCGGTTCTCTCGTACGACAGCCGCACCCGCGGCAGGCTGCCGCTTGCGATCTCCTGGTCGAATCTTGGCATGCTTCCGGACCCGACGTGCCGCATCGAACCCGCCGTCCCACGGCGGTGGGTGCCGGGTGCGCGACCGGGCCACGCACCCGGCACCCGCCGCCGCGCCGCCGTACCGAGACAAGTGGCGGAATCAACTACCTGTTCGGCAATAATGGGGCGCGTGCCGATCGCCACCGCTGCCACCAGCGCACAACCGCACTTGAGCGTCATGCGACCGAACCCCGTCTCGGTCGGCACGATCGTGTGGCTCGCCAGCGAGCTGATGTTCTTCGCCGGCCTCTTCGCCATGTACTTCACGATCCGGGCGACGGTGCCCGCAGAGTGGGCGCACCAGACCCCAAAGCTCAACCTGGGCTACGCCGCGGCCAACACCATGGTGCTCGTGCTGAGCTCCGTCGCATGCCAGATGGGCGTCTGGGCCGCAGAGCGGTTCCAGCCGCGCCGAAGCGGCTCCCTGTTCAAGCCTCAGCTGTGGGGCATGCAGGAATGGATCACGCTGGCCTACGTGATGGGTGCCACCTTCATCGGCGGCCAGGTGTTCGAGTACGCGTCGCTGATCGGAAAGGGCCTGACGATCTCCTCCAGCCCCTACGGCTCGGTCTTCTACCTCACCACCGGCTTCCACGGTCTGCACGTGATCGGTGGTCTCATCGCGTTCCTGTTCTTGCTTGGCCGTTCGTTCTCCGCCAAGCGGTTCGGCCACCATGAGGCGACGACGGCAATCGTCACCTCGTACTACTGGCACTTCGTGGACGTGGTGTGGATCGCGCTGTTCGGCGTGATCTACCTCATCCGCTGACCCGTCCCGATCCACTCCTGAGCCCACACCCGAGACGAGGATCCTTCGTGAAGGCACTTGGGGCCCACCGGTACCACCGGTTCGCGCCGGTTGCGCTGCTGCTGCTCGCGCTGCTGGCGATCGGCAGCGGCTACGCGGCGCTGACTGGCGGGCCGGCCGCTGCCGCCGCACCGACCGCCGATGACATCGCCGCCGGGTCCCAGCTCTTCCGGGCGAACTGCGCCACCTGTCACGGTCCGAACGCCTCGGGCAGCCGCAATGCCCCAGCGCTGATCGGGGTCGGCGCCGCCGCCGTCGACTTCCAGGTCGGGACCGGCCGGATGCCGATGCAGGCCAGCGGCCCGCAGGCGCTCACGAAGCCGGTTCAGTTCGACCCGCAACAGATCGACCAGCTCGCCGCCTACGTGGCCTCGCTCGGCGCGGGCCCCGCGGTCCCGACGGTGGGACAGGTCGACCCGACGCTCGGCAACGCCGCGAACGGCATGGCGCTGTTCCGCACCAACTGCGCGATGTGCCACAACGCCGTCGGCGGCGGCGGCGCGCTCTCCCAGGGCAAGTTCGCGCCGGCGTTGTGGACGACCACGCCCACCCACATCTTCGAGGCGATGCTGACCGGCCCGCAGTCGATGCCCGTGTTCAACAATGCCAACCTGAGCGCGGCGGAAAAGCGAGACGTGATCGCGTACCTCGTCGCGCAGCGCGAGGGATCGCCGGGCGGAACGGACCTCGGGTCGATCGGACCGGTCAGCGAGGGTCTCTGGGTGTGGGTTGTCGGACTCGGTCTGCTGATCGGCGCGGCCGTGTGGTTGGGGGCCAAGTCCTCGTGAACGCGAACGACTCCTCGAAGGACCTCGTCGTCGGCACCGACGGGGAAAAGTACCCCGCGCGGTTCGCGGATCCGGGTCTCCCGGAGCACCGGGACCGCCTCGCGGACCGTGACCCGGCGGCCGCGAAGCGTGCCGAACGTCAGGTGGCCGTGCTCTTCGGCCTGTCCGCGCTGGGCACGATCGGATTCCTGCTCGCCTACTTCCTGGTGCCGCCGGGCCAGAGCGTCAGCAGCATCCGGCTCTCCAACCTGCTGCTCGGCCTGAGCCTCTCGCTCGGCATGCTCGGTGTCGGCCTTGGCGCGGTGCACTGGGCGAAGACGCTGATGTCCGACCACGAGCGGGTCGAGGAGCGCCACCCCCAGCGCAGCAGCGATGCCGACCGTGCCGGCGCGATCGCGGCGCTCAAGGCGGGTGCCGCCGACTCGGGCGTCGGGGTAGGCCGTCGGGGCCTGCTCAAGGGCGCCCTGATCGGCGCCATCGGCTTGCTGCCCCTGTCGATCGCGGTCCCGCTGATCGGCAACGTCGGCGGCGACTGGGACACGAACAAGTTCCGGCACACGATCTGGCGGGCCGGGCGCCGCCTCGCGCGCGATCCCAGCGGCACCGCGATCAAGGCCACCGATGTCACGATCGGCTCCGTCTTCCACGTGATCCCCGAGGGTCTCGAGGCGGAGGCGCACCCGCTCGAGGAGAAGGCGAAGGCCGTCGTCGTGCTGATCAGGCTCGACCCGCGCGACCTCAACGAGGCGCCGGAGAAGAAGAGCTGGTCGTACTACGGCATCGTCGCGTACTCGAAGATCTGCACCCACGTGGGCTGTCCTGTCGCGTTGTACGAGCAGCAGACGCACCACCTGGTGTGCCCGTGCCACCAGTCCACCTTCGACGTCTCGAACGGCGCGAAGGTCGTCTTCGGTCCGGCTCGCCGTCCGCTCCCCCAGCTGCCCATCGCGGTGGACGCCGAGGGCTACCTGGTGGCGCAGAGCGACTTCCACGAACCGATCGGCCCGAGCTACTGGGAGCGTCTCAAGTGAGCGCGACGCAGCGACTGGCCGGCGGAACGGCCGACTACCTCGACCGGCGCACCGGCATCGGCGTCGCGGTGAAGAGCATCGCCCGGAAGATCTTCCCGGACCACTGGTCCTTCCTGCTCGGCGAGATGGCGCTCTACTCGTTCGTGGTGCTGCTGATCTCCGGCGTATTTCTCGCGATGTTCTTCGTTCCGAGCATGAACCAGACGACCTACACCGGCTCCTTCGCGACGATGCACGGCGTCCAGATGTCCGAGGCGTTCAAGTCCACCCTGGACCTCTCGTTCGAGGTCCGCGGCGGCCTGCTGATGCGGCAGATCCATCACTGGGCCGCACTGCTGTTCATGGCCTCGATCGTCACGCACATGTTCCGGGTGTTCTTCACCGGCGCGTTCCGCAAGCCTCGCGAGATCAACTGGGTGGTGGGCTCCGTGCTGCTCACCCTGGGCCTGCTGGCCGGCTTCTCGGGCTACTCGCTGCCCGACGACGTGCTCTCCGGCAACGGCCTGCGGATCGCCGACGGCGTGGCACGTTCGATCCCGGTGATCGGCTCCTATGCCTCGTACCTGCTGTTCGGAGGTCAGTTCCCGGGCGACGCGTTGATCCCGCGGCTGTTCACGGTGCACGTCCTGCTGATCCCCGGGCTCATCCTGGCGCTCGTCGGCCTGCACCTGCTGCTTGTCGTTCTGCACAAGCACACCCAGTACCCGGGTCCTGGACGCTCGGACCGGAACGTCGTCGGCTTCCCACTGTTCCCGGTCTACGTCGCCAAGGCCGGCGGCTTCTTCTTCATCGTCTTCGCGGTGACCGCGCTGCTCGCGGCGACCTTCACGATCAACCCGATCTGGAGCTTCGGGCCGTACGACCCGTCCCCGGTCTCCGCGGGCGCCCAACCGGACTGGTACATGCTGTTCCTCGAGGGCGGGCTGCGCCTCGTGCCGGGCTGGACCGAGTTCGAGCTGGGTGGCTTCACCTGGTCGTTCAACATCCTCATCCCGGGCGTCATCATCCCCGGCATCCTGTTCACGGCCCTCGCGCTCTACCCGTTCATCGAGAGCTGGGCCACCGGCGACAAGCGTGAGCACCACGTGCTCGAACGGCCCCGGAACGCCCCGGTCCGGACCGGCATCGGTGTCGCGCTGATCGTGTCCTTCTTGGTGCTCGCGCTGGCCGGATCGAACGACGTGATCGCCACCCACTTCCACCTGTCGATCAACGACATCACCAAGTTCTTCCGGGTGTTCATCATCCTCGGCCCGATCCTGGCGTTCTGGCTCACCAAACGCCTGTGCCTGGGCCTGCAGCGCAAGGACCGTGAGCTCGTGCTGCACGGCCACGAGACGGGGCGCATCCTGCGCTTCGCCGATGGCGAGTACGTCGAGGTGCACAAGCCGCTCAGCGCGGACGAGCGGTGGCTGAGGGTGCAGCACGAACCGAGTCGCCCGCTGCAGATCGCCCCGGAGACCAACTCCCGTGGCGTGCTCCGCCGCGGGTACCGCAAGGACCGCATCCGGCAGCGGGTCTCGCAGTTCTTCTACCAGGACCGGGTGGAACCCGTCACCCCGGCCGAGCTGGCCGCCGCGGACGCTCACGGCGCGCTCGACGCGGTTACCGGGAATGCGGAGATCGAGGGCGCCGTTTCACCTGCCGAACACGCCTCGCAGGACCAGTAGACCCGACGTATGTTGGTCTCTCTGGATCACGGCACCGGAGGGTGCCGTCTTCCTTGGTTGAGTGTGCACGACGACGACGCCGCTCCGGCGGCAGAACCAGGAGGCATCACGCATGGTTGACTACACCCTCCCCGATCTCCCGTACGACTACGGGGACCTTGAGCCGAGCATCTCGGGCCAGATCATGGAGCTGCACCACTCGAAGCACCACCAGGCGTACGTGGCGGGAACGAACACCGCCCTCGAGCAGCTCGCCGAGGCCCGCTCCGCGAACACGCTGGGTACCGTCAACCTGCTGCAGAAGAACCTGGCGTTCAACCTCGCCGGCCATGTCAACCACTCGGTGTTCTGGACGAACATGTCGCCGAACGGTGGCGACAAGCCGGTGGGTGAGCTGGCGGCGGCGATCGACGAGTTCTTCGGGTCCTTCGACGCCTTCCGGGCGCACTTCGGCGCCGCCGCCCTGGGCATCCAGGGTTCCGGCTGGTCGATCCTGGCCTGGGAGTCGATCGGTCAGAAGCTCGTCATCGAGCAGCTGTACGACCACCAGGGCAACATGGCCGTGGGCACGGTGCCGCTGTTGCTGCTCGACATGTGGGAGCACGCGTTCTACCTGCAGTACCGGAACGTCAAGGCCGACTACGTCAAGGCGTGGTGGAACGTCGTGAACTGGGCGGACGTCCAGGAGCGGTTCACCAGCGCGCGCACCCGGACCGCGGGCCTCATCGTCCCGGCCTGAACGAATCCCTGGACGCCATCCCGCCGGTGACGGCAGAGGTCCCGGCAGCGAATGCTGCCGGGACCTCTGCCCGTTCGTGGGTCGTGCGTCCGCCCTGTTCAGTGGGCGTGCTGGCCACGGGAGAACTCGAAGACCCAGCCGACCAGGCCGATCACGCCGAGGGCCGCACCGACGTAGAACACCCACCAGCCGACCGCGAGACCGAGGAAGCACGTCGCGGCGGCCGCCGCGATGACCAGCGGCCACCAGCTCCACGGGCTGTACACGCCCTGGTCGCCGGCGCCTTGCTCGATCTCCGCCTGCGGATCGTCCTCGGGCTGCTGGTCGACCCGCCGCGAGAGCAGCGCGAGGTATGCGGCGATCATCCCGACGAGCCCGCCGGTGAGCAGGAGCGCCGTCGAGCCGACTGCTTCCCAGTGGGTGAGCAGGCCGTAGCTCACACCGACCACGGCGAAGAAGAGCGCGAAGCCGCCGAAGATCGAGGTCAGGGCCTTCATCGGGTCTCCTCGTCTCCGTCATCGAGCTCGAAGAGCTCGTCGGTGAGGGACTTCTCGCCGTCGTCCTGGATCGTGCCGTCCGACGCGAGCGGAAGATCCGCGGTGGTCGGTTCTGGCTCGAGCGCCGCCTCGCGATCGAGGACTGCGGTGCCCGTCGCCGCAGCCGTGACCTTCATGGTCTTGGACGCGGTCGTCGCCGTCTTCGTCGAGGAGACCTGGGCGCGCATCGCGCCCAGCAATGCCTCGTCCGGCTCGGCGTGGTCCATCGCGGCGACCTCCGGGTGGTGCAGGTCGAACGCCGGTCGCTCGGAACGGATCCGCGGCAAGGAGGTGAAGTTGTGCCGTGGCGGCGGGCACGACGTCGCCCACTCGAGCGAGGCCCCGTAGCCCCACGGGTCGTCCACCGCCACCTTGGGCGCACTGCGCCAGGTCCTGTAGATGTTCCAGAAGAAGGGCAACGTCGAGGCGCCGAGCACCAGGGAACCGATCGTGGAGATCTGGTTCATCAGCGTGAACCCGTCCTGGGGCAGGTAGTCCGGGATGCGCCGCGGCATTCCCTCGACGCCCAGCCAGTGCTGGATGAGGAACGTCATGTGGAAGCCGAAAAACAGCATCCAGAAGTGCAGCTTGCCGAGCCGCTCGTCGAGCATCCGACCAGTGAACTTGGGCCACCAGAAGTAGAAGCCCGCGAACATGGCGAACACCACCGTGCCGAAGACGACGTAGTGGAAGTGCGCGACCACGAAGTACGTGTCCGTCAGTTGGAAGTCCAGCGCCGGGCTCGACAGGATCACCCCGGTCAGACCACCGAAGATGAAGGTGACCAGGAAGCCGAGGCTGAACAGCATCGGCGCCTCGAAGGTGAGCTTGCCGCGCCACATCGTGCCGATCCAGTTGAAGATCTTCACCCCGGTCGGCACCGCGATGAGCATGGTCATGAACGCGAAGAACGGCAGCAGGACCGCGCCGGTCGCGTACATGTGGTGCGCCCACACGGTGACCGAGAGGGCCGCAATGCTGATCGTCGCGTACACCAGGCCCTTGTAACCGAAGATCGGTTTGCGGCTGAACACCGGGAAGATCTCCGAGACGATGCCGAAGAACGGCAACGCGATGATGTAGACCTC
>Ga0066794_10000086_pt1 | contig 15914 bp, 20 predicted proteins | sample PersoiDNA2013190_FD_70945 | JGI IMG/M metagenome (GOLD analysis project Ga0066794, IMG submission 70945) | Permafrost soil microbial communities from the Arctic, to analyse light accelerated degradation of dissolved organic matter (DOM) -... | ecosystem: Environmental > Terrestrial > Soil >... | reverse complement strand
GAGGCCGGCGCGGGGTCGCCAGGCGGCGATCCGTTCGGCCTCGGTCGCCCACGTCCCGGCCAGGCGCCAGCCGTCGGTCTCGCGTGCTGCGACGGCCTCGGACAGCTCAGCCCGGGGAACCAGGACCAGGCGCCATCGGCGCTGCGCCGCGGGGTGCGCGTCATCGTCCGGCCCGTACCGGGTCCCGCCGAGGAGGGTGCGCGGCCAGGGGTCACGCCAGACGAGGGGTTCGCCGGCCTGCGCCTCGGCTCCGACCGGCTCGCCGAGGACTGCCCAATCGGCGGTCACGTTCGCCACGGCCACCCGGAGGGTGAACCGCATCGAGTCCAGCCAGGCCGTGAGCGGAGCGGCCGAGGCACTCTCGGTCAGCAGCCAGGTGACCTCGCCGTCGTCCACCACGCCGGCCGCGTGCTCGACATGTCCGTGCGGGCTGAGCACGAGGAGCTCGGTCGAGGTGCGCGGCGCCAGGCCGGTCAGCTCTTGAGAGGTGATCGAGTTGAGCCAGGTCAGGCGGTCGGGACCGCTCACCGTGACCACGCCGAGGTGCGACAGGTCGGCGACGGCGACGCCCGCCGCCAGGGCGCGCTGCTCGCCGGCGGGGTCGCCGTAGTGCCAGGCGACGCCGGCGTCGACTCCCCCACCCGCGACCGCGCCGGGGCGCGTCAAGAGGGGACTCGGGTAGGTCGAGTCATTAGGGGGAGCCATCACGGCACCCCCTAATCCTGCCGACTGAGCCGAGCGGAGGCATACGGCTGCAGCGGCTGCCCGAACGCGGCCATGTCCCAGGTCCACATCAGCTCGCCCTGGACCCGGCCGTACAGCCGGGTCGCGGCGCTGACCTCCGCCGCCGTCGAGGTCCGCGCGATGAGATCACTGGCGAGCTCGACGCGACCGTTGCCGATAGTGCCGAGATAGAGCGACAGATGGCCACTCGGATCGGTGATCATCACCTCAACGCCCTGCCCGCCCTCGGCGAGGTCGGCCTCAGCGTCGGGGGCGGAGCGCCAGAAGCCCGACTCGGTCTGCCAGACCGGGCCGCGGTCGGCGCCGTCGGCGCTGGTCGACTCGACGCCTTCCGGGAGGAGCCGGATCGTTGACGTGTAGGTCAGGTACGGGCCGCCGTCGTGGTCAAACTGGATCGTCTGGACGAAGGGTCGTTCCTCGATGCCCGGGTAGCCGAGTATCCCCGGACCGCGCCACCAGCCCACCAGCCACGCAAGCCGGTACACCTCGGGTGCGAGTCCTTCCGGGATCGCGAACGGCATGTCCGGGACGTCTCCTACCTCGTGCGGATGTGCGTGGCGCGCGCCGGCGCCTCGACCTAGTGCTGGCCGCGGAACAGCCGGTACACCATGTAGCCAGAGAACCAGGAGATGGCCAGGGCGGAAGCGACCAGCAAGCCGATGAACAGGATCTCGAGCGCGCTCATCCCTCGATCTTAGCGAGCCGCCCGCCTACCCTGACAGAGTGACCACCTCGCCGCGAACGCTCGTGATCAAACTGACCGCAGGCACCGAGCGACCAGAGCTGTCCAACCAGGCGCTGACCGTCGCCGCCACCGCCGTTGCGGCGGGCGCGCCGGTCAGCCTGTGGCTGACCGGCGATGCGTCGTGGCTGGCCCTCCCCGGTCGCGCCGAGGAGGTCCAGCTCGACTACGCCGCTCCGCTGGCGGAGCTGCTCGCGGCGGTGCTCGACGGCGGCCAGGTCACGGTGTGCAGCCAGTGCGCCCTGCGCCGCGAGATCACCGAGGGCGACCTCCTGCCGGGTGCGCGCATCGCGGGCTCCGCCGTGTTCGTCGAGGAGGTCCTCGCCCCGGACGCACAGGCGCTCGTGTACTAGACCGCCTCGTGGCGGGTCGGGGCCAACCGCTTCATCATCAGGTACATCTCGCAGCCCAGGCAGAATCCGAAGGCGGCGTTCAGGAACGCGGCGACGAGCGCGAAGCCCGCCGCGATCGCCAGGGCGTACGGCACGCCGGCGAGGTCGAGGGCGAGGCCGATGACGGTGATCACGAGACCGACGAGCTGAGCGAACCGCGGGGGCCGCGGGTCCTCCAGCTCGGCCGGCGGCGCGAGGCGGGGTCGGATGAACATTCGGAAGATCCGGCCCTGGACGCTGCCCGGTGCACCCGCGCTGACCCCGATCACGAAGAGCAGCACGACGAGAGCCATCACGATGCGCGCCGCCGTGCCTGGCGCCAGCAGGAGAACCGTGACGAGCAGCAGGGCGGTGATTCCGGCGCCGAAGCGCGGGCCGCGGGGATCGATGCCGGGCGGGTGCGGGCGCGAGGCCAAACCCTCGGATTGGCTCTGGTCATTCATTTCGTCCCCCGATCGTGGTTCCAACGGTTCAGCATGGTGCGGCTCGGGTGGAATCCGCCACCGCATCGAGGGCGTCGAGGGCCTGCTCGGTCGTCGGCGCACCACTGATCCGGCCGACCACCTCGCCGGAGACGTCGACGAGCAGGACGGTCGGCGTGCGCAGGATCCCGAACCGACGGGTCAGCTCGGGGTGCTCCTCGGCGTCGAGCTCGACGTGCACGACGCCGGGCAGCTCGGCCGCGAGACCCCTCAGCACGACCGCCGCGCGTCGGCACGGCTGGCAGAAGTCGCTCGAGAACTGGACGAACGTGGCGCGAGCACCGAGCGGAACTCCGAGCGTCGCACTCCCCAGGTGGCGCTCGCCGTGCCGGGGCGCGGCCCTGGTCACGCCCTGCAGCTTGCCGTCGCGGCGCTGCCACAGCCACCACGCCGCGGCGGAGACAGCGAGCAGCACGAAGACCCAGACGAGCCGAAGCAGCACCTCAGCCAACCAAGACCCGGCCGACGATGTACACGAAGACGCCGCTGAGCGAGACCGGGAGCGCGACCGCGGCGAGCCGCGCCAGCCGCCCCTCGAGCGCCGGCAGTCGGTGGAAGAGCCCGTCGAGCGACGCGATCACGACCCCGACCGCGAGACCGAGCACCGTGCCGGCGAGCGGTCGGACATCGGGCGGGGTGACGTACGCGATGAACCCCGCAGCGCCCGCCGCGGCCGCCATCGTCGCGATCGAGCGAAGCCAGCCGCGCAACCCGGTCGCGGACACGGCTGAGGCGATCGCGAGCGCGACGGCGCCCGCCATGACCAGACCGATCCCGCCTGCGGTCCGTTGCGCCGCGATCCAGGCAGCCGCTGAGGCGGCGACGATGACGCCCGAGACCACGCCGGAGAGCGACTCCACCACGTGTCCCCGCGGGCCCGGACGCATCAGCTCGTGCACGAAGGCCAGCAAGATCGCGAAGGCGAACACGAGCGGCAGGGCGCGTAGGAACGGCTCCCCCCGCGAGAACGCCACCGCGAGGACGGCGCCGACGCCGCCGAGGACCATCACGACCGTCGCGCCCAGCCGCCCTGGAAGTCCCAGGAGGGCCGGCCAGCCGCCGGCCACGGCGAGGGCCAGGAGCCCGGCGACGACGATGATCGGCAGAGCCGTCCAGTCGATCGGGAGTCGCGACGTGACAGCCGGGAGGTGGCTCAGGTATGCGGCGAGCGCGACGAGGGCGCCCAGGGTCGCCGTTGACACCGCGCGATTCGAGGCACGCGTCCAGCCGGCCGCACCCGCGACGGCCCCACGGCCGTCGACGATGGCTGCTGCGCGCGCCCGCCGGCGAGTGAACATGGCGGTCAGTCTCTCAGATTGGGAAGCCTCCCGACGCGACGCGACGCTAGGTATAGCGTTAGCGACCAGGCCAGGAGGTGGGCGCCGTGGCGGATCTGCTGCTGCTGACTCCGGCCCCCGGCGGCTCGGCCCAAGTCCTGCCTGCCCTGGGGCTGTTGTCGCATCGCGTCCGCGTCCTACCCGTGGAGCCCTCCGCGCTGGTGGACGCTCCCGACGCGGACCTTGTCCTGCTCGACGCGCGTCGCGACCTGGCGACGGCACGCACCACCTGCCGGTTGCTGCGCGCGACTGGCCTGGACGTTCCGCTGATCCTGGTGCTCACCGAGGGCGGGCTCACCGTCGTGACGAGCGAATGGGGCGCCAACGACGTCCTGCTCGACTCCGCCGGACCCGCCGAGGTCGAGGCTCGGGTCCGCCTCGCGATCGAGCACTCGGCGCGCGGTGCCTTCGACTCGAAGCCGACTGAGATCGCATCGGGCGACCTGATGATCGACGCGGGTGGGTACGCCGCGCGTATCCGCGGTCGCCCGCTCGACCTCACCTATAAGGAGTTCGAGTTGATCAAGTACCTCGTGCAGCACCCAGGCCGCGTGTTCACCCGCGCCCAGCTGCTGCAGGAGGTCTGGGGCTACGACTACTACGGGGGCACGCGCACCGTGGACGTCCACGTCCGCCGGCTGCGTGCGAAGCTCGGCCCCGAGCACGAGCAGCTCATCGGCACGGTGCGCAACGTCGGATACCGGTTCGACCCGCCCAAGGAGCGGCGCAAGGACGCCGACGAGGATCGCGACGCCGCACTGGACTCGAGCCTGTCTCTTCGCGCCGACGGCTGACGAGCCGCGGCCTCGAGCCGCCGGCACTCGCACCGACCCCCGCCCGCTAGCTGTGGCACCGACCCCCGCCCGCCGGCACTCGCGCCGACCGGTACTCTGGCCGCAGGTGTGCCGGGAAGACTGGTCGGCGTCCACTGACGCCTGCCCGGGAGGTACCCCATGGTGCGCCGCCAAGCCGCGCGTCTCTTCGAGCGCCTCTCGATCGGCTCCGAGCGGAATCTCGCGGATACCCTGCGCACCGAGAAGGCGGGTGGCGCACTCCTGCTGCTGGGCGCACTGATCGCGCTCGCCTGGGCGAACTCGCCGTGGCGGGACCAGTACCAGAGCATGCGAGCCTTTGCCGTCGGGCCGGCGGCACTGCACCTGCACCTCAGCCTCGGCCAGTGGGCATCCGACGGCCTGCTCGCGATCTTCTTCTTCGTCGTCGGCCTTGAGCTCAAGCGCGAGATCGTCAGCGGCGAGCTCCGCCGCCCGGCCACCGCTGTCGTGCCGATCGTGGCCGCCATCGGCGGCATGGCCGCACCCGCGCTGCTCTTCCTCGCGGTCAATCTCACCGCGCGATCCGGTGCCCCTCAGGGCTGGGCGATCCCGACAGCGACCGACATCGCGTTCGCGGTGGCCGTGCTCTCGATCGTCGGGCGCCGGCTGCCGAACGCGCTCCGCGCGTTCCTGCTCACTCTCGCCGTCGTGGACGACCTGCTGGCGATCATCATCATCGCGATCTTCTACAGCGCGAGCATCAACCTGCTCTGGGTCGGCGCCTCGCTGGCCGCTGTCGGCGTCTTCGCGCTCCTGGCCCGGCGTGGAATTGCCTCGTTCTGGGTCCTCGGACCGGTCGGCCTCGCCGCCTGGGCGTTCATGCACGCATCCGGGGTGCACTCCACGATCGCCGGGGTGCTGCTCGGCCTGAGCGTCCCTGCGCTCGCGCGGGCCGGGGGCGGCGAGAGTCTCGCCGAGCGGTTCGAGCACCGCTGGCGGCCGGTGTCGGCCGGGCTTGCGGTACCTGTCTTCGCCCTCCTCGCCGCGGGTGTCGCGATGAGCCCGAGCGCGATTGCCGACGCGGTCTCCGACCCGGCCGCGCGGGGCGTCGCCGTCGGCCTTGTGCTGGGCAAGCCGCTCGGCATCCTGGTCGCCACCGGCCTGGTCGCCCGGTTCACCAGGGCCTCCCTGAACCCCGGCTTGTCCTGGTGGGACGTGCTCGGTGTCGCGGCGCTCGGCGGCATCGGCTTCACCGTGTCGCTGCTGATCGGCGGGCTGGCCTTCGGTGCGGGCAGTGTCCGTGACGCCCACGTCAGGGCGGCCGTCCTGCTCGCCTCCGGCCTCGCCGCGGTCCTCGGCGCGAGCCTGCTGTCCTGGCGCGGTCGGCACTATGCGCACGCGCTGAGCGCCGACAGTGAGCCGGCGGACGTCGACGCGAGCAGCGACTGACTCGACGGGTCACCTGCCGTGGCCGGAACGGGTAACGTCGCGCGGGTGACCGTCGACTCCTCCGCGATCCTCATCGAGGGTCCGTGGCGCCACCACTTCGTTGCTGCGAACGGTGCACGGTTCCACGTTGCCGAAGCCGGCTCCGGAACGAGCGACGCTCCCCTCGTAGTCCTGCTGCACGGCTTCCCACAATTCTGGTGGGCCTGGCGGCACCAGCTCGTGGACCTCGCCGCGGCTGGGTACCGCGTGGCGGCGATGGACCTGCGCGGCCACGGCGCCTCCGACAAGCCGCCGACCGGCTACGACGTGCCCACGCTGGCCCGTGACGTCGCCGGCGTGATCCGCTCGCTCGGGGCCAGCCAGGCCGTGGTCGTTGGGCACGGGCTCGGCGGGCACGTCGCCTGGTCGATGCCGGGCCTGCAGCCCGCGGTGACCCGCGCCGTCGGAACTCTCTCAGCACCTCACCCGCTGAGCATCCACGGCGACCCTTGGCGATCGATGACGCTCTCGGCACGTCTCCGGCTGCTCTGCTTCCAGCTGCCCACCGTCCCCGAGCGTCGCCTGATGCACCACCGGCTCGCGACCCGGCTGCTGCGCTCGTGGGGCGCTCCCGGCTGGCTGGATGACGAGACTGCGGCAACCTACGAACTCGGGATGCGCCTGCCGTTCGCGGCGCACAGCGCGATGGAGTCGTATCGCTGGCTGGTGCGCTCGACCCCGCGGGTCGACGGCCAGCGATACCTCTCCGCGTTGCGGGCGCCGATCGGGGTCCCGACGCTGCAGCTGCACGGCGCGGCTGATCGTTGTCTACCAACGCCCGCGGCGTCCGGTGACGTGATCGCGCCCGGGGTTCCCTACCGCTTCGCGGTGCTGCCCGGGGTCGGGCACTACCTCCCGGAAGAGGCTCCCGCGGCAGTCACGGAGCTCCTCACGACCTGGCTGGCCGCGGTCACCGGCCCCGGACGTCCCCAGGGATGACGCGGTCGATCAGGCCCTGTGCGGTCTCCGGGTCCTGCTCGCCGATGCCGTTCGAGGGGCACGACTGGCGGATCGGGCACGCGCCGCAGGCCGGCCGACGGGCGAAGCAGGTGCGCCGCCCGTGGAAGATCAGCCGGTGCGAGAACGGCGTCCACTCCTTGCGTTCGATGAGTTCCGCGAGGGCGCTCTCGACCCGCACCGGGTCCTCTTCCTCGGTCCAGCCGAGTCGACGGGCCAACCGCCCCACGTGGGTGTCGACGGTGATCCCGGGGACCCCGAACGCGTTGCCGAGGACGACGTTCGTCGTCTTCCGCCCGACGCCGGGGAGCGTCACCAGGTCATCGAGACGCCGTGGCACCTGACCGTTGAACCGCTCGAGCAGGACACGGCCGATGCCGAGGAGCGAGTCGGCCTTGGCCCGGAAGAAGCCCGTCGAACGGATGATGTTCTCGATCTCGCGGCGATCGGCCTCCGCGTAGGCGCGGGCGTCCGGGTACGTCGCGAAGAGCTCGGGCGTGACCATGTTGACCCGCTGGTCCGTGCACTTTGCCGAGAGCACTGTCGCGACGAGAAGTTCGAGCGGTGTCCGGTAGTCCAGCTCGCACCGGGCATCGGGGTAAAGCTCGGCGAGCTCGCGGTTGATCCGCCTTGCTCGGCGCTTGAGGGCCATCGGCGTCTCGACCCGCGCCGCCTTGGTCGCCGTGCGTGTCGCCGTGCGTGTTGCCGTGCGTATCGCGGTGCGTTTGTCGGGGGTCACCCAACCAGCCTAGAGGTACGGCCCGCGGACTACGCCTCCCGAGTGAGTGGCGTCACAGCCGCTCAAGTCCACCGGGATCGACGCCGAGGTCACTGTCATAGCCGCACCACGCAGGTGCGCCGGGACCATACGGAGCCACCACCATGGCAATCGCCGACGCCACGGACCGAAGTGTCCGAACGGTCGCCGACCTGCGCCACTCACGGCGGGCACTTCGCGTCGAGAGTGCACGGTTGGGACGTTGGCGTCGGTTGATTCAGGCTCGCCTGGACCTCGCGCTGGCCGCCTCGATGGCTCCGGAGCCGCTCGGTGAGCAGGCGCTCGGGTTGCTGCCACTGCACGTCAGCGAGGAACTCCCGCTGTACAGCGAGCTGCTCGAGGCCGTGCAGGTCGCGCGTCCGCGCGAGGAGGTCCGGCGGATCGAGACGCTGCGCGATATGGACGTTCGACTCGCCAAGTACCAGGCGAGCGTGGGCGCGACCCTTGACGCCACGACAGCCGAGTTCATCCGACGGCTCGTCACCGACCCGGCGGCATCCTTGGAGTTCCTCGGCAATAATCGGTAGCGCCCGGGCGCGTCGGTGACGCCAGCAGCTCAGGCATGTCAGCGGTGCATCGCGGTGAGGCACCGGACCGGCGAACGTGAAGGACGACACGCGTGGACGACGACGTAGTGCTCTCCGCGCCACTCTTCTCGTCGATCGACCCCGATGCGACGGGCGCGCTGCGCGCGACGATGGCTGAGATCACCCTTGAGCGCGGCGACGTGCTGTTCCGCGAGGGAGAGCCCGGCGACCGGCTCTACGTGATCGCCAACGGCAAGATCAAGCTCGGTCGCCGGTCTTCGGACGGCCGGGAGAACCTGCTGGCCGTTCTTGGACCCGGCGAGATGATCGGCGAGCTGTCGCTCTTCGACCCCGGTCCGCGCACCGCGACTGCCACCGCCGTCGCGGACACGACGCTGCACGAGCTCGCGCACAGCGCCCTGGTGGTCTGGATCGAGGAGCACCCAGCCGTTGCGAAGCACCTGCTCGGTGCACTGGCGGCACGACTGCGGCGGACGAACGAGGCCCTCGCGGACCTCGTCTTCTCCGATGTCCCCGGCCGGGTCGCGAAGGCGCTGCTCGGGCTCTCCAGCCAGTTCGGCACGCCCGTCGACGACGGCGTCCGGGTCGCGCACGATCTGACCCAGGAGGAGCTCGCTCAACTCGTCGGGGCCTCGCGGGAGACTGTGAACAAGGCGCTGGCCGACTTCGCGGCGCGTGGGTGGATCCGGCGCGACGGCCGGGCGGTGGTCCTGCTCGACCTGGAACGACTCGAGCACCGAGTGCGCTGACCGATCGACCGAGCCGACTGGCTTGACCCCACGTTGACCCCGCGCGCGAACGATCCGGGCGAGATGCCCCGCTCAGCCCGGCAGGACCTCGACGACGAGTTCGATCTCGACCGGGGACCCGAGCGGGAGCCACGACACCCCGACCGCGCTGCGCGCGTGCCGACCAGCTTCGCCGAACACCTCGCCGAGCAGCTGGCTCGCGCCGTTGACCACGCTCGGCTGGGCCGTGAAGCCAGGGGCGCTCGCGACGTAACCGACCACCCTGAGGACCCGCGCGATCCGGTCCAGGCCACCCGCGGCGTCGGCGGCCGCGGCGATCGCGTTCAGGCAGGCCACCCGCGCCAGGACCGCGGCGTCCTCGAGGCAGACATCATCGGGCCCGTCGCCGACGAGCCCGGTTCGCAGCAGCACGCCGTCCACGAATGGCAACTGACCGGACGTCCAGACCTGGGAACCGGCGCGCACGGCCGACACGTACAAACCGATCGGTGCCGCGATCGCCGGAAGAGCGATCCCGAGTGCCGCGAGCCGCTCCGAGGACGACCCGTCCATCACGCACTCAACGGGCGCTTGAGGTAGGCCACGAGGCCGTTGCCGTCCGGGCCGGTGACGACCTGTACGAGTTCCCAGCCGTCGGAACCCCACTGGTCCAGGATCGCCTTGGTGGCGTGCACGATGAGCGGAACAGTTGCGTACTCCCAGGTGGTGGCCATGCCTGGAGCCTAACGCCGGACAGAGCACGGGGCCCGGCCGTGGTGCGCTACGTCCAGGCGCGGGCCAGCTCCGGCGGCACCATGACCTCGCCGTCCCCGAGCAGCACCTCGTGCCAGGACCGGACGTCCGGCGAGCGTCGCAGAAGTGCACGCCGCTCTCGCTCCGTCATCCCGCCCCAGACGCCGAAGTCCATCCGGTTGTCGAGCGCGTCGGCCAGGCACTCCATCTGGACCGGACAGCCGCGACACAGACTCCGGGCCTCGCGCTGCGCCGCGCCCTCGACGAACAAGGCGTCTGGCGCATGGCGGGCGCACAGGGCGCGGGCGGTCCAGTGTGACTCGTCGATCACGGCGGACACGGTCCTCCCTTCGCTCGCGCTCATCGATGAAAGCGCTCCCACAAGGGACGGTAGACGTAAAGGGGGGTTCATGGCGAACCCCCGTCCGGCCAAAGTCACCCATCGGGAGCACCTCACGTACTCTTGACCCCATGGCTTCTCTCGCTCCGCGTCGTGGACGCAATGTGAATGCGCTCCAGGCGCTGGCCCTCCTCGGCGCGTTTGTCGCCATCTCGCTGCTCGCCGGAGTGCTCTCGGCCGGGCTCGCGATGCCGGTTGTCGCGACGGCCGGGGGCATCGCCAACAGCTCGACGAAGTTCTTCGACCAGCTTCCGACCGCGCTGGAACAGAAGCCGCTCTCCCAGCAGTCGCGGGTCTACGCCGCGGACGGCTCGCTCCTCGCGACGTTCTACTGGGAGAACCGCGTCATCGTGCCGCTCAAGCAGATCTCCAAGCCGATGCAGCAGGCCGTGATCGCGACGGAGGACAGGCGCTTCTACGAGCACGGTGGCATCGACCCCCAGGGCCTGGTACGCGCCGCGGTGAGGAACGTCACCACGAGCGACGTCCAGGGTGCGTCGACGCTGACGCAGCAGTACGTCAAGAACGTTCTCATCGAGGCCGCGTACTCGGCCGGCGACGCGGCCGGCGTCGAGGCTGCGCGCGCGACGAGCCTGATCCGCAAGCTGCGCGAGGCCAAGCTGGCCATCGCCCTCGAGAAGCGGATGACGAAGGACGAGATCCTCGAGTCGTACCTGAACATCTCCCAGTTCGGCGCGAGCGTGTACGGCGTCGAGGCGGCCGCGCGGCACTACTTCGGCAAGAGCGCCAAGGACGTGACATACGTTGAGGCCGCGTTGCTCGCCGGGATCACCCAGAGCCCGAACACGTGGGACCCAGTGGTCCACCCGGCTGCTGCCCTCGAGCGCCGCAACGTCGTGCTCGGCCTGATGCGCGACCAGGGCGTCATCACGCCCAAGCAGTACGCGGCTGCCGTCAAGATCACGATGAAGCAGATGCTCCAGCACGGCACCGAGGACAAGCCCGGCTGCCGGGCGGCCGGTGACTCGGGCTTCTTCTGCGACTACGTGACCAAGGTCATCCGGAACGATCCCGCCTTCGGTAAGACCGAGACCGACCGGATCAACCTGCTCTACCGCGGTGGTCTGAGCATCTATACGACGCTCGACCCGCGGTTGCAGAAGATTGCCATCACCGAGCTCCGCGCGACGGTCCCGGACAAGGACTCGTCCGGCCTCGGCACCTCCCTCGTCACCGTGGAGCCCGGCTCTGGCAAGATCCTCACGATGGCGGAGAACCGCACCTACGACCCGTCCCCGAAGGCGCCGGTCGGCTCGACCTCGCTGAACTTCAACACGGACCAGGCGTACGGCGGCTCGCGTGGGTTCCAGCCGGGGTCCTCGTTCAAGCCGTTCGTGCTGACCGACTGGTTGCAGACCGGGCGCAGCCTGAGCGAGATCGTCAACGCGACGTCGAGGGTCCGCAAGCTGTCGACCTTCCAGGCGGCGTGCCTAGGCGCGCACCCGTTCAACGACCTTGGAAAACCGTGGAGGCCGAGCAACGTCGACGGCGTCGGCTCGGGTTTCATGACGGTGCTCAAGGCGACGGCCAACTCGGTCAACACGGCGTACGTCGATATCGGGAACCAGCTTGACCTGTGCGATATCACCGACGTCGCGAAGAGCCTCGGCTTCCACCGGGCTGATGGCCAACCGATCAAGATCGTTCCGTCCATGATCCTCGGCATCAACGAAGTTGCCCCGATGACGATGGCGGCCGCCTTCGCCACCTTCGCCTCTAACGGCGTGTTCTGCGAGCCGATCGCGATCACCAAGGTGCTCGACAAGAACGGCAAGGCGCTCGCGGTCCCGACCGCCGACTGTCGCCAGGTCCTCGAGCCGCGCATCGCGACCGCCGTCGCGTACGCGATGAGCAAGGTCCTCACGGAGGGCACTGCGAGGAAGTGGCCGCTCGCCGGCGGCCGGGTCGCAGCGGGCAAGACCGGGACCAGCCAGGACAACGCCGCCACCTGGTTCGTCGGCTACACGCCGCAACTCTCCACCGCCGTCTGGCTCGCCAGCCCGGAAGGGAACAAGCCGCTTCAGAGCGTCACGATCAATGGCACGTTCTGGAGGTTCCTCTACGGCGCAGACCTCAGCCTGCCGACCTGGAATCGGTTCATGGACCAGGCCCTCGCCGGCCAGCCAGAGCTCCAGTTCCCGCCGGTCGGGAACACGGAGCTGTACGGCCAACGCGTCACGGTTCCCTCCGTCATCGGGATGCCGATCTACAGCGCGAGGAGTCTGCTCATCGGCGCGGGCTTCCACGTGCGGGTCGCCACGGCTCCGGTCTTCTCGCCTACCGCACCGAACGGCTCCGTCGCCGAGACGACGCCGCCGGCCGGTTCCTCGACGACCAAGGGTGGGCTGGTAACGATCATTCCGTCGAAGGGACAAGACCCGACACAGAACCTTGGGCTGGGGGGTAGCCCGGGTGGCACCGTTCTCCGCGGCCACAAGCCCCCCGGTCGCATCCACTAGCCCGGGGCGGATAGCGACCGTGGGACAGTCCTGGCGTCCGGCCCGCTTGTGGTCAGGCGTCGCCCTCGCCGGCCTCGGCTCGCTGGCCTGGGCGCTGGTCGAGGCTCGCCACTACACCCTGCGCCGATTCACCGTCCCCGTTCTCCCACCGGGCGTGCCGCCGCTGAAGGTCCTGCACCTCTCGGACCTCCACCTGATGCCGCGCCAGCGGGACAAGATCGCATGGGTCCGTTCGCTGGTGGACCTCGCGCCCGACCTCGTCGTCAACACCGGGGACAACCTCGCGGATGTGGACTCGCTCGAGCCGGCACTCGAGGCACTCGAGCCGCTCCTCGAGATCCCCGGGGCCTTCGTGCTGGGGTCCAACGACTACTACGAGCCGGTCGCCAAGAACCCCGCTCGCTACCTGCTGCCCGACGCGCGGCTGACCCGCGAACTGCCACCCACCGGGCTCCCGGGCGCCGAGCTGGCCGCCCGGCTGCGGGACGCCGGCTGGCTCGACCTGGACAATGCGCGCGGGACGCTAGAGCTCGGCGGACTGCGGATCAGCCTGGTCGGGGTGGACGACGCGCATCTCGATCGCGATCGCTACCCGGCCCGCGCGGCCACCGCCGACGACGCCGACCTGCAGCTCGGCGTGACCCACGCGCCGTACCGGCGGATCCTCGACCGGATGCACTCCGACGGCGTCGACCTCGCCTTCGCCGGGCACACCCACGGCGGTCAGCTGTGCCTCCCGGGCTGGGGCGCCCTGGTCACGAACTGCGACCTGGACACCCGTCGGGCCAAGGGCCTGCACGGCTGGCCGGGCCCGCGACCCGACCGGAGCGGCGGTGCGGGATCCATGTGGCTGCACGTCTCCGCGGGCCTCGGCACCTCGCCGTACGCCCCGGTGCGCTTCGCCTGCCGACCCGAGGCAAGCCTGATCGAGCTCGTCTCGCGGTGAACCGCGGCGGCCGGCTGGATCGGTTTCGTCAGCGCGCTGCCTCTCGGCTATCCTGAGCAGGCTCAACCGGGGTGTGGCGCAGCTTGGTAGCGCGCTTCGTTCGGGACGAAGAGGCCGCAGGTTCAAATCCTGTCACCCCGACCACCGGAGGCCGGGGCTCCTTCGCGCGAAGGGGCCCCAGTCTGGTTCCAGGAAACACTCGCGTTCCTCTGACGCCCCCGCGATCCCGGGACTACTCTCCATCTGTGCCCGTCCCACCGTTCGTTGCCCGGCTCCGGGCCTTGGTCGGAAACGAACTGCTGTGGCTCCCCGGCGTCACGGCCGTCGTCATCAACGCCGCCGGGCACCTGTTGTTGGTGCGACGTTCTGAAAGGGACCAGTGGGCGCTCGTGCGCGGCGTCCTGGGACCGGGTGAGCAACCTGCTGACGGCATCCTGCGGGAGATCCGCGAGGAGACCGGCGTGATCGCCAAGGTCGAGGCGATCAGCTCGATCCGCAGCGACGAACCGATGCAGTACCCCAATGGGGACCGTGCCCAGTACCTCGAGATCACGTTCCTGTGCAGCGTCGTGAAGATGCGGACGGACGAGGCCCGGCGGGAACCGTTCAAGACCGCCTGGTTCGCCCCGGAGTCACTGCCGACGGGCATGTTGCCAGACTCGCGCACCCGGGTGGACCGAACCCTGGAGTTCCTCGCCGATCCGGGCAATGGTCCGTGGTTCGCCTCGAGCTAGCGCAGCGTCCGGTGGGTCGGAGCCGGGTCGAAGACCGCGCCGTCACGAGCCCGACCGCGAGTTAGCGCCGCGCCGCGACCAGCTCGGCGATCTGCACCGCGTTGAGCGCCGCACCCTTGCGCAGGTTGTCGTTGCTCACGAACAGCGCGAGCCCTCGACCGTCCGGAACGCCCGGGTCGACCCGCAGCCGTCCGACGAAGCACGCATCCGCACCCGCCGCCTGCAAGGGGTTCGGCACCTCGCTGAGCTGCACACCCGGCGCGGCCGAGAGCAGCTCCGTGGCGCGTTCGACCGAGAGCGGCCGGGCGAACTCGGCGTTGATGGACAGCGAGTGCCCGGTCACCACTGGGACCCGGACGCAGGTCCCGGACACCAGGAGCTCGGGGATGCCGAGGATCTTGCGGCTCTCGTTGCGGAACTTCTTCTCCTCCTCGGTCTCGAAGGCGCCGTCGTCCACGAGCGAACCGGCCAGCGGGATCACGTTGAACGCGATCGGCCTGACGTACTTGACCGGCGCCGGGAAGGCCACCGCGCCGCCGTCGTGGACCAGGCCCTCGGCACCGTCGATGACGGCGCGCACCTGCCCGAGCAGTTCCTGCGCCCCGGCGAGCCCGCTACCGGACACCGCTTGGTAGGTGCTCACGACGAGCCGGACCAGCCCGGCCTCCGCGTGCAGCGGCTTGAGCACCGGCATCGCTGCCATCGTGGTGCAGTTCGGGTTCGCGATGATGCCCTCGCGCGCTTCGGCAATCGCCTCCGGGTTGACCTCGCTCACGACGAGCGGGACGTCCGGGTCCATCCGCCACGCGGAGGAGTTGTCGATCACGATGGCGCCCGCCGCGGCGAACCGGGGCGCCTGGGCGAGCGAGGTCGCCTTGCCCGCGGAGAACAGCGCGAGGTCGAGGCCCGCGAGGTCCGCGGTGGCGACGTCCTCGACGAGGATCTCGCGGTCGCCCCAGGGCAGCGTTGTGCCGGCCGAGCGCGCCGAGGCGAAGAAGCGGATCTCGCTCACCGGGAACTGGCGTTCCGCGAGCAGGCGGCGCATCACGGCACCGACCTGCCCCGTGGCGCCGACGACGGCGACCCGCAGCCCGGCGCTCATCGTCCGCTCCCGCCGTACACGACGGCCTCGGACGGGTCCGAGTCGAGCCCGAACGCGGTGTGCACCGCGCGCACCGCCCGGTCGAGGTCGACGGCGCGGGTCACGACCGAGATCCGGATCTCCGAGGTGGAGATCATCTCGATGTTGACCCCGGCGTCGCGCAGCGCGCCGAAGAACTTCGCCGAGACGCCCGGGTGGGACCGCATCCCGGCGCCGACGAGCGAGACCTTGCCGATCTGGTCGTCGTAGACCAGCGCGGTGTAGCCGATCTCGGCCTGCCGCGCGCTGAGCGCGGACTGGGCGGACGCGCCGTCGACCATGGGCAGGGTGAACGAGATGTCGGTCAGCCCGGTGGCGGCGGCGGACACATTCTGGACGATCATGTCGATACTGACGTCGGCGCTCGCCACGATCTCGAAGATCATCGCGGCCGTACCCGGGACGTCCGGGACACCCACCACGGTGATCTTCGCCTCGCTGCGGTCGTGCGCGACGCCGGAGATGATCGGCTGCTCCATCTGTCCTTCTCC
>Ga0066794_10000085_pt1 | contig 15945 bp, 13 predicted proteins | sample PersoiDNA2013190_FD_70945 | JGI IMG/M metagenome (GOLD analysis project Ga0066794, IMG submission 70945) | Permafrost soil microbial communities from the Arctic, to analyse light accelerated degradation of dissolved organic matter (DOM) -... | ecosystem: Environmental > Terrestrial > Soil >... | reverse complement strand
GTCACGAACTGGACCATCAGCTTCACGGCCTCCTCGTCCGTCAACCCCTCTCTGGCCAGCGACCGCCAGGTCTCGAACCCGACGGCATGCCCGATAGCTGCGCGCCGGAGACGGGCGCCGGACGGTCCCGGCCAGCCGGCCTCCAAGACCGGGACCAAGGTTGGCGGAAACGCGGCGATGCCCGGGCGGAATTTCGCTGGAATTACGTCGATGTCGCGGAGAAGGTTCGTCCGCATCCGCTCAGTCGAGCGGTAGTAGGCGTAGAGCTCGCCGAGGGCCGCGCCGAGCCGGAGAGCGGGATCAGCGATGGCGGCCCAGCGCCCAAAGTCCGGCGGCGGGTTCGCGGCGAGCCAGTCTGCGCTGCACGCCGTGAACAGGGCCGCCTCGTTAGGAAAATGGCGGTAGAGGGTTGCCCTCGTGACTCCCGCAAGTTCGGCGACGCCACTCATCGTCGTAGCCGCCGGCCCGATCGTCCCGTGCAGATCAACCGCGGCGCGTGTGATCCGCTCGCGAGTCCGGTCCATGCCGGCTGCCCGGGCTCGCATACGGTATGGCCGGCCAGATTTCGTGAGACGGTTATGTTCAACCATTGACAGATGCGCCAGCCCGCGTGAGGATCATCGCGATCACGATACACCACTGACCCACGAACAACCAGGAGATCCCAGCCATGCTCACGTCGACCAGCGCACACTTCTCCGTAGTGCAGCCTCACCGCCCGGATGCTCCGCTCATCCCTGGCCTAACAGCGACGACGCGGCTCACCTCCGTTGAGACGGGCTCGATCTCCATCGTCGAGCACGTCTTCTCGCCGGGTGCCCTCGTGCCGCCGCACCGGCACACGCTCGAGGACGAGATCTCGTACGTCGTCTCGGGGGAGATCGGCTTCAGGTCAGACGGCAAGGAGGTCAGCCTCGCGGCCGGCGGCTACATCGTCAAGCCGCGCGGTGAGCTCCATTCGATGTGGAACGCCGGGGGCACTCCCGCTCGCATGATCGAGATCATCAGCCCCGCTGGCTTCGAGAAGTACTTCGTCGAGCTGGCCGAGGCGGTCGCCGCGGCAGGCGGGCTACCCGACCCGTCGACCATGGGCGCCATTGCCGGACCCTTCGGTCTCTCGTTCGACCTGTCGGAAGTACCGGACCTCGTCGCCCGACACGGCCTCCTCTCGCCCGGCGGCCGGCCCCGCTGAGCCCGAGCACTCGATGTTTGACCAGAATCTCGGTTGACGGGTGCTCAGTCGGCAGGGTGCCGCCGAGCGATATTTACCGGCCCCCGTAGTAACGGCGCCAGATGATGCGGTGGATGGGGACCCAGCGCGGGATATCGCGCAAAATCGGAATGAACGGGACGAGCGCCAGGAGCGACGTCAGCCCGATCATCAGGAGGGTCACGAGGAGGTCCGTATTGGGAGCCGTGTTGAAGGGCGGGATCTGGTACCAGAACGAGAAGAGCCACAGCCAGGTCTGGCCCGGATAGAGGCCGGTCTCGTTCATCATGCCCCACTGGTCGCCCGTGAGGTGCTGGTCCGCCGCAAGGTTGGGAAGGTATTCGCCGTCGCCCATGAACAGCAGTGGCTTCGTAAAGTCGGTCTGATAGAGGTTGCCGCTCTGGAGAAGCAGGCCGTCGAGAGCGCCGGTTCGCGCGAGCCCGAGCAGGCCGGTCATGAGATCAGGTACCGGCCCGTATTCGCCGGATACAACGCTAACCTGCTCGTTTGCGACGGTTGCGTCCGCGAGGGCGGTCGAATAGTTGGTGAGCCAGGTCGTCTGCTGGTCTGAGCTGGCTGCCCCGTACGCCTGGAGCGCCGTCGTGAGTGTCGGATTGCCGACGGCCGCGAAACCGAGGGGCTGAAGCACAAAGTCCTTCGCCGTGTCGATCGGCATGCTGACTCCGGCCCACGTCTGCGGAGCGATCGGTCCGACCGCTTGGGCTGCGTCGGCAGTGTTGGTGTAGGGCGGTCCGTAGCCGGCCGTACCGCTCGTGCCGGCCAGCTCGGACGCTGCGGTGGTGACGAAGTCAACCGGGTTCGTCGTGGCCCAGGTCTGGATCGTCACGGCCGGGTCGTCGGGCGAGGAAAAGACTCCCGCCAGGCCGACAACAAGGACGGAGACGGCCAGGAGCGCGAGCACAAACTCCTTGACGAGGTCGTACCGGATCATCTTGATGCCGGTGTAGTAACGGGCCTGGGGATCGTCGGTGTTCACGACGCGGGCTCCTCGTGGGACGGCTGCGCATCCGGTTTGTTCTCGATCGGCCGAACGACGCCCTTCATGCGTACCAGCAGGATGTGGACGCCGACAAGGGTGGCGACGAGCATCGGTAGGAGCGCGATGTGGAGGCCGTACATCTGGCCGAAGTTCAGAACGTTGAAGAACGATCCGATCCCGGCCGCGTTCGTCGCATCCTTGGCGTTAACCGCGATCCACTGACCGGCGAAGTTCTGCTGTGAGACGAAGCCGGTGAAAGCGGTCACGATGCTGAAGGCGAAGATCACGACGCCGACCATCCAGGTCTTTGCCCGTCCGTCGCGCCAGCTGGCCATGAAGTACTGGCCCCACAGGTGCAGGACCATGAAGACGAAGAAGACCTGGACCGACCACAAGTGCAGGCTATTCACGAAGCGGCCGACGCCCGACTGATGCCACCACTGCGGGCCGAAGAGGGCCAGGACGACTCCGCTCCCGACAACCCACATGAGTCCGGCAATCGCGACGACGCCAAAGATGTAGACCCAGGAGCCCACGAAGACGGGCTGACGGTCCGGCAACAGGTGCTTCAGCGGCAGGCTGCGTTGCAGGAAGCGCCGGATCGCAAGCGTCCAGCTCGAGGGCTCGGCCTGGGGTTCGGAGTTGCCGCTACTCATTGTCGTTGTCGTCCGCCACGACGACTTCGGCGTGGCTCGGGAACGGCGCAACCAGGGCCACGATGAACACCACGAGCATCCCGACGATCATGATCACGTTCGGGATGGAGATCAGGATGAAGTTCCAGTTTAGGTACGTCGCTGGGGCATCCAACGCTAACTACCTCGATCTATTCCCGGGCCAGCGGCAGTAGACGCCGCGCTTACAGCCCGCAACCTTTGGCCCTGAGGGCCCGCCATGTGCTTCGCTTAACTCTCGGGCGGGGGAGAGATCCGGGCCAGTGGCCGATGTCACTGTCTGGCCTACCCATCTCGGTGGGTCCGCTATTCTTAGGGGGTAGGCCAATGCGAATCGGCGCCTCCCGAAGGCAGCGTCGCCGCCCCGTCAGCCTGCCTGGGCGCCCGGCCACATCAGCGAAGGTGGCCGTCACATCTGCCAGCTGTTGACATCGTCGTCAGTTTGTCGCAGCCTGCCAGAACCATTTCGTTTGGGAGGCAGCACAAATCCTTCCACTGCCGTCGTCGCATTCTCTGGGACACGGGCAACGCAGCAAGACGATCAGGCGCGCAAACCTGGCTGCGATTGCCACGGAAGTCCATAACCACGGCGCACTCTCCCGCTCCGAGCTCGTCGCTCATACGGGTTTGACGCGGGGCACCATCAGGGGACTCATCGGGGAGCTGACTCACCTTGGTCTCGTGTCGGAAGGGTCCGTCGCCGCTCTCGGCACCTCAGGCCGGCCGTCTTCACTCGTCGAGCCGCGCACGTTGGGCGCGGTCGTGCTCGCAATCGAGATCGCCGTGGATTCCGTGGCTGTGGCCGTGGTCGGCTTCGGTGGCAAAATCCTAGGCACGGTCCGGATAGACAGGCTGCGCGGACGCACCTCCGTGGATCTGACAATTTCAGATCTGTTCGAGATGGTTGAGGGGCTTCTGGAACGGACATGCACTCGAGAGGCGCTGGTTGGAATCGGCGTCGGCGTCCATGGGATCGTCCGCCGCAGCGACGGCATGGTCCATCTCGCCCCCAACCTCGACTGGCGCGAGGTGCCACTGGGCGAGCTGCTTGCCGAAGCCCTCGGATCGACCGTGCCGCTCATCGTCGCCAACGCGGCGGATCTGGGTGCTCTGGCCGAACACCGGCGAGGCGCAGCCGTACTGGCGGACAACGTCGTCTTTCTCTCGGGGGAGGTGGGCGTAGGCGGCGGTGTGATCGTCGATGGCCGACCGCTGTGCGGGGTGGCGGGATACGCCGGGGAGGTCGGCCACATGCCTGTCAATCCGGATGGCGTCGCTTGCCGCTGCGGCTCCTTTGGCTGCTTGGAGACGGAGATTGGCGAAGGTGCCTTGCTCGTACGAGCTGGCCACTCGGCGACTGGCGGCCGCTCCGCGGTCGATCGGTTGCTGGTGGAGGCGGCTGTCGGAGTCCCGGCCGCCCTGACCGCCCTCGAGACCACCGGCCGATGGTTGGGCGTCGGCCTGGCGACACTGATCAATGTCTTCAACCCGGAACTGATCGTTTTAGGCGGACTGTTGGGGCGGCTTCACCCCTTCATTGCAGCTTCGATGGAGGCCGAGCTGGACCGGCGTGCGCTGCGGCCCTCTCGCGAGCGCGTCCGGATCGTCCAATCCACGCTCGGCATCGACGCAACTCTGATCGGGGCCGCGGAACTGGCATTCGAGCCCATGCTTTCCGACCCGATCCAATGGACCCAATCACTAGTTGCCCCGCCGATCCCACAGGCGCCCTGAATCAAGCCTGGCGAGTCCGCGCCCCACGCTGCCGCCTGAACCCAGACGGGTCGCGCCGGGGTCAGGCTCTGACGGCGGTCAGGATCGCGACGCTGACGGCGATGGCCACGACCCCGGAGCGCTGAACTAGGGAGAGCCGCTCGCGGAAGAGGAAGAACGCCGCCACTGCCCCGACGGCCGCGTACTGGCTGGCCAGGACGGCCGCAATTGCGATGCTCTCGCGTGCCCCCACGATGTACGCCGCGTTGCCGAGAACCTCGCCGAGCGCCGTGATCACGACCAGGGGCGCGGCCCGACGCGTCATTCGGAGACGGCCGGTGAGGGCCAGTGGCACGAACACCAGGGCGACGCCGGCGACGCGGGGAGGCATGAGTGCGATGATGATCGGCAGGCTTAGGCCCGCCTGCGCGGTACCGTAGATGCTGAATCCAAAGGCAATCGCCCCCACGGTCCCGAACAAAGCTGCCTGCCGCTCGACACTGCGGCCGGGCCGCAACACGGGCGATGCCGCGGTAATCCCGGGGCTATCGGCCGCCCCGGCCGCCCCATTTGCCCCGGCCGCCCCGTTTGCGTCCGCGGCATCGCCGGTCGCCAGCGCCACCACGGCGATTCCGACGGCGATGACCCCCAGCATCAGCGCCGCGGGGATCGTCAGGCGTTCCCCGGCGATGACCGCGACCACAGCCGCGATGGCCCCCTCCGTCGAGGCGATCGCCAGAACGGGGCCGACCTTCCCGATTCGCATGCCCCGATAGACGAACAACAGGCCGATCACACTGCCCAGGCCGGAGGCCGCCAGCCAGAATACTAGAACGGGTGTGATCTGCGGAAGCGGCCCGGTAAACGGCACCAATGGCACGCTGATCACCAGCCCGACGAGCATCATCGTGGCCAGCGCCGATGACGCGCCGATGAGGCGGCTGGATCTAGCCGACGCCACGTTGGCGGCCGCCCATAGGAACGCGGCGCCGAGGCCGCCAAGGATGGCAATCATGGCTGCAAGTCTGAGGCCCGGCGTCTCGGGGCGTTCAGACGGGCGTGGGCCGCTCCGGCGGGCTCGCGGCACTCAGATTGCCGTGGGAGACCCAAATGGCGGTCTCGCGAGCAGCCATCTCCCGAAGCCGCCATGCGGCGATGATCAGCGGCGGCGCCATGACCGCCGGACCGATCACCCACAGCGCCGTCGGCGTCACGCCGGAGAGGAGGTCGGCGGCGAGCATGAGGCCGTAGGCCGCGACCGGCAGCGCCGCCACGCGGGCGCTCAGCGCGCCGGCAGGCTCGGGCCGGATACGCTGCTCGATGGCGCGGTAGGCGAGGTAGACAGTGAACGTCGTCAGCAGCCAGCCCAGGTAGTTCTGGATCGGGATGCCGAAGTACGGCCCGCCGGTCTCCCAGACCCAGGCCCGAATGGTCGGCCCCGAGAGGATCGGATCGATCACGAGATCCCAGACCGTCATGACGACCGCCCCAGCGCACGCCAGCCGGAGGAGAGAGACAGCACCCCGGCGCGTCCCCGTCGCCTGGCCTTCGACCACCAGGTTGGCGATGACGTAGCTCGGGTAGACCATCATGAACCACGCCAGCGGTATCAGCAGTGGCACGTGGCCAAGCCTCACGCCCAGGTAGTCGGTGTAGTAGTAGGCCCCATATACAAGACCGGTGGCCACGCCGACCTGTTCGTACACCCACGCGATTACCGCCGACAGGCCGAAAAAGGCCAGCGTTAGCCGGCCACCAAGCGAGTACCAGGCATGGGTCAGGCTGAATAGAGCCACGACCGAGGTAAGCACCACCAGGCTGCCGGTCAGGACGGGCAGCCGAACCAGCCCGTGGAGCAGCGGCCGAACAACCCCGTCGTAAGTAAATATCGCCAGCAGCGCGACGGCCAAGGTGAGCAGAATCCAGCTGCGGTGGGTGGAGGGCCCAGCTTCGCCGCCATTGGTCGCGGTCATCCTCGTAGTTTGCGACTGGCGCGGTCGTATGTCCGCCGTCGCGTGCGTAACCTGGCACGTCGTTGGGGCGCACTCAAGCAACAGTGGAACCGTCCGAGCCAGCGACCTCATCTAATCCCGCACCGTGGACACCTACACGATTGACATGAAGGCGGTCCGAGGATCCTTTGGGCCCTACTCGAACGCCATCGAAATCAGGACTCCCTAGCTCACGCCGGGCCGTAGATCGTAAGACAGACCAGGACCGCGCAGCGGCTCTCGGTGGAGTGGTAGCCCGCAGGTAGCGCTGGCGGAGCGACGCCTGGGTCGGCGATCCAGAAGACGCGGCCGTGATTTGCGATGACTTCCGCCGGGACCTCATGAATCACGGCCCCCGTGGGGTAAGCGTTGGTGCCCACGTACCAGGGCGGCTCGCCCGGGGTCAGCACGTGGAGCCGGGTTTGCACTCCGGGGCCGGCCTCGTCTAGCAGGATCAGGTAGTGGTTCCACTCCGTCGCAACCACATCGTGCTGACCCACATCGGCCTCCAGACCCGGGATGAGCGACGACGTTGCGGGGTGAGTGGCGGCCACGCTCAGGGCGAGCGCCGGCACGGCCACGGCCGCAACCAGCAGGCCGGCCACGCGCCGCGGCATCGCCGCCAGGCCGACGCCCGCCAGAGCGAAGAGCGGCAGCCACATGACGCTGGCATAGCGAGCGTCGAGCAGCGGCCGCCACAGGCTGACCACAGCCAGCAGCACAACCCCGCTCGATGCCAGGAGGCAGAAGACCGCGGCCTTTCGGCCCCCAGCGTCCAGGCGTCGCCAGGCGAAAACGGAACCGCCCAGGGCGGCAAAGCCCGTCGCCACCGCGACGTCCTGGAGAGCGACCAGCGCCGTTCCGAATGGCAGGCCGTTGTCGACAGGCGGGCCCATAAACAGTTGGGCCAGCGTGCCGCCGACCATGGTTGGGCTGAGGGGCGGCACCCAGAAAGCCTGGCTCGCGTGCTCGAATTGCGCCCGCGCCACGACCAGCCAAGGCGCGATCGAGGCCACGGCCAGGGTTGTGGCAGCGAACGCGATACCTGCCCTCCGCCAGCCGGGGCGAAGCCACAGGGCGGCGGCGAAGATCCCGGCCAGCGCCACTGCCGAGAAATAGTCGGTCCAGACGGCCGCAGCTCCGGCCGCCACGTAGGCCGCCCAGCGCGCCAGGCTCGGCCGTTCGATCGCCCGCCAGAGCAGCAGCGCGCCTGCGACCGTTAGAGCGGCGGCCAGCCCGTACATTCGGGCAAAGCCCGACAGCATCACCGTGGTTGGTGCGAGCGCGGCGAAGAGCGCGGCCCACAGGCCCGCGGCGTCGCCACCCACGCGTCTCGCCAGCGCCGCGAGCAGCGGTATCGCGGCGATCCCCGCCAGGACGGGCACCAGCCGGAGGGCCACCGGCCCGCCCGGACCGCCGAACGTGGCCAGGCCCAGCAAGTCCGCCAGCGCCACCGCGACCCGCTCGAAGAGATAGAAGAGCGGCGGAGCGCTGTCGCGGCTCACGATTTCGATCATTCGACCGACAGGCTGGTGGACCACGACGGCGGAGAAGTCCTCGTCGTAGCCGAGTGACTGGCGGGCGATGAAGGCGAACCTGAGAACGGCACCAATCGCCGTGATCAGGGCCAGGCTGCGACCGTAAGAGAGGCGCGGCACCCTCATCACGGCGCGACCGCCCAGACGACGGGTTTGCCCGAGGGATCCCAGGCGACGGGCTGGGCTCGATCGCCCAGTTCGGCCCCGAGGGCATTCGTCAGGTCCGCCTTCGTCATTGCGACAATCGCGGTGTAGGCCGCCGGGTGGTCGATCCTGGACCCCGGCGAGACGATGGTCGGCTTGTTGTCCCAGTGCAGGATTTCGATGTCGGTGGCGGAGTAGTTGTCGATGATCACGACCGAACCGGGGTGGTCGGCGGCGTACTGGCCGGCGGCGGCGACCTCGTAGCTGTAGGCCGTGTAGCGGTCAGAGACGGGGCGGCTCAGATACGTCCAGCCGCTCCAAACCGCCACGGCTGCGACAGTCACGGCAACCGTGCTGATCGCCAGGCCGGCGGCTTCGCGGCTCCAGCGGCGGCGAACCTGCCCGACAAACTCTGCCGCTCCGAGGCCGATCGTGACCCCCAGCGGTGCCGCCAATCCGAGGGCTCTCAGGAAGTGGGGCGACCAGCCTTCGGTCGCCACGAGCGGCGGAATCATGAAGACGCCCAGGCTCAGCAGGATCAGGGAGTGGCTGGGGTCGTCGCGGTTCCGCCACAGCCGCCAGACCCCCAGCAAGCCGAGAGCCACCAGCGGCAGCGGCAAGAGTGGCAGGAAGGCCACGTCGTGGCGGCCGTTTCCGTCGCCCGTGAAACCGAACATGCCGATCGTCTTGAGGATGTGGATCGGCAGGCTGGCGTCCGCCTCCACGGCAGGGTTGAACGTGCTGACCGCCGCCGCCCGCCCGAAATAGCTGATGGGGTCTGTCACTGCCACGGCGATCATCGGGGCGGCGACCACCAGGAAGGCGGCCGCGAACGGCAGCAGCCCAGCTCGTAGCTCGTTGTAGCGGGCCCGGTCGGCGTGGCGCAGCCAGACGATCCAAACGATGACGAGGAGCGGCAGCAGCTTGAGCGGCTGGTACGTGTATAAGGACGCCAGGCTCACGACGGCCCCGGCGAGCAGCGCCTGGAGGCGGCCCGGCCGCGCGGCCCAATGCAGCAGCGCGATCAACGCCACTGCGCCGAAGGCCGGGACGATGGTGTTGCGCATGCCGTCGCGGCTGATGCAGATCAGCCACAGGGAGCCCGCGGCCCAAGCAGCGGCCACCACGCCCGTCCACGTCCCGAAGCGCCGACCGAGCCAACCGATCGCCAGCACGCCGGCCACGCCGAAGGCCGCGGCCGTGGCTCGGAGCACCAGCGCGGTCTCGCCAAAGAAGTGGAACGCCCCGGCGACCACGTATGCGAAGAGTGCCTCGCGGCCGCCGTCGCCCTGGAACCAGACCATCCAGTCGGGGTGGAACCCGGGCTGGTGGAGAATCTTGAGGGCGTCGATTCCCTCGGCCGCCTCGTCGCCGTAGAGGCCGCCGGGGTTGGTGGCGAGGTCGTAGAAGCGGAAGAACACGGCTGCGGCTATGACGGCGGCCATCGCCCCGAGGGCTAGCCAGGCGTTTCGACTTCTCACCGGCATCAGCCCCGAGCGGCCGCCGTGGCAGCGGGCGGGGGCGTTGCCGTGGCCACCGTGGCCAGGCGCCGGAACTTCAGCTCCACGTGGATCGACTCGCCGCTCTCGTGGCCGTTGAACGGGTAAACCTCGATCTCCTTCGGCCCGGCGTAGTGGTTGTACGCGGCGAAGACCGTGGACGGGGGAGTGGTCACGTCCATCAGGGCCACCGCAAAGAGCGCCCGCGACGCCGCCCGGGCCGCGAAGTTCAGCCCATCGCAGTACGAGAGCGTCCGGAAGACGCGCTCCGTCTGATCGCGGTGGACTTTGCAGTAGCGCACGATCTCGTGGTAAGGATCGCCGTCGGTGATCTCCATGGCCCGGCGCCAGTGGCACATGAACGGCACGTCGGCGAGTGTCAACAGCAGATCCGGGACGAGGCCGGCAGCCGCCAGAGCGAGGCCGCCGCCCTGGCTGCCGCCGTTGACGACGATGCGCGCCGGGTCCACGAGCGGGTGCGCGCGGGCCGCTTCCACGGCGCGGACCGCGTCCGTAATGAGGCGACGGTAGTAGTACGTCTCCGGGTCCGCGATGCCGCGTGTGGCGAAGCCGGGGACCTGCCCGGTCGCCGAGCCGCCGTCCGGGTCCGGTGTGTCGCCCGCCCGCCATGTGCTGCCCTGGCCGCGAACGTCCATCACGAGATGGGCGTGGCCGGCGCTCGGTGCCATCAGCCAGTCGAGTGGCCGGCCGCGGCCGCCGCCGTAGCCGATGTACTCGACCACACACGGCAGACGACCGTCGCGCATGAACGGCGAGGCGGCAACGTCCCTGGGAGTCAGGAACCAGCCCTTGATCGGCTGGCCGGCGAAACCGGCGAAGGTGACGTCGGAGACATCGATGGTCGCCAGGCCTGCGTCGATGGGCTCGAATTGGGCGCCGATGGGGTGTGATCGGGCATCCGCCAGCGTGTTGGCCCAGAAGGCGTCGAAGTCGGCAGGTTCTTCGCGCTCGGGCTTGTAGACCAGCAGCTCGGGCAGAGGCATATCGAATAGCACGACCGATTCCTCCTAGGAAGCTGGGCCGCCTGACGCCGGCGGAACCCGCCGCGCCGGACGGACCGGGCGGCGTCTGCCGCTCAACAGGTTACTGGACCCGAGCGTCGTGGCCCTTCCAGAAGGGCTCGCGCAACTCTGATTTGAGAACCTTGCCGGTGCCGCCCTTTGGCAGCGCCTCGCGGAAATGGATGTCGCGCGGAACCTTGAACCGGGCCAGCCTCTCCTTGACGTGGTTGCGTATCTCCGCCGCCGTGACCGTCTGGTCCGGCTTCAGGACCACCAGAGCAACCGGGGCCTCGCCCAAAGCCTTGTCCGGGACCGCCACCACCGCACACTCCAGCACGGCCGGATGCGACAGGATGGCGTTCTCGACCTCGACCGAGGAGATGTTCTCGCCGCCTCGGATGATGATGTCCTTGGAACGGTCCTTGATCAGGACGTAGCCCCCTTCGTCGATCACGGCCATGTCCCCGGTGTAGAGCCAGCCGTCGCGAATTGTGGCGGCCGTGGCTTCGGGGTCCTTGTAGTAGCCGTCCATGACCGTGTTGGAGCGGACGACGATCTCGCCGATCTGTTCGCCGTCGGGCCGGACGTCGCGCCCGTCCGAATGGACGACGCGCAGGCTGACGCCGGGCAGCGGCCAGCCGGTCCAGGACTGCCTGAGCAGACGCTTCTCGGGCGGTTCGGACTCGGTCAGGAAGGTCCGAGGTGTGGCCAGGGTCAGGATCGGCGAGGTTTCCGTCAGGCCGTAGCCCACGATCGCCTGGACGTTGAGCTCCTGTTCCAGGCTGGCGATCAGTGTGGGCGAGGAGGGCGCGCCGCCGACGATCACCTGCTTAAGGCTCGACAGGTCGTGCTTGGGCCGATCGGCGTGATGGAGGATGGCGTTGAAGATGGCAGGGACGGCCAGGACGCGCGTGACCTTGTGTCGCTCGATGGCGTGCATGAAGGCCACGGGCTCGAACTTGCGGAGCATGACGTGGCGACCGCCGATCATGGTCAGGAAGTGGGGTGTGCCCCAACCGTTGACGTGGAAGAGCGGGACCACGTGCAGGACGATGTCGTCCTCGGTGAAACCCAGGCCAATCTCGGCGTAGAGCGAGTGCAGGTACAGCTCGCGGTGGGTCATGGCCACGCCCTTGGGGAAGCCGGTCGTGCCGCTGGTGTAGAAGAGTTCGGCCACGGCGTTCTCGTCGATTGCGGTGGTGATGGGATCCGGCGAGCCGCCCGACAGCAGGGCCTCGTACTCATCCTGGGCGACGCCGTCCGGAGCTCCCTCCATGATCACGAACCGGGGCTTCTCAGCCAGCTCCGGAATCATGGCCTCGACGAGCGGCTTGAAGTCCTTGTGGAAGAAGACGACCTTCGAGCCGGCATGGCCGACGATGTAGGCGATCTCGCGCGGCGTCAGGCGGATGTTGATGGGGTTGAGGATCGCGCCGGCTTCGAGGACGCCGTAGTAGGCCTCGAGAAGCTGGTGGGTGTTGTAGGTGATGAAGCTGACTCGGTCGCCCGAACCCACACCCAACTCCCGCAGCACGTTCGCGAGCCGGTGAGTTCGCTCGCCGAACTGCCGGTAGGTGAACCGCTGCTCGCCGTCGACGACTCCGACCTTATCGCCGAAGTACGTCTCCGCCCGGTCGCGGAACTCGAGCACCGAGAGGGGAACGAACACCCTGAACCTCCTCGCCTGTCCATCGCCGCGAGTGGCGCCGCGCGCGCCGGAGCCTCTACCCCCGTAACGGGGCAACGATAGCGCGGCAGCGAGCGGAGCGAGTGGCCCAGGCGGCAGGGGGACGGGGCAGACGTCAGTCGCCCGGCGGACCTGTGTATCATCACGCGGATTCCCATTGAACCCGTGACCGTGCGAGCAAGCCGGCCACTTCAGGCGGATAGGCGGGGACCGGTGGTGACGGATCGGCCGTCTGAAGAAGTGACGCTTGGGCAGCGGCCAGCGGGAGCAATATCAGTGACCAACACGATGCGAGCAGCCATCTTTGACCTGGACGGTGTCATCGTTGACACGGCCAAGTACCACTATCTCGCCTGGAAGCGACTCGCCAACGAGATGGGCTTCGACTTCTCCGAGGCCGACAACGAGCGGCTCAAGGGCGTCAGCCGCGCGCGCTCTCTCGAGATCCTGCTGGAGCTCGGCGGCCGGCAGGCCAGCGAGGCCGAGCGCGAGACTATGGCCGCACGCAAGAACGAGTGGTATGTCGAGTACATAAGCAAGATGGACCCGACCGAGATCTTCCCCGGCGCCGTCGAATACATCAACTACCTGCGCGCCAGGGGCGTGAAGATCGCCTTAGCCTCGGCCAGCAAGAACGCTCCGATGATCCTCGACCGCCTCAAGATCGCCGATCTCTTTGAGATCGTGATCGACGGCACGAAGGTGTCGAAGGCCAAGCCGGATCCTGAAGTCTTCACCCGCGCCGCCTCCTACCTGGGCATCGCGTTCGAGGATTGTGTCGTCTTCGAGGACGCGGAAGCGGGTATCGAAGCCGCCCACCGAGCCGGAATGGGCAGCGTGGGAGTCGGCAAGCCCGCGAACCTCAAGGATGCGGACATGGTCATCACGAGCTTCCAGACTCTGCTGGCAGTCAGCCTGATCCAGGGGTAGGTCTGGTTACAGGGTCAGGCCACCGCTGTCGATCTCGCGGACCTCGCCGCGAATGACGGCCGACACGGGAGAACCTTCCAGAAGCGTGACCTGGGCCTTCTGCTGCGAAACCTCGACTCGAATGAGCGAGCCCCGATATGTGATCTGGAAGCTGTAGGACCTCCAGTGCTCGGGAATGGTCGGGTTGAAGACGAGCATCTCGCCGTCTGAACGCATGCCGCCGTATCCGTAAACGACGTTCATCCAGGCCGCCGCGATCGACGTGATGTGGATGCCTTCCGACGTGTTGCGGTTGTAGTTGTCGAGGTCAATGCGCGTGGCGAAGTTGAAGAAGTTGAATGCTTCCTGCTTGAGTCCAAGCTCCGCCGCGAAGATCGAATGAAGCGACGGCGAGAGAGAGGACTCGTGTATGCAGCGAGGCTCGTAGTAGTCGTAGTTGGCCTTCTTCTCGGCCATAGAGAACGACTGGTCGTAGAGGAACATGAACATCAGCACATCCGGCTGCTTGATCATGTCATTGCGGTAGATCCGGTCGTAGGACCAGTTGTGATAGAGCGGGAAGTCCTCGACCGGGATGGCGTCAACGTCGATGTGCGGAAGGTCGAAGAAACCTTCGTGCTGCTCGTAAACGCCGGTCGCCGGATCCTGCGGGATGATCATGCGATCGGCCATGTTCTGCCAGGCGGCCCTTTCCTCGGCCGTGCAGCCGAGGTTATCGAGAATGGCACTGCCATCCATCTCGGCGAGAACCGTGAGCGTGTACAGGAACGTCTGCTTCGCCATGTAGTTGGTGTAGCAGTTGTTGTTGACCATCATCTGGAACTCATCCGGGCCCATGACGGCGTAGAAGCCGAAGCCGTTTCGCCGCGGAGACCACTCCCCTCGACTGGCCAGGAAGCGGCAGATCGGAATGAGCAGCTCGATGCCCTTGGTGCGGAGGAACTCCACGTCCTGGGTCGTCTTTACGTAGTGCCAGATCGCGTATGCGACGCCCGTCGTTGACTGGAACTGGAGGCTGGCGTGCTGCCAGAGCGTGCAGCTCTCGGTGCCGTCGGTGGTCGCGATGGGGTAGCAGGCACCATCGCAGTCGAGGCTCTTGGCTCGCTCCATCGCCTGCGGCAGGGTCTTGTAGCGGTAGTCGATCAGGGCCTTGGCGGCCTTCGGATTGCTGAATAGGTAGTAGGGCAGGCAGTATGTCTCGGTATCCCAGAAGGCATTGCCGTTGTATGCCTCGCCCGTCAGACCCTTGGCGCCGATATTGGAACCGTCCACCGCGCCGCGATATGTCTGCTGCATCTGGAAGATGCAGAAGCGAATGCCCTGCTGTGCGTCCGGATCTCCTTCGATGGAGATGTCCGCCTTCGTCCAGAAGTCAGTCCAGTATTCGGCATTGTCGGCGATGGCCTTGTCGTAGCTCGCATCGCCCAGCCCGTCGAGGATCTGCTTGCCCTGCGACCACGTGTCGGCAACGCTCGTATTGGGGTCGCGTGTTGTGTAGAGGACGGCGACCCGATCGAGGCTCCGCTCCTGGCCCTCGACGAGGTCGAGCGTCATGCGGTGACCAGCGAACTTGTCGCCTTTGATGGCTTCGCCGCCGGCGGCGGGCGCGATAACGCGCGATCCGGCAAACAGCTTGTGCCTGATGCCCTTGCTGACACCAAGGATGGCCGCTCGATCTGGCTGCACTTCACTCTGGGGGCATTGCCAGAAGTTCTCTTTGTACATCTCGTGTGGAATTGCGAAATCCAGGCCCAGCGTGACGTTGATCGGCGCCGAGAAGTTGACGGGCGTGAGAGTGATCCGCTGGAAGCCGAGCTCCTTGGTCTGCATGCTCAGGAAACGGGAGAAGGCAACCTTGAGCTCCTGACCGGACTTGGTTGTCCAGGTGTAGCTACGGGTGACCTGGCCGGTGCGGAGATCCAACTCGCGCCGGAAGTCGGCGAACTTGCCTTGGTTCAGGTCCAGGGCCTCGCTCCCCAGCTCGATCCGGGTGTAGAGCCAGTTCACCGTGTTGACCATGAAGGCGATCCGATTCGAGATGCCCTTGTAGGTCGTCGGTTCCTTCAGGTAGTGCTCTTCATATATGCCGTTCAGATAGCACCCGATCAGGGTGTCGCCGGAGTAGCCCTCATCGAAGTACCCGCGAACGCCCATGTACTCGTTGCTCAATGAGAAGAGCGACTCGGAGACTCGGCTTCTGTCCGAATGGAACCCGTCCTCGACGATCTTCCAGGGGTCGACTACCAGGTACCTGTCTTGGACCTTCGGCATCGGTGTCTCCGGAGGCGCCTGCCATTGGGGCGGGGCGATGGGGCTTGCGCTAGCCGCCCAGTTTACAAGCCGTCGGCGAAGTCACCGACCCGAGAGAGTCAACGCCGCGTACCTGACCGCGGTCACGTCTAGTCGGCCGGCTCCGTGGAGGCATCGCGGGCGGCGTGGACGAAGGCCTCCCAGAGGCCCTCGAACTCGTCGGGGGTGGATTCGGTGCGCTCGGGGTGGCACTGGACGGCGACGAGCCAGCGGCCGTCGCGACTCTC
>Ga0066794_10000083_pt1 | contig 16123 bp, 14 predicted proteins | sample PersoiDNA2013190_FD_70945 | JGI IMG/M metagenome (GOLD analysis project Ga0066794, IMG submission 70945) | Permafrost soil microbial communities from the Arctic, to analyse light accelerated degradation of dissolved organic matter (DOM) -... | ecosystem: Environmental > Terrestrial > Soil >... | reverse complement strand
GGTGGCGTTCCGGGCGTACTGGTGGTGCCCGGCGTCGACGTAGGACTCGGACTCGTTCATGAACCGCTGACCGCTCGAGTCAACGATGAAGCCGTGCGGCAGGGACCGCTCGGCGAGCAGGAAGCCCGCGGACCCGTCGGCGTTGAGCACCGACGGACCCCACCACGCGTCGTCCATCAGCGCGACCGCGGCACCGACGGCCATGCCCGCCTTGAGGGGCGTGCCGGTGTCACCGGGGTTGGCGCTGGTCCACGTCGTGGTGATCGGGTGCGGGTGGTACTGCTGCCGCATCTCGTCGTTGTGCGCGAAGCCACCACCGGCGAGCATGACGCCGTTGCGGGCGCCGATGCGCATCCGCTTGCCCTCGCGGTCCACGACGACGCCGACGACGGCGTCGCCGTCCGTGATCAGCTCGACCAGCGGGGAGCTCAGCCAGACCGGGATGTCCCGCTGCAGCGCGAGGTGCAGCATCTGGCCCATCAGGCTGTTGCCAAGGCCGACCTTCTTCTGGCCGATCAGGAGCGGCAGGATCGTCTGGATGCCGACCACGTTGGCGGCGGTGCGGAAGCCCTTGAGCGTGCGGAACGACAGGTTGATCGCGCCGACCTCGTAGGTGTGCGCGGCAATCGGGATGAGGCCGCGGACCTTCTTGGCCCAGGGGCCGAGCTTTTTCAGGTTCCAGCGCTCACCCTCGATGGCGCGACCGATCGGGGTGCCGCCCGGCTTCTCCGGGTAGTAGTCGGAGTAGCCGCGGGCGTAGACGAGCTTCATGCCGAGAGTGCGCAGGAAGGCGACCATCTCAGGGCCGTGGCGGAGGAACGCGTCGCGCCGCTCGGGCGAGCTGGCCGGGCCGACGTCGCCGATCACCGTGTCCATGTACGTGCGGGCCTTCTCGTACGAGTCGTCGACGCCGGCCTCCCGCATGACGGGGTTGTTCGGGATCCACAGGCCGCCGCCGGACATCGCCGACGAGCCCCCGTACAGCTCGGTGCTCTCCAGCACCAACGGCTCCTTGCCGGCCTCCTTGACCGCGAGTGCGGCAGTCATCGCGGCCGACCCGGATCCGACGATCACCACGTCGACGACGTCGTCGAAGCTGCCCATCAGCGTTTCTCCCTCGAACTGCCCTGCGGCACTGGAAACGGACATCTCTGTCCGCTTCACCGTACCCGGACGGCGGCGTGCACGGATAGGACGAAGATCCGGGCCTCGGCGATCGCTACATTCGTCGCGTGAACCAGCGGCGCGACGCACGGCGCAACCGGGCGAGGATCGTCGCTGCCGCCGGCGAGGTCTTCCGGGAGCACGGTGGCCTCGTCCCCCTCGAGCAGGTCACCCGCCGAGCCGGTGTCGGCCGCGGCACCCTGTACCGGCACTTCCCCGACCGCGGCGCCCTGATCGCCGCCGTCCTCGAGCTGCGGGTGGACGCCCTCGAGACGTACGCGGCCGGCTACCCCGGCGACGACCTCCTCGAGCACCTCCTGGTGGAGATCTACGCGCTCCAGGTCGACGCCTCCGGTCTGCTTGCGGTGGCGCAGAGCTTCGCCGCGGAGCCGGACCGCCTGGACGACGTCGTCCGGCGCGCCGAGACGCTGATGTCCACCGCCCTCGACGCGGCCCACCGCGGCGGCGTCGTGCGGGCGGACGTGACCCTCGCCGACGTCTTCCTTGCGTTCGCGATGATCGACGGTGCGGTCGCCGCGCAGGCGAGGATGCCGGGGCCGGCGCCGGTGGACCGCGCACTCGCGTTGGTGCTGCGGTCCCTGCGCACCGAGTCGCGGGTGTCACTGCCCACGCCGCAACCGGAGCTGCGCCTCCCCACGCCGACGGACGCCGACGCCGCGACCTGACTTCGTCCGGCGGACGTCAGCGCCGGTCAGGCGTGTGTCGACCAGGCGACCGGTTCCAGCAGCACCAGGGGGATCACCCGGTCGGTCTTGCGCTGGTAGCCGGCGTAGTTCGGGAACCGCGCCGTGATGGTCGGCCAGAGGTCGCCGCGCTCGGCGTCCGACATCACGCGCGCCCGCATCGGGACGGCCGGGCGGCCGGCGAGCGCGACCCGGACGTCGGCGTCTGCCTCGATGTTGAGGAACCACGCCGGGTGGTGGTCGTCCCCGCCTCGCGAGGCCACCACGACCAGCGCCTCGCCGATCTGCAGTGGCGACGTCAGCATGGTCGACCGCGGCTGACCCGACTTGCGCCCGGTCGTCGTGAGCTCGAGCGCGGGCGTGCTCCCGAAGCTCCACCCGAGCCGGCCGAAGGAGACGGCGATGAGCGCACGGTGTGCCGCGTTCATGGCCGCGAGGGCCATCTTGCTCGGCATGGGGACTCCAGGGGCGAGACCGGCTGGACCCCCATCATCACAGCCGATCCCGCCTGCTGCGCGGCGGGGCGGGGTCCACGCTCCGATCAGGGCTCGGCCATCAGCGTCTGATCTGGTCGAGCGCTTCACGGATGCCCGCGCGAGGTTGCCCGACGACGCGTTGCCGATCAACCGGGGAGCCGGAGCGTGCAGACCGCTCCCTCGCCCCGGCGGGCTCGCCACCGACACCTCGCCACCGTGCGCCTCCGCGATCTTGCGCACGATCCCGCACCGACGCGCGCTGGGTCGCCCTCCGCGCGGAGCTGCTCACGGCCGAACGCCCGGCGAGCCTGCACGAGATGCTGCGCCGGCTCTCGCTGGTCCTCGAGCAAGGCCGCGGCTGCCGCCATCGACGGCGAGATCGCCGACCTCGCGCGGTGGCTGGAGCTGGACCTCGTCCGGGTCGATTGAGCCGAGGCGCTACTTGTCAGGTCGGGCATGCGAGACACGTGGGTGCGTCCGCCCTTGGGTCCCAGGCGGGAACGGGCCGGGTCCGCCCCTTCCCCGCTTCAGGTGGACGCCCTCCGCGCCGAAGCACTGAGTGAAGCCACTGCCGAACCGCTGGCCCCTACCCTGAGGACGTGCCCGTGGACGATGGCCCTCGCCTGCCGGCGGAGCAGCGCGCCCGGGCACTCATCGACGCCCAGCTCACCGCGGCCGGCTGGGCGGTGCAGGACCGCGACGACCTGAATTTGTTCGCCGGTCCGGGCGTCGCCGTCCGCGAGGCGATCATGGCGCCCGGGCACGGTCGCGCGGACTACCTGCTGTACGTGGACAAGCAGGTGGTCGGGGTGATCGAGGCCAAGCCGGAAGGCACCACCCTGTCCGGGGTGGAGTGGCAGTCGGCGATGTACGCCACCGGCCTGCCCGAGGCCCACCGCAAGCGGGCAGTCGTCGTGGACGGGCGCCTGCCGTTCGTGTTCGAGGTCTCCGCGTCCGAGACGCACTTCACGAACGGCTACGACCCGGCCCCCCGCGCCCGACGTGTGTTCGCCTTCCCGAAGCCCGCCACCCTGGCCCGGACCGTGCGCGACGCCGACGCCGACCCCACCAACCCGACTTGGCGAGGCAAGGTCCGCCACCTGCCGCCGCTGGACGAGGCCCCGCTGCGCACAGCTCAGGTCGCAGCCATCTGCGGCATCGAGCGGGCGCTCTCCGAGCAGCGGTACTCGCGGTCCCTGGTGCAGATGGCCACCGGTGCCGGCAAGACCTTCGCGGCGGTCACCGAGGCCTACCGCCTGCTGAAGTGGGGTGGGTTCTCCAAGGTCTTGTTCCTGGTGGACCGGAACAACCTGGGCGACCAGGCGATGGCCGAGTTCGGCAACTACCGCACCCCCGACGACGGCCGCCGGTTCACCGAGCTGTACGGGGTGGACAAGCTGTCCTCGGTGGGGATGCTCGCCAGCTCGTCGGTGGTGATCTCCACGATCCAGCGCGTGTTCCGGGTGCTGTCCGGCGGTGAGGTCCCCGACGCCGACGACCCGGGCATCGACGACTTCACGCCGCCCGCACCGGTGACCGTCCAGTACAGCCCGGCGATGCCGCCGGAGACGTTCGACCTGGTGATCGTCGACGAGGCCCACCGGTCGATCTACGGGGTGTGGCGAGGGGTGCTGGAGTACTTCGACGCGCACGTCGTCGGCCTGACCGCGACCCCGGGCAAGCAGACGTTCGCGTTCTTCGCCCAGAACCTGGTCTCGGAGTACACCTACCCCCAGTCGGTGGCGGACGGGGTCAACGTCGACTTCGACATCTACCGGATCCGCACCCGGACCACCGAGCAGGGCGGGCTGATCGAGGCCGGCACCGTGGTGCCGAGGGTGGATCGGCGCACCCGGGTGCAGCGCTTCGAGGAGCTCGACGAGGACCTGGAGTACACCCCGTCCCAGCTGGACCGGGCCGTCACCTCCCGTGGGCAGATCCGCCTGATCCTGGAGACGTTCCGCGACCGGCTCTTCACCGACATCTTCCCCGGCCGCTCGACCGTCCCGAAGACGCTGATCTTCTGCAAGGACGACGCCCACGCCGAGGAGGTCGTCACCTTGGCCCGGGAGGTGTTCGGCAAGGGCAACGACTTCGCCGCGAAGATCACCTACGCCGCCAAGGACCCCAAGGCCCACCTACAGGCCTTCCGCACCTCCGCCGCGCTGCGGATCGCGGTGACTGTGGACATGATCGCCACCGGCACCGACGTCAAGCCATTGGAGTGTGTGTTCTTCCTGCGAGACGTGCGCTCGGCCGGCTACTTCGAGCAGATGAAGGGCCGCGGCGCCCGCACCATCACCCCCGCCGACTTCCAGGCCGTCACCCCCGACGCGCCGGTCAAGACCCGGTTCGTGATCGTCGACGCCGTGGGGGTCACCGAGCACGACTTCGTCGACCCGCCCCTGAACCGCGAGAAGGACGTGACCCTCAAGCAGCTGTTGGACCGGGCCGCGAACCTGACCCTGACCGAGGACGACGCCGCCACCCTCGCCTCCCGCCTGTCCGCCCTGGAGCTGCAGCTCACCCCCGATGAGCGCGCCGAGCTCGACGCCGTCGCCGGCACCTCCCTGCACGCCCTGGTGCGCGGCCTGGTCGACGCCGTCGACCCCGACCACCAGGCCGCGGCCCTTGCCGCGTCCCCCGGGCAGGCGCCCGACGCCGTCGTCGCCGAGCTCGTGGAGATGGCCGTGGAGCCGCTGGCCGCGAACCCTGCGCTGCGCGCCCGCATCCTTGAGCTGCGGCAGACACACGACCGAGTTATCGACGAGAGCAAGGACTCACTCGTCGACGCCCACGGGGTGGTCGACACCACCCGTGCCCGGTCCATCGTGGAGTCCTGGCGCGCCTACCTCGACGAGCACCGAGCCGAGATCACCGCCATCCAGCTCCTCGGCGAGGCGAAGTCCCGGCGGGTGCCCTTCGAGTCCCTCAAGGAGCTCGCAGACCGCATCGCCCGGCCGCCGCACAACTGGACCATCGACATCGTCTGGGCCGCGTACGAGGCGCTCGAGGTCACCCGGGTCAAGCACAACGACCACGCCCGCCTGACCGACCTCGTCTCCCTGCTGCGCTTCACCCTGGGCGCCGACAACGAGCTGGTCCCCTACGCCGACCGGGTCCGCGACCGCTACGCCGGATGGCTGCTCCAGCAGGAGCAGGCGGGTGTCGTCTACACCGCCGTTGAGCGGTGGTGGCTCGACCGGATGGCCGACGTCATCGCCTCCTCCGCAGGCCTGTCCGACGACGACCTCGACCGTTCGCCCTTCACCGAACGCGGCGGGGTCGACGGGGCAATCCGGGACCTCGGGGACCGCGCGGCAGGGCTCGTCGAGACCCTCAACACGGAGCTCACCGCATGACGAGAGTGCCGGGGTCTTGGATACGGATGCCCCTCGGTGACGCACTTGAGCTGCTCATTGATCATCGAGGCCAGACCCCGGGGAAGCTCGGCGGGAGCTTCTCGAACGCAGGGGTTCCTGTGGTTTCGGCGATCCACATCAAGAAGGGCCGGGTGGACTTCGAGCAGCGACGGCGCTTCGTCACAGCCGAGCTGGCTGAGCGCTGGATGCCTCAGCGCCTCAGGAAGGAGGATGTCCTGCTGACCTCCGAAGCACCGCTCGGCTCGGTGGCCCTCGTGCCGACCGACGAGCCGCTCGTGCTTAGCCAACGCCTCTTTGCCCTCAGAGGCCGTGAAGGCACGCTCGAGAACCGCTTCCTGTACTGGGCGCTGCAGGCACCCCAGATCGCCGACCAACTTCGCGCAAGGTCTTCGGGGTCGACCGTGACGGGCATTCGGCAGAGTGAACTCCGACAAGTCACTATTCGGTTCCCACACGTCGCGGAACAGCGGCGGATCGTCGACATCCTCGAAGACCACCTCTCCCGCCTCGATGCCGCCGACGGCTACCTCGACGCGGTGTCCAGACGGCTACGGACGTTCCGTGCGGCGACTCTGTCGGGCCTCACCATCGCGACGGACCCGGTCATCACCCTCGGCTCTCTGGCTACGGACTCGGGCTATGGCACATCGACGAAGTGCGTGCCCGGTGGCCCCGGCGTCGCGGTCGTGCGCATCCCAAACCTGCGCGGCGGCGCAATCGACCTTGCAGATGAGAAGCGCGCCGTAGACGATGAGGACCTCTCGCGACTCATGTTGCAGCCAGGAGACTTGCTCGTGGTACGGACGAATGGCAGCAAAGACCTGATCGGTCGTACAGCAGTCGTCCAGCCGGGGATCGAGGCAGCATTCGCCTCCTACCTGATCCGCTACCGGTTCAACCGAGCCCGGGTCGTGCCGGAGTGGGTCCACCTCATGCTGGACCGGCCGCAGGCGCGAAAGTGCCTTGAAGGGCTCGCCGCCTCGAGCGCGGGCCAGTACAACCTCGGCCTGAAGAAACTCGATGGCGTTAGGATTCCGGTCCCAGCAGTCGACGAACAAGTGCGGCGGATCGAGGCGTTCGGTGTCGCGGCTCAGCGGGCCACGCTCCTTGAAGCGGCCGCAGCCGAATCGCGTCAACGTTCGGGGGCAGTGCGGAGGGGTCTCCTTGCCGCCGCGTTCTCCGGCCGCCTCACCGACCGCGCGTCGGGCATGAACCTCGCAGAGGGACTGGCAGAACGGGAGGTGGCCGTCCCGTGAGTGACAGCCGACAGGCGGAGATCGAGTGGGCCCACACGTACAGCGGCTACGAGCGGCTCGCCGGGGAGCCTCGGCGACTCGAGGTTCTGCTCGCCGGTGCCCGTGAGGAGTACCGACGCGAGGGTGTCGTCCCGGAGTGGTGCGGTGTGGATCTGCTGCGTGGTTGGGCCTTCTACCTGGTTCGCGCGGACCGCTTCGCTGGCGGTGACACCCTAGGAGCCGAATGGGACGCCGTCCTCCGGGCAGTGCGCGACCATCCGGCCGCCCGGCCGGATGACGCACCGCCCGACCGGTTGCCCGACCTCGCGACCCTGCCCCTGCCGACGCGCCACAGCCTCCAGCCGCGGATGCACGGGGAAGGCATGTTCCTCGCGGAGAAACGGACGCGCTGGTTCGAACCGCACGTCGCGCCCGTCAACCGGTTCGTCGACCGCATCCGGACCGAGCGCGGCACGGACCATGTCCCCTACGTCGACCCGGACTCAGGCGGGATCGCCGCGCGCGTGCTCCTGGTCATGGAGTCGCCCGGGAGAAAGGCACTCGAGTCCGGCATGCTCTCGGCGGACAACAACGACGCGACGGCCGAGAACCTCTGGACCGCCCTCGCGACCATTGGCTTGGCGCGGACCTCGGTGCTGCCGTGGAACGTCGTGCCCTGGTACGTCGGGACACCCAAGAAGAATGCCTCCGTGGTCATCGCGCAGGCGCTCAAGGGGCAGCCCTACCTTCTGCGCCTCCTCGACCTGCTGCCTGACCTGCGTGTGGTCGTGGCGATCGGCCGGTGGGCGCAGCTCGGGGTCGAGCTGTCGGCGGAGACGTTGCGCGACCGTGGAATCACGGTCGTCGAGGCACCTCACCCCAGCCCGGTCCCGGCCCGGACGAGCCACGGCGAGTCGTTGCGTCGGTTCGCCGTGAAGCTCGCCGAGGCTCGCGACCTCGCAGGGGACGCTGCGGTTCCCGCAACCCGACAGGAGACGTAGGCATGGGGATCCCTGACTACGAGACAGTGATGCGGCCCGTCCTCGCCCTCCTCGCCGACGGCCGCACGTGGCGCTACGGCGACGTCATTGAGGCCATCAGCGAGCAGTTCGGGCTCACGGAGGAGGAGCGCTCGCAGGTGCTGCCCAGCGGCCGCCAACGGGTGATCAACAGCAAGGTCGGCTGGGCGATGACGTACCTGGCACAGGCTGGCCTGGTCGAACGGCCGGCGCGCGCTCAGTCCCGCATCACGGACGCGGGCCAGCAGGTGCTCGCGGCGAACCCGGACCACGTCGACCGCAAGGTCCTTGAGGCGTTCCCCTCGTTCCAGGCATTCCTCTCGCGATCGCGCGACACAACCGACGAACCGATGGCGACGCGCGTCGCGGCACCACGCGCGGCCGCGACGGGTGTGCAGTCGACCGCGACCCCACAGGACCTGATCGACGCCGCCACCCGGGAGAACGTCGCGGCCGTGGAAGGCGAGGTCTTGACACGTGCCCTCGCGCTCTCACCCCGTGCCTTCGAACTCCTCGTGGTGCGCCTGCTCGAGGCGATGGGGTACGGCCGACTCGGCACCATCGAGCACTCGGGCCAACCTGGGGACCGTGGCATCGACGGGATCATCAGCCAGGACCCGCTTGGCCTCGACCGGATCTACCTCCAGGCCAAGCGCTACGGGCCCGACAGCTCCGTCTCACGGCCCGACGTCCAGAAGTTCGTCGGCGCGCTCATGGGCGCGCAAGGCGACCGTGGGGTCTTCATCACGACGAGCACGTTCACGCCCGGCGCGGTCGAGGAGGCCGTGCGGGTGAACGCCCGCATTGAGCTCATCGACGGCCGACGGCTCGCCAGGTTGATGGTGCGTCACGGCGTCGGCGTGCAGGCCGGCCCACCGGTGGTGCTCTACGGCCTCGACGAGGACTTCTTCGAGTCCCTGTGAGCCACCCGCTGATCGCGAACGAAGGAGGCCGCCGTGGCTGACGCCCGTCGCCTGGTCGACAAGCTGTGGTCGTACTGCAACGTGCTGCGCGACGACGGCGTCGGCACCCTGGAGTACACCGAGCAGCTGACCTACCTGCTCTTCCTGAAGATGGCACACGAGCGAGCCACCCGGAAGCTGCGTCCCGAGCGGATCCTGCCGGAGGAGTTCTCCTGGCAGCGGCTGCTCGACGCCGACGGCGTGCAGCTCGAGGTCGAGTACACCCGGATCCTGCTGGGCCTGGCGCGCGAGCCGGGCACGCTGGGCACGATCTTCCGCAAGGCGCAGAACCGCATCCAGGACCCGGCCAAGCTCAAGCGGCTGATCCACGACCTGATCGACGCCGAGCAGTGGTCGCAGGCAGGCGTGGACATCAAGGGCGACGCCTACGAGTCGTTGCTGTCCAAGGGTGCGGAGGACATCAAGTCCGGCGCTGGTCAGTACTTCACGCCCCGTGCCCTCATCCAGGCGATGGTCGACGTGGTGCAGCCGACCGTGCGCGACACAGTCACGGACCCCGCGGCCGGCACGGGCGGGTTCCTGCTCGCCGCGCACGACCACGCCTCCCGCGGCGCGGAAGACATGGACCCGACCGAGCGGACGCACCTGCGCGACACATTCGTGCACGGGGTGGAGCTGGTCGACGGCACGGCGCGCCTGGCGGCGATGAACCTGCTGCTGCACGGCATCGGACAGCCCAACGGGGAGTCGCTGATCGAGGTCAAGGACTCCCTGATCGCCGCCCCCACCCGGCGCTGGTCGGTGGTCCTGTCGAATCCGCCGTTCGGGCGCAAGTCCTCCCTGACCATGGTCGGCTCCGACGGGCGCGAGGCCCGTGAGGAGCGCGAGATCGAGCGCCAGGACTTCGTCGTCACGACGTCGAACAAGCAGCTCAACTTCCTCCAGCACATCATGACGATCCTCGACATCAACGGCCGCGCCGCCGTTGTGCTCCCGGACAACGTCTTGTTCGAGGGTGGGGCCGGGGAGACGCTGCGCCGCCGCCTCCTGCGCGACTTCGACCTGCACACCATGCTGCGGCTGCCGACCGGCATCTTCTACGCCCAGGGCGTCAAGGCCAACGTGTTGTTCTTCGACAAGAAGCCCGCCGCGGAGCGCCCGTGGACCGAACGGGTGTGGGTGTACGACCTGCGCACCAACCAGCACTTCACGCTCAAGCAAGATCCGCTCACCCGGGCCGCCCTGGACGACTTCGTCACCTGCTGCGCCCCGGGCCGGCCGAGGGCGGAACGGGTGGAGACCGAGCGGTTCCACGCCTTCGGCTACGACGAGCTCATCGCCCGGGACAAGGCCAACCTCGACATCACCTGGCTTCGCGACGAGTCCCTCGAGGACCTCGACAACCTGCCCGCGCCGGAGATCATCGCCAGGGAGATCGTCGAGGACCTCACCGCGGCCCTGGCCGAGTTCGAGGCGGTCGCCGCCGCGCTGGAAGCGAACGACTCGACTCCCTGAGCTGCTCCGATGACGGACACGTGAAGGACGCGATATGGAACTCCTCGACCCCACCGAGATCAGCCGGGCGATCCAGGCACGCCATCTCGCGACGCCCATGGCGCACGCGTTCACGCTGACGCCGGGCGACTCGGCCCCAGCAGCGGCAGCCTTGATGCACTCCAGGCAGTTCAACTTCGCTCCGGTGATGGACAGTTCCCGGGTGCTGGGCATCTTCGAGAGCACGCCAGCGCCGCAAGCGGGGACTGTCGACGAGTACATGCGAGTCCTCACAGCCGACGTGCTCGTCTCATCCGACATGGCACTCCCAGAGCTGGTCGAGCTTCTCTGCGAGCAGCCCTTCGTCCTCGTGCTTCAGGGCCACCACATCGCAGGGCTAATCACCCCGGTGGATCTCTTTTCCGCGCCGGCCCGCACGCACTTCTACCTGCGACTGGCGTGCACCGAGATGCTCCTCGCCCAGTACCTGCGCCGGGTACATCCGGACCAAGCCACAGCCATCGCCCAACTGCCCGCGAGCGCGCAAAACCGACACCGGAAGATCGCTGCACAGCTCAGGGCGTCTGACGACTTCCTGGACGACATCGCGGCTCTCAGCCTTGCGGACCTCGTGCGCCTGGCAGGGAACGACGAGTCATTCCGCGACCGAACCCTCGCGCGCGGAGGACGTGGGTGGCGGTGGCTCTCCGACGGGATCGCGAAGTTCCGGGACAACGTCATGCACCCTGCACGCGACGTCAGCACCCTCCGCGGCTTCTCGATCCAGAAGATCGCTGACGCAGAACGCCGGCTGACGATCCTCTCCGAGGCCGCTGCGGACCTGCTGCGGGAAGAGACCCCGCAGACCACCGACGCGCTCCCGTAGCCTGGTCTCGGACGCGCGGCAGCACCGTGGCTCTCCCTAGCCTTCTCCCTAGGGTTCCGCCGACTAATGTCCGCACGGGCCGGGCCTCTAGCTCAACTGGCAGAGCAGCGGACTTTTAATCCGCGGGTTGCGAGTTCGATCCTCGCGGGGCCCACGTTTATGCAGGTCAGACGGTTCTTGATCTTGCACTGGTGCCCGAAGAACCACGGTCACCTAGTCCGCGGGTTGTGTGCTAGACCCTCGTGGGACCCACCGGTGTTTGCGCAGGTCAGGGGCCCTAAGCGTCCTGGCCGGGGGTCGACCGGCCCGGTCTGGTCCGCATCTAGTCCGCATTTGGTCCGCATCCGGGGTCTGAGTGCCACCGGGAGACGGTGGACATCCCTGGTTCCGGTTCCTCCCTGACAGGTTGCGGACGCGGCCCTGCTCCTGGGCCGAGACGGGCGCGCGTTGAGTCGTAGCCCGCGTCCAGGGCTGGGGTTCCCGTGGTGGTTTCGAAGCGGCTTGCGCTTGCCGTGACGAGCACTCGCGCCCTTCGGCTTCCATGCACCGGCCGCGACTGCGGTGCCACGCTAGGCCGATCGCCCGCTCGTCAGCAGAGCGACCCCGTGGGAGCAGGAGTGAGCCGCACCCGCTGCCCGCTCGGCATCAGCCTTCGACGCCGGTGGCGGCGTGCGGGGTCCCGACGGGCTTGGACTCGGGTGAGCCGCGTTCGCGCAGGTAGATGGACAGCACCACCATGCTCGCCACGGCCAGGAACTCCGACTGCCAGTTCTGCAGGGTGCGGTTCCAGAACTCCGGCTGGGTGACGTACTGCGCCCAGGTCACCGGTTCTTGCAGGTCGCGGAGCTGGGACGCGTTGTAGGCGGTGGTGCCCGCGATCGACTGGGCCAGCCACGACCCGAGGAAGATCGCGCCCATCGCCAACGTGAGGGACCGGGAGTAGACGCTGAGCCGCCAGCCGCGCGCCCGGGCCCAGGCGGGGGAGTCGGGCCGGGCGTGCTCGGCGACGAGCTGGTCCTCGTCGGACTCCCGGCCCGCCGCTTCGGGGACCTTCGACTCCGGCGAGCCGCGCTGGACGAACCAGACGGTCACCAGGACGTAGAGCAGGAACTGCAGGTACTCCGACTGCCAGTTCTCCGCGACGTCCACGGCGAACGTCGAGGACGTGATGTACCGCGCCAGCGAGATCGGTGCGAGGGCGGCCGCCGCCTGCTCCCGGTTGACGATCGCGAGGCCGGTGAACGCCTGCCCGACGAGCGCGGCGACGAACAGTCCCGCGAAGACCAGCGTGAGCCCGTTCTCGCGCAGGGCTGTGCGGAGGCGGGCGCTCTCCGTCCGGGTGCTCACCGGGTGCTCATCGGGGCTCACCGGTGCAGCAAGCCGACGACGACGAAGGACACCAGGGCGAGCGCGAGGAGGACGACGAGCAGCGTGAACAGGGTCCGCACGGTCAGCCTCCCGCCAGCACGCAGTCGGCGGGCATCCCGGGGCGGGTCACGCACACGGCACCGGTGATCCGCCAATCGTCCCCGTCCGTCGCCAGGAAGAACGTGCCGGCGTCGGCGGCGACGATCGCCTGGCCGACGAACACCTGCGTCCGCACGGGCGCACCACCGACGGCGCCTCCCACCGCATCGGCGACGTCCGGGGCCAGCACCGCCTGCGCGCACGGCTCGCCCGACTGCTGCTCGAGCTCGGCAGCCACGAGCGGTGCGAGCCAGGCGCACGCCGCGGAGCCGTCACCGTCGGACACCGCCGTCACGAACGCGTCGACCGCCCCGGTCGGGGCGGCCGTGCCCGGACCCGCACAGCCGCTGAGCAAGGCCCCGAGCGCGACAGTGGCCGCACCGACGCCCACGATCCCGCGCAGCCGTCCCATGCGTGCGACCGTAATGGCGTTCGGTTTGCTCCGCGCGCGCAGGTTGCGGGCGCACAGCACGATGGGAGATCTCGGCCCGAGGAGCGGGCGTACCGGTCCGCACCGGGTCGTGCAGGACGGAGGCTCCCTGCCGTGACCATCACCGTGGGTACCTCGGGCTGGAGCTACGACCACTGGGACGGCGTGCTCTACCCGCACGGTCTGCCGGCCGCACGACGCCTGGAGACCTACACCGCCGAGTTCGCCACGGCCGAGCTCAACGCCAGCTTCTACCGATGGCCCCCGCCGGCGCGCTTCGCCCGGTGGCGGGATCGCCTGCCCCCCGGCTTCCTCCTGTCCGTCAAGGCCCCGCGCGGCCTGACCCACGCGCGGCGGCTCTACGGGCCAGAGGACTGGACCCAGCGCATCGCCGCTGGCTGGCACGAACTCGGCGAGCACCGGGCCGTCCTGCTCGTGCAGCTCGCCCCCACCCATGACCGCGACGACGAACGTCTCGACTACTTCCTGCGCCAGATGCCCCCCTGGATCCGGGTGGGCGTGGAGCTGCGCCACCCCAGCTGGCACGTCGAAGAGGTCTTCGCACTGCTCGCGCGGCATGGCGCCGCGTACTGCGTCATGAGCGGCGCCGGCCTGCCCTGCGTGCTGCGAGCCACCGCCCCGGTGGTGTATGTGCGATTGCACGGACCCGACCACGACCACCTGTATGGCGGCTCATACTCCGACGCCGACCTGGGCTGGTGGGCCGACCGGCTGCGGGAGTGGGACGCCGGCGGGCACGACGTGCTCGCCTACTTCAACAACGACGGCGGGGGGAACGCCGTCCGCAACGCGCGCACCCTGCGGCGCCACCTGGAAGGTTGAGCCCTCACGCGGCCACCGCGGGCCCATCGTCCCACCGTCGTGTTCGGGTTCACGTTGTGGCAGTTGGAGGGCAGCCCGCGGGTGCCGAAGGAGCACGAGCCGCGGGAGATGTTGACGCGGCGCGGGTTGGCGTCCGCCGCCTCGGACAGCCGGCGGGTCGGGTCCAACAGTTGCGGGGTAAGTAGGCCTGACCGTCCTCAGCGAGGATCGGCACCACCGGAGGCGCCTGCGTAGCACGGCGCGGCCGTCAATCGAGGCAGAACTCATTGCCCTCGGGATCGGACATGACGATGTGGCCCTGCCCCATGGGCGGAGCGGGCTCGTGGCGGCGGACCCGGGTCGCTCCCAGGGCGACCAGTCGCTCGCACTCAGCCTCCAGTGCCGCCATCCGCTCCGCCCCCTGCAGGCCGGGGGCCGCACGGACGTCGAGGTGCACCCGGTTCTTGGCGACTTTGTCCTCCGGCACCTGCTGGAAGAACAGCCGCGGACCGCGCCCCTCCGGGTCCTCCACCGCCGAGCGCGAGTTCTGCTGCTCCTCCGGTACACCCAGGCGTGCAAGGAACTCGTCCCAGGCGGCCAGTGGGTCGGCACCGTCGGGCAGGTCGACCCCGGGTGGGCCGGGGTGGACGTAGCCCAGGACGTCGCGCCAGAAGGAGGACAGCGCTCGCGGGTCATGGGCGTCGAAGGTGACCTGGACGTCACGGCTCATCGGGTTGCTCCTCTCGCACCTGGTCATCCACGACTCAGCCTGACACCGCCCCCCGGCAGCGGCGAGGGCACGGGGCGGGCATCCCTATCGAAGGGCCGCTCACCGTCGCCCAGCGGATGCAGCCAGCAGTGAGTCGTGCCTACCATGGCGGAAAGCGCCAGCGTCATGACCCGGCGTCATGACGACTGTCGCGACCCGGCTGAGGAGGCCCGATGACCGACGATGTGCGCCCCGCGCAGCAGCAGGACCCGCCCGGCCTGACCGCCCTGATGGACCCGGTCCCCGACCACGGCGAGCAGACCTACGTCGGCGCAGGTCGCCTCGAAGGCCGCCGCGCCTACATCACCGGCGGGGACTCCGGGATCGGTCGGGCGGTCGCGATCGCCTTCGCCCGCGAGGGCGCCGACGTCGCCATCGGCTACCTCCCGCAGGAGCAGCAGGACGCCGACGCGACCGCCAGGTGGGTCCGCGAGGCCGGCCACACCTGCGTGCTGGTGCCCGGCGACCTGCGCGACGAGCCGGCGGCACGGGAGTCCGTGCGCACCGCCGTCGCTGGACTTGGCGGCCTCGACCTGCTGGTCGTCAACGCCGGGTACCAGATGGCCCGCCGTGAGTCGTTCGCCGATGTGAGCAGCGAGGATCTGGACAGCGTGATGAAGACCAACTTGTACGCCCTGTTCTGGGTCGTTCAGGAGTCGTTGCCGCACCTGTCCGACGGATCCGCCATCGTCACCTGTTCCTCTATCCAGGCATACCAGCCGTCGGAGTCGTTGGTGGACTACGCCTCGACGAAGGCAGCGATCAACAACATCACGGTCAACCTCGCCGCCGAGCTCGGTCCCCGCGGGATCCGGGTGAACGCCGTCGCGCCCGGCCCGATCTGGACGCCGCTGCAGCCCGCGACCCAGCCGCCCGAGAAGGTGGCCACCTTCGGAGAGGACACCCCGCTCGGCCGGGCGGGACAACCCGCCGAGGTCGCCCACGCCTTCGTCTTCCTCGCCTCGCAGGTCACCGGCTCATACGTGTCGGGGACGGTGCTCGGCGTCACCGGCGGAAAGCCGGTCTTCTGACCGGTCGCCCCGCCGGGGGCGACCCGCGAGTGTGGAAGGAGAGCCAGCATGCCCACACGAGACCCTGGACCGTCGGTCAAGGACCCCGAGTTCTACGAGGCACTGCGCAAGGACGGGAATAGCAAGCAGAAGTCCGCCCGGATCGCCAACGCCGCAGCGGCGTCCAGCCGCTCGGCCGTCGGCGCCAAGGGCGGACGGTCCGAGCCGTACGAGGAGTGGAAAGTAGCCGACCTTCGCCACCGGGCCGCCGAGATCGGTGTACGCGGCCGCTCGTCGATGACCAAGGCGCAACTGGTCGACGCGCTGCGCTCGAGCTGACC